>Ga0116216_10002269_pt1 | contig 12866 bp, 15 predicted proteins | sample Sb_taG_11_FD_89696 | JGI IMG/M metagenome (GOLD analysis project Ga0116216, IMG submission 89696) | Peat soil microbial communities from Weissenstadt, Germany - Sb_50d_3_AS metaG | ecosystem: Environmental > Terrestrial > Soil > Wetlands > Peat | place: Germany: Weissenstadt | collected 2010-09-21
TCTGTGTCCAGGAACTCGATGTGGCGCAGGCCGGCCTCCACAGTCTCCGCTTCCTCGAGCGGCAGCTCCAGCCCCCGCAACCACTCACGCCCCTTGACCCCGAACAGGTCGGACACGGGCGGGCGGCCCTTCAGGCGGCGCATCAACACCGCGTGGAGCTCGTTCTTGACCCGCGAGCGAGCCCTGACCAGCTGCCCGCGGCGAGACAGCCGCCGCCGCATCCTCGCGATCCACTCCGGCGGCACCCACACCGCCTCGAGCTCCCCGGTCCACAAAAGCCTCGCCAGCATACGCGCGTCCAGCCGGTCGGTCTTCGCCCGCGCCTGCGCGATGCCCGTATCCCCAGGTGAAACGACGACAACCTTTCGCACATGAGGCTTCAGCAGCTTGGCGATCTCCCACGAGCTGCCGGTCACCTCCAGCGCCACCCGGTCGGTCGGCAACAGGCTGTCGGCCAGCGTCCCTATCCCCTCAGGAGTCGACGGCACCCGGCCGGCCGAGTACACCTTGCCCTCCTCGCAGATCGCGATCTCGATGAAGTCAAGATGCAGCCCGACGCACCGACCCACCGGCCCTGACAACACCCGCTTGTTCACCGCGTACCTCCTAAAGCCTGTAGTACAAGGGTGGGATGGAGAACGAGTGGGCGAACGACACAGACCGATACGCGCTCGCAGCGCACCCGGGCAAGTCGCAGGGGCCGCCACCGAAAAGCACGGGCTCTCGGCCCATCGTCCACAAACGGCGTGCCCGACTGCGTTCTCCACAACAAGAATCCCCTGTGCCCGGTAAACCGCTAGTACGCGACCGAACCGGCGATTCCTGCCTGACGGATTTTCATGCCCCGAGGACCGGGCGTCTCGTCGCGAACGCCACGACTTCCGGTCTCGCCCGGGGACGCGCAAGCCAGGGTCCGGCGGCGCTTATCCAGCGGCACGAACGGACGCGACGTTTGACCCGGCCACGTCCGAGAATTCGCCGATGAGCACGGTCACCCGCAGAGCGCTCACAACCTGGCTAATCGATCACGGCTTCACCGAACTCGGCGGCAAGGCTACGAGCCATCGCCGCTTTCGCCACGAATCCGGCGTCGTGATCACGGTTCCTGGTCATGGGAGACAGAACCTCAGCCAGAAACACCTCGGCATGGTCGTGCGCGAGCTCGAGGGCGCAGGCTTCGACCGTGACACGGTGCGCCGCGATCTCAACGCTCGATAACTACGGCGACCCCGTTCGTCGCAAAGCGCTAGTCCGGCGCCGGCGATAGCGTTCGTGGCGAAGCGCTCGCCGCGCGCCGGCGATCGCGGTGAGCGAGACGTCGCCAACGCGATCGCGCGCCTGAGCGCCGTCTGAGAGGCAAAGCGATCGCGAGCGTGATCCTGCTTTCCGCGCATACGAGGGCTCCTGGCGAAGTGCCTGAAAGGATCGTGGCCCCAGCCAAGCAGGTCCTACGCGTCCGGCGCGGCGCGCACAGCGCGGATGAAGTAGCTGCGGCTTGCTGCGGCAGCGTGAGCGGGCGAAGTCCTCGGGAACGCCTGGCGGTGGCCAGCGGCCAAGGCGTCTGGCGACGGCGTCGAAGTTACTGACCTCAGCCCGCCAACCGTGCGCGGCGAGGAAGCCAGCCGGGTCGTTGGTCCCGAGTTGCCAGCGGATGCCGCGCGCGGCCGTGAACTCAAAGAACGGGGCGACGGCGGGGTTCTCCAGAGCGTCCCGGCTCACGATGTCGATCCCCAGACGGCTTCCAGGCGCCGCGAGGCTGGCGAGATCATCGAGCAGGCGAGCGTTCTCCTCCTTGGTCAGATACCACGAGAGACCCTCGGCGACGAACACGGCCTGTGCCGCATGATCGAACCCGGCGGTCGTCAATGCCTGTGGCCAGCCGTCCTCGGCTAGGTCAGCCGGAACCACGATGCGATGGCAGCGGGGCTCCGCGTGCTGCTGCTCGAGGATCGTCTGCTTCTGCTCGAGCAGTTCCGGCAGGTCGAGCTCGAACATGATCGTCTCGGCTGGCAGCGGCAGGCGAAAGGCTCGCGTGTCCATCCCCGCCGCGAGCAGCACGACTTGGCCATGCCCGTCCGCAACCACTTCGATCACGAGGTCGTCGTAGAAGCGGGTGCGCGGCCCGATCGTAATCGTGGCTTGCTCCTCCGACATGCCCGGCAGGCGCCACTGCTCCATCAGGCGAAACCCCTCCTCACCAGCGAGCGCGGCCGCGAGCGGGTCCTCGAACAGCCGGTCAGCACGCCGACTCTCCACAGCACGCCCGGCCGCGGTCAATCGTCCCGTCGCCGCCAATCCGTCATCACCCATCGGCCGATGATCTCATCGTCAGACCGCCGAAACCCGGAGGAACTTGAGTTCCGCGCAAGGCGGGTGCGCCAGCTGGCAACCGAGAGACCCGTGGTGACATAAAGGCACGTCCGACTCTATGTCAGGGCGACCGGTGCCGTCGCGCTGCTGCTCTCGGAGAAAGGGGCGATCTGTCGAGGGCGCCGGTGCTCGTCTATGGTCCTGTCCGGTCCGGGCGCAGCCGATTGGCTCAGCCGCGCCGTCACGGAGCGGGACGACACAAGAGAGAGCGAGGAGATCCACGATGGCGATCGTGCAACGCAATGTCCAGATCAAGGCCTCGCCGCAGGAGACTATGGCGCTCTTGAGCGATGCCAGCCGCTGGTCGGACTGGTATCCGGGGATGACGGAGATCGACATCGCCGCTCCTTTCCCCGAAGAAGGGGGCAAGGTCGCTTTCAAGGTGAAGTCGGCCGGCATGTCCATGCCGATCAGCGAGACGGTCCTCGACTACCAGCCGCACAAGCTGCAGCTTCTCCAGATGGAGGGCATGTTGTCGGGGCGCGCTCGCTGGGAGGTCACCCCGGAAGGCGACCGAACGCGCCTGACCACGACGTTCGACTACGCGCTGCCGGGCGGCGTGTTAGGCAAGCTCGCCGATGCGCTCGTCGTTAAGCGCATGAATGCCAAGAGTCTCGAGCGAGGTCTCAACAACTTCAAAGCGCTCGTAGAACGCCAGTAGGTTGTTCCATGGCGGGCGGGCCGGGTTTAGCACGTGCGGCCTCTCGCGTCGTCCTGCCTTCCGCGCCTTGCGGGACGCGGGCGCGCCGGGCGCAATGTTGCGCGGCGCGACGGAAGCAGGTCCCACATGCTGGAGCTGTCGCTGCCGAGCTCGTCGCCAGGACCGGGTCTCCGTGCGCGTGCTCCGTCGCCAACGCAATCGTGCGCTCGGCGACGCGGCCTCGGACGAAGCAATAGTGCGCGCCGGTGCGACCTGCCACCAATGCATCGACAAACCGCCCTGACCGGAGCCCCGACGGGAGGCTTCGAAGGAGACGACCTACGGACCGCCGAAAATTTCCCAACCTACCCGCGAAACGTAGGATGGCTCGAGGAAGATGGCTGCGTCAGCGACAGTCGCACACATCGAACCCGCGGTACTCCGCTGGGCTCGCGATTCCGCCGGATACTCGACACGGCGCGCAGCGGACGAGATCGGCGTCGATAAGTGGTACCTCGAACTGGTCGAGGAAGGCCGCGAACCGCTCTCACTCGACGAAGCTGAGAAGGCCGCCGAGGTCTACGGCCGGTCACTCGCTTCCCTGTTCCTCCCGGAACCGCCGGACGAAGAGCCGCAGGAGATGCAGTTCCGGCGTCTACCAGGGACCCCAGAGCCTCCGTGGGGACCCGAGGTTCAGCTAACCGCACGACGGGTCTCGGAGCGGCAGGAGGTCGCGCTCGAAATCTACGAAGCGCTGGAGGAGTCGCCGCCATGGCCAGCCGCGTCCGAGAGGCTCGTCCGGACGGATAAGGATTCGCTTCCAGCGGTGGTACGCGAGGTGCTCGGTGTCTCGCGCAAGGAGCAGGCGAACTGGAGTCAGGACGAGTACGCGCCATTCCGTGGCTGGAGGGCCGCCGTCGAACGGCTGGGCGTGCTCGTGATGCAGGCCGGGGGCGTGCCCGTGAAGGAGATGCGCGGATTCGCTTCGATCGAGCCTGCCGGGGTCCCCGCGATCCTCGTCAACAACAAGGACGATCCGCGGGCACGCGCGTTCACGGTTCTGCATGAGTTTGGGCACGTCGTCCTATCTCGTAGAGGCGAGCAAGTAGGACCTGCGACTGAAAGGTGGTGCGAGTCCTTCGCCGGGCGGGTGCTGATGCCGGGTGGATGGCTCCGTGAGGAGTTCGAAGCTTCTGAGGCGAGAACGACCTTCGGGCGGGTCCGAGATGTCGCTGGTGCCTTTCAAGTAACGCCGCTCGCGGCCGCGGTTCGCATCACGCGTGCGGGTCTCGTTTCTCGCGACGAGGGAGGCGCGGTGATCGGACAGATTCAGCAGCGCGGACAGGAGCGGGACGAGGAAGAGGACGGCGGTGGGAGGGGTGGGAATTACTACCTCAACCAAGTCAGTTGGTTCGGCCCGAGCTACCTTCGGCTGGTGTTCGCGGCGCTCGATAACCAGGTGGTGACGCTCCCCGCCGCATCGAGTCTCTTGGATGGGGTCAAGGTGAAGAACTTCCAGCGGCTCCGAGATGAACTCGAAGGGCGATGACGCGTTCGTCTTCGATTCGAGCGCCTTCATCAACGCCGCTCGCCATCACTACTACCTGGACACAATGCGCGCTGTCTGGGACCTCGTCGAGACAGCGATCGACGACGGACGGGTAGTCGTCATACGCGCCGTCTACCGCGAGGTCCTAGAGCAGGACGACGACATCTCGAAGCTCGTCGCGCGGCATGTCGACGCGATAGCGGAACCTACGGAGCAGGTACAGCGACGCGCGGGCGAGTTTGAGAGGTTCTTCAGCGGTTCGAAGCTCCGCGACGAGGCCGACCCTCGGGTCATGGCGGAGGCCGAGGCGCGCGAGGCCGTTGTAGTGACCTACGAGGGCATCACCTTCGCGGGGGAACCGGCAAGGGGCGCAGACAAGAAGCTCCCCGCCATCTGTAAGAGCGTCGAGATCGACTTTTGCACGCTCGCCCAGGCGCTCCGAGATCTGGGCCTCAAGCTCGGCTGATCCGGTCTATCCGGGCCAGTGGTCGGTCGAAGAGCGCTGAGGTGGTCCACCGATCTCACAATCGCCTTCGGCGACGCAGGCTCCGATCTGGGGCGAGAGACCTTCCCGTCTTGCGGGCAGGCTCTTGGTCTGACTTAGCGAGGCGCCCAAGCCCTCCGCATGTCGCCGTGAGCCCGTCAATAGGGGGAAGGGCGTCATCTGGTTTGAACGTCGGGCCCTCAATTCCACTCCGAGGGATTGAGGCGGCGCACCTCGGGGAGTCGGTCGTCGTCGTGGACCTTGGCGTTGAGCCGCCGGAGGAGAGTCAAACTAATGGTTCTCTGTCCGTTCTTCTGAGCGGGGCGAGCAGCGCTCCATACCGTATCCGCGGGACCGTTATAAACGACTTCAGGCGGCCCTTGGCGGTTCAGGCGCAGAGCCAGAAGACGCTCGTCTTGCGAAGGGCTTGCCGACGCGGATAGCGACACGCCTCGTCGCTGAGTCGCCTTGATTTCAACCCGAACTCCGTCCTTCGTCATGGCGTCGTGGGCAGCCGTGGAGGCGGCGTTGAGTGTTAGCCCGAACATGTACGCGGCCAGACTCTCGCCAAGGCTCCCGACGAGATGCCCGACCGGCGTGAAATGGCGGCCCGGAAAGATCTCCTCCAACTCATCGACGATCTCGTAGAGCCTCGAGACCAACGCAGGCACCTCTTCGATGCGGGACCAGTCCTGGCTGTCGTTTGGAGCCACACCGCGATTCTCACACAGACGGCCTCAGGCGATTGGCCGCCCAGAGCGCAGTGCAGGTGCCGATTCCAGCCAGAGGAACCGCCGGGTCCTGCCACGCCGGAGACCCTGTGCATGGGGCGGAACCGGGCGTTCTAGCGACGATTGCTTCCGCCCTTGGGCTGGCGTCCAACGTGCGACTGCGTTGGCGACGCCTCGATCACGCCTGTCCCCGGCGCCTCGCTATCCCTTTGCCACTCAGTGCGATCGCGGACCTCGCAACTACCGGCGTGATCGGAATGGCGACGCTCCGACAGCATCGGTGCGACTCAACAGGTCGTGGGCGTCGGATTTCATGATTTCGCGTTGCCAACGGCGGGTGTGCTGCCCTATCGCGGCGCGGTGGACCGGTTTCGCGAGCTAGCTCTGGGGTTTGCTGGCGTATTCATCGGTGCTGCGATTGGTGGCTTTCTGACTGCTGGCGGCGCAGGTTCTACCTTTTCGCCGGACCACTGGTACTGGCCTGTTGTTTGGGGCTGCCTCGGCGCCGGCGCCGTGCTGATGGTGATCTACATCGGAATGGTGGTCGGCGAGTCGCGTCGGCGACGTAGCCCGGCGCTGGCGATCGAGTTTGCAGAGCAAGAGCGAGACTCGATCATGTCGTTCGTTGGCCGGGGACTTCCGCAGAGACTTTCGACTGCGTCCACGGCGGCATCCGCAGCGGTGGCGAGCTTGACCCCGTTGGTACCGATAGTCCTCCCGAACGCGGAGGTCGTGAGGCTCTGTGTGAACAACCTGCGCAAGCACACCGTGCGGACCGTCCATGTCCGACTGGAGAAGATCAGGACCGTTCAGTCGGAGAATCAGGCGCATCACCGCGATTGGCTCAAGTGGATGCATGACGACACACCCGAGCATCCCCGGTCCCTTGAGGGAATCGAGCTGGCGCGTGAGAGTTCTGAGTTTGTTGATCTCGCGACGTATGTCTACGGCCGTCAGGCCTTCGCCATCGATTACGCCATTGCCCACCTGCGCGCGAGCACTCTCCCTATCGGGTCCTATTTCATCCACGTTGTGGGTGTAGGACAGGATGAGCAGGGTTGGCAGGTTCCCGATTGCCATGCGGCTTTCGAGCTCGCTGTGACGACGGACGGATTTACGGTTAGTCCTCGGACGTTGGCGGAGTGTGGATTTGGACGATGAGCGATTACCGCGTTCACGGCCGTTTCCGGCCACCTGCCCGTAGCCACTGATCTAGGTCGGTAGCGCGGGCGACGAGGTTGCAGCCATGCCGATGGATCCGGATGCGGCCGGCGCTGGCGGAGCGTAGACACTGGAGCGCGGGCCGCCGATATGGTCGGCGATCGCATCGGTGCCCAGCAGCCACCGGTCGACGGGGCTTCTCGAATCGCCCCATGAGACGGGGGGTGCGAGAAGTTCGACCAGTCGGTCGAGGTCGTCGCGAAGAAGCCGTCGATGATTGCCGTGATGACGGCTATCGCGCATCCCCGTGTACGAGCGGCTGGTATCCAGCCGTCCGGGATCTCGAGCCGCTCTGCCGGTGCAGGATCTCCACATCCTCTGGCGTGGGATCCTGATTACCCCGGGACTCATATGTGGGAGGCTCCTCCCGGCGGCCCACACCGACCCTTCGGTCAAGGAGCTCGTCAGCCACACCTGACATCCGAGCATGCTCATCCGGGCCTACCCAGTCGGCAGGCCCGTTTTGGCACGCTCGGATGTCTCCTTGACTCCCAGGGGATTCACAAGCCAGCCTCGGCTACAAGCGGCAGCGAGACGATCGCTGCCGCTATTGAGCAAACCGAGCAACGACGGCCCGGCCCGCGACAGCCGACGGTGCATAGGCAGCCGGTCGTGTCCTGGGGTCGAGGATCGGCCCAAGCTGGCTGTCGCTTCCGGACAAACTCGGCCGCGCGCTCGTCGGGTACCGGTTTCCGGTTCTGTGCTCGAGGGAGTCGTGCGGCGCCAGCACTTCCCGAGCCTCGCGGTGGGCTATTCCCGGCCGCCCGAGGGCGATGCTGGCATCCTGCCTCGTTGCCGAAGCGCTCGCCTGGCTGTGTGCCGGCTGCAAGCATGTGACTCGGCCGGACGAGGCCGGTGATGGCAGCGGTGACTCGCGGCGGCGCTATAAACCGGGCATATGTCCGAACGGCTGGGTCCGGGCTCGACCTTCGCGGGCTGCCGGGTGGAGGCGGTCGCGGGGCGTGGAGGGATGGGCGTCGTCTACAGGGCGACGCAGCTCGGGCTGTCTCGACCGGTCGCGCTGAAGGTGATCGTGCCCGACCGCGCTGGGGACGAGGGGTACCGTGAGCGCTTTCAGCGTGAGTCGCAGCTGACGGCGTCGATCGATCATCCGAACGTGATCCCGGTGTATGAGGCCGGCGAGCTCGACGGGCGGCTGTATCTGGTTATGCGTTGGGTTGGGGGGACGGATCTGCGGTCGGTGCTCTCGAGCTCCGGCCGCCTTCCTCCGGGCCGGACGATCGGGTTGCTGCGGCCGGTCGCCTCCGCGCTTGCCGCCGCTCACGGGCGCGGGCTGGTCCACCGGGATATTAAGCCGGCGAACGTCCTGATCGCGCGCAGCCGCGAGGAGGTCGAGGAGCACGTCTATCTGACGGACTTCGGGATCGCGCGCCGTACCGACGGCGAGTCGATCACCCGAACGGGCTTGCTTGTCGGCACCGTCGATTACATGGCGCCCGAGCGCCTGGAGGGTGAGAAGGGAGACGCAGCGTCTGACGTGTACTCGTTCGGCTGCATGCTGTTCGAACTAATGACCGGACACGTGCCGTTCGATCGGCCGAACAACGTCGCGAAGGTGTTCGCGCACGTCAGCGACCCGATCCCTTCGGCCGGGGACGAGGTCGCCGGTATTCCGGAGCGACTCGATGCAACCGTAGCCACGGCGATGGCCAAGCGCCCCGAGGATCGGTTCGGGTCGACGGGCGAGCTTGTGGCGGCACTGGATGAGATTCTCCGGGAGCTGGACACCGCCGAGCGCGGTGCGGTTGCACCCGCGGCGCGGACTGACTCGGCTGCAGCCTCACCACCGACCACCGCGACGGTGCCGCTGTCCGCCGGTGAGCCGGAGACGATTCCGTCGGTGACGGAGCCGCGTGGGACCGGGCCGCGCGCCACCGAGCCGCAGCCGACGGAGGCGGTCACCGTGCCGATCGCGCCAACCGCTGCTGCGCCGTCGCGTCGCGACGAGCGGCGGGACGCGAAGCCAGCGCGCCGCCGGTCGCGGGTCGTGTGGCTGGCGCCGATTGTTGTGGTCGCCGTCGCCGGTGTCCTGATCGCCGTCGTTGCGGGCGGTTCGGGGAATGGCGGCCGGGTACCCGGTCCTTCGGCAAGCTCGACGCCGGCGCGAGTAACTATCCAAGGCAGCGGCCTGTCGCAGGGATGGACGATCGCCGTTCCCGGAGCGCCCGGCTCGATCTCGGTCGGGTCGCGGAACGTCTGGATCTCGCTGCCCGGCCGCGGCGAGCTCGTCCGTTTCAGCCCCGTGACCGGCCGTCGCCGCATCTTCCCGTCCGCCGGCGGCCCGACCGCGATCGCGGCTGGCTTCAGCGCCTTGTGGGTGGCCGAGACGGCGTCCCGGGCGCTCGCTCAGTACAACGGCGACAGCGGCGACCGGGTCCGGCTCACGGCGCTTGGTGGGACCCCGGTGGCTGTCGTGGTCGATCAGCGCGACAGCTCCGCCTGGGTGGCAGACTCAAGCGGGGCCGTGAGCCACGTCGCGGTCGGCGGAGGGGTGATCGGAAGCTCCGCGCGCCTCTCGCCCGCCGCGACGAGCATTGCCTGGGGCGAAGGCTGGCTATGGGCGACAAACGGCGCCGACCACGGCCTTGTCCGGGTGAGCCTCGGCACAGCCGGATCGAGCACCGTATACGACGTCGGTGCGCAACCTCTCGCAGTGGCTCTCGACCAGGGCGTCTGGACCGCGCACGCGACCGGACGGGTAGCCCGCTTTAACCCCCTCCCCGACCACCTCCGCGTCAACGCCGAGATCACGCTCCCGGCCGAGCTCGACTCGATCGCTGCAACAGAGCAAGACCGGTACGTCTGGGCGATCAGCAGGCGCGCGAAAGAGCTCTATCGAATCACGAACACGAGCACACCCACCGTGACCGCCACGGTCACGTTCGCAAGCCCGCCCGTCGCACTCGCGGCGGCCGCCAGCTCGGTCTGGGTCGCAACCCAGAACGGCGAGGTCATCCAGATCCGCACCTGACCCTCGCGGCGCGACCCGGCGGCGGGAAAGATGCCGTCCACCGATCCCTCACGCGGCAAGTCATCAGCGGCGTCTGCCGGTGCGCGTCTACCTAAGCGCCAGCTCGGGCAGCTGCCGCATGGTGGGGCTCCCTCACACGCCGCCGCCGGTCACTCCGATGCGCTCGGTGTCCACCGGCACAGGCCGGTTCCACACCCCCGCCGGTCGCGATCCACCGACCTGCGTCCACGCGTCGCCGCGTGACGATTCCCGCTTCGCGGCAACGGTCGCGATCACCTCCGACGCGCTGGGGCGCGGCGATGAAACGAACGGCGAGCTGTTTGCGCCACTCGAAGCCACCGCAGGGTGCGAGCTGCGGCGCTACCCCTCCGTCACCAGGGGAGTCGTGCGCCAGGCGGCGCTCCACTGCCGAGCGCGTTCGTGTGGCAAGCGATCGTCCATCGTTGGAACCGGCGAGCCGCTCCTGCATCGCCAATGCGACGGCGCGCCGTCCCCTGGCTCCCAAGTCAAAGCAATCGTCCCGGCTGCGGCCACCGGACGCCCAGGGCTCGCGTTGCTGGCCGTCGCTCGTCTGCGAGCCGCAAGACTCGTTCGCGCTGAGAGCAGTCACGGCGGCGAGCGCGATCGCGTGGCCCCGTATGTCCGGGAGCGGAAGTCTGGCGGGCCGTGATTGCGGTCCCCGAGACTGCCCCTATTCCTGGATGCAGAAGCGAGCGGACGGTCGCGCGGGGGGTGGGATTCCTCACGACGTAGAGCGGGGCGACGTCGACGCGGATCGCTGCTTTGGGTGGCCGGCGGCGGAGGTCTTACCTCGGCTCGGTGTTGAGGTATGCCAGCAGGCTGTTGTGGTCCTCGCGGCAGGCAGGGCAGCCTTGGAGGTGCGCGCGCAGGCCGGGGATTGCGCTGTCGGCGTCGGCTCCGGCGAGCTCGAGTTCGACGTAGCGGTCGAGGTCCTGGAAGCACTGATCGCAGGTCAGCTCGCGTTCGGCCGGTCCGAGCAGCTGTGCGAGGCGAGCGGTGTCGATGTTCGCGGGTCCGGTCATGTGGTCTCGCTTTCGGTGAAGGAGCCGATGTTGAGCCCTTGCTTGGCGAGGTGCGCGCGTAGTTTGCCTCGCGCGTCGTGCAGAGTCTTGTACAGGGCGCCACGGGTCGTGCTCAGCCGCTCGGCGAGCACGTCAATCGGAACGCCGTTGAGGGTGATCGCGACGAGGATCTCCCGCTGGTGCGGTGTGAGTTCCTGATTGATGGCGTCGCGCACGGCTTGCATGAGCTCGCCTGCCTCGGCGGTTTCGTCCGGGGTCGCGCGCTGGTCGGCGATCAGGGTCCAGTGTTCGTGCTCGAGTGGGATCTCGCGACCCTGCCAGGCGCGTCGGCGGAGCTTGACGGCGGCTTCGAGCAAGGCGAACTTGTAGGCCCATGTCGTGAAGCGGCTCTCGCCGCGGAAATCGTCGAGCTTTGAGAGGATCGCCAGTAGGGCGTCGTCGGCGCTCTGTTGGGCGAGGTCGTCGTGGTCTCCTCCGCGCACGTGTGGCGTTGTGCCACGGCGGCGGTTGACCTCGAATCGTGCGGCGCGGAGCAGGAGCTCGCGAAGTTCGCTCATCGCCTGCTCGCGCTCGGGGCCGGTCGCGTGCAGTCGCTTCAGCCACGCACGCGACTCGGCGTCGCGGCCGGTTTGAACGGTTGATGCGCCCGGGCGGAGTGCCGGCAAGGAAGGTGTGCCTCGAAGCGGGACGCTACCAGCCGGCGTAGGTGGATCTATGTGGCTCGCCGTCAGCACTTTGCGCCGTGTTCGTCGATGGGGGCAAGGATCCGGACGGCCAGCTCGGCGGGGCAGCCACGGTCGACGAGCTCCAGCAAGACGTGCAGGTCGTAGGAGCGGTCACGCGCGATTCGTAGCGCGAGATCGTGTGGAAGGCCGGCTGCACGCAGCCGCTCCGCGCGCCAAGCCACCACGGTTGTCGGTGCGAGGTGGTCGTTGATCGCAGGTCTGCGCTTCGACATGGCACTCAGGGGGCGATGCGTGAGCCGAATGTCCGGCGTGCCGGCGTGTTGTGGCGGTGCACGCGTATGCGAGTCGGCGGGCGATCGGCGCTGCCGAGGAACTCACAGGCGTCCGCGGAGCCGCACCGCATGCGGATTTCAGCGTGGGCGAAATCGGTAGGAGGGATGTCGAGTGGGCAGGCCGGTGGCGGCACGATCAGGCGCGGGTCGTGTTCGTGCTGTTCGATGTCGTTGATCAGTCGCTGTTGGGTAAGCAGGCTCAGCGCGTTGAGCGCCAGCGTCAGCGCCCCTGGCGGGGGTTTCTCCAGGGCGCAAGCGTGTCCGGTCGGCAGCATGTAGATCTGCTGTGCGCAGAGCTCGACGGCGTGCGAGATCGGCGTGTTGGTGGCAACGCCACCGTCCATCAGCCCGCGGTCCTCCCAGCTCACCGGCGCCAGTACGGCCGGGATCGACGCGCCCGCCATCACCGCGTCAACGATGGGGCCCGCTGGACAGGCGCAGTTCCTCGCCCGTTGATCAGGTCGACGGCGGCGACCACGCATAGCGGCACCGGCAGGTCCTCGAGGAACTCACCATCGTCATAAGCACTCAGTAGGCGACGAAGTCCGGCGTCCAGGACGAGATGATCGCGGGACCCTAGGAACCCGAGCACGCCGGTCAAAGGGTTCATCGGGAACAGCTGGCCGCGCCTGAGGCCACGCCAGACGTTGACCAACGCGTCGGCGGTCTCGACGGTCTGCGGCCGGGAGGCGATGAACGCGCCGTTCAGCGCCCCGGCAGAGGTGCCCACTATCGCGTCCGTGGCGACGCCGCGCTCGTACAGGGCGCGGAGCATTCCGACCTGGATCGCGTCGAGACTCGCGCCCCCGGAGAGCACA
>Ga0116216_10002270_pt1 | contig 12865 bp, 8 predicted proteins | sample Sb_taG_11_FD_89696 | JGI IMG/M metagenome (GOLD analysis project Ga0116216, IMG submission 89696) | Peat soil microbial communities from Weissenstadt, Germany - Sb_50d_3_AS metaG | ecosystem: Environmental > Terrestrial > Soil > Wetlands > Peat | place: Germany: Weissenstadt | collected 2010-09-21
ATCTGAGGATAGGGTTTGTGCGCGGGGAATGGTATATGCAGTCATATGGTTGGCATGGTATCAAATGGGAAAGCGAATAGCAAGCAACATGGTTGCTCAAAAACCTAACCTGTTAAAGTATTTGAGGGTTGCCACTCATCCGTTGTCAGTGGATTATAGCTGTTCAACTCCATATTAAGCTCACCACAAGTGAAACTAAACCTGCTTGTTGTCTAATGCCTTGATCTCAACTTCTTTACCTCCAATTTCTTCACTGCCAATTGGAAACGCTTCTCATTCATGGGAAGAAGCGGCCTGAGAAGCCAAATTAAGTAAGTAACCACAGGCGTTGTAAGAGTGGGAAAGAGTGACAAGCTTACTGGATTTTTTGTGGAGTAAAAGACTAGTATTGTCGCAGCAATGGTAACAAAAGGCCAAACAATAACAACTATGAGCAGGATCCAAGACATTCGGTGAGCTAGACGTTTATCGTTAACCATATTTACCTCAATCTGGTAAACTAACTCGCCTGAAAGAATGATAAATATGATTGGCTGCATGATAGCAGAAAGCATTGGGGTTGTCAATACAAGACCTTATAGGGGGTGTATGAAAAAGTTGTAGGTGTCAAGCCAGCAGGCGAGATTGATGCTCCCAAAACGCGTCGTAGGTACGATTGAGCTTAGCCGTGCGCAAGGGCAAGACAGCATCTAACCCATCTGGAGTCCAACGCATGCCAGTTCGCTTGGCGCGGGTATCCACTACCGTTTTACAAGCCGCCTCAGCAATGCCACTGCCCACATGCATGCCTTGTGCACGAAACGAGGGATAGCGCATCCGCTGGGCATTGGTGGTGAAGTAGTCAACGGCTTTTTCTGGCACACTCCGGCTTTCATCTGCGGCTGGGGCGATTTTGGGGAGCTTGCCAATCGCAGCCAGCAGTTCCTCGATCTGGCCATGAACCAGCAGCGTGCATGCCTGTTTGGCCCAGATGCAGGCATCCTGGCTGCTCGGTCCAAAGGCCGCATGGGCCACTGCCCAGACGTGCTGCTGGGCATGATAGAGATCAACAATCTGCACGGCACCAGGAAAGTGCTCAGCCACCAACTTCCAGATCCAGGGAGCTCCATCTCCTAACACGACGATCTGCTTGGCTCGGCTGAGCCCAGACTGCTGAGCCAGCGCATAGAGCAACTGGCCAAAGCCGCCCTTGGCCGTGCGCCGAGCAACGTAGCGCAGACTGCCTTCTTTCGGCACATCGACCCACACCTCTGGGGCCAGCTCAGACCGTTCTCGCCCGCGTTCGGCCAGAAACACCGCTCCGACTTTCATTTCTCGATAGACATCACCTTTCCGTTTCCGTTCCTCCTCTTCCATTGGCACGCTGCCACGACGCATCCGCGCGAAGATCCCATCTAATTCAATATAGAGCCGTTCCATATCTGTGCTGCTCTTTTGCGCTGCTTGCTCCTCTTCCTGCGTCTGTGACTGGACTGCCTGCTCAAAGAGAGCTTTGACCACCTCATCTTCTTTCTCTGCTAAGGCCTTGCCCACCGGTTTCATCAAATTGAGCGCTTGTCGGGCCGACATCCTCAACGGGAGCAGTCGACGAAAGGTCTCTGCGGCCTCTTCCAGCGTGAGCATGGCACATAAATAGCTGATGTACTGTTGCACCCCTGGGGTAGTTCTTTTCCCTCGCACTCCCCATTTCTCATCTGCCGGGGCTCGGCCATGAGAACACTTGGGTGCCTGTTCTTGCTCTGCGGCTGGCTCTTGGTCTGCCTCCACCTGGCACTGATAGTATGCCCTCTTCCACTCCACCTCGCCAAACAGCGTTAACAGCTTTTTCGATCGGTAGCCCACCAATTTTTGCTGGTGTCCACATTCTCCTTGCATCTTGGTTGGACCTGGCTCTTCCCTCATCCCACATTCCATTACCTTCCTGCCTATTTTGAAGATCCCTTGATAGATCTTCTCTTCTAACCCTTTGAGATCTCCTGCTTCAAGCCCTTCGACTTCTTCTATTAGTTTCATCAGTTCTTGCTCTGCTTCTTGGTACTGTACTCCTATGGCTGTCTCGTTCGTTTCCATGTTCAGGAGTTCCTCTCTGCTCTTTGGTTTTTTGGCAAGGGAGAGACCTTGCTTTACAGATGAGGATACTCCCTTTTTCTTTCTTTGCCTACAACTTTTTCATACACCCGCTTACGATGTTTCACGACAAATATGCAGGGCAAGCCCCTTCCCTACGAGGATGATTGTTCAGCTGATATAGACGAAGGACCAGGATGGGGCAAGCCCCATCCCTACGACGAAGGTTTTTCACCTTTTATAGCCGCTTGCTCAATCTTCTCTAATGGGAACTCCTGGGCATGCATCTTTTTATAATATTGCCAATAGGCGCCCACGAGGGCCTGGATAAGACCTGCTGTTGGCGCTCCGAAGATGGCACCCCAGATGCCAAACACCTGCGAGCCAGCAATCATAGCCAAAAGCGTCACCACCGGTCGAATCTGTACTGCCCTGCCCAGGATGCGGGGCGAGAGTACATAACCCTCCACGCAGTCAAGGATAATTGTGTAGATGAGGGTAATCAGCGCCAATGTCCAACTCTGTGTCAAGGCAATCACGACTGCCACGAAGCCCACGACTATGGTACCAATAATCGGAATAAATTCCATGACGGCAGCCAGTATGCCGATGAAGAGCGCAAACGGAACACCGATTATGGCCATGCCCACTCCCTGAAGCACTCCCATGATGGCAGACATAATAAACTGTCCACGAATATAGCCACCTACCACCCGCTGCAAGATATCAAGCACGGTAGTGATCCAGCCGCGTTGGGAAGCCGGCGAACTCTTGATTAACCAGCTACCGAAGCGGTAGCCATCGACTAGCAGGTAGATACTGACCACCACTGTGATTAAAATGTAGAAACCAGCGTTGATTAATCCTCCGACGACCGACAGCATACCTTTGGTAATATTAGATGCGATTGAGTTCATTTGAGACTGCAGTTGCGTGGCGGCAGAATCGATCTGGCTCTGGGTGAAGCCCACGCTTTTGAGCAATTGGACGAGTGGCGAATCCTGGCCATTGCTGCCAGGTGCTACAAAGTTCGCGATACTATGAGCTAAACTGTTGAGTTGGGGAATGAAGGTCTTAAGCCCGTAATAGGCTAAGGCTCCAAACATGAAAAGGGCAACCACATACACAAGCACGATTGCCAGTGCGCGTGGCATGGCACGGTGCATTAGATCAATAAGCGGGACTACTGCATAGGCCAGTAGAGCAGCCACAAGCAAGATGAGGATAGGGTTGATCACGAAGCTGAGAAGCCAGAACAGAATACCGACAAGTAGCACCGAGATGAAAATAATGCGCAAGAAGAGCAAGCGTCTGGCCCAGGGATTTAATGCAGCGAGGTCTTTAGACATGGGTTCGCCTGGATTGTGTGATGAGAGCATAGATGGTTCCTCCAGATGAAAAGGTCATACTATGACCAACGAAAATATTCAGCCCATTATGTGCTGAGTAGCCTAGCAAGTCAATAACTTTGGGGAATTAACATGGTTATCTGATCATCCGTCGATTACCAGCAGGTGTGGTGTTCTCCCGGTGTTTTGGAGCGGAGTGGGAAGAACTAGAATTGGCCGCAACGGAGAGCATTCGTTGGTCATCCTGAGCGTAAGCGAAGGATCTCGGTACCCATTGTGTGAGATCCTTCGCTTACGCTCAGGATGACACAGGAGGGACGCTCAGGATGACAAGCGGAGATGAATCCGCCTCCAGTGCATTTTCAAGAGCGTACGTCACCCGTTCTTGAGCTGTTCATTGATTATGATGTTGCTGATCCTCGACGGGCTAATTCGCGTTCCCAACCATGCGCGAAGGTGCGGTCTTCAATTGTTTCACCGCTTGCGAGCATATCGGTGGAAAAGTCCTCCAGGCGCAGATCGGCGCCAATTTTGCAGTTACGGCCAACAGTCAACTCATCTGGGAGGTGTGCACGTTTACCGATGAGCGTTATGCCTGTATTCAAGCGGGTGGGTTCGAGCTTATTCGCGGTCAGATCATCTCCGTAGCCGATCTTGCAGTTTTTGCCAACTACTACCTCTTTATCCAGGATGGCACGGTCGATCACGCTGCCAGCGCCTATGACTGCGTCAAAGAGAATAATAGAATCCCGCACAACAGCGCCCTCCTCGACAACAACCCCAGGAGAGAGAACGCTGCGTTCAACATGGCCTTTGATGATACATCCATGTGAAATAAGGCTACTCGTGATGTGCGCTCCGCTACGTACATGTGCTGGCGGCCGCTCTTCGCTACGGGTATGAATCACCCAGGACGGATCGTAGAGATCGAAGGCAGGTTGATCTTCAAGGAGTGCCATATGAGCTTCCCAATACGACTGAATGGTACCCACATCCTGCCAGTACCCGGTAAAAGGATAGGCATAGACACGCCTGCCCTGTGCCATCATAGTGGGAATGATATTGTGTCCGAAGTCATGTCTCGTACGCTGGTCTCCAGCATCGGTAGATTGCGCATCATCAATCAAGACCTGAATAAGTGTATCACGATCGAAGACATAGATACCCATCGAACCAAGCGTACCGCGTGGTTTCTCCGGTTTTTCTTCAAACGAGATGACTTGTCCATCGGCTCCGGCCTCAAGTATGCCAAAGCGGTGCCCTTCTTCGAGAGGCACAACCACTGCACCAAGCGTGACAGCAGCGTTGTGTTGCTGGTGGAAGGAGATCATTGGCCCATAGTCCATGCGGTAGATATGGTCTCCAGCAAGGACGAGCACATAGTCGCAGCGTGTTTCCATGATGAAGCTGAGATTCTGATAGACGGCGTCCGCGGTGCCCTGATACCAGTCTGACTCGCGGTGCCCCATATAGGGTTGGAGCAGGCGGATGCCGCCCTGCTGTCTATCCAGGTCCCAGGGCTTGCCAATGCCGATGTGATCGTGCAGAGAGTGAGGACGATACTGGGTCATGACGGCAACATCCGCGATGCCTGAGTTTACGCAATTACTGAGGGCAAAATCTATGATACGGTACTTACCGGCGAACGGAACGGCGGGCTTGGCCCGCTTCTCTGAGAGAAGGCTTAATCGCTCGCCCTGGCCTCCGGCTAGAATAACTGCAAGTACTTTGCTCATTGCTTGCTCATCCTTTCTGTGGGATGTGTGGTTTTTCAAAGTTATTCCACTATGAGTGATTCATTATATCTTACCGAAGGGGCAGTGGGTGTGTTATGCCTGTCATTCTGAGCGCCAGCGAAGAATCTCAGTGCCCATCGCGGGAGATTCTTCGCTGGCGCTCAGAATGACAAATGCCAGGAGTGCTCGGGATGACAAATGTCAGGAGTGTTCGGGATGGCAAAAGGAGGAGGATGGCAAAGTGCCAGGGACGAGATCCTTCGCTGCGGCTCAGGATGACACATCGAGGACGAAGCGTTTACTCAGGCTCAGGATGACAAAGATAGGAACGCTCAGGATGACAAAGACAGGCGGCTTCATTACTCCGTGTCCAGGGCTTTCCAACAGCATTTCGTTTGGCATGATATGATAACAGAGAAAAAAGCTTCGGGCGGTGCTTCCGCCTTAGCATGAGGGCTGTACCATGAATGATAGACGCTTCAAGATTCTGATGGTTGGTACGGAGGCTGTTCCTTTTATCAAGGAAGGTGGTGTAGCTGATGTCATGGGGAGCCTACCCAAAGAGCTAGCAACTTTGGGGCACGAAATTGCCCTGTTTCTGCCTCGCTATGGCTCAATTGATGGTTCACGCTGGTCGCTTCGACACACAGGGTTGACGAAGATGGTCTCGGTGTCGGGAGGAAATTATTTCGTATCGGTCTGGCAAACCAGTCTTCCCGATTCGCCTGTCACTGTCTATTTGCTTGACAACTATGAATTCTTTGGCCAGCACCAGGAGATTTATCTTGGGTTGGACCAGCGTGACGAGCAGCGGCGCTTCATTCTATTTTGCCGAGGCCTGCTAGAGATGTTGCCTGAACTCGGCTTTGCTCCTGATATTTTCCACTTGAATGATTGGCAGACAGCGCCATGTGCAGCTTTTCTGCGCACGACTCATCGCTATCTGCTGCGCCATGGGATGGCTCGCATTGTGTATAGCATTCATAACTTGCAGTACCAGGGGCGCTGGGATCCTTCCATCCTGGATGAGGCTGGTCTGAGCGGTGCGGAGGTCTTTACTGCGCGTGGCCTGGAGTTCTGGGGTGATGTGAACTGGATGAAGGCCGGCATCATGTACGCTGATGTTGTAACGACTGTTTCTCATCGCTATGCCGAGGAGATCCAGACGCTCGATTATGGGTGGGGGCTTGATGAGGTGCTCTTCCAACGTCATTCCCGCATCTTTGGTATTCCCAACGGTCTCGATTGGGATGTCTGGAATCCTGAGAGTGATAGCACTATCACTGCCAGGTATACAGCTTCGGATGCACAAAAGGCTAAGGCTGCTAATCGAAGCAGTTTAAGGAAAGAGTTCGGCCTTGCGGACGATCCAGAAGTGCCTCTGATAGGTATTGTCAGTAGACTCGTTGATCAGAAAGGTTTCGATCTTATCGCGGATATTGCCGATGAGTTGCGCGAGCTGCCATTACAACTTGTGGTGCTAGGCACTGGACATCCTCTTTACGAGAACCTATTCCTGGAGCTTGCTGCCAGCACTGCACATGTGCGCGCACGGATTGGATTCGACGTTGCACTTTCTCATCGTATCTATGCGGGCGCAGATTTCTTTCTGATGCCCAGCATGTTCGAGCCAGGGGGGTTGGGGCAGTTAATTGCGTTGCGTTATGGGACACTGCCAATTGTCCATGCGACGGGTGGGCTTGCCGATACTGTGACAGATGTATATTCCGACCCCGTTCATGGCAATGGCATCAGCTTCGCAGAATACACACCTCAGGCACTTCTCGATGCACTTCAGCGTTCGCTGCGGCTTTACGCGGAACGTGATCGATGGCCCGACCTGGTTACACGAGCGATGGCATACGATTCACGTTGGTCAGCCAGCGCTCAGGCTTATAGCCAGTTGTATCAGAGGGTTTCGCAACTTCCGCCTATTTAGTAAGGGGCCAGGATGATATGCGCGAGCAGGACACCCGGAAGGGGTGTCCCTACATTTTATGTACGGGTATTTTTCTATTGTTTGTGAAGGGATTTATTTTTTATCGAAAATAGCGCTCACATAGCGCTCATTTTGAGCGGTACTTTATTGAAGAGCTTTGTAAGGATGGCCAGCGCGCCAAAAGAGCCAGCAAAGACAAGTCCTTATGTATTATAAAATAGGGAAGGTGATTTCTTGCGGTATTACTACTATATGGAGGAAAAAACAGCATGTCTGGCGAGCAAGTGGGAGAAACATTTGATTTTGTGGTGATCGGCTCTGGCTTTGGGGGTAGTGTTGCAGCGATGCGCCTGGCAGAGAAGGGATATCATGTGCTTGTGCTGGAACGTGGCAAACGCTACGAAGATCAGGATTTTGCGCGCACGAACTGGCAGGTATGGAAATACCTGTGGGCGCCGTTTTTTCGGTGTTTTGGCATTTTGCAGATCAGCCCGTTTCGCGATTTATTTGTGTTGCACGGTGCAGGCGTGGGAGGTGGCAGCCTGGGATATGCCAATGTGTTGATGGAACCCGATCAACGCCTCATCGATGCACCTGCCTGGAAACATCATGCTGACTGGCAAGCGCTTTTACGTCCTCATTATGCGACTGCGAGCCGCATGCTGGGGGTGATGCGCAATCCGCGCCTGGGTCCAGCAGACGCTGTGCTGCAAAAGATTGCTGCTGATCTCGGCAGAGGAGCGTCCTTTGGTCCGACGACGGTCGGAGTCTTTTTCGGTGAAGAGGGAAACGAGGGACTTGAGGTAGCCGATCCATATTTTGAAGGCAAAGGTCCCGCGCGCCGAGGCTGTCAGTACTGTGGCGCGTGCATGGTTGGCTGCCGGCATAACGCGAAGAATACACTGGTGAAAAACTATCTCTATTTTGCTCAAGCCTATGGTGCGCAGGTGTGGGCCGAAATGGAGGCGCGCGATGTGCGCCCACTGGTCGATGGTCAGGCTGATGGCGCCCGCTATGCAGTGATTGTACGCCGCTCGACTGGCTGGTTCGCGCAGCCAGCACGCAGCATCCGCGCCCGCAACGTGGTCTTCGCCGCCGGGGTGCTCGGCACGCTCAAGCTTTTGTTCCGCTGTCGAGATGTGACTCGTTCGTTGCCATCGCTTTCGCAGCGCCTGGGAGATATGGTGCGCAGCAATAGCGAAGCCTTGCTCGGCTCGCTCAGCCAGTCGCGCAAGGTAGACTTTTCGAAGGGCCTGGCGATTACCTCTTTCTTTCATGCTGATGACGTGACTGCTATCGAACCGGTGCGGTATCCCGCTGGATCATCCCTGATGCGCTTCCTCTCCTGGCCGCTCACCAGACCTGGCAAGGGCTTCGCACGTTTCAAACAGGCTATGGCACACTTTGTGCAGCACCCACTGGATGTTCTCAAGGTCTATGTGCTGCCAGGCTGGGCGAAGCAAACTACCATTCTACTGGTCATGCAGACAGAAGATAATCACCTGCGCATGCGCCTGGGACGCAGTATCTACACATTATTCCGCCGCGGACTGGTCTCGCACGTCGATGCAGAACAGAGTATCCCTAGCAGGATCGAGAGTGGTCACAAGGTGACCCGCGCGTTTGCGCAGAAGAGTCAGGGTATTCCGCTTGGCTCAATCAATGAGGGGCTGCTGGATGTAGCGCTGACTGCGCACGTGCTTGGCGGTTGTCCTTTCGGACACGATGCAGATGAAGGGGTCATTGGCCTTGATTGCCAGGTTCACGAGTATCCTGGTCTCTATGTTGTCGATGGATCAATTATCCCAGCCAATCCAGGTGTTAACCCGAGCCTGACGATTGCCGCTTTCGCCGAGTATGCAATGAGCCTGATGCCGGAAAAAGAGATAGAAGCGAAGTAGTAGCATGTGCGAAAAGATTTCTTTCTAGTAGTGGAAAGAAGGAGTAGTGATGAGCGATTCCATTCATTCAGATAATCAGCAAGACAATTCTTTACTTTCTCAACATGCTCATAAGAACCGGGTGATGTGGGAGGCGAGTAGTGATAGTTATGAAGAACGTCACGCGCTGGCTCTTTCAGGGGAGAAGGCGATGGCATGGGGCATGTGGCGCATTCCAGAAGAAGAACTACATGTGCTTGGTGAAGTGGCAGGGAAGGATATGCTTGAACTGGGTTGTGGTGCTGCTCGCTGGTCTATTGCGCTTGCTCAATGTGGCGCACGGCCAGTTGGCCTTGATTTCTCATCGCAGCAGCTCAAGCATGCGCGACGGCTGATGGTAGAAGCAGGGGTTGACTTCCCGTTGATTGAAGCCAGTGCGGAAGCCGTGCCATTACCCGATGCCAGCTTTGACATCGTCTTCTGCGATTGGGGTGCCATGACGTTCTGTGATCCCCAGAGGACTGTTCCAGAGGCGGCACGGTTGTTGCGGCCAGGGGGACTCTTCGCTTTCGCGACGGCTACGCCGATCCAGTTTCTTTGTCAGGATGTGAAGACGGACAAACTCACCGAGCACTTAGTGAACGACTACTTTGGGATGCGACGCCTGGAATGGGAGGACGAGGTGGATTTCCAATTGACCTATGGCGAATGGATACGCCTGTTCCGAAGGACTGGCTTTGTGGTGGAAGATCTGATTGAGCCGCGGCCTCCTGAAGGGTCTACCAGCACCTACAGGGATGAAGCCGAGACCGCTTGGGCAAGGCGCTGGCCGATAGAGAACATATGGAGGTTGAGGAGAGAGGGCTAGCCTCTCTCACTGACACTTTTTTCATGAATAAGTTATCTATCCCTATGACACGCTGAGCGCCTGAAGCAAAAGTGCCCCATCGGGCGTACCTAAGCCTGTACAGGCATCCCAGCCTGGGCCTGCTGAATACGCACCGTTGTTCCCACTGGTCACATCGCGCAAAGCCTTGCTCTGGGCCAGCTGGGCATAATTCTGGTAGAGGAACGGATTCAGGTAGCCGACGGCTTTCCCACGCTTCTGATTCAGGAGCGCGATCAAACCGGCCCACAGAGGTGCAACCGCGCTCGTGCCTCCAACTGGGCCGCTTTGTCCATCGACGTAGACCAGGTACCCGGTGACGGGATCGGCATTCCCCGCGACATCCGGTACGCCGCGCCCTGCATGCTGATCATTGACTGATAAAGGAACCTGCGCGCTCTGTTGCCAGGTCGGCAGGCCGAAGAAGTCGCTGATGCCTCCGCCAGTCGCGCCCTCATTGGTAGCTGTTTCATTCCAGACTACTTCATCGGTGACTTGATTATTTGCTGCATCTAAGCGCGTGCCACCACAGCCTAAAGCAAAAGAGCTTGACGCCGGAAAATCGACGTGCGCCTTCTGATCGTTGACACTGTCGCTCGAGCCATCATCTCCCGCCGCACAGCAGATAGTGATCCCCAGAGCCGCTGCCGCCTGGAAGGCTTGATCCAACCCTTGCATACCCTGGGTGGTCCATCCTGATTCAGCCTGCCCCCAACTGATTGAAATCACCGAGGGATTATTCGTGCTATCGTGTACAGCTTGTGTAACGGCATCGATGAAGCCCTGATCACTGTTCGGGGCAAAGTACACGACGACATGTGCACCTGGAGCTACACCCCCTGCCACTTCAATATCGAGGACAACCTCTCCATCAGGGCCATTGGGGTCTCCTGTCGGACTATTCTGCGCGCCATCGACCGAGACGCTGGTGACTTGCTGGGCAGCAATGCCCAGTTGCTGGAAGTAGGTACTGAGATCCTGGTCGCGATATCCTCCCCCAAGTTCAATAAGTGCGATACACTGACCGCTGCCATTCACTCCAGTGGGGAAATCATACAACTGGGCAATTTGTAGTGGAGTGTAAGGAGCTGGCTGTGCACTTACATGGGGGATCACGGCTTTCCTGACATAATGCGGCCGGGCCTGCGGTCGAGTATCGAGTCCATAAATGCCCACAATTACCTGGTCGAGTTCATTGGGAATGTGTAATGGACCAGTTCGTCCACGGAACTTCCGGCCTTCGGACTGATACTGTTTCAATTCTGTCGCGAAGGCTTTTGTCATTGTTGCGGCTGTTCCAGCAAGTACGACCTTGCGGCTCACAGGATCGGTTGAGACGATAGTCAGGTGATGTTGCCGGGCAAAAGCTTCGACTTTTGCCACATCGTCGGGGGATGCGCTGTGCTGGGCAGCATACTCTGCTCGTGTCATACGCTGTCCAGGTTGTTGAGCGTGTTCGCCGATATCACCCACAACGCTTTGTGTGGAGGGATCGCGTAAGTACACACTCACTTCGATGTGCTCATTGGGATCGATCGGGCCGAGCTCTTGTGCATTCGCGGGTGGATTACGCTCACTGCCACTCAAGCGTGTAAATCCCTGCGGTGGAATGTCGGGCATAAATTGCTCCTTCTGTACTGTACATATTGCTGCTTGCACTCATGAAATATTCAGTGGAATCGCCCTGTCTTGTTCACTCCGGTCACGGAGTGATTCAAACAACTCATTTTACTACATCAATGAGAGAGATAAGCATACATCTATCACCGATCACTGTAACTTGTGCGCCTGCCAATTCAGTGTGAACGATTCGAAAGGTTGCGGTTGTGGTGGCGTGGTATCTGTTTGGCCATAGCGCGGCACAGTGAAGTATGCGCCTGTAATCGTTTGGGATGTGACTTCCATGAGCAGGTAGCCATTCCTGTCGTAACAATAGTTTTCTAAGGTAACGCCTGCTATCGGTGTAGGCTGTGGAAGAGTACCCGATTCGGACAAAGGGTACAGGTTCGGGTAGCCACCGCCTCCTGCAACGACGAATGGGACATCACGACCATTAATATTCCTCGTGAAACGCTGGTAGTCGTGTACATGACCAGAGAGCACAATATCGGGGATACGTCCGGTTACTTGAATGGCATTCTCGAACATAGGCCAAACAAACTGGCCAGGGCCATGGACGAGGTCTCCCGTGTAGATCGAATGGTGCATAGCGAGAATCAAGGCTTTGTCGGTCGGAGCTGTCCTCAGTTCATTTTCGAACCAGCTGATCTGCGTATTATCCATCCAACCTCCTTCCGGAACATTCGTGTAGAGACCGATGAACGTTGCAAACGGCGTATCAAGCGTCCAGTAAACATTCGGCTGAATCATGGCGTGGCGGCTACTATCACCGGCTTCGGGATTGAGGCGAGGAGTAGGAGCGCAGAAGTTGTTGACAAAGGCCGCCAGGGATGTTGCGGATGGATTGGACGGATCGATTGCACCGTCATGATTACCTGGAATGGCGAAAATAAGTGGTGGATAATGATCATACGCCTCATAGAACTGGGGAGTATAGCCATCTACCTGTCCAAAGTAATACACCACGTCTCCCAGGTGATAGAAAAAAACGGGACAGGCAGACGGATCGGGAGCCTCACAGTCCTGAATCATGCGTTCGATCACAATGGCTTGATCAGTTAAATTCAGACCACCGGTATCACCAGCTGTATGGAATACAAGACGCCCAGAAGTTTGAATGGTTTGCAGAGTTGCTGTTGGCAGCACCTGGTCAAGCGAGAGATGGTAGGGAGGCTGACCTGTAGGAGCGGGTAAAGGCTGTGCCGGTTGCGTGTCATAGCCTTGTTGTGAGGGTCGAACGGTGTAGCGATTTGCAGGAGAAATACGACGACCGCCGCGTGGCTTCCCTACGTCGCTGGGTTGCTGTTGCATAACTACCTCCAGTAAAATAGTGTTGAAGAGATTAATGTTAATAGTATAACGTACTTTCAGATAAGATATAACTACTC
>Ga0116216_10002271_pt1 | contig 12857 bp, 12 predicted proteins | sample Sb_taG_11_FD_89696 | JGI IMG/M metagenome (GOLD analysis project Ga0116216, IMG submission 89696) | Peat soil microbial communities from Weissenstadt, Germany - Sb_50d_3_AS metaG | ecosystem: Environmental > Terrestrial > Soil > Wetlands > Peat | place: Germany: Weissenstadt | collected 2010-09-21
AAGCCTCCGGGAAGCGGAATCACCGGCACGTCCTCGGCGCGCGCGGCCTCGGCGAGCTTGCCGCCGGTGGTCGCGACGATCCGCCGAGCGCCGAGCGCTCCCGCGGCGTCGTATACGGCCAGCGTCTCCTCGGTGTTGCCGGAGTAGCTCGCGCACAGGACCGCGGTGTCCGGAGTTGTCCACGCGGGAAGGGCGTACCCGCGCGCGATCACGATCGATCGGGAGGCCCGGTCCCCGAGGGCCGCCCTGGCCAGCGTCCCGCCAATCGCGGAGCCGCCCATTCCGGCCACGATCAGCCCGCCGGGGGCGTCGTCGGGCTCGAGGTTCGCCGACTCGACTCGCCAGAGCGCGTCGCGCAGCTGATCGGGCATTCCGAGGACGTCGTCGACCTGCCGCGCCGTGTCGATCGACTCGATCGTCTCGCGGCTCAGATCCGCGGTCGTGCTCAAAACCTGATCGCTCCGTCGGGCAACTCCACGCCCGGGAAGATACGCGCGCCGGCCGCAAGCGTGTTCCCCGACCCGATCTTCACTCCCGCGCCGAGCACGACGCCGCCCTCGATCCGGCAGTGATCGCCGATCTGCACGTCCGGGCCGATGATCGAGGCTCGGATCGTCGTGGCCGCCCCCACGCTCACCCCGTGCAGCAGCACCGAGGACTCGACGCGGGCGCCCTCGCCGATCGTCACGTGCTCCCCGAGCACGCTTCGATCCCCCACGCGCGCCCGGGGCGCCACCGAACAGCCCGCGGCGACGAGCACCGGCGCGACCACTCGGCCCTCGATGGTGGCGCCGTCGACGAGCATCAGCCCCGAACCGCGCAGCTGGCGGCCGACCTCGGTGGTGACCTTGCCCTCGAGGATGTCGTAAGTGCCCTGGAGATAGCGGTCCGGCGTGCCGATGTCGAGCCAGTAGCCGCTCGCCTCGTATCCGAACAGGCCTCGGCCCACGAGCGTCGGGAACACGTCGCGCTCAATCGAGACGTTCGTCCCCGCCGGCGGCATGCCGTCGAGCACGCTCCGCTCGAGGATGTACGCGCCGGCGTTGATCAGGTTCGTGTCGACCTGGTCCGGCCCGGGCTTCTCGACGAACTCGGTCACGGCCCCTTCCAGGTCCATGCGTACGAGTCCGTACGCGGACGGGTCGGCGACCGGCACCAGTGCGAGCGTCGCGCGCGCGCCCGTGCGTTCGTGCGCCTCGAGCTGGGCGGTGAGATCGAGGTCCGCCAGGACGTCGCCGTTGAGCATGAAGAAGCGTTCCTCGAGCAGGTCCTCGGCGAACTTCAGCGCTCCGCCCGTGCCGAGCGGCCGCGGCTCCTCGAGGTAGCGCAGCCGGATTCCGAGACCGGAGCCGTCGCCGAGCACGTCCCGGACGCGATCGGCCATGAACCCGCAGCCCAGAATCACGTTCTCGACGCCGTGCCCGCGAAGCCACTCGAGCATGTAGGAGATGAACGGACGCCCAACCAGCGGCACGACCGGCTTGGGGATCGTCGAGGTCAGCGGTCGCAGGCGGGTTCCCTCGCCGCCGGCGAGGATCAGCGCTTGCACATCAGCTGCCCGACTTACCGCTGTTCAACGGCCGATGCCTTCGTAGACGAATCCGGCCGCCCTGACCGCCTCGGGATCGACGAAGTTGCGCCCGTCGATGACGAGCCTGCCGCGCATCCGGGGGGCGGCCGTCGCCCAGTCGAGCTCGGCGAACTCGGGCCACTCGGTCACGATCACGCAGGCGTCGGAGCCCGCAAGGGCGTCGAGCGCGGAGTCCGCGAACTGGACCCCGATCATCAGCTTGCGGGCCTCGGACTCGGCCACCGGGTCATACGCGGTGACGGTGGCGCCGTCGGCCTGCAGGCGCGCCGCCAGGACGAGCGATGACGCCTCGCGCATGTCGTCGGTGTTCGCCTTGAAGGCGAGTCCGAGCAGCGTCACGCTCTTGCCCACCAGCGATCCGAGATGCTTCTGGAGCTTTCCGATCACGCGCCGCTTCTGCAGCTCGTTGACCTCGATCACAGCGGTGAGGAGCTGGAAGTGGTACCCAGAGTTGCCGGCGAGCTGCTTCAGCGCGGACACGTCTTTGGGAAAGCACGAGCCGCCGAACCCGATCCCCGGCTTCAGGAAGTGCGTCCCGATCCGCTGGTCGAGGCCCATGCCGCGGGCCACCTCGAGTACGTCGGCGCCGGTCTCCTCGCACACGTTCGCGATCTCGTTGATGAACGAGATCTTGGTGGCGAGAAAGGCGTTCGCGGCTAGCTTGATCATCTCGGCGCTGGCGATGTCGGTGCGGACCAGCGGCGCCTCGAGTGGCGAGTAGAGCTGGGTCACGGCGTCCCCTGCCCAGTCGCCATCGTCGCCGACCACGATCCGATCGGGATGCCGGAAGTCGTCGAGCGCGGACCCCTCCTTGAGGAACTCCGGGCACGACACGTAAGCGAATCCTTCCTTGCCGCGCTCGCCGAGGCTCCGTCTGATCGCGGCGCCGGTGCCGACAGGCACGGTCGACTTCATCACCAGCGCGTGATCGTCCGAGCGTGGCATCGCATCGACCACGGCGTTGACGGCGGACAGATCGGCGTCTCCGGAATACGTCGGTGGCGTGCCCACCGCGACGAACAACAGGCGGGCGTGCTCGAGCGCGGGGGCGAGCTCGGTCGAGAAATGCAGGCGTTCGCGGTTGGCCGTCACCGACTCGGCGAGGCCGGGCTCGTAGATGGGGATCTCGCCACGCTCCAGGCGAGCGATCTTGGCCGCGTCGATGTCGACGCACCAGACCTCGCTGCCGAGCTCTGCGAACCCGGCAGCGGTAACCAGCCCGACGTACCCTGTCCCGATCACCGCGATCGGTTCGCGCGCTGAGAACATCGGTGCGGAGGGTAGCGCCCTACCTGCCGCCGCCCCGGGTCAGCGAGGCGGCGATCGCCACCAGCTGGCGGTTCGGGATGTTCTCGGTCAGCGTGTTCGAAATCCAGTACACGGCATTCGCCGTGCGCCACGCGACGAGGCTCAGCTTGCCGCCGTCGGCGTACAGCAGCAGCTGCTTGCCGTTGACGGTCTTCGTCTGCGTGGGCTTGTTCAGGATCGGCGGGTTCAGCCAGGTCGTGCCCTGCACCCCGTAGTACTCACCGAGGATCGGGTTGATCTCCAGAGTCATCCGGTACGAGTAGTGGGCGATGCCCTGCTGGTCGTGGAGCAGGTAGGCACGGGGATATGAACCCGGGCTCGCTGTCTCTACCGGGCACAAGCTGGTCTGGCTCGAGCAGTACTGCGAGCCAGACACGAGCTGCTTCGGGTAGTAGATCGGGATCCCGATCGGCCCGAGCGCCTTCGCCTGAGCCTGGCCGTCGGTGACGTCGGCCGTGAGGCCCGGGACGGGGCCTCCCCCGCCACCGTGCGACCCGTTCCCGCCACCCCCTGCGACATGAGCCGGCGTGCTCGCCGGCAGCGGCGAGCCGGTGGTCGGCGTCATGAACGCATGGAAGGCGGACTGCTCAGCTTGCGAGCTCGTCGCCCCCACGTAGCAGGGCGTCTGCTGAGCGGCGCTGGTCGCGTTCGGGGCGACCGGCGCGCACGGAAGCAGCAACGCCGGGAAGGGGATCTGCTTGATCGTGTTCCCAGCCGAGAACGCGACCAGGTCGAACAGGTTGATCAGCCCGTCGGTCGTGTGCAGGTTGTGGTCGGTCGTCGCGTTCTTCCCGAAGATCTTCAGCAGCGTGTCCCGCTCGGTGATGATCTGGTCCTGGCTGAACTGGCTCTTGGCCCAGCGGATGAAGTCCTGCTGACGCGCGTTCCGAACGATGTCGCTGTCGGTGTGCCGGAAGCGCACGAACGACAGCGCGTCCGAGCCGCACAGCTTCTGGTAGCCGGGCTGCAGGTCGATGCTCGAGTAGTCGGTCAGCGCGGTGTTGTTGTAGTAGCGGTGATCCACGTCGGTGTAGACGCACCCGATCGCGTTGATCATCTGCTCGAAGCCGCCGAACCCGACGTCGACGACGTGGTTGACCTTCAGGCCCGGGAACACCTGCTGCTGGAGGATCTTGATGAGCAGGTTGGGGCCGCCGAAGAAGTACGCGGCGTTCAGCTTGCCGGTCACGAGCGCGCCGCCCTCGGGAATCTCGACCTTCAGGTCGCGCGGAACCGAGAGGAGGTTGATCGTTGAGGAGCTCGGATTGAGGCGGACGAGCATCATCGTGTCGGTGTTGACGTCTCGGAACGGCGTCCCGGCGCGATGGTCTGAGCCGACGAGCAGGATCGTCTGGGGGCTGCCCGGGTCGGGAACAGTCACCGACGGCGCCGCCTTGAACGCGGGGGTCACGTTCAGCTCATCCGTGATCTGCCGGACCTGCAGCAACCCGGCGACCGCGGTCGCGCTCGCGGCGAACGCGATCACGAGCACGCCGGCGACGACGAACCGCACGAACGTTCCCGTCCGCGACTTCGGAATCAGCCGTCTCAAATGAGCCCGCCGTCGATCGCTTTCAAGCCGGTCCGCGAGTCATCCTCGTCGGACTCACGGTCCCTTCCGACCCCATCCAGGACGATCGCATCGCGGGCCTCGTCGGACGCCGTCCGCTCGAGCCACATCGGCAACGTCCGTATGAAGCCGACGAGCGAGCGGCGATATCGCGCCATCGAGGACACCGACACCCATTCGTCGGGCCCGTGGTGCCCCGCGCCGTCCGGGCCGAACTCGACCGCGGGAATGCCCGCCGCCATGAACGCCACCGCGTCCGACGCCCCGTCGCGTCCCACGCTCAGAACCTCCTTGTCGGGGATCGACCGCGTGACCGCGTCGCGCAGCGCCTGGACGTAGGGGTTGCCGCGGGCGACGCTCACCGGCGGGAAGATGAAGGTTTTGGTCACGTCGATCGACGGGATCCGAGCAATCTGCTCGAGGATCGCCTGCGGATCCTGCCCGGGTAGGAAGCGGATGTCGACCGACATCCGGCACTCGTCGGGCACCTTGTTGATCGCGTCCCCGCCCTCGATCCGCCCGAGGTTTATCGACGGCCGGTCGAATACCTCCGAGGACTCGCGCGAGAACGGGAGCGATTCGATCGCGCGGAACACGTCGATCGCCTTGAGCACTGCGTTGTCGCCAAGCCACGGCGTCGAGCTGTGCGCGGCGCGGCCGTGGACCTCGATCACCATCGCGAGCACACCCTTGGCCTCCACGCCGATGTGCAGGTTGGTCGGCTCGCCGGTGATCGCGAAGTCGCCGCCGAGCCCGCGGGCGACGAAGGCGTCGGTCGACCGGTCCTCGATCTCCTCGGACTCCTCGTCCGGGACGCACACCAGCCTGACTCGAATCCGTCCCTGGGCCTCGATGTCCTTGAGCGCGCACATCATCGCCGCCAGGCCGCCCTTCATGTCGTAGGCGCCGCGGCCGACCAGCCGGTCTCCCTCGATGCGCGGCTCGAACTGCTCGGACCGGCCGGGCACGACGTCGAGATGGCCGTGGAACACCACGCAGGGACAATCCTGGCCCTCACCGGAGGGCCCGACTTCCGCCACCAGCACGGGCAGCCCGTTGTGATCGTGGTGACGCACCTCGATGTCGCGGGATTCGAGCCATCCCTTCACGAATCCTGCCGCGGCCACGATCTCCTCGGGCCGGGAGGTGTCGTACGAGATCAGCCGCTCGGCGAGTGTCAGCTCGTCCAGCATGGGCCTAGGAGGATAAGCGCAGACACCACGCCAGGACGAACCTGGCCCCCGGAGGCTTATGCCGCCGCAATCTTCAGGAACTGCTCCAGGCGAGTCTTATCCCGCTCGGCGAGACGCCGTTTTTCGGTGTCTTCCCCGGCGGACTCGAGCTCGCGCTCGGCCTGCTCAAGGCGCTCGCGCAGCTTGCCGGCGTCGAGGTCACCGGGCGCCATCGCCTCCTCCACGAGGATCAGAACGTGGTTGCCCGCCATCTGGATGTAGCCCTCGGCCTGCGCGAACCGGACGACCTCCGACTCGGTCTTGTACAGGCGAAGCTCGGTTGGATCGAGCATCGCCAGCAGCGGCTCGTGGTGGGCGAGGATGCCGATCGACCCGACCGCGGTCTTGGTCGAGACCAACTCGACCTCGTCGTTGAACACCTCGCCCTCGGGCGTCAGGACCTCGGCGCGGAACTTCGTGTGCGCCACCGGGCGCTACCCCTCGTCCTCGTCGCGGTTCGCGTCGCCCTCGCGCTCGGAGCCCTCAGGGCCCTCAGCGCCCTCAGGGCCCTCAGAGCCCTCAGAGCCCTCAGAGCCCTCAGAGCCCTTAGAGGCGTCGGATCCCTCGGGGGCGCGTTTTTCGCGACCGGCCTGCTCGTCGTCTTGCGCGGCGTCGCGCACGACGTCGTCGATCGTTCCCTTCAGGAAGAAGGCACGCTCGGGAAGATCGTCGTGCTTGCCCTCGAGGATCTCCCTGAACCCGCGGATCGACTCGGCGATCGGTACGTAGACGCCCGGTGTGCCGGTGAACTGCTCGGCGACGTGGAACGGCTGCGACAGGAACCGCTCGATCTTCCGCGCCCGGTTGACGGTCAGCCTGTCCTCGTCCGAGAGCTCGTCGATTCCGAGGATCGCGATGATGTCCTGGAGCTCGCGATAGCGCTGGAGCACCTCCTTGACCTGGTTTGCGACCCGGAAGTGCTCCTCGCCGAGGATCTCCTCCTTGAGGATCGTCGACGTCGAGTCGAGCGGATCGACAGCGGGGTAGATCCCCTTCTCGGCGATCGAGCGCGACAGCGTGGTCGTGGCGTTGAGGTGCGCGAATACCGACGCCGGCGCCGGGTCTGTGAGGTCGTCCGCGGGTACGTAGATCGCCTGAATCGAGGTGACCGACCCCTTCTTGGTCGAGGTGATCCGCTCCTGTAGCTCGCCCATCTCGGACTCGAGCGTGGGCTGGTAGCCCACCTGCGAGGGCATGCGGCCGAGCAGTGCGGACACCTCCGATCCGGCCTGGACGAACCGGAAGATGTTGTCGATGAACAGGAGCACGTCCTGGCCCTCTTCGTCGCGGAAGTACTCGGCCATCGTCAGCCCGGACAGCGCCACCCGCATGCGCGCGCCGGGCGGCTCGTTCATCTGCCCAAACACGAGCATGGTCTTCTCGATTACGCCGGATTCCTTCATCTCGAGCCAGAGGTCGTTGCCCTCGCGCGAGCGCTCGCCGACGCCGCAGAAGGCCGACAGCCCCTGGTGCTCCTCCGCGAGGTTGCGGATCAACTCCTGGATGATCACGGTCTTGCCCACGCCGGCGCCGCCGAACAGGCCGACCTTGCCGCCCTTGGCGTACGGGGCCAGCAAGTCGATCACCTTGATGCCGGTCTCGAACATCTCGGTCGTCGGCGTCAGCGCCTCGACCGTCGGCGCCTCGCGGTGGATCGGCCAGCGCTTGACGTCGGCGGGCAGCGGCGCCCCGAGATCGATCGGGTCGCCGAGCAGGTTGAAGATCCGCCCGAGCGTGATGTCCCCGACGGGCACGGTGATTGGCGCCCCGCTGTCGATCACCTCGACCCCGCGCGCCAGTCCGTCGGTCGTGTCCATCGCCACCGCGCGCACGCGGTCGTCGCCGAGATGCTGCTGCACCTCGCACACGAGCCACGGGTCCTCTTCGGCGGCGACGTCAAGCGCCTCCTCTTCGCGCGCGACGTCGGGACGACGCACGAGGATCGCGTGGTTGATCTCCGGCAGCTTCTCGGGGAACACGGCCTCGATCACCACGCCCTGAACTTCCTCGATGCGCCCGGTGTTTTTCTTGTCGGGCTCGCCCTTTGAGGCTCCCCTGCGCTGTTCTTCTGCTACTGACATAGCTTCTCCAGTGTAGGTCTACCCGGACAGCCCTTCTGCTCCCGCCACGACTTCCAAGATCTCCTGCGTGATCTCGGCCTGACGCGCTCGGTTCATCTCAAGCGTGAGGTTCTTGATCAAGTCGCCGGCGTTGTCCGATGCGTTGTGCATCGCGGTCATCCGCGCGCCGTGCTCGGATGCGGTCGACTCGAGCAGTGCCCGGTAGATCGAGATCTCGACGTAATCCGGCACGAGGCGCTTGAGGATCTCCTCTGGATCGGGCTCGTACTCGACCAGCGCTCGTGGCTCGGACTCGCCCTCCGAGGAGCTCTCGTCCCCGTCGTCTTCTTCTTCGTCGAGCAACGTGGCCTGCTGGAGCGGTAACAGCGTTTCGCGACGGACCACCTGCGAAACAGGCGAGTAGTAGCCGTTGTAGAAGATCTCGACCTGATCGACCTCGTTATCGACGTAGGCGGCCATCAGCCGGTCCGCGATGCGGCGGGCGTCCGCGAACGAGGGGCGGTCGGTGAACCCCGTGAAGCTCTCGGCCGGCTCCAACCCGCGGAACGTCAGCGACGTCGCGGGGCGACGTCCGGAGGCGAAGTACACCGGGGTGTGGCCGGCGGCGGCGTGCTCGCGGCCGGCCGCGACCCCCGCCCGGACGATATTCGAGTTGAACGCGCCGGCGAGGCCCCGGTCGCCCGCGATCAGCAGCAGGCCGACCCTGGACACGCTTTCGTGCTCCTCGAGAATCGGAAGGCTCGGCACGCGGCCCGCTGCCTCAGCCGCCTGACGGGTCATCCGGCGAATCGCGTTCGCGTACGGCCGGAGCGCCTCGATCCGCTGCTCGGCGCGTCGTAGCCGAGCCGCGGCGACCAGCTCGAGCGCCCGAGCGATCTTCTCGATGTTCTTGACCGCGCTGATGCGGTTCCGAACGTCACGCTGCGATTTCGCCATCGGTCAAACCTCGGGCTCAGCGGCTCACGCCGCCTGGGCCTGATCCTCCTCGTCGCTCGGCTGCTCGCGCCGCTCACCCCGCGATGGCTCGGGAGCGCCCTCGTCGATCGGGTGCCCCTCCTCGTCGAGGTCGAAACCGAAGTCCTCGGCGAACTTCGAGACCACAGATTCGACGGCGTCCTGGGTCTCGTCGCTCCAGTCTCCCCCGGCGATCTTCTCCAGCAGCTCGGCCTGGTTGGCCCGGACCGATTCGGTGAGCTCGGCGAGGAACCGGTCGACCTTTTCCACCACGATCCGGTCGAGGTAGCCGTTGGTGGCCGCGTACACCTGGACCACCTGGTCCTCGACTGCCAAGGGGCGGCGCTCGGGCTGGTTGAGCGTCTTCACCAGCCGCTCGCCGCGAGCAAGCGTCCGCTGTGTGGCCGGGTCGAGCTCGGAGCCGAACTGCGAGAACGCCTCGAGCTCCCGGTACTGCGAGAGCTCGAGCTTCAGCCGACCCGCGACCTTGCGCATCGGGTTGATCTGGGCGTTCCCGCCGACCCGCGAGACCGAGATCCCGACATTGATCGCCGGCCGAACGCCGGAGTTGAACAGGCCCGGCTCGAGATAGATCTGACCGTCGGTGATCGAGATCACGTTCGTCGGGACATAGGCCGACACGTCGCCGGCCTGGGTCTCGATCACCGGCAGCGCGGTGAGCGAGCCGGCGCCGAGATCGTCGTTCAGCTTGACCGCACGCTCGAGCAGCCGCGAGTGGAGATAGAAGACGTCGCCCGGATACGCCTCGCGTCCCGGCGGCCGGCGCAGCAGCAGCGACATCTGGCGGTAGGCGGTGGCGTGCTTGGTCAGGTCGTCGTAGACGACCAGCGCCGCCTTGCCGTTGTAGAGGAAGTGCTCGCCCATCGCGCAGCCGGCGTAGGGGGCCAGGAACTTGATCGGCGCCGCCTCGTCGGCGGCGGCCATCACGATGATCGTGTTGTCGAGCGCGCCGGCGTCCTCGAGGGTCTTCGCCAGCGCCACGACCGTGGCCTTGCGTTGCCCGATGGCCACGTACACACACAGCAGATCGCGATCTCGGTTGTTGATGATCGCGTCGATAGCGATCGCGGTCTTGCCGGTCTGGCGATCGCCGATGATCAGCTCGCGCTGGCCGCGGCCGATCGGGATCATCGAGTCGACCGCTTTGAGCCCCGTGAGCATCGGCTCCTTCACGGGCTGGCGCTGGACCACGCCCGGGGCCTTGAACTCCGACGGGCGCGTCTCCTTGGTGCTGATCTCGCCCTTGCCGTCGAGCGGGTTGCCGAGCGGGTCGACGATCCGTCCGAGCAGCTCCTCGCCGACGGGAATGTCGAGCAGGTGCTTGGTGCGCTTGACCGTGTCCCCCTCGACGATCTTCTCCCACTCGCCGAACAGCACCGCACCGACGTTGTCGGACTCGAGGTTCAGAGCCAGCGCGGTGACGTCATGCGGGAGCTCGAGCATCTCGAATGACATGCAGTTCTCGAGCCCGTGGATCCGGCAGATGCCGTCCGCCACCGACAGCACCGTTCCGACCTCGGTCAGGTCGGCGCCGGAGGTGTCGAGTCCTTCGATCCGATCCTTGAGGATTGAGGTGATCTCGTCAGGCTTGATCTGCATTCATGACTCCTTGGCGGGCGAGCGTACCTAGGCCCGCGCGACTTGCTTTCGAAGTTGTTCCAACCGGTTCCGGATCGACGCGTCGAGGATGACGTTGCCCACCCGCAACACGATCCCGCCGAGAATGTCAGGATCAACCTTGCTGGAGAGCTCGACCGTGCGCTTGGTCTGTTCGCCGATCCGATCCCCGATGCTCCCGACGGTGGCCTCGTCGAGCGCCACCGCGCTCGTCACCTCCACCGGAAGGAGATCCCGTTCGTCCTCCCACATGTCCTGGTAGCGATCCCTGATGCGGAAGATCGCGGGCATGCGGTGGCGCTCGATCAGCGCCTCGAGGAAGTTCATGAACACAGGCTCGGCGCCGGTCACCGCCCGCTTCAGGCCATCCTTCTTCTCCTCGGTCGAGAAGTACGGCGAGAAGAAGAACACCGCGAAGTCGCGGTTGTCGTTCAGCGCCTGCGCGAACGCGGTCAGGTCGTCGCGCACCTCGTCGAGGAGGCCATGCTCCTGGGCCACCTCGAACAGCGCCCGCGCGTAAACCTCAGCGATCTCTTCCACTGCCCGTTACCCCCGTGGCCGTGCCACGCTAGTGGTGATCCTCCGGGGCGAGCATGCTGAAGTCGAGCTCACTCAGAGCGTCTTCCACTAGTCGCCGCTGGTCGTCTTCGTCGAGCACCTTGCGCGTCACCTTCTCGGTGGCCATCACGGTCAGGTCGGCGACCTCGCGGCGGATCTCCTGGATCGCGCGGCGCGTCTCGGTCTCGATCTCGCGGCGTGTCTGCTCCATCAGCTGCTCGCGCCGCTGCTCGGCGTGCTCATGAGCGCTGCGCTCGGTCGCCTCGCCGGTCTTGCGCGCCCGGTCGAGGATCTCCTCGGCCTGACCCCGGGCCTCCCGGAGCCGCTCGCGGTACTCGACTAGCAGTTCGTCGGCCTCGTGGCGAACGCGGTCGGCGTGATCGATCGACTCCTCAATCGCGTGCTGGCGCCGGTCGAGCGCCTCGGAGATTCGTGGGAAGGCGAGCTTCCACAGGATGTACATCGAGATCCCGAACAGCAGCAGGGTCCAGATCATCAGCCCGACGTTCGGGGTGATAAGGAACGAGCCGCTGGAGGCGGCGACGGGCAGATGCGAGACGGACGCGATCACTTGAGTACGTAGGACAGCAGGCCCGCGACGAGGCCGTAGAAGAACACCGCTTCGGTCAGAGCGAATCCCAGCCACTGGATGCTGGTGATCTCGTCGCGCATCTCGGGCTGCCGGGTGACCGCCTCGATCACCTTGCCGAAGATGATGCCGATGCCCACGCCGGCGCCAACAGCGCCGAGACCGCCACCGACCGCGATCCCGAAGCCGGCCGTGATCCCGGAGGCGGCGGCGATTGGAATGACGTGCAAAACAAACATCAGGGGCTCCTTGTCGTGTTAGTGGTGAGTGGCGGCGCCGGCGATGTAAATCGCGGCCAGGGTCGCGAAGATGAACGCTTGTAGCGTGGCCACCAGGCCTAGCTCGAACAGGTAGATGAGGATCCCGGCCGGGAGCGCGAACCACCCGAGCGCTTGGAGCCCGAGGATCACCGCGAGCCCGCCGGCCAAGAACAGGAGGATGATGTGCCCGGCGAAGATGTTCGCCCAGAGCCGGATCGTGAGCGAGAGCAGCCGCATCAGGGTGGAGATCACCTCGATCGGGAAAATCAAGATCAGCATCGCCCCGTGAACGCCCGCCGGAATCAGGCTCTTCAGGTATCCGACCGGGCCCTGCTGCTTGATTCCCACCCAGATGAAGGCGATGAACACCACGAGTGCCAGCACCAGCGGCACCGAGATGTTCGCGGTCGCGGCATACAGCGCGAACGACGGGATGTGTGCGCCGAACAGATTGAACTTTTCCTCGGTGTTCGTCGGCAGCGGCAGGTAGCCGATCAGGTTGCAGAACCAGATAAACAGGAACAGCGTGCCGATGAAGGGGAACCACCTAGCCGCCATCGAGTCGGGCATGTTCCCCCGGGTGACGTTGTCCCGCATGAGCGAGAACAGCACCTCGACTGCAGTCTGGATCTTGTTCGGCCGCGCCTGCATCCGCCCGGCGATCCACACCATTGTGAATATCGTCAGCAGCGTCGCGATGAACAGGTAGAGCACCGCACGGTTGATGCTGAACACCCCGAGGCTCACCCAGTTGACCAGCTTGAACTCGTTCTGGATCTGGAACGCGTTGTTCTTGTGCTGGGTGAAGCCGTAGATCGCGATCAGCAGGATGAAGATGCCGATGTAGGCGCCGAAGCCGATCAGCAGGATTCGTTGGGTCTTGCTCATCGTCGAGACCTCGGCCGGGTCAGGAAAGAGGTCAGGAGTTGTGTCGTGAATGCGAACACGATCACGAGCAGCGCGGTCAGCCCGTCGTCGCGCCCGGCGCCGTTCCGGACGACGATCACGGCGATCGCCAGCAGGAACAGGCGGCCGAGCAAATACGCCAGCCGCAACGTGATCTCGCTTCTCGGGTC
>Ga0116216_10002273_pt1 | contig 12853 bp, 11 predicted proteins | sample Sb_taG_11_FD_89696 | JGI IMG/M metagenome (GOLD analysis project Ga0116216, IMG submission 89696) | Peat soil microbial communities from Weissenstadt, Germany - Sb_50d_3_AS metaG | ecosystem: Environmental > Terrestrial > Soil > Wetlands > Peat | place: Germany: Weissenstadt | collected 2010-09-21
GAACGTCGCGCTGTGGCACGAGCGCGACATCTCGCACTCCTCTGTGGAGCGCGTGATCCTGCCCGACTCGACGATCCTGCTCGATTACCTCCAGCACCGGACGATCGCGCTGGTGCGGGACATGACCGTTGATGGCGAGCGGATGCGCGAGAACCTCGAGCTCACCCATGGCGCGCTGTTCTCTCAGCGGGTGCTGCTCGCGCTCGTCGAAGGTAATCCCGTGGAAGGGAATCCCGCCCACCCCATGACCCGCGACGAGGCCTACCGGATCGTGCAGGAGCTGGCGCAGCGCGCCTGGGATGACGGCACTTCACTGCGCGAGTTGCTCGCGCAGGACGATCGCGCGAAGGGGCTGGACCTGGAGGCCATTTTCGACTACGGGCATTACGTGCGTTACGCGGACGAGATCATCCGGCGTCTCGACGGGATATCGTCCGAGCCGTGACCGCGCTCGCCGACCTGCCCCTGATCGCCAGTGGAAAGGTCCGCGAGATGTACGACCTGGACGACCGGCTGCTGATGGTCGCCAGCGACCGGATCTCGACCTATGACGTCGTTCACCCGACACCGATTCCCGACAAGGGCAGGGTGCTCACTGGGCTGTCGGTGTTCTGGTTCGAGCGCACGCGGGACATCGTCGCCAATCACCTCATATCGGCGATAGACGGCGTGCCCGACGAGGTCCGCGGCCGCGCGCTCGTGGTCAAGAAGCTGGCGATGCTGCCCGTCGAGTGTGTCGCACGCGGTTACATCACCGGCTCGGGCTGGAGTGAATACCAGCGCGCCGGATCGGTCTGTGGGATCGCCCTGCCCGCTGGTCTGCGCGAGTCCGAGCGGCTGTCGCAGCCGATTTTCACGCCGACGACGAAGGCCGACGTCGGTCACGACGAGGCGATCGACTTCGATCGCGCCGCCGAGCTGGTGGGCGACGACGCCCTTGCGGAGGAGCTGAGGCAAGTCACTATTGCCGTCTATCGGCGAGCCTCCGAACACGCTCGCGAGCGTGGGATCATTCTCGCCGACACAAAGTTCGAGCTTGGTCTGAGCACCGATGGTGTGCTGACGTTGGCTGACGAGGTGATCACCCCCGATTCGTCTCGCTTCTGGCCGGCTGACGGGTACGAACCAGGTCGAAGCCAACCCAGCTTTGACAAGCAACCGGTGCGCGACTGGGCTGCCGGCACGGGTTGGGACAAGAAGCCCCCGGCTCCCTCGATACCCGACGATGTCGTTGCTCAGACAAGCGCGAGGTACATAGAGTCCTACGAGCGGATCACGGGCGAGCCATTCGAGGCTTGGCTCGAGCGGACCGGGGCGGTCGCATGACCCGTAGAGGCGTCCCCGCTCAGCCAACCGCGGCGGCCCGTCTGCGATGAGAGCTCGCGTGCTGATCCGCCCTAAGGCGGGCATCCTCGACCCCCAGGGCGCGGCCGTCGAGCGGGCGCTGCCGGCGCTCGGGTTCGCGGGTGTGACCAACGTGCACGTCGGCCGGCTGATCGAGCTCGACGTGGACGACCCCTCGCAGCTCGACTCGATGTGCGAGCGCCTGCTCGCCAACCCCTTGGTCGAGGACTACGAGATTCATCTCCTCGACGGGACCTCCGCCTGACGCGTTCGGTGCGATTCGGTGTCCTTCAGTTCCCCGGCAGTTGCGACGAGATCGACGCGCTGCGCGCCGCGCGGCTCGTCGGCGACGCCGAGCTGATCTGGCATCGTGAGCGCGATCTGCGCGGCGCCGAGGCGATCGTCGTGCCCGGAGGGTTCTCCTACGGCGACTACTTGCGCGCGGGAGCGATCGCGCGGTTCGCTCCGGCGATGGAGTCGGTCGTCGACTTCGCCCGCGCCGGCGGTCTCGTGCTCGGGATCTGCAACGGCTTTCAGGTGCTGTGCGAGGCGCGGCTCCTGCCGGGCGCCCTGCTGCCCAACGCCAACCTCCGCTTCACATCGCGTCAGGTCCAGCTCGATGTCGTCCAGCCCGACACGTCTTTCACGCGTGCGTGTAGATCGGATTCCGGTGGGCGGGCAGCAAATCATCTGAGTATTCCCGCCAAGCACTCCTGGGGGCGCTACTACGCGGATGAGCCCACGCTCGACGCGCTCGAGGACAACGGTCAGGTAGTGCTGCGCTACTCACCCGGCGAGAACTTCAACGGCTCGCTGCGTGACATCGCGGGCGTTCAGAACGAGGCCGGGAACGTGTTTGGGTTGATGCCCCATCCCGAGCACGCGGTCGACGAGCTGATTGGCGGCTCGGCCGACGGGCTTGAGATCTTCGCGTCGATGCGCCTGGCGGTGGAGGGAGCACGTGCCTGAGAGCTCGACGCTGCCGACTGTGGACGATGCCCTCGCGCTCGGGCTGACGCGGGCGGAGTACGAGCTCATCTGCGAGAAGCAGAACGGCGCCGTCGGTCGCCCGCCTAATCAATTGGAGCTCGCCATGTACTCGCTGCTGTGGAGCGAGCATTGCGCGTACAAGCACTCCAAGAAGCTGCTGCGCACGCTGCCGACCGAGGGTGAGCACGTGGTCATGGGGCCCGGTGAGAACGCGGGGGCGGTAGACGTCGGCGGGGGGCTGGTGTGTGCGTTCAAGGTCGAGTCGCACAACCACCCGAGCGCAGTCGAGCCGTTTCAGGGCGCGGCCACCGGCGTCGGGGGGATCCTGCGCGACATCTTCGCGATCGGCGCCCGCCCGATCGCCGTGCTCGATTCGTTGCGCTTCGGCGAGCCCGGTTACGCCCACGCTGGCGAAACAGCGGTGCCCGGCGCTCTCGGCGAGCAGGGCGCACGCGCTCGCTACCTGCTCGACAGGGCGGTGTCGGGCATCGGTCACTACGGCAACTCGATCGGCGTCCCCACGATCGGGGGCGAGGTCTACTTCGAGGCGCCCTACGAGCAGAACTGCCTCGTCAACGCGATGGCCCTCGGCCTCGCCCCGCGCGAGCGGTTGGTGCGCAGTGCGGCGGTGGGAGTGGGCAACGTGCTCGTGCTGTTCGGCGCCTTCACCGGCAGGGACGGGATCGGCGGGGCATCGGTGCTCGCCTCGGCTGAGCTGGCCGGCGAGGAGGACGGCGCGCCCGACAAGCGCCCGACCGTGCAGGTGGGGGATCCCTTTGAGGAGAAGAAGCTGATGGAGTGCTCGCTGGAGCTGTTGGAGCGAGGGCTGATCGTCTCGCTGCAGGACCTCGGCGCCGCCGGCCTCACCTCCTCGGCCTCGGAGATGGCGTCCAAGGGCGGCGTCGGGATTGACCTCGACGTGGCCAGGGTGCCGCTGCGCGAGCCCGGCATGGAGCCGTTCGAGGTGATGGTCAGCGAGTCCCAGGAGCGGATGCTGTGCGTGGTCGAGCCCGCCAACGTGGACGCGGTGATGGAGCTGTGCGAGAAGTGGGAGGTGAACGGCACGGCGATCGGCACGGTCACCGACACTCACCGCATGCGCGTGTTCGACGGCACTGAGCTGGTGGGCGACATGCCGGTCGCGGCGCTGGTCGACGATTGCCCGCTGTATGACCTCGCGCCGGCCCGTCCCTCGGCGCAGATCTATGACTCGCCCGCGGCCATGCTCGCTCGTGACGCCTCCCCGCGCGATGCCCTGCTCGCGCTGCTGTCCAGCCCGAACATCGCCTCCCGCCGGCCCCTGTTCGAGCAGTACGACTCGATCGTCCAGTCCCGCACCGTCCGCCGCCCCGAGCAGGCCGACGCCGCGGTGCTGGCGCTCGACCGCGATCCCTCTACGGTCGGCGAGGATCAGCCGATCCCCGCGCTAGCGGTGAGCATCGACTGTAACGGCCGCCGGGTCGCGGCCGACCCATATCGCGGGACGATCGAGGCGGTGCTCGAGTGCGCCGCGAACCTCGCCTGCGTGGGCGCCGAGCCGCTCGGGACGACCAACAACCTCAACTTCGGCAACCCCGAGAAGGGACATATCGCGTGGCAGCTGACGGAGTCGGTGCGCGGCCTCGGTGACGCCTGCCGCGCGCTGGACGCCCCGATCGTCGGCGGCAACGTTTCGCTGTACAACGAGACCTCTTCCGGCCCGATCTATCCCACCCCCGTGATTGGCATGGTCGGCCGCCTGCCCGACGCGCGTCGCGCCGGACGCCTCGGCTTTGCCCGCGAGGGCGATGAGATCGCGCTTGTCGGCCCGTTCGCTCCCTCTCTGGCGGCGAGCGAGCTGGCCAAGCTGCAGGGCGAGCCGCTGCCCGACGGGCTCGCGGAGATCGACATCGGGGCTGTTCACGCCGCGCAGTTCGCCATCCGCGGCGCCGTGCGCGTCGGCGCGCTCGCCAGTGCCCACGACATCGCCGAGGGGGGGCTCGCTGTGGCGCTCGCCGAGTGCTGCCTTGCGGGGGGCGTGGGGGCGGACGTGCGGCTTCTCCCAGCCGGCGACGGCGATCCGTTCGTTGATCTCTTCGGTGAGGGGCCCGGCGGCTTCCTGGTGAGCGGCACCTCAGGCGGCGTCAGCTCACTGGGCCGGCGCACACGCGCGCGCGTAATCGGCACGGTCGGTGGCGATGCGCTGCGAATCGCGCTGGAGGGACAGACGGTGAGCGTGACGCTCGCGGAGCTGGCGGAGGCACACGACGCGCTCGCGGAGTTGTTCGGGTGAGAGGGCCTGCTAGCGTGAAAACAGCGATGGCTTGTATGGGAGGGCCCGCCCACCCCACGGGGCTCGAGTTGGAGGACCGCGACGGACCGCGCGACGAGTGCGGCGTGTTTGGCATATACGCACCAGGCCACGAGGTCTCACGGTTGTCGTACTTCGCGCTGTTCGCGCTCCAGCACCGCGGTCAGGAGTCCGCCGGCATCGCCGCGGCCGACCGCGGCGGGCACATCATCACGCGCCGCGAGCTGGGGCTGGTCAGCCAGGTGTTCAGCGAGAACGACCTCAGCACGCTCGCGGGCGAGCTGGCGATCGGTCACGTGCGCTATTCGACGACCGGATCGAACGCCTGGGAGAACTCCCAGCCGGTGCAGCGCTCGCAGGGCACCAATGGCTCGCGGCGCGAGGTCGCGCTCGCGCACAACGGCAATTTGATCAACGCGCTGGAGCTGCACGAGGAGCTGCTGGCGCGGGGCGTAACGTTCAGCTCGACGTCGGACTCGGAGATCATCGCCGCGATGATCGCCACCCACCCCGCCGAGGAGATCGAGGACGCGATCGCCGACGTCCTCCCGCGCCTGCGTGGCGCCTTCTCGATCGTCGCCATGACCAAGGACCGCGTCGTCGCCTTTCGCGACCCCCAGGGCCTGCGCCCGCTCGCGCTCGGCGTGATGGGGTCACCTGGCGGCGAGCAGGGGCCGGCAGGCCCTCGCTACTGCGTGGCCAGCGAGTCGTGCGCGTTTGACATCATCGGCGCCAAGCTCCTGCGCGACGTGGAGCCCGGCGAGGTGGTCACGCTCGGCGAGGAGGGCCTGCAGAGCCGCGAGGTCGCCACGGGCGGCAGGCGCGCGTTCTGCGTGTTCGAGTACATCTACTTTGCCCGCCCGGACTCGCGTATGAACGACCAGGTGCTGCAGGTGGCGCGCGGGCGCATGGGCGAGATCCTCTGGCGCGAGGCGCCCGTCGAGGCCGACCTCGTGATCGCGGTGCCCGACTCCGGCAATCCCGCCGCCCGAGGCCTCGCGCGCGCCGCGGGGCTGCCCCAGGACGACGGCTTCGTCAAGAACCGCTACGTCGCGCGCACGTTCATCCAGCCCGGACAGGAGCTGCGCAAGCACGGTCTGCGCCTGAAGTTCAACCCCCTGCCCGAGGTGATCGCGGGCAAGCGACTGGTGGTGGTGGACGACTCGATCGTGCGCGGCAACACCACCCGCCAGATCGTGCAGATGCTGCGCGACGCGGGCGCGGCCGAGGTCCACATGCGCATCTCCGCTCCGCCGATCAAGCACCCCTGCCACTACGGCATCGACATGTCAACGCGCGAGGAGATGATCGCCCACGGCCGCACGACCGACGAGGTTGCCACCGAGCTTGGCTGTGACTCCCTGCACTACCTCTCCCTGGATGGGGTCTACGAGGCGATCGAAGGCGACCGCAGCACCCACTGCGACGCGTGCTTCAGCGGTCGCTACCCGCTCGACGGGACGGGCGAGGCGAATGGCAAGTTCGCCCTGGAGGACGATGCCCTCCCTCTGGTACGGGCTTGACAATCAATCAATCAATCCCTGCCCTGACGGCCTACTCGAACAGGCCGTAGTCGCGAGCGCCTGAGGCGTCGTTGTAACGATTGTTATACGGCCTGTGCACGATCATCTCGCCGTGCCTGCCCGGCCTCAGCGCATATCCGAGTGCGCCGGCTATGACTCCTGTGATGATGATGGATGTGATCATTTTTTTGTCGTTCTGATTGTTGTTGAGTAAGAAGGAGGAAGAAAGAACTCTTCCCACCTCGTTGTTCATTGAACAAGCGCACGTGCGCATCCTCTGTGATTTGGGTCACAGCTGGGGTCACAGCCGGGGAGATACACCCACCCCCAAAACCAGCCACTATCGTGCGTCCCGTGCCTGAATCCCTGCCCATAGCGGTGCTCGTGTCTGGCGCCGGCACCAACCTGCAGGCGCTGCTCGACACCGTTCATGGACGGGAGGCGAAGGTCGTGGCGGTCGCTTCGTCGCTCGTGGGCGCTCCCGCGCTGGCGCGCGCGGCCGCGCGTGGGGTGCCCACCGAGGTGTTCGAACGCTCGGCGTACCCCGACCGGCGGGCGCGCGACCGCGCGCTCGCCGACTGGCTGGCCGAGCGCGGCGCGCGATTGGTGGTGCTCGCCGGATACATGGAGCTGCTCGGCGAGGGCTTCCTGCAGCGGTTTCCCGGCGCCGTTGTCAACGTGCATCCCTCGCTGTTGCCGGCGTTTCCGGGCCTGCACGGGATCGAGCAGGCGCTGGCGTACGGGGTGAAGGTGTTCGGCGTGACCGTCCACTTCGTCGACGCGGGCGTCGACAGCGGCCCCGTCATCCTTCAGCGCGCGGTCGAGCTGCCGGACGCGCGCGAGCCCGAGGAGGTGCTGGCGGTGCTGCGCCCGCTCGAGCACGCGTTGCTGCCCGAGGCGGTGCGGCTGCTGGCGGCGGGATCGGTGAGCCTCGATCCGGCCAATCCACGGCGCGTGCTCTGCGGGTAGGCTCCCGGCGTGATCGCAGATGGTGAGGCGGTGAGCCGGCACACGGGACTCGAGCGCACCGAGCCCGGGGCCGTGCGTGTTCGCCGGGCGCTGCTGTCGGTGTCGGACAAGCAGGGGATCGTCGAGCTCGCCCGGGGCCTCGCCGAGCTGGGCGTGGAGATCGTCTCCACCGGCGGCACCGCGCGCGAGCTGGATGGCGCGGGCGTCGAGGTGCGGGCGATCGAGGACTTCACCGGCTTTCCCGAGATGATGGACGGGCGTGTCAAGACGTTGCACCCGCGGCTGTACGCGGGGTTGCTCGCGCGGCGCGACGAGGACGAGCACCTGCGGGCGGCGGCCGAGCAGGGGATCGAGCAGGTGGATCTCGTGTGCGTGAACCTGTATCCGTTCGAGCAGACGCTCGCGCGCGACGACGCGAGCGAGCGGCAGGTGATCGAGAACATCGACATCGGCGGCCCGACGATGATCCGGGCGGCGGCCAAGAACAGCGACTTCACGGCGGTGCTGGTCGACCCCGCCGACTACGAGCGCGTGCTGGGAGAGCTGCGCGAGTCCGGCGGCAGGCTGTCGCTGGACACGCGCACGGAGCTCGCCGCCAAGGCGTTCGCCTGCACCGCCCGCTACGACGCGGCGATCTCGACGTGGTTTGCGTTGCGTACGCACGAGGGCTTCCCTCCCACCTGGAACGACGCGTACGAGAAGGTGAGTGATCTGCGCTACGGCGAGAACCCCCACCAGCGGGCCGCGTTCTACGCCCGCGTGGGCTCACCGACCCACCTGCTGGACGGGGTGGAGCAGCTGCACGGCAAGGAGCTGTCGTTCAACAACCTGCTGGATCTCAGCTCCGCACGCGAGCTCGTCGAGGAGCTCGACGGGCCGGCGTGCGCGATCGTCAAGCACAACAACCCGTGCGGCTGCGCCGTCGCGGCGAGCGGGCGCGAGGCCTACGAACGCGCCTTCGCGTGCGACCCGCTCAGCGCCTACGGCGGCGTGATCGCGCTCAACCGCCCCGTGGACCGCGCCTGCGCGGAGCGCCTGAGCGAGCAGTTCATCGAGGTGCTGCTCGCGCCCGGCTTCGACCCCGCCGCGCTGGAGATCTTGACCGCCAAGAAGAACGTGCGCCTGCTCGAGCTGCCCGACTGGCCGGCGCCCAGCCACGAGGTCGAGGGCAAGCCGGTGATCGGCGGCCAGCTCGTGCAGACCCGGGATGTCGTCTCGGAGACCCGCGCCGACATGCGCACTATGGGTGCTGCCCAACCCAGCGAGGCCCAGTGGGATGACCTGCTGTTCGCCTGGAAGGTCTGCCGGCACGTGCGCTCCAACGCGATCGTGATCGCCGCTCACGGCGCGACGATCGGGATCGGCGCCGGCCAGACGAGCCGGGTCGACGCCGTCAGGCTCGCCGTCGAAAAAGCCGCTGCCGCCCAGCCGGAGCTGCTCGCCGGCTCCTCGCTCGCCTCCGACGCGTTCTTTCCGTTCGCCGACGGTCCGCAGCTGGCGATCGACGCGGGCGTCGGCGCGATCATCCAGCCGGGTGGGTCGGTGCGCGACGAGGAGGTCGCCGCCGCCGTGGACTCCGCTGGCGTGGCGATGGTCGCCACGGGCATACGACACTTCCGGCACTAGTCGGGACACCGCGAGCTGCTGGATTCGCTCGTCACCAACGTCCCGCCGAAGAACCGCGAGATCGAGGCCGCCAAGGCCCGCGCCCCCCAGCGGTTCGCCGCTTAGAGTCCAGCCACGACGTTCTCGCGAGGCCGAGCTCCCGGGCAGCGGAGCGAAGGACTTGACATCTGGAATATCACGATATATCGTGAGCTTACTTTGATAGATCACGATAGGAGAAGACATGTACGCTCAAGCAATCGATACGACAGGCCAGAGAAGGTGCCGGGGGCATAAGAGCGCCGACCTTCGCGCCCTCTGGCGTGAGATGACCGGCGCGGGCCCCGGTGGCCTGGGCGACTACGAGGAGGGCTCCCGCGGCGGACGCGGCCGCCATGGCGGGCATCGCCACCGGGGCGGACCGCGCGGCGAGGGATTCGGCGGCGGCTTTGGCGGGTTCGGCCCCAGGGGCGGCAGAGGCCCGCGCGGTCGTGGCCGCAAGGCGCGCCGTGGCGACATCCGCACCGCCGCGCTGCTGCTGCTCGCCGAGGAGCCCCGCAACGGCTACCAGATCATGCAGGAGATCGAGGAGCGCTCGGACGGCGTCTGGCGCCCGAGCCCCGGCTCGGTCTATCCCGCGCTCCAGCAGCTCGAGGACGAGGGGTTGATTCGCTCGGAGGAACTGGACGGCCGCAAGCTGTTCAAGCTGACTGACGCGGGACGCGAGTATGTGAAGGAGCGCGGCGAGGACAAGCCGGCGCCGTGGGAGCAGATGAGCGGCGACGTCTCAGACCAGGCGCACGAGCTGGGCAGGCTGATACGCGAGGTTGCGTCCGCTTTCACGCAGGTGGTGAAGACCGGCAGCGAGGCGCAGATGGGCGAGGCTCGCAGGGTTCTGACGACGACGAGGAAAGATCTGTACAGGATCCTCGCCGACGGCGACCCCGGCGAGGGCGATTCCGAGGGCACTATCGTGGGCGACGACGCCTGAGCCGCAGCCCTCAAAATGTCGAGCAACCTCAGCCATCTGACCACCGATCACCGCGCAAACGGCGGCGCGTCGCCCGGCACCGACATGGCCCCCGCCGTGGCGGTCGATGGCCTTGTCAAGCGCTACGGCGAGCTGGAAGCGGTCAGGGGGATCGACTTCACCGTGAAGACCGGCGAGACGTTCGGGTTCCTCGGGCCAAACGGCGCGGGCAAGTCCACGACGATCAACATGCTGTGCACGCTGGTCAAGCCCACGGGGGGCAGCGCGCTGGTGGCCGGGCACGACGTGGTGCGCGAACGCGACGAGGTGCGGCGCAACATCGGGCTCGTGTTTCAGGACACGACGCTCGACGGTTACCTGACCGCCGAGCAGAACCTGCAACTGCACGCCGAGCTGTACGGGATGCCACGGGGCGCGGTGTCCGAGCGGTTGCAGCAGGTGATGGAGATGGTGGGCCTGTGGGAGCGGCGGGGGAGCCTCGTGATGACGTTCTCCGGGGGGATGAAGCGCCGTCTGGAGATCGCCAGGGGCCTGTTGCACTCCCCGCGGGTGCTGTTCTTGGACGAGCCCACCGTGGGCCTCGATCCGCAGACGCGCAGCTCGATCTGGAGCTACATCTCGGAGCTGAAGCGCGACGAGGACATCACGATCTTCCTCACCACCCACTACATGGACGAGGCCGAGTACTGCGACCGCATCGCGATCATGGACTGCGGCAAGATCGTCGCGCTCGATACGCCCGAGGCGCTGAAGGCGAGCGTCGGCGTCGACCGTGTTCAGATCCAGACCGAAGACGACGAGGCGGCGATCGCCGCCCTGCGCGAGCGCTTCGACATCGAAGCCGTCGTCGCCGAAGGAGCGGTCACGTTCGGCGTGCCCGCCGGCGAGCAGTTCGTCCCGCGCCTGTTCGCCGAGCTCGGCCAGCCCATCCGCGCGGTCCACGTCTCGCGTCCCTCGCTCGACGACGTGTTCATGTCCTACACCGGCACGACGATTCGCGACGCCGAGGAGTCCGGCATGACCGACATGCACCGCAATATGGCCCGGATGATGAGCCGCTGATGGAGGAGGGTGGGACGAGAACAGAGCGTGTGAGAAAAAGATCGATAGTAGTTACTATAGTATTGATAAAAAGAAAAGAGAGCGTCTGTCGGGTAGTTTAGTTTTGGAGCGCGTATAGCAATGGTGTGACCGGCTTTTAAATTAAGTTCCTATCTGGTCCCTACTTCCCTCATCTATCTGCAATGGCCACCGAAACCACGACATCATCATCATCTACTGGGGCTCGTCCCACGTCGGGCGGTCCCCCGGCCGGACACGTCGTCGCGCGCGTGCGTGTCCCCGCGCGCAGCCTGCGCAGCGAGCTGCGGGCGATCCGCGTGGTGTGGAAGCGCGAGCTGATCCGCTTCAGCCGCGACCGCCTGCGCATCCTGACCTCGCTGATCCAGCCGTTTCTGTTTCTGTTCGTGCTCGGCACCGGCATCGCCACGCTGGCCTCGGCGGGAACGCACGGGGTCAACTTCAAAACGTTCATCTATCCCGGGGTGCTGTGCATGGCGGTGATGTTCACCGCGATGTTCTCCGCCGCGTCGATCGTGTGGGACCGCGAGTTCGGATTCCTGCGCGAGATGATGGTCGCGCCCGTGCGCCGCAGCTCGATCGTCCTCGGCAAGGTCGCCGGCGGCGCCACCGTCGCCGCGTTCCAGGGCCTGATCGTGATCGCGATCGCTGGTCTGGTCGAAATCCCCTACAACCTCGGCCTGATCCTCGAGCTGTTCGCGCTGTCGTTGCTGGTGGCGTTCGCGATCACCGCGTTCGGCGTGATGTTCGCCGCGCGGATCAACCAGATGCAGTCGTTCATGGCGCTGATGCAGATGGTGATCATGCCGATGTTCTTCCTCTCTGGCGCGATGTTCTCGGTCGCCAAGCTGCCACAGTGGCTGGCGGTGCTCAACCGCCTGGATCCGCTCACCTACGCGGTCGAACCGATGCGCCGGGCGATCTTTGCACACCTGAACGTCTCCGCAGCCGCCCGGCAGGCGCTCGATCCGGGCATCACCTGGTTCGGCTGGCGCGTGCCGACGTTGCTCGAGGCTGCGGTGATCGCGATCCTCGGGCTGGTCATGCTCGCTGTCGCGATTTGGGAGTTCTCCCAGGCGGAGTGACCTAACGCCCTTGGTGCGGGAGCCGCCCAGCCGCTTGTGGGCTGACGGTGACTAGCGCGGCGCTGCTCGGGGCGAGCTCGAGCGTGAGCGTCCCCGCGTGCGTGGCGGCGCTTTCCATGCGCATCGGAGCGCGCCAGGCGCCGTCGGCCGCGACCGCGCGATCGGCGAGCAGCACACCGGCGGTGGCGCTTGGCGCGGACGCGGTCAGGCGCATGATGTGGGCGGCGCCCATACCGGCGCCCGCATCCAGCGTCAGCGTTAGCGGGCTCGCGCCCGGCGGTTCGTCGTCGACGAGCACGACCTGCAGGGAGTGGCCGGACCCGGAGAACGACGTGGCTGTGAGATTGGGCGAGCCGGCCGCGGCGATCGTGGTGGGCAGCGGGCGCCGGCCGGCGAGCGATCTGCTCAGCAGCAGCGCGTACCACGCTGGCTGGGCGCGCAGCGCTCCGTCTGCGATCGCCGGCGGGTCGGGCGCGCATAGCGGGGTGTATCCGCTGCAGTTGGTGGGGTTGCCCTGCAGGTTGACGCCGGCCGCGCCGGCGGCCATCGCCTGCGTGATGTAGCTGCTCGCCCACAGCGTGGAGGCGAACGTGTCGCTGATCCCGGCCACTCCCCCGCAGGAGACCGAGCCGGCCTCGTCGATCCGCAGCGGGATGCCGTACGCGTTCGCCACTTTCAGGTAGGTCTGCAGCGACAGCGCCTCACGTCCGCGGATCGCGGGACTGAGCAGCGCTTCGATCGAGGGCGCGGGCGTCTGGGCGCATCCGAGCGGGTAGTGGTGTCCGGTCAGCAGGGCCGGCTGCTGCGAGAGGGCCTCCTCCTCGCCCCATTCGGGAAACACGCCCGAGCCCGAGACGTCGGGGCCGGCGATGGGGATGTCCGGGGTGAGGGACTGGATCGCTTGGCGGTATTCGCTGACCTCTTCCTCGTAGCCCTGGGCGATCCAGGGCAGCGCCCGGAATCCGTGGCTGCCATA
>Ga0116216_10002274_pt1 | contig 12850 bp, 9 predicted proteins | sample Sb_taG_11_FD_89696 | JGI IMG/M metagenome (GOLD analysis project Ga0116216, IMG submission 89696) | Peat soil microbial communities from Weissenstadt, Germany - Sb_50d_3_AS metaG | ecosystem: Environmental > Terrestrial > Soil > Wetlands > Peat | place: Germany: Weissenstadt | collected 2010-09-21
CCGAGAGCGTCGCCAGGTGCCGCGGCGCCAGCTCGGCCAGCTCGAGGCGCTCGAGGAGGCGCGTGCAGTGGGCGAGGTCGCCATCCGACTCGACGGAGAGGTAGCCGATGTGCGGTGTCCTCCCGAGCAGGCAGTAGTCGAACACCGACATGTCCGCCGGCAGCTCCGGCGCCTGCGGCACGTAGGCGACCGAGCGAGCACGCTGGCGCCGACCCATGGCCGCCGTCGGCTTGCCCCCGATGCGCACCTCACCCTCGTGCTCGACCAGGCCCACCAGGGCGCGCAGCAAGGTGGTCTTCCCGGCACCGTTCGCCCCGATGAGGCCCACCCACTCTCCCCGCCCGACCGCCACCGTCACCAGGTCGACGGCGGCACGGCCGTCGAAGCGCACCGACACCGAATCGAGCTCCACCATGGCGCCGTCGTCGGGAACGCCGGCGCCGCGTCGCCCCCGGCGTTCCGCCAGGCGGATGACCGTCCCGAGGCGCGCCATCAGGACTCCATGCCGCGGCCGGCCCGCCGTGACACGAGCACCACGAGGAAGAACGGCGCCCCGATGCAGGCCGTGACCACGCCGATGGGAACCTCGGCCGGCGATTGTGCCGTCCGTGCGATCAGATCGGCGCCGATCAGGAACGCCGCCCCCCCGACCATCGCGACCGGCAGGATGATGCGGTAGCTGGCCCCCGCGGTGAGCCGGACGGTGTGCGCCACGATGATCCCCACGAACCCGATGAGACCGCTCACCGAAACGGCGGCGGCCGTGCCGAGGGTGGCGGCGGCCACCACGATGATCCGCGTGCGCGCCGGGTGGATCCCGAGCGTTCCCGCCTCGTCCTCACCGACCCGGAGCACGTCGAGCATGCGCCGGTGGGCCAGGAGCACTGCGCCGCTCACCACGACGTAGGGAAGGATCAGGGTCACGTCGGACCACGATGCCACGGAGAAGCTCCCGAGGATCCAGTTGTAGATCTGGCGGATCTGCTCCTGGTCACGCTGCTGGAGATAGGTCTGGATGGCGGTCAGCAGCGCCGCCACCGCGACGCCGGCCAGCACGATGGAGCGGCCCCAGGCGCGCCGCCCACCCGCCACCCCGATGAGGTAGGTGGCGGCGACGGCGAGCGAGCCGCCCACGAAGGCGAACACCGGCAGGAACGCCGACGAGTCACCGCCGTACACGATCTCCACGGTCGCCCCGAGCCCGGCGCCCGCAGCCACGCCCAGCAGGTAGGGGTCGGCCAGCGGATTGCGGAAGAGCCCCTGGTACGCGGCCCCGCCGGCCGCCAACATGGCCCCAACGATGCCCGCCAGGACGACCCGAGGCGCGCGCAGCTGCCAGACGATCGCCTGGTCGATGGCGGGCGTGCTCGTGTGGAAGTGCAGCAGCGGGACGTGGGCCAGCAGCGTCCCGAGCACCTGCGCCGGGGACACGGCGACCGGCCCGGTGCACAGCGCGACGAGCGAGATGGCCACCATGAGCACGGCCGCCACGGCCATCGGGACCCAGGTGTGCCGCACACCCGGCCCGCGCACGGCGGGCACCACTATCGCGGTCGCGGTCATGACGGATGCGTCCGCAGCTCGGCCGCCACTTCCGACAGCAGGTCCACGACGCGCGGTCCCCACCGTGACGCGATGTCATCGTTCAGGCCGAGCACCCGCCCGCCCTTGACTGCCGCGAGGCCCGACCAAACGGGCCGCCCGGCGACGGTGGCCACCGACTGGCCGCAGCAGATGGTGTCCGCCAGCAGGATGTAGTCGGGGTTGGCCTTGAGGATGAACTCGCCGCTGAGCTGCGGGTAGCCGCCGTTGGCGGCGGTGCCCTTGGCGGCGTCCGCGATGCTGCGCAGGCCGAGCAGGCCGAGCACCTGCCCGATGAACGTGCTCGACGCGGCCGAGTAGTAGGTCTGGTCGAGCTCGTAGTAGTAGGTCTCGGGGCGCGACGGCTTGTGCACGGACGCGATGATGTGCGCGATCTGGCGCTTGATCTTCCCCACCTCGGCGCGGGCCTGTGCCTCGTGCCCGGTCACCTGACCGAGCTCATCGAATTGCGCGTACTCCTGGGAAAGGTTCGCTGCGGCGGGTTCACTCACGACCGGGATGCCGAGCGCGCGCAGCTGCCTGTCCACGTTGGTCGCCTCGTCCGACGCCACCACCAGATCCGGCTTGTAGGCGGCGATCGCCTCCACGTTCGGATTGTTGCCGTCGAGCTGGCTGCGCGGCACACCCGGCGGGTAGTCGGAGTTCAGGTCCACGGCCTTGACCTGGCTGCCGGCACCGATGGCGTAGAGCATCTCGGTGGCGGTCGGCGACAGCGACACGATCGCGGTCGGCCGGGCCGTGATCCGGACGGTGCCGTCGGCGGCGTGGACCGTGACGGGAAACGCCGGCGCCGCCGACGCTGGTCCCGCGGGGACGAACTGCGCGACGGCCCCGATCAGGATCAGGAGGGGAATCCCCCCGTGCCTGGTGAACATTGTCATCCTCCATCGGTGTACGGAGGACGAAGTGCGCCCGCTCCGACACCCGATGGGCATCGAACGAACCGCCCTTCCTCCGAGGGACTGGTTGCGTTGACCCAAGTCAGGCGGCTGGGCTCGCCCCCTTTGCGGGAGCCTCACCATTGCGGGACAGCGCCGGATTCCGACCGGACTTCGCTGAACTTGGGCCACCCCCGCACGAGGCTGGGGCAGCCGCACCGTAGCGCACGCCGCAGATCAGCGTCGAGACACCGCAGGTCACCGGCGCTACGGCCGTTCTCCTCCCAGGAACGGGCCGATATGGGCGAACGACGATCGAGGCGGTCCCCCCGGGCGGTGACAGCGTCCCCCTCTCGTCCGGGGCGTTGGCCGGCTCCCAGCGCGCCCTCGAAACGGGGCGGACCTGGACCGCCCCCGGCGGGATGCTGCTCCTGCCGGTCCACCCCCTCACCCAGGCGTCCCAGCAGCCGTCGTCCCCGGCCAGGTCACCCGCGAGGACATCGCCATCTTCCCGACCATGACCGATCTGCCGGCGGGCTGGCGCATTCGGGTGACGCTCACGACGGGGGACACGCCCCACCTGTCCCCACGGCCGCCCAGCTCCCCCATCTGCTCGGTGGCACCTATCAGGTGGAACGCAGCAAACGGCGGCGGCGGCGCTGACCGTCCCCCTGGCACCGGCCTCGGCGTTCGACGTCCCCTGCGGGAGCCTCTGCTCGCCGGCCGGTCCCTGACCAGGACGGGCGCGCGAACCGCTCCCCTACCATGGGTCCGTGGGGCTCCCTTCGGACACTCGACCCGAACGCGGGGAGGGCGGGGACGAGGCCGGCGACGGCGCAATCTCGCTGGAGGAGATCGAGGATGCCCTCGTCGACGGGGACACCCCGCTTCCGCCCCGGCGCGGCACGGCCCGGGCCGCCCTGTCGCACCGGACCTTCCGCATCGTCTTCCTGGGTGCCTTCGCATCGAACATCGGCACCTGGATGCAGAACGTCGTCCTGGGTGCCTACGCCTATGACCTGACGCACTCGGCCACGTTCGTCGGCATCATCATCTTCGCCCAGCTCGGGCCCACACTGATCCTGCCGATGGTGGGGGGGTTGCTCGCCGACAAGGTCGACCGCAGGCGCCTGCTGATCATCCTCTCGCTCGAGCAGCTCGTCTTCTCCCTCGGGGTGGCCCTCGTCGTGCTGTCCCCCCACCCGTCGAAGGTCCTGCTCGTGGTGATGGTCCTCATGGTGGGAGCCGGCAGCGCCATGTTCGGGCCGGCCTACTCGGCCATCCTCCCTGGCCTCGTCGGCAAGGAGGACCTGGCGGGCGCCATCTCCCTCAACTCCGCCCAGATGAACGCGTCCCGGGTCATCGGGCCGATCATCGGCGGCGTCCTGTACTCCCTGGTCGGGCCGGCCTGGATCTTCGCCGGCAACGCGGTGACCTATCTGTTCGTGGTGGGCGCGCTGCTGATGGTGACGCTCCCCGCCGTGCGCCAGCCGGCGACCCAGGCCAGCCGCTGGCGCCAGCTGACGGCGGGCATCACGGTGGCCCGCAACGACAAGGTGGTGGGCCGGTGCCTGGTCACCGTGTTCCTGTTCTCCCTGCTGGCGCTCGCCTTCATCGGGCAGATGCCGGTGGTGGCGGCGCACAACCTCGGGATCGACCTCTCGAAGTCACCGGACTACGGCATCCTCTACGCCTGCTTCGGCACCGGCGCGCTGGCCGGCGCCATCTCCATCGGCACCGTCTTCGCCGCCACCTCCAAGCCGTTGCTGGTGCGACTCTGCCTCGTCGGCTACTCGCTCTCGCTGTGCGCCTTCGCGCTCCAGCGCAGCACCGTGCCCGCCTACGTCAACGTCGCCGTCACCGGCGCGTTCTACTTCGCGTTCATCACGTCTCTGAACACGACGCTGCAGGCCCGATTGCACGAGAACGTCCGTGGCCGGGTCATGGCACTGTGGATGATGGGTTTCGGCGGCACCGTCGGCGTCGGCAACCTCCTGATCGGGCCCGTCGTCGCCGCCGTCGGCATCACCGACGTCCTGCTCTTCGGCGCCGCCGTCGCCCTCGCCCTGGCCTGGTACGCGGACGTGCGGCCTCCCCCCGAGGTTCAGGTCGCGCTGGCCCAGTAGGCCTCGCGCAGCGCCTTCTTGTAGAGCTTCCCGTTCTCGCCGCGTGGCAGCGCATCCGTGAAGTCCACCGAGCGCGGGCACTTGTAGTGCGAGAGGTGGGCACGACAGAAGTCGAGGATCTCGGCCTCGAGCTCCGGGCCGGGGACGACGCCGGGCGCCGGCTGCACCACCGCCTTCACCTCTTCGCCCATCTCGGGCTCGGGAATGCCGAAGACGGCGACGTCGGCCACGGCGGGGTGCAGCACCAGGACGTCCTCGACCTCCTGGGGGTAGATGTTCACCCCGCCCGAGACGATCATGAACAGCTTGCGGTCGGTGAGGTAGAGGTACCCCTCCTCGTCTAGGTGGCCGACGTCCCACAGCGTCGACCAGCCCTTGTCGTTGAAGGTCTCGCGCGTCTTGCCGGGGTCGTGGTTGTACTCGAACGCCGGGGTGCCGGGTGGAGGGGCGAAGTAGACGACCCCGTCCTGGCCGGCGGGGACGTCACTGCCGCCGTCGTCACAGACGTGCACCTCACCCCAGACGGCGCGGCCGACGGAGCCGGGGTGCGTCAAGGCCTCCGGGGAGCTGATCCAGGTCATGCCCATGCCCTCGGTGCCCGAGTAGTACTCGTGGATGATCGGCCCCCACCACTCGATCATCCGGCGCTTGACCTCGGGGGCGCACGGGGCGGCCGCGTGGACGACCGTACGGAGCGAGGACACGTCGTACATGGTCCGCACCTCGTCGGGCAGCTTCAACATGCGGACGAACATGGTCGGCACGAACTGGGCGTGGGTCACCTTGTGCTCGGCGATCAGGGAGAGACAGGCCTCAGGGTCGAATCGCTCCATGAGCACGACCGACCCACCCATCCGCAACGCGGTCATCGACCAGACGAGCGGGGCCGAGTGGTACAGGGGTGCGGGGTTCAGGTAGACGTCGCCCGCGCCGAAGCCCATGACCCCGCCCAGCATCGGGGCGAGGATGGCGGAGGTGCCGAACGGCAGTCCGCTCAGGGGGCGCCGCACGCCCTTCGGGTGCCCCGTCGTTCCCGATGAGTAGAGCATCGGGAAGCCCTCGAGCTCCTCGGCCAGGGGCTCGCCGGGGAAGGGGGCGACGAAGTCGTCGTAGGAGGTGTGGTCGGACGGGACGGCGCCGGGGGGACCGAGCATGAGGCGGAGGTCGACGTCGGGCGTGAGGGGCACGAGGTCCGACGCCAGCCCGGCCAGCGCGGCTGAGGTGATGAGCGTGCGGGCCCCGCAGTCCTCCACGATGTAGGCCGCCTCCTCGGGCGCGAGGTGCGTGTTGACCATCGTGTAGTAGAGCCCCGAGCGCTGCAGCCCGAAGGCGACTTCGTGCGCACGGTGGTCATTGGGCAGGAGGACGGCCACGTGGTCCCCGGGCCGCAGCCCGTGCCCGAAGAGCGCCTGGGCGAGGCGGCACGAGCCCTCCTCCAGCCGGGCGAACGTCACCACGTGCCCGGAGGGGGTGATGACGGCCGGCCGGCCGGGGTCCGTCGCCGCATAGGTGGCGGGGCGGAAGTGCGTCGGGGGCGATCCTGGGCTCACCGCCCCCTTCTAGCCCAGCCGGGGCGGGCCTTGCTCCGCCCCGGCGTATGACGGCGCCCGCCGGGGCGTTGTCGGAGTAGGCCACCAACGGGACCGCCTGACGCATGCCAGCCCCGCCGGTACGGTCCCGACCACAACACATTCTCGTGACGACACGCACCTTCTGCACGGTTCTCTCGACCAACTACCTCCCCAAGGCGCTCGCCCTGGCCGAGAGCCTGCGTCAGCACGAGGACGGGTCGCCGCAGCTCGACGGCGTGGTCTGCCTGAACACCCAGGTGCTCGGCCTGCCGGAGCGGACGGTGCGCGGACCGAGCAGGTCTTCTACCTGGACCGGACAACTACGTGACCTCGCCTATTTCGACGGTGGGCCGACGTCCTGCCGAGCCCAGGACGTCGGCAGCGCGGGGCGCCGTCCGCTCCCGCTCTCACCCCCGCTTGGGCGACCAGTCCCAGCGCCGGAGGCTGACGAACACGCCCACCGCCCCCCAGATCGCGACCACGAGCAGGTCGTTCCATACCGACGTGCCCGGGATGCCGTTGAACGAGTCGACCATCGCCAGGATGAGATGGCGGATGGGGAAGACGCCGGTGAACGTGGCCAGGCCCGAGCCGGGCCGGACCGGGAAGTAGAGGCCCGACAGCGCCACCAAGATGAAGAAGACGAGGCTCACGACGGGCCCGGCGGCGTCGGCGTTGGGCACCACGGTGCTGATGCCCACCCCCATGGCCGTGAAGCTCAGCAAGCCCACGAAGAGGACGAGCAGGAACGCCCCGACGTCCTGCGGGCCGTGCACCGCATATCCGAAGCGCCCGACCGCCAGCAGCAGCACGATCTGGATGAGGGCGATGATCATCCAGTTGACGAAGATGGCGGCCAGCAGCATCCAGGTGGGGAGCGGGCTCAGTCGAAGCCGCTTGAGCAGTCCCATCTCGCGCCGGTTGACCATGGTGATGGCCAGGACGTTGAAGCAGGCGGCCATGATCCCGTACGCCGCGAAGGCCGGCACGTAGTACTGGCCCAGGTTGATCGGCAGATAGTTGACCGTCGAGTGACGGGACGTGGACAAGAAGATCACGATGAAGACCACCGAGAAACCAATGGTGATCAGCGCGCCGATCGGATTGAGCCAGAAGGAGAGCTGTTCGAACCGCACCTGGCGCGCCACCAGCGGGATATCGCTGACGCCCCGGAACGATCCCTTGACCGGCGTGTCGGCGCTCGTCATCGCACCGACCCCCCTTGCTCCGAGCCCTCGATCCGCCGCACGGCCCGCTCCTGGGTGAGCCCGAGGTAGATGTCCTCCAACGAGACGCGCAGGACCGACAGCCCCTGCAGCGGGTGGCCGCCCTCGAGCGCCCACCCCGTCAGCTCGTGCAGGACCCGGACCTCGTCCTCGGTGTGGATCTCGACATGTCCGTCGTCCGACGGCTCCGCCCGCATCGGGAGCGACGCCGGCGACACCCCCTCGGGCAGCCGGAAGCGGATCGTCACCGCACCCAGGTCGCGTCCACCGATGGAGGACGGCGTGCCGCTGGCGACGACCTCCTGGCCGAAGAGGACCGCCACCCGGTCGGCCAGCGCCTCCACCTCGTCCATGTAGTGCGTCGTCAGCAGCACCGTGGTGCCGCTCGCCGCGAGCAGGCGGATCAGCTCCCAGGTCTCGCGGCGCCCCGAGGGGTCGAGACCGGTCGTGGGCTCGTCGAGAAACAAGAGGTCTGGGTTGCCGATGATCCCGAGGCCGACGTCGAGCCTGCGTTGCTGACCACCCGAGAGCCGCTTGACGCGGTCGTCGGCCTTCTCCCCAAGTCCGATGAGCTCTATCACCTCGTCGACCGGCCGCGGGTTGGGGTAGTAACCCGCGTTGCGGCTGAGCACCTGGCGCACCGAGTAGAAGGGCTCGACCGCCAGCTCTTGCAGCACGACGCCTATGCGCGTGCGCAGCCATCGCTGCGTGCTGTGGTCGGCCGGATCGACACCGAGCGTCTGGACCCGCCCGCCGCTGCGCTCCCGAAATCCCTCGAGGATCTCGACCGTTGTGGTCTTGCCGGCGCCGTTCGGCCCGAGGAGCGCGAACACCTCCCCCTTCTGCACCTCGAAGCTGACGTCGCGCACGGCAACGGAGGTCCCGTAGGACTTGGAGAGGTGCTCCACGCTCACCGCTGGCACGTCGACCCCGCATTCGTCCCGTCCGCGCGCACGCGCCGGCACCCCTTCCCCGTCACCATGACGACCGACGCTAGCGGCGGAACCTCCGACAACCGGCCTCTACGACGTTGCCGTGGCCCCCAGCTCGAGGCCGGCCCCTCGGCCGTTCGGGGGAGCGTTGTCGGTCGCCACCAGCACCTTGTCCAGCAGATCGCGCAGCTGGCGCAACTCCGGCTTGGAGAGCGCCGCGAACGCCGCCGGCGGTACGGACAGGACGGCGTCGATCTCCTCCGCCAGGACGCGGCCGGCGTCGGTCAGCACGACGATCTTCACCCGCCGGTCGTCGGGGGCGGGCTCCCTTCGGGCCAGGCCGCGCTCGTCAAGGTCGTCCACGAGTGCCGTGATGTACGAGGGATCCACGCCGATGCCGCGGGCCATCTCGCCCATCGACATCCCGTCCCCCTTGGACAGCCGCATCAGGGTCTTGATCACCCCCGGTGAGAGCTTCATGCGCCCGCCCAGCGCTGCCATCCGCTCCACGTACTCGCCCTCGAAGGCGATGCGGCGCAGGCGCTCGAAGGCGTCCTCGGCCATTCCCATGGCCCGATTGTCGCACCGACCGAACTCTTTGACAACACCATACATTTGAGTATTCTTAAGTATTCCATGGCCCGCACCACCCCCCTCGGCGATCCGTTCACCCTGACCCCCGACGTCAAGCGGACCTCCACCGTCGTCGTATTGGGATCGATCATGTCGATCCTCGACACGACGATCGTGGCGGTCGCCCTCGCCACCCTGGGCCGCGACTTCCACGTCTCGGTCACCACCATCCAGTGGGTCTCGACGGGCTACCTGCTGGCCCTGGCCATGGTGATCCCGGTCACCGGCTGGGCGGTCGACCGCTTCGGGGCGAAGCTCATCTGGATGACGTCGCTGAGCCTCTTCATCGTCGGCTCGTGCCTCTGCGGCGTCGCCTGGTCGGCCAATTCGCTGATCGTCTTCCGGGTGCTCCAGGGGATCGGCGGTGGGATGCTGCTCCCGGTCGGGCAGTCGATCCTTGCCCGCGCTGCGGGCCCGCAGCGCATGGGCCGCGTGATGAGCATCATCGGAGTGCCCATGGTGCTGGGCCCGATCATGGGCCCGATCATCGGCGGCCTCATCGTCTCGAACTACAGCTGGCGCTGGATCTTCTACATCAACCTGCCCATCGGCATCGTGACACTCCTCCTCTCCAGCCGTTGGCTCCCCAAGTGGGACACCGACGAGCGGTTTGCGTCCGCCTTCGACACGCTCGGGTTCTGCCTGCTCTCCCCCGGCCTGGCGGCCCTTGTGTACTCGCTGTCGGAGGTGGGAACCACGGGCGGCTTCACCAGCTTCTCGGTCGTCTTCAGCTTCGTCCTCGGCGTCGTGCTGATGATCGGGTTCGTCTTGCACGCGCTGCGCATCAAGAACCCCCTCTTGGAGCTGCATCTCTTCAAGGACCGCACCTACTCCATCGCCAACATCTGCATCTTCGTCCTGGGCGCCACGCTGTTCGGCTCGATGTTCCTCCTGCCGCTCTACTACCAGGTCGCCCGCGGCCAGGAGGCCTGGGTGGCCGGGTTGCTGATGGCGCCCCAGGGCATCGGCGCCGCGTGCATCATGCGCTGGGCGGGCAGCTTCACCGACCGGTTCGGCCCGCGCCGAATCGTCCCGGCCGGCATCTTGCTCATGGCGGCGGCCACCATCCCGTTCGCCTTCGTGACCACGTCGACCAGCGAGGTGCTCCTCGCCGTCACGCTCTTCGTGCGCGGCCTCGGCCTCGGCCTCACGATGATGCCGGTCACCGCCGCGGCCTACTACAACCTCAACCACGCGGAGATCCCCAAGGCCACCACGACCATGAACATCGTGCGCCAGGTGGGCGGCTCCGTGGCCACCGCCCTCTTCGCCGTCGTGCTCGAGCGACAGATCGTCTCGGAGCTCGGGCCGGCGGCCGCCAAGGCCGGTGGCAGCGCCGGCGTCATCTCCTCCACGGTGAAGCTGCCCCCGCAGGTCGCCGACTCCGTGGCTGCCGCCTTCGCCCACACGTTCTGGTGGTCGGTGGGCGCCATCCTGTTGGCGTTCATCCCAACGCTCTTCTTGCCCGACCGTCCTGCCGCCGCGCCGACAGGTGCGCCGGCCGAGGGTGCCGACGACGAAGCAACGACGGGACCCCGCATCGCCGGGGCGACACTCGACTGACCGCGCCCGCCGATCCCGACGTGGTCCCTGCGCTGGCGGCCCGGCTGGCCCGCGCCGGGTTCGTGGCCGCCGAGGACGAGGCCGCGGACCTGGTGGTGGCGGCGGACGGCGACCTTGCGCTGCTCCACTCGCTGGCTGAGCGCCGCCTGGCCGGAGAGCCGCTGGCCTGGATCACCGGCCGTACCGCCTTCGGCGATCTCACCGTCCGTGTCGACCACGGGGTCTACGTCCCCCGGTGGCAGAGCCTCCCGCTGGCCAGGCGCGCTGCGGCACGGCTGCCCGACCGCGGCACCGCCATCGACCTCTGCACGGGGTCCGGGGCGATCGCTGCCGCGCTCAGCGCGGCACGACCGATCGCTCGCGTCGTCGCCACCGACGTCGACCCCCGCGCCGTCGCCTGCGCCCGGGCCAACGGCGTCGAGGCCTACCACGGTGACCTCTTCGCTGCGGTGCCACCGGACCTGAGGGGTACCACCGACGTGGTGGTCGCCGTGGTGCCCTACGTCCCGAGCCCAGAGCTCCACCTGCTCCCGCGAGACACGCTGCGATTCGAGGACGCCTCCCACTACGACGGCGGACCCGACGGTACCGACGCCTTGTGCCGGGTCCTCACCGAGGCGCCCCGCTTCCTCCGCCCGGGGGGTGCGGTGCTCCTGGAGCTCGGGGGGGAGCAGGCCGGCCACCTGCGCCCCCTGATGGGACGCCTCGGCTACCGGGAAATCGAAACCTGGTCGGACGAGGACGATGACCCTCGCGGGGTGCTGGCCGTTGTGAGGGGCGCGTCCTAGCGTCGGGCAAACACCGTGGCGACCGCGGTGCGGTCGACGACACGCCAGCGCGGGTCGTGGGACAGGTACTCCGACAGCGCGGTGCGCGGTGCCCAGACGACATAGGAGACGTGATAGCGGGAGAGCACCGGATCGGGATCCGCCGTCAGGTTGGTCACCGCGAAGAACTCGCTGAGCACGTCGCCCTCGAACAGGTCGGTTCGGCCGTCGGCGAAGGTCGCCCGGTGACGGGCGATCGAGTAGTCGCCCCAGGTGTACTCCGTGAAGATGCGCCCGTGTTGCGGGCCGAGATAGTCGAAGGCCCGCACCGGCAGGGTCGAAGACACGGTCCCCGCCGGTACCGAGGGGGCCGCGAGGATGAGGATCGCGCAGACGACGAGCCCGCCCCCCGCCCACCGTCGCGCCACCGTGCCCCACGGCGGCCTCGCGGGGAGGGTGGCGGCCAACCCAGCCGCGACGACCATCAGGTACACGACCAGGCGCTGCGTCCTGAGGGCCTCGACGAAGAGCGCGGCGGCCAGCGAGCCCTCGAGCACAGGGATCCGCCGGGTGCGCGCGCACGCGACCAGCACGAGCAGAGGCACGCAATACACGAGGACGACCGTCAACGAGTGGAAATTGGGCGAGTTCCACTCGTCGATGTACCGGGCGATCTGGGAGTTGCCCGCCACCCTGACGTCGTAGGCCAACAGCCCCGGGCCGTAGGGCGTGATGCACGAGGCGAGCAGGCTGCCCAGCAGGACGAGGGCGAGCGAGCCGGGGTACTGGGACTGCCGCACACCGCCGACCCGTGCCACCAGCCGGGCCGGTGCCATCGACCACCCCAACTCGACGCCGAGCACGAGCAACCCGATCAGGATCGACCCGTGCGTGTTGACCCATGCCACGCACAGCAGCGGGAGCGCGAGCAGCCAGCGCGGATCGGCCCGCCCCTTGGTCAGCACCAGCAGCTCCACCGGCAGCCAGACGAGCGAGAAGTCCAGCCCCCTGTCGCTCACCACCACACCTGCGATGCCCAGCGCGAAGAGCAGGACGATGGCGACCACCCGTCCACCCCGCGCCCCCAGGGCGCGCGTGTAGGACGCCGTCGCCAGCAGGCTGGCCGCACCCAGGACGATGGGGTACACGTTGTAGGCGGCGACACCGACCGCCCGGTAGAGCCCGGCCAGAGCGACCTCGGAGCCCCACTCGTCGGTCACCCAGCGGCGATGAGACTCCGTGTAGCTGAACGGGTCCAAACCCATGATGGCGTGGTGGCCGAGCATCCACTGGCCCGCCGCTAGCGACCAGAAAGCGTCATTGGAGAGTTCGCGCCCGAGCGCGACCGCCGTGATGTACCCGATGGCGATGGCGAGGCCGATCAGCTCGATCGAACGTTGCGACATGCGGCGCGACGGCTCGGACGACTCCGGACGCGCAGGGGCGGCGCCGGCCGTCGGCACATTGCGTGTCTCGACGGCCCGGACGCTCGCCTGCACCTGCTCCCCCCTCGTGCCGGTCCCCCAACCGGCGCCCCTGGTGCACGGTACAA
>Ga0116216_10002277_pt1 | contig 12848 bp, 12 predicted proteins | sample Sb_taG_11_FD_89696 | JGI IMG/M metagenome (GOLD analysis project Ga0116216, IMG submission 89696) | Peat soil microbial communities from Weissenstadt, Germany - Sb_50d_3_AS metaG | ecosystem: Environmental > Terrestrial > Soil > Wetlands > Peat | place: Germany: Weissenstadt | collected 2010-09-21
CGCCGAAAACGACATCGTCATCAACGGCAACCTCGCCCCCCCCGTGGACGCCAAAGGCGAACCGACTACCAATGCGGTGCTCGGGCTGGTCGCCAACAACTTCGTGCGGGTCTACCACCCGGTCAGCGGCGGTACGAACAACGTGAACGAATGCAACGCGTCGAATCTGAATGCGGCTGAAGACCCCAATAAATGGGGCACGCAGGAAAACATCGAAATCTACGCCGCGATCCTCGCCGTCAATCACTCCTTCATCGTCGATAACTTCAGATGCGGTGTCCCCATGGGGAAACTTAATGTTCACGGCGCGATCGCCCAGATCTTCCGCGGGACAGTGGGCACGCACAACGGAATCACCGTGGTCAGTGGCTACTCGAAGAACTACGTCTACGACAACCGCCTGGAAGTCGAGTCCCCTCCCTACTTCCTGAACCCCATCGCCGCATCCTGGAGCGTCAAACGCGAGGTGCTCACGCCCAACCCGTAGCTCCCGGTCCAGCTATACGGGCCGCGTCGCTTCGGTGCCGGGGCTCAAGTGCTGCTCTGTACCGGTCGATCAGCTACCTATGGAGGCCGTCACATTCGCGGGAGTCCTGGGCGCCATCTGCGGCTCGTTTTTGAACGTCGTCGCCTACCGTCTGCCCCGCCACGAGTCGCTCGTCAAGCCGGCCTCGCACTGCCCCAAGTGCGGGACGCCGGTGCGGCCTTATGACAACGTCCCGATCCTCTCCTGGCTGTTGCTGCGCGGGCACTGCCGCGGCTGCGGAGCGTCGATATCGGTTCGCTACCCGCTCGTCGAGGCGCTCACCGCCGCGCTCTGCGCCGGCGCCGTGCTCGCCCATCATTCAGTTGCCGGGATTGCCCTGAGCGTCGTGCTGATCCTGCTCGTCGTGCCCGCCGCGCTGATCGACCTAGAGCACCGCATCATCCCCAACCGGATCACCGCGCTCGGCACCGTGCTCGCGCTCGTCGTCGGCGTCGCGCTTGACCCCGCCGGCGAGCCCGAGCGGCTGATCGCCGGCGCCGCCGCGGGCGGCTTTTTGCTGCTCGCCGCGCTGGCTTATCCCGGTGGCATGGGTATGGGCGACGTCAAGCTCGCCGCCGTGATGGGGCTCCTGCTCGGGCGGGCCGTCGCCCCGGCGATCCTGATCGCGTTGCTCGCCGGCGTGCTCGTCGGCGCCGTCGTCATCGCCCGCAAGGGCACGCGCGAGGGCCGCAAGACCGCGGTCCCCTTTGGCCCCTTCCTCGCGCTGGGGGCGCTCGTGGCCGTGTTCGCGGGCCAGCCCATCGTCGATCTGTACGTCAATCACTTTCTGCGCTAAAGCGTCGCGGCGTTCGCGCCGATACCCCCGTGCGGGCGCTCCGCCCCATCTCTGAATCCACGCTCCCCCACATGGCTCCCTCCCTGAAACTCAACCTCGGTCGCCGCTCCGGCGCCGACGTCGTCGGTCTGGACATCCAGCCCGGTCTCGTCGCGGCTGTGCAGGCACGCGTGAACGGCTCGGTCCTCGCCGAGCGAGCGGCGGTCCTGCCGCTGCCCTCCGACACTGTCCGCGAGGGCGAGGTGGTGGACGAGGGCGCGCTGGTCGAGGTGCTGCGCGAGCTGTTCGGCGACAGCGGGCTGAGCAAGCGTGTGCGCCTCGGTGTCGCCAACCAGCGCACGGTGCTGCGCACGCTCGAGCTGCCCCCGGTGACCGACCACAAGGAACTCGCGGCCGCCGTGCGCTTCCAGGCCCAAGACCAGGTGCCGATGCCGCTGAGCAACGCCGTGCTCGACTTCCACCCGTTGGGCATCGTCGACACGCCCGGCGGCTCCCGCCAGCGGGTCGTACTCGTCGCCGCCCAGCGCGATATGGTCGAGCGGCTGCTCGCCGCCGTTCGCGGCGCCGGTCTGCGCCCGGAGGGCATCGATTTGTCCGCTTTCGCGCTGATCCGCTCGCTCTACCGCTCCGATGAGGAGCACTCAGGGCGCGTGCTCTACCTGAACGTCGACGGGCTGACGAACCTGGCGATCGCCGAGGGAACCGTCTGCCGCTTCACCCGCGTGGTGGGCAGCGGCCTGGAGGGGATGGCGGCCGAGCTCGCCGAGCGCCGCGGCATCGCCCTGACCGACGCCCGTGCACTGCTCGCCGCCACCGACCTCACCTCCCCCGCGGTCCCCGAGGAGGGAGCGCTGCAGGCGGTCGTGGCTGCCGTGGAGGCGGACATTGAGGCGACCACGGCCGACCCCGAGGCGTCCGACGACGCTGAGGACTCTGAGGATAAAGACGCGCGCGAGGACGATATGAGCGACTCCGAGTTGCCCTTGGCCGAGCAGGCGCTCCCCGAACAGGCACCGCAGGCGCCACCCGAGGAGGACGTACGTATGGTGCTCGACAACGGCATCCGCGATATCGCCGGTGAGGTGCGAAACTCGCTCGACTTCCACCGCTCCCAGGAGGGCGGGGGGGAGGTATCTCGGATCGTGCTGAGCGGCTCCGCGCTCGATCTTCCCGGCTTCGCGGAGGCCCTGCAGGTCCAGTTGGGCAGCGAGGTGCACGCAGAGACGGTGCGCCTCGCCGACGAGAGCCTGGCCGATACGGTCTCCACGCATCGCCTGGCGATCGCCGCGGGCCTGGCCGCGACCGAGGTGCACCAATGAGGGCCGTAAACCTCATCCCCGCCGAGCAGCGCAGCGGCTCTGCGATCGGCGCCGGCCGCTCGGAAGGCGGCGCCTACGCCGTGCTCGCCCTGCTGGGCGGGCTGGCGGTTCTCGCGCTGCTCTACGGCAACGCCCACCACCAGATCTCGAGCCGTCGCGCGCAGGCGGCCTCGCTTGCCGCTCAGGTGCAGCGGGCGCAGGCGAGCGCCGCCCAGCTCGCGCCCTACACCAGCTTTATGGCGCTGCGCGAACAGCGCGTGCGGGCGGTCTCGGAGCTCGTCAACTCGCGCTTCGACTGGGCTCACGCTTTCCACGAGTTCGGTCGCGTGCTCCCCCGCGATGCCTCGATCTCCTCGCTCACCGGCGCGATCGGCTCGGCGTCCTCGACCGCCGCCACCACCGCGTCCACGACCGCCGCAGCCTCCGGCGCGGCGACGAGCGCCGCGGTGACTTCCGCCACCCCGCCAGGCAGCGTCCCAACCTTCACGCTCAGCGGATGCGCCACGAGCCAGTCCGAGGTCGCGCTCACGCTCGACCGCCTGCGCCTGATCGACGGGGTTGGCGAAGTGACGCTGCAGAGCTCAACCAAGCCGGCCTCCGGCAGCGGCTCTGCCGGCGGCAGCGGCGGATGCCCCGGCAGCGATCCGACCTTCAGCGTGCAGGTCACCTTCGACCCGCTGCCGGCGCTGTCCACGACGATCCCATCGATCACGACCGCCTCGGCGTCGGCGACGGCGACCAAGAAGTCCGCGGCCGCCAAGTCCACGACATCGACTGGAGGCTTGCAATGACCGGCCGCGATCGCATCGTCCTGATGGGCCTCTCGGCCCTCGCCGTGCTCGCCGCTGTCTGGCTGCTGGCCGTCTCCCCCGAGCGCGAAGAAGCGACGAAGCTCAGCGCCCAGGTCAGCGCCGCGAACGCGCAGGTGGCGAGCGCCGAAAGCCAGGTGGCGAGCGCCCGCACCGCCAAGTCGCGGTACGCGGCGGCGTACGCCTCGATCGTGAGCCTCGGCAAAGCCGTCCCGCCCGGCCAGGAAGTGCCCTCGCTGATCTACCAGCTCGACCAGGCGTCCAGCCAGAAGCAGGTCGACTTCTCCTCGATCGCCTCCAGCTCCGGCGGCGGCTCGAGCGCGTCGGCCACGCCCGCCGCGGCCCTCACCGGCTTCACCGCGATGCCGTTCACGTTCGTCTTCAACGGGAGCTTCCTGGACCTCTACCACCTGTTCCAGCAGCTCAACCGCTTCACCGTGCGCACCTCCTCCGGTGACCTGCAGGTCACCGGACGCCTGCTCACGATCCAGAGCGCCAAGCTGGTCCCGGTGACGAGCCCCGGCGCCGGCAAGGGCGCCGCCGGGCAGCTGACGGGCACCATCACGGCGACCGCCTACGTGCTGCCCTCCGCCCAGGGACTGACCGGCGGAGCGACGGCCACGGGCCCGGCGGGAACGGGGACGCAGACGGCCTCGACTACCGCAACCTCAGGCTCCCCGACCACTCCGGCAATCGTAAAGGTGAACCCATGACCGGCTTCTTGAGCTCCGTGAAGGCCGACCTGCTGGACAGGCGCCTGCTGCCGATCCTGGCTCTGGTCGGGGTTGCGTTGGCGGCCGCGCTGGCCTACGCCGTGCTCGGGGGAGGTGGCTCGACGGGGAGCACCCCGGCGACCTCGACGGCTCCCGTCTCCCCGGGCGTCTCGGGCATCGCCGTCAGCCAGTCTCCGGCGAACCCCGAGCAGCCCGTGGCCGAGACCACCAGCGGCTCCTCCCACCAGCGCGGGGGACCCACGCGCAACCCCTTCACCCCGCTGCCCGGGGCGACGTCGACTACCTCTTCCTCATCCAACACCAAGACCTCCAGCTCGTCCACGAGCAGCTCCTCCGGCTCGAGCACGAAGTCCGCTGGAGGCACGACCCCAGCCACGCCCAAGCCGTCCACACCGGCGAAGCCTCAGACGGTCTACCACGTCGCCGTGCTGTTCGGCGTCGCTCCCGCCGGCACGCCGCCGCAGAGCTTGCAGCTGACGCCGTATGAGAACCTCAAGCGCCTGGCGCCGCTGCCCTCGTCAAAGGCGCCGCTGGTGGTGTTCAGGGGCGTTACTGCCGGTGGCAAGAGCGCGATCTTCACGCTCGTGGGCGAAGTCATCCTGCGCGGCAGCGCGGCCTGCCTTCCCAGCGCCTCGCAGTGCCAGGCGATCGATCTGAAGCCTGGACAGACCGAGGAACTCGAATACCTGCCGGCGAGCGGCCCAGCGATCACCTACCAGTTGAAGGTTGTCAGCATCACATCGAGCAAAGCCACCACCGCCAAGGCCGCGAGCGTCTTCCACGCCGAATCGAAGGCCGGACGCGAGCTCCTGCGCCACGCTGGCCTTCAGACGCTGCCCGGGCTGCGCTACTCAACGGACAGTGGCGTGCTCGTGTTCGTCGCCCACCCGGCCTTCGTTGCCCACGCGGCCGCCCGGCGCGAGAAGCGCTGACGGTTCAGCAAATAAGCTAAGGCGGATGACGCTCCGCCTGATCACTGCCGGCGAGTCGCACGGCCCCGGCCTGACCTGCATCCTCGAGGGCCTGCCGGCGGGCTTGGAGCTGCGCCCGGAGGACCTCAACGAAGACATGGCGCGCCGCCAGTTAGGCCACGGGCGCGGTGGGAGGATGAAGATCGAGCGCGACGCCGCCGAGGTCACCGCGGGCATTCGCCACGGCCGCACACTCGGCGGCCCGATCGCACTGCAGGTGCGCAACCGCGACTACGCCAACTGGGAGGAGCGCATGAGCCCCTGGCCGGCGGCGGACGACGTCGCCGAGGTCCATCTCCCGCGTCCCGGCCACGCCGACCTGGTGGGCACCCAGAAGTACAAGCAGTCAGACGTGCGCAACATCCTCGAGCGCGCCTCTGCGCGCGAGACCGCCGCGCGCGTCGCCGGCGGGGGGCTGTGCAAGGCATTTCTGCGCGCGCTCGGCGTCGAGGTTCGCTCTCACGTCGTGCAGATCGCCTCCGTCCACGCACCCGCGTGTGAGCGGCCGCTCGCGCTGGATGACTTCGCCGAGGTGGACGGCTCGCCGGTGCGCTGTCTGGATGCGGAGGCGACGAAGGCGATGGTGAGCGAGATCGACGCGCTGCGCAAGGCAAACGAGTCGCTCGGGGGCGTGTTTGAGGTGCAGGCGTTCGGGCTCGTGCCGGGCCTCGGCTCGTACGTCTCCTGGGAGGAGCGCCTCGATGGGCGACTGGCGATGGCGATCTGCTCGATCCAGGCGATCAAGGGCGTGTCGATCGGCGACGCCTTCGCGGTGGCAGGCCTGCCGGGCTCGGAGGCGCACGACGAGATCTTCTTCTCGTCCGAGCGCGGCTACCACCGCGAGACCAACCGCGCAGGCGGCCTGGAGGGCGGCATGACCAACGGTCAGCCCCTGATCGTGCGCGGCGCGATGAAGCCGCTGCCGACGCTCACCAGGCCGCTGCGCTCGGTGGACACGGCCACCCACGAGCCCGCCGAGGCGCTGCGCGAGCGCACCGACTCCTGCACCGTGCCCGCCGCCGGCGTGGTGGGCGAGGCGATGGTGGCGTTCGTGCTCGCTGGCGCCTACCGCGAGAAGTTTGGCGGCGACCACATCGACGACGTCCTGCAGGCCGTCCGCGCCTACGAGGAGCGGATCGGATGGCATTCGTCCTGATCGGCTTCATGGGCGCCGGCAAGTCGACCGTCGCGGCCGAGCTGGCCGATGCGCTCGGCGTGGCTGTGCTCGACAGCGACGCGCTGCTGGAAGAGCGCCTCGGGCACTCGGTTGCGCGCGAGTTCGAGCTGCAGGGAGAGGCGTCGTTCCGCGCCAAGGAGGAGGAGCTCGTATGCGAGTTGCTGGGCGATGCCGGCACGCGCGATGTGATCGCACTCGGCGGCGGCAGCGTGCTGTCGGAGCGAGTGCGCAAGGCGCTCGCCGATCACCTCACAGTGCTGCTAGACGTCGACCCGGTCGTCGCCTGGGAGCGCGTGCGCGCGGCCGAGGACAGCGCCGAACGTCCCCTCGCCCGCGATCAAGAGGCGTTCCTCGCACTTCACGCCGAGCGCCTGGCGCTATATGAGGAGCTGGCCGACGTCGTACTGCTGTGGGCGAGGTCCGCGTCGGGCGACTACCCCGTATTTGTGGGCCGCGGACTGCTGCGCGAGGATCGTCTCGCCGGCATCTGGCCGCTCGACCGGTCCGTGTCGCGCCCGTTCTGCGTGACCGACGAGACCGTCTCAGCCCTCTACGCCGAGCGGCTGGGAGACGTAGGAGGGCCGATCGCGATCCCTCCCGGTGAGCAGCACAAGACGCTCGCGAGCGCCGAACGCGTATGGCACGAGCTGGCGGCCGCAGGGATGACCCGCGCCGATCACGTGGTCGCGCTCGGCGGCGGCGTCGTCGGCGACCTCGCGGGCTTCTGCGCGGCCACCTACCAGCGTGGCGTGCCCGTCGTGCAGGTTCCCACGACGCTCGTCGCACAGGTCGACTCCGCCTACGGCGGCAAGACCGGCGTGGACCTGCCCGAGGCGAAGAACTACGTTGGCGCTTATCACCAGCCCGCGGGCGTGCTCGTCGACCCGGACACGCTCGCGACCCTACCCGCGGCCGAGCTCGCCGCCGGCTGGGTGGAGGTGCTCAAGACCGCCCTGATCGCCGGCGGTGCGCTGTGGGAGCGTGTGGCGACCGGCGAGGAGGTGGACGAGCGCATGATCCTCGCCTGCGCGCGCACCAAGCTCGCGGTCGTCGCAGAGGACGAGCGGGACGCCGGACGGCGTCAGGTTCTAAACCTCGGCCACACCGTCGGTCACGCGATCGAGACCGTCACCGGCTACGCCCGCTACCGCCACGGCGAGGCCGTTGGCCTGGGACTGCTCGTCACGCTGCGCCTGTCCGGACGGGACGACCTGCGCGCGCAGGTGCGCGAGCTGCTGCTTGCTCACGGGCTGCCCGTGACCCTGGAGGGTGCGAGCGCGGGCACCGAGGAGATCGTGCAGGCCACTGCGCGCGACAAGAAGCGCGTCGGTGCGAACGTTCCGTTCGTGCTGCTCGGAGAGCCGAGCGACGTGAGGACCGGCTGTAAGGTCGCCGACGATGAGATACGCGCAGCCGTGCAAGAGTTGCTCCCATGAGTTCGCAGGGCAAGCCGCGCATCGAGGTGATGCACGGGGTCAATCTCGACCAGCTCGGTCGCCGTGATCCGCTGCTCTATGGCACGCTGACGCTCGCCGAGCTGGAGCGGAGGATCCAGGTACAGGCCCGCGAGCTCGATCTAAAGACCCGCTTCTTCCAGACCAATCACGAGGGCGCGTTCGTCGAGCACCTTCACGGTCTGGAAGGACAGGCCGACGCGATCCTCCTGAACCCGGGTTCCTGGACGCACTACGCCTGGTCGATCCGCGACGCGCTGGAGATCGCCGCACTGCCGGCGCTCGAGATCCACCTGACCGACATCGAGCGACGCGAGCCGTGGCGGCGCGTGTCTGTCATCCGCGATCTGTGCTTTGAGACGATCTCCGGGCGCGGGCCCGACGGGTACCGCGACGCGCTGGTGCTGCTGCGCGAGAAGCTCGACGGGAACGGGTCGTGACCGCCACCGGAGGCGAGCGAGGCTGGTGACGAGCACGCCGGGATCTATCAGCCACGACAGCGAGAGCATCGCCCCCGGCGTCGATCGCGTCGGGCGCCTAGCCGGCGAGTTGCGCGAGCGCGAGGTCAGCCTGCTGCTCGTCGGGACGCCGGTCAACGTGCGCTACCTGACCGGCTTCACCGGCAGCAACGCGCTGGCGCTGATCGCGGCCGGAGGGGCGAAGAGCCAACACCGGTTCTTCACGGACTTTCGCTACGCCACCCAGTCGGCCGAGCAGGTGCCTGAGGCGTTCGCACGCGAGATCGTGACGGGCGAGCTGCTCGACGCCGCCGCACAGGGCCTCGCCTCCGAGGCGGTGGGCATGAGGCGCCTGGGGTTCGACGATGCAAGCCTCACCGTCAAGCAGCACACGCACCTGCGTGAGCTGCTGGGAGCCGACTGGGAGCTCGTCCCGTGTGCCGGCATGGTCGAGCGGTTGCGGGCCATCAAGGACGTCGATGAGGTGGCCCGCATTCGCGCTGCCGCCGCGCTCGCCGACGAGGCGTTGCAAAGCGTGCTCGAAGGCGGCGTCGTCGGCCGCACCGAGCGCGAGGTCGCGATTGCGCTTGAGCTGCGCATGCGCCGGCTCGGCGCCGAGGCCCCGAGCTTCCCTTCGATCGTCGCCGCGGGCGCCCACGGCGCCCTGCCGCACGCCGCGCCGCACGCGGAGCGGATCCCTAAGGATGTGCTGCTGACGATCGACTGGGGCGCGGCGCACGAGGGCTACTGCTCGGACTGCACGTGCACGTATGCGACCGGCGAGGGGATCTCCACAGAGGCGCGTGAGATCTACGAGCTCGTGCTATCGGCCCAGCAACAGGCGCTTGCTGCCGTCAGGGCCGGCCCGAGCGGCCGTGAGCTGGACGGGGTAGCGCGCGCGGTGATCGAGCGGGCCGGCCACGGCGAGCACTTCGGCCATGGCCTCGGCCACGGCGTGGGTATGGAGGTCCACGAGGGCCCCCGCCTGTCGCGCACCGCGGGTGAGGAGCCGCTACAGGCGGGCAACGTGGTGACGATCGAGCCCGGCATCTATCTGCCCGGCCGCTGCGGGGTGCGGATAGAGGACCTAGTCCTCATCACCGAGGAAGGTCATGAGGTCCTCACCAGCCTGTCCAAGGAGCTCACGGTCATCGCCTGACCGCGTGCCCGCTCGATCAGCGGCCCAGGCGTGCCAATGCGAGTGGTTTGGCGCGGCGAGGAGCGTCGCCGGCACGTCGAGGGTGCACGGAGAGCCTGCTCGGCGCAAACAGCCACAGGCCGAGCGCGGCCGTCAACGGCAGCGACCAGGCCAGGAAGAAGGCCGCCTGGATGTCGGGGGAGGCTCCGTGTACGGGCAGCCACTGGCAGCTGATCCACATCAGCACCGTGCTCGAGAGCGCCAGCACCGGCGGGCGCCGGGAGGGGCGGCTGATCTCCCAGGTGAGCAGGGTGAAGACGAACGGCAGCAGGTAGTAGGAGATGTCCCAGGTGTCGAGCACGCAGCGCAGCAACAGCAGCAGCGCGAGCGCCAGCAGCGCATCGCGCTCGGGCAGCACCCCTGCTCCCGACCGGTCGGCCGCGCCACGGTCGTGGACTGTGGCTGGAGGCGCAGCCGTCGAAAGTCGTGGTTGGCGCCGTCTGAACCACAGCGCGACGGTCAAAACCAGCCCCGCGGCGATGATCAACGGGTGGCTGACCGTGCTCACCCATGCAGGCCCGGTGCGGTAGCCGGGCTTGGGCGTGCCGAACAAGCCGTGCACGAGCGGGCCGTGGTGGCCGAGGAACCACCACACCTGCCACGGCTGAAAAATCACCGCGGGCGCCGCGGCGGCCACACGGGCACCGGCGACGAACCCACCCGAGGAGACGAGCACGAGTGGAGACAGCACGGCGGCGGCGACCGCGCCGGCGCTCGCCAGGCACGGCAGCCTCCGTTTCGCTGAGAGTGCCAGCAGGACCGGACCGGCCGCGAGCAGCGCCCACTCCTTGTTGGCGAACGCTAGCCCCAGGGCCACCCCGGCCCACAGCGGGCGATCGCGGCCGGCGAGCAGCACCGCGGCCACACACAGACAGGCGCCGAGCAGCTCCTCGGGATGGCCGAGTTCGAGCGCGCGCAGGGTGAGCGGGTTGGCCACGCACACTCCCAGCGCCACCGCTCGGGAGAGGGTGGAATGTCCTTCTGAGCGCATCCGCGCTAGGAGCCACACCCCGAGCACGCCTGCGGCCAGCAGGCAGGGGAGGGCAAGCATGCGGTACACGGCGAGCTGTCCCCCGCCCCACAGCCCAGGGACGAGCGCGAACGGCGCGCGCTCCACGAGCGAGCCGCCGTAGGCGGGAGCGAGTCGCAGGAAGTCCAGCACGTGGCCGTGCACGAGCGCTTCGACGGACGGACGCGCCTCGCTGTCGTAGTCGTTCCAGGCGAAGCCGTACAGGCCCAGCCACGCCATCGTCGCGCAGCCTACACCCGCCATGGACGCGCACAGGGCGTTCTCGCGCACTAGTCGCCGCATGGTTTGACATCGGCGTTCGACCGAGCCGGCTTGAGCTCGGGTCGCGTGGATCACACGACTTCAGCTCCACGTAAAGATGGGTGTTAGCACCCATTCACTTCCCGCAAGCATTGGTCGTTAAACCCATAGACAAGAAATCTGGAAGCACGCCAATCCAGGAGTGGTCAAATGTCAAATCCCCTTACTCAGCGCGCACAGGACGAGCACGGTTTCACGCTCATCGAGCTGCTGACCGTGATCCTGATCATCGGCGTCCTTGCCGCGATCGCGATTCCGTCGTTCATCAGCCAGAAGAGCAAGGCCGACGACGCGGCTGCCAAGACGCAGGCTGGTACCGGTCAGACAGCTTTTGAGACGGTTTCGACCGAAAACAACGGCAGCTATGCAAGCGTCACGACTGTTGCCGGACTCGAAGCGATAGAGCCGGCGCTCAAAGACCACAGCACCGCATTGCTCACCGTTGCAAAAGGCGAAGCCGAAGGCTACGAAATCACCTCAGAAGCGGTTGGCTCCAAAGACAAATTCACGCTCAAAAACGTGAAAGGCACGATCACAAGGACATGCACGCCCGTATCAAAAGGCGGCTGTCCTGCAAGCGGCTCATGGTAGGGCCCGCTACGGCTCGACACTACGGCTCGACGAGCCCACGCCGGATCGCATAACGGGTCAGATCCACGCGGTCGCGCATCCCGAGCTTGCCCAGGACGTTGGCCCGATGGCGCTCGACGGTCTTGTGGCTGAGCACGAGCATCTCAGCTATCTCCTCGCTGGAATGGCCTTCGGCGATCAGCTTCACGACCTCCATCTCGCGCGCGGTGAGCAGGTCCTCGGGCGGGGTCTCGCCGCGGCTGGCCCCGTCCAGGTAGTCGCGGATGAGCGCTGTGACAGCGGGGGGATAGAGAAACGGCTCGCCGCGCATGCTCGCGCGACACGCCTCGACAAGGTCGCGATTGGCGGCCGTCTTCAGCACGTATCCGGAGGCGCCGGCCTTCAACGCCTCGAAGAAGTACTGCTCATTATCGTGCATCGACAGCATCAGCATCCGCATCTCAGGCCGCTGACGGTGGAGCTTGGCCGCCGCTTGCAGGCCCGTCATGCGGGGCATCGAGACATCGAAGATAGCCAGGTCGACACCCCCCGCCAGCGCCTTCTCCAAAGCCTCGGCTCCGTTTCCCGCCTCGGCCACGACCTCAATGTCAAGCTCGGCCTCGAGCACCATCCGCAGCCCGGAGCGGACGATCGTATGGTCGTCGGCCAGCAGCACGCGGATCTTCAGGGGGGTCGTCACTCCCGCACACCCCCAGTCGGGAGCATCAGGCGCACCTCGACGCCCGCCCCCGGGGAGGAGACGATCTCAAGGGCGGCCTCGATGAGGATCGCTCGCTCGCGCATGCCGGCCAGTCCGTTGGCCTGTCCCAGGCTTTCGGGAAGGCCACGGCCGTCATCGGCGACGCTGAGAACGACGCCGTCCGTAGTGCGCCGGAGCGCAACGCGGACTTGCGAGGCCAGCGAGTGGCGAAGGGCGTTGGTCAACGCCTCCTGGGCCACGCGGTAGACGACCAGCTCGACCTCCGCGGTCAGCGCCGGAAGCTCTCCCTCCAGCTCGCGCAGCACCTTCATGGCGCCCTGGCGCTCGATCCGCAGGCACAGCGAGATCAGCGCATTGATGAGCCCGAGGTCGTCCAGTGCCTCCGGGCGCAGCTCGCGAGCGATCCGGCGCACGTCGTCCAGGCTGCGGTGGACGATGTCGGCGATCTCCTTGAGCGCATCCGATTGGGGAGAAGCCCGATCGCCGGCGGCTCGTTCGGCTTGCAGGGCGACGGCGGTAAGTGTTTGGCCAACCTCGTCGTGCAGCTCGCGAGCGACCCGCAGCCGCTCGGCCTCCTGCGCAGCGAGGGCGCGGCGGGCGCTCTCGCGCCGCTCGGTCTCGATGCGATCGAGCATCGTGTTGAACGCCTTGGCCAGCGCGATCACCTCGGTGCTCGCCCAGTCGCTCACAGGGGCACGCTGGCCGGGGTGCATGGGGTCGATGTCGCCCATGATCGCGGCCAGACGACGCAGCGGTGACAGGACAACGGCAAGCAACAACAGATC
>Ga0116216_10002280_pt1 | contig 12845 bp, 11 predicted proteins | sample Sb_taG_11_FD_89696 | JGI IMG/M metagenome (GOLD analysis project Ga0116216, IMG submission 89696) | Peat soil microbial communities from Weissenstadt, Germany - Sb_50d_3_AS metaG | ecosystem: Environmental > Terrestrial > Soil > Wetlands > Peat | place: Germany: Weissenstadt | collected 2010-09-21
CCCAGGATCCCACCGGCGATGGTCATGCCCCCGATGGAGTCCCCGTAGCCCGGTCCGGGCTGGCCGGCGAGGTACTCGACGTCCGTCGGTGTCGTCCCCATGGCGCTCCCGGCGCGGCACCAGTAGCTCAAGAAGTCGTAGCCGCCGCGGTCGGCGTCGGGCCCGCGTTCGCCGGCACCGGTGCCGGCCACGTAGATGATGTTCGGGTTGTGGGCCCGGACGTCCTCGAGCTCGATGCGCAGCTTCTTCCTGACGGCGGGCAACTTGTTGGTCAGGAAGACGTCACAGGTGGCGGCGAGCCGGTAGACGAGATCGACGCCCTTCTCGGTGCTGACGTCGATGCCGATGCTCTTCTTCCCCCGGTTGGAGTGCTCCAGGAGCACGTGGACCGCGCCCATCGACGGCATGACACCGCTGGAGGCGAGGCCCCGCATGGCGTCACCGCGCTCGGGGTGTTCGACCTTGATGACCTCGGCGCCCCAGTCCGCCAGGATGGCGGACGCAGCTGGGACGAAGGTGTGCTCGGCCACCTCGAGGATACGAACACCTTCCATGATGTCTGCCAACGTGGATCCCTTCCTTCGTGGACGTGACGTGACCCGGGGGTTGATTCAAGCAGACAGGTCGGGTGGTCGGCGTGGCTCGGCGCGGGCCTCGGGTGGACGCTCGCTGGCAACGATGTCGAGCGCTCGCACGGCGCCCGGCTGGCGCAGATCGGGGAGATGGTCGATACTGCTAACAGAGTGTCCTTAATAGGTGAAGGGGTCAAGAGATGACGCAGTCGCCGACGTCCGACGAGCAGGCGGAGTGCCCGTACCCCGTCCGCGAGTTCAACAGCGCGACCACCGGTCCCGTGCTGTGCCACGCCGAGGAGATCGACGCGTTGCGCGAGGAGCACCCCTTCATGCGCAGTACCTTCGGCAACGGCTTCTGGGTGATGAGCGGGGCCGACGTGATCCGGGAAGCACTCCAGCACCCCGAGATGTTCTCGAGCTCCGTGGTGACGGTGCACGATCCGGATCCTCCGTACAAGTGGATCCCCGAGATGCTGGACCCTCCCGAGCACACCGCGTGGCGCCAGCTGCTGGCGCCACATTTTGCGCCGAGGGCGATGGAGAAGCTCGAGGACAAAGTGCGGGACCGTTGCATCGAGGTCATCGGGACGTTCTCCGGCTCGGGGCATTGTGATTTCCTCCAGGACTTTGCCTGGCGGTATCCCACGACCATCTTCATGGAACTGATGGGGCTTCCGCCCGACGGCCTCGAACAGTTCCTCGACTGGGAGCACCGGATCCTACATCCCTCTGCCGACGAAGATCCCGAGAACGCCACCGCCATCGAGGCCATGTTGGCGGTCATGGGGTACTTCAACGAGCTAATCGAGGAGAAGCGAGCGCACCCCTCCGACGACCTACTCTCCTGTTCGCTCGAATGGAAGATCGACGGCAAGCCGATCCCGCTCGAGGACCTCCTCTCGTGGTGCCTCTTGATGTTCATGGCCGGCCTCGACACCGTCTCGATCCAGCTGAGTTATGCGTTCTGGTACCTGGCCGGCTCGCCCGAAGACCGGACCCGTATCGTTCGGGACCCTTCGGTGATTCCCGCTGCGGTCGAGGAATTCCTCCGCTACTTCGCCTTCGTCGCTCCGGCACGCAAGGTGATGCAGGACACGGAGTTCCATGGCTGCCCCCTCAAGACCGGCGACATGGTCTTCGTGCCCTTGAGTGGTGCGACCCGTGATCCGGGCAGGTTCGAAAGCGCAGCAAGCATGCAGATCGACCGTTCACCGAACAATCACATCGCGTTCGGTGCCGGTCCGCACCGCTGCCTCGGTTCGAATCTGGCCCGCCGCGAGCTCCGCATCGCGCTGGAAGAATGGCACCGAATGATTCCCGACTACCGGCTCACCGAGGGTGTGGAGGTGACCGAGCACGGGGGAGGGCTCTACGGCATTGACCGGCTCGAGCTCAGCTGGGACGTGTGACGGGCCCGATTCCCTTACCGATCAGGGACGAACACGGGCACGAACACCTCTCCGTCTTGCTCGAACGTGACCCGCACGGGCATCCCGATGTAGACGTCCTCGGGCGGGCAGTCCACGACGTTGGTCGTGAACCGCAGTCCCGCCTGCTCCACCAACTCGACAATCGAGATGTTGTAGGGCACCGGCACCGTCGGGTTGTACGGGTGTGCGTTGGTGGTGTGCGTGAAGACGGTTCCCTTCCCGCTCGTTGTCTCGTAGACCGTTGAGCCGCCGCAGTCCGGACACCGGGACGACAGGGGAAAGACCCATCGCCGGCAGGACTGGCATCGAGTGATGCGGAGCTCGCCCGAAGCGCCGCCCGTCCAGAAGGGTCGGTTCAGTTCGTCGAGCGGTGGTGTGATCCGGGGCGCGACCTCTGCCATGGCCCAACTGTATGGTTCTGCCGCGTGAGCGACATCATCGAGCGTGGCGCCATCATCTCGGGCATCGGGATCTCGCGCATCGGCCGCAAGACCGGTATCCCAGGGCTCGACCTCACAGCCGAGTCCTCTCTCGAGGCGATCGCCGATGCCGGACTCTCGCCCGCCGATATCGACGGCATCGCCACCATGGGCGAGACGCCAGTCGCCGAAACGGTGGCCCGCTTGGGCATCGACCACTCCTGGACCGGCTCGCCCACGGGGAGATGGGGTCTGCTCAGCCCGGTCGTCAACGCGTTTCACGCCGTGGCGCGGGGCGAGGCGCGCCATGTCCTGGTCTACCGGACGGTGAACATGATGGGCGGTTCGGTCCTCCCGCGACTCAGCGGCGAAGGGTCGACGGAGGCGACCCCAGTTGCGAACGCGGAGCCCATCCCACCCGTGGAGGAAAGGGACAACCCGATGGCCGATGTGCCGCGGCTGATCACCGCCCACGCCTATTCGGCAGCCAACTGGCTCGCCCTGCACGCCCGGCGTCACATGCACCTGTACGGGACGACCAAGGAGCAGCTGGGTTGGTTGGCGGTCAACAGCCGGAGGAACGCCGCGCTGAATTCCCGTGCGGCCTATCGCGCCCCACTCACCATGGAGGAGTATCTCGGGGCCCGCATGATCTCGGATCCCTTCGGGCTGCTCGACTGTGACGTCCCAGTCGACGGCTCCGTCGCCTTTGTGGTGTCGGCAGCCGAGGCAGCCGCAGACTGTGACCACCCCGTCCAGGTGGAAGCGTGCGGTGGTGCCCTCGGAGAAGGTGGCTGGGACCAGCGAACCGACTACCCCAAGATGGCGTCTGCGGACGCCGCCCAAGAGATGTGGAGTCGCACCGACCTCGGGCCGGGCGACGTCGATCTCGCCGAGCTCTATGACGGGTTCACCTTCCTGACCTTCGCCTGGCTCGAGGCACTGGGGTTCTGCGGCGACGGAGAGGCTGGGCCCTTCGTCGAGGACGCCACCCGTATCGCGCTGGGGGGCCAGCTGCCGCTCAACACCTACGGCGGTCAGCTCTCTGCCGGCCGGATGCACGGGAACTGGGTACTCCACGAGGCGTGCCTGCAGCTCAGAGGTGAGGCGGGGGAGCGCCAGGTGCAGCGGCGGGACGTCGCCGTCGTCTCCAACGGCGGTGGGCCCATCGCCGGCTGCATGCTGCTGACCCGATAGGCGGTCACGCGAGACGCCCGCCGTCCTGCGCGAGGATGCTCGCCGTGACCGAAGCGGAGGAGTCCGGTTGGACTCGACGGCGCAGCATGTTGCTGGCCAAGTACGAGCAGATCGCCTGGGAGCTCTTCGCCCAGCGGGGCTTCAGGGAGGTCACTGTCGACGAGATCGCCGAGGCCGCCGGGGTCTCGGGGCGGACCCTCTTCCGGTACTTCCCCTCGAAGGAGGACTTTCTCCTCGGCTTCACCCGCCGCGGCCTCCAAGACCTCGTCGCGTTGATCGCCGAGCTCGAGCCGAGCCCGGATCCGCTGCAGAGCGTCTGGCAGCTCATCCGCGCCCATTCGCTGGAGCAGCCGGCCGACGTCCGACTGCTCACGCTGTGGCGGCGCGCCGCCGCAGATGCGCCTGAGATCCACGCTCGCGTCCGCGGCGAGCGGGTGCATGCGCTCACCGAGGCGGTCACCGACTACTGCGCCAAGTCGATGGGTACGGTCGGATCGGACGATCCAACACCTCGTCTTCTGGCCGGGCTGGTCGTGGGGATCGAGAACGCAGTCATCGAGTTGTGGGGCCGGTCGGGTCTGACGCTCCTCGAGATCATCGACGCAGCTGAGGCGGCCGTTCCGAACCTGACCCACCGGGGTCGCCCGCGGCCGACCTGACGCCCCGCGGGGGACTTGCCACTACCCACGCCCGGGATTAGATTGTCAGAACATGACGATTCTCCGCCCGGGAGGATCTCTTTGCCGGGGGGCTCCTCCATGCTGCCTGACGACGTCCAGCTGATTTCGGTTGACGACCATGTGATCGAGCACGAGCGGGTGTGGCTCGACCGCCTCCCGGCCAAGTACCGCGAGGTCGGACCCCACATCGTCGAGCTGGACGGTGGCGCGCAGGTGTGGAAGTTCGAGGACAGGATCATCCCCACCATCGGGTTGAACGCCGTGGCCGGAAAGGATCCCAAGGACTTCGGCGTCGACCCCGTCAACTTCGACGAGATGCTCCCCGGCTGCTACGACGTCACCGCCCGCCTGGCCGACATGGACCTCGACGGTGTCCACGCGCAGATGTGCTTCCCGTCCTTCCCCGGGTTCGCCGGGAACACGCTGTTCGCCGCGGAGGACAAAGAGCTCGCGGCGGCATGCGTCGTGGCCTGGAACGACTTCATCCTCGACGAGTGGTGCGCGGCGGCACCGGATCGGTTCATCCCCATGGTGATGGTCCCGTTCTGGGACGTGGCGGCGTCGGTGGCCGAGGTCGAGCGCACCGCGGCCAAGGGCGCCAAGTCCATCACGTTCACGGAGGCACCCCACCGGCTCGATCTCCCCTCGTTTCACAGCGATCACTGGGATCCCTTGCTCGCGGCGGCCCAGGCGGCCGACCTGCCGTTGTGCATGCACTTCGGCACGGGCGGCGCGCCCGTCACCGCGCCCGATGCCAACTTCGCCGTCGCCATCGCCCTTTTCGGGATGAACTCGCAGTTCACGACCGTCGACCTGCTGCTGTCGCCCGTGTTCCACAAGTTCCCCCGCCTGCGCGTCGCGCTGTCGGAGGGAGGTATCGGGTGGATGCCCTACGTGCTCGAGCGGGTCGACTACACCTGGGAGCGGCACCGCTGGTACACCGGCGTCAACCCCGAGGTGCGACCCTCCGACCTGTTCCGCGATCACATCTTCGGCTGCTTCATCGCCGACAACGCCGGGATAGAAGAGCGGGAACTCATCGGCGTCGACAACATCATGTTCGAGGGGGACTACCCCCACAGCGACAGCAACTTCCCCGCGTCGCGCGAGAAGCTCGCCGAGGTGCTCCGTGAGGTGCCCGACGACGAGGCCCGCAAGATCGCGGAGGACAATGCCCGGCGCGTCTTCAACTTCCCCCGCTCGTAGGTAGTAGGCAGGTGAACAGCCCGTTCGGGATATCCGGGTGCTCCAAGGTCGCAAGGTGGACCAGGGCCGGCCGGCCCGGGCGGGCGGCACACCGGGAAATCCTCCTCGAACTGGGGCACGATTGGGATGCCACCTCACCCCTACGCCGGTCTGGCGCTGGGGGTGACCGGGTGGCGGCACGCACGAAGCCAAGGACGGAGACGACGACATGACGTGGAACTACGAGTTGTTCATCGACGGCAAATGGACGTCCGAGACGGCCGAGGGGTCGATCGACGTCGTCGATCCCGCCACCGAAGAGGTGATCGGGTCCGTCCCGGAGGCCACACCGAAGACCGCCGTGCGTGCGATCGAGGCGGCTCGCCGTGCCTTCGACCAGGGCCCGTGGCCCTACATGAAGCCGTCGGAGCGGGCCGCGAAGCTGCTGGCGATGGCCGAGATCCTCGAATCACGTGCCGGCGACCTGCGGGAGCTCATCATCGCCGAGACGGGCTCGACGGGCTTCCTCACCGATGCCGTGCAGGGCGCCGGCTCGATCGGGATGTTCCGCTCCAACGCGGTCATCGTCGAGCATTCCTTTCCCTGGGTCGAGAGCGACGTGCCGACCGGCGGACCCACCGGGCTGGCCGGGAGCGCCCTCGTGCGCGAGCCCATCGGCGTGGTCGCGGCCATCACGCCTTTCAACTTCCCGTTCATGCTCAACGTGGTGAAGGTGGCACCGGCACTCGCCGTCGGTTGCACGGTGGTCCTCAAGCCGCACCCCTGGACCCCGCTCGACGCCATGATGATCGCCGAGGTTGCCGCCGAAGCCGGGATCCCACCCGGCGTCCTCAATGTGATCACGGGCCACGGCGAGGTGGGCGATGAGCTGACGTCGAACCCGATGGTGGACATGGTCACCTTCACCGGCTCGACCGCCACCGGGCGGCGGATCATGGCCTCCGCCGCGGGAACGGTGAAGCGGGTTCAACTCGAGCTCGGCGGCAAGAGCGCGACCGTCGTGCTGGGCGACGTGGGTGAGGACTACGCCCGCAGCATCGGCTTCGGGCAGGTGCTCATGCACTGCGGGCAGGGCTGCGTGCTGCACACGCGCCTGCTGCTGCCCGAGCGGCTGCTCGACGCCTACAAGGAGGGGCTTGACGCGATGCGCCCGCTGATCACGATCGGTGATCCGAGGAACGAGAGCACGGTGCTGGGCCCCCTCATCCGCAAGCAACAACGCGAGCGCGTCGAGGGCTACGTGGCTTCTGGACTCGAACAGGGTGCGGAGCTGCTCTGCGGGGGGCGCCGGCCCGACGGGCTGGAGAAGGGCTACTACTACGAGCCGACCGTCTTCGTCGGCTCCAACGATCTCCGCATCGCTCAGGAGGAGATCTTCGGCCCGGTGCTCACCGTCGTGCCGTACTCGGGCGATGACGAGGATGCCGTGCGTCTGGCCAACGAATCCATCTACGGCCTGGGCGGTGGCGTGGTGTCGACGTCGGACACCCGCGGGTTCAACGTCGCCCGCCGGATCCGTGCCGGCCTTGTCACGGTGCAGAAGGTCGGCTCCGAGCCGCTCCCGGACCTGGGTCCGGGTGGCGGGCAGGGACCCGGGTGGGGCGCTGTCCCGAAGGGCATCGGCCAGAGTGGCGCGTTCGGCGGCTACAAGCAGTCGGGACTCGGCCGAGAGTGGGGTCGCCACGGGCTCGAGGACTTCACCGAGATCAAGAACCTGGTCTGGAGCTGACGGGAAAATCGTGGGGGCGGTGCTCGAAGGGAAGATCGCGGTCGTCACGGGTGCCTCGAGCGGGTCGGGTCTCGGCGTCGCCCGGCGATTCGTGGAGGAGGGTGCCACCGTCGTGATGCTGGCCCGGGGCAGCGAGCGCCTGGAGCAGACCGCGAAGGACCTGGGCGCGGAGGCCATCCCGATCGTCGCGGATGTGGGTGACCCCGGCAGCGTCGGCCAGGCCTTCTCCGAGATCGGAGACCGATTCGGCAGGGTCGACATCCTGGTCAACAACGCCGCCGTCTACCGGCCTTGCCGGGTCGAGCTCCTGAGCGATCTCGACATCGACCAACAGATGCGTACGAACTTGGCCGGGCCGGTGTACACCTGCCGGGCCGCCATCCCCCTGCTGCGTGCCGCCGGTGGGGGCGACATCGTCAACACCTCGAGCGAGTCGACCCTGCATCCGTTCCCGATGCTCTCGATGTACGTCGCCACCAAGGCTGCGCTCGAGGCCTTCGCGGTCGTCCTGGCCCAAGAGGTCCGTGACGACGACATCCGGGTCACCACCGTGATTCAGGGCGGGACCAACGCGGGCGGTGGAGGTTCAACAGGGTGGGAGTGGGACCCAGAGCATGGTGCGGCCGCCATCGATCTGTGGACCAGGACCGGCCTCATATCGCAAGCCTTCGGCCGCAACGGAGGCCAGGAGGTCACCGCAGTGGGCGACGTGCACGTCTTCGTCGTCACCCGACCCCGGACCCAGAAGATGGACACGGTCTATTGCCGCAGTTTCTGAGCACACGACACAACGAGGAGGACACATGGCTGGACGCTTGGAGGGCAAGGTCGCCTTCATCACCGGAGCGGCGCGAGGACAAGGGAGGGCCCATGCCGTCCGCATGGCGCAGGAAGGGGCGGACATCATCGCCGTCGACATCTGCCGTCAGATCGAGTCGAACAACTATCCCCTCTCCACGCCCGAGGACCTGGCTGAGACCGAGCGCGCGGTGAAGGAGCTGGGTAGGCGCATCGTGGCCCGTCAAGCCGACGTGCGCGAGCGGTCCGAACTGCGCGACGCGCTCGAGGCCGGCCTGACCGACCTCGGACGACTCGACATCGTGGTCGCCAACGCCGGCATTCTGCCCATGGCCCTGGGTGATCCGCACGCCTCCGATTTCGTCGACGCCACGGATGTCGATCTTCTCGGCGTGATGAACACGGTTGCCGTCGCCCTTGCCCACCTGCCCGACGGTGCCTCCATCATCGTCACCGGGTCCACCGCCGGCCTCATGCCGGGCACCACCGACAACCCCGTCATGGGGCCCGGCGGCGACGGCTACGGGTGGTCCAAGCGCACCCTCGTCGGGTACACGGAGCAAATGGCCCGCCACCTCGCCTCCCGATTCATCAGGGTCAACACGATCCACCCCACCAACTGCAACACCCACCTGCTGCACAATGACGGCCTGTACCAGATCTTCCGCCCCGACCTCGAGAACCCGACCCGCGAGGACGCCGAGCCGGCCTTCAACTTCTTCCAGGCCATGCCCATCCCCTACGTCGAGCCCGAGGACATCGCCAACCTGGCGCTCTTCCTGGCGAGCGACGAGTCGCGATACATCACGGGCCAGCAGATCCGGGTCGACGCCGGGTCGCTGCTCAAATTCCCCAACGGGCCGGCGGGCTGACGGGACTTCGAGGGGGATCTCAACATGACGAAAACCACCGACAGCGAGCTCTACTACGACCCGTACGACTTCGACATCGATGCCGATCCATATCCGGTGTGGAAGCGCCTCCGCGACGAGTCACCGCTGTACTACAACGACAAGCACGACTTCTATGCGTTGAGCCGGTTCGAGGACGTCAGGGAGTGCAGCACCGACTGGAAGACGTACATCTCGGGCAAGGGCTCGGTGCTCGAGCTCATCAAGAGCGGGATGGAGATCCCGCCGGGGATCATCCTGTTCGAAGACCCGCCGGCGCACGACCTGCACCGGAGTCTTCTGAGCCGGGTGTTCACCCCGAAGCGGATGGCCGAGATCGAGCCGCAGGCACGGACCTTCTGCGCCCGCGCGCTCGACCCCCTGATGGCTGAGGGCACGTTCGACTTCATCAGCGACCTCGCAGCCGAGATGCCGATGCGGGTCATCGGCATGTTGCTGGGGATCCCCGAGGACGACCAGGAGGAGATCCGCGATCGAATCGACGAGGGCATGCGGCTCGACGAAGGGGAGGCGCCCGGTGAGCGCCAGGATCTCGGCCCGCTCGACGGCAGCAGGTTCGCCGACTACATCGACTGGCGGGCGGAGCACCCGTCCGACGACCTCATGACCGAGTTGTTGAACGCAGAATTCGAGGACGTCGACGGGACCACCAGGGGACTGACGCGTGATGAGATCCTGAACTACGTGGGGCTCCTGGCCGCCGCCGGCAACGAAACCACGACCCGGCTCATCGGGTGGGCGGGAAAGGTGTTGGCCGAGCACCCGGACCAGCGCAGTGAGCTGGCGGCCGACCCCGGGCTCATACCCGGAGCCATCGAAGAGCTGTTGCGCTACGAATCTCCCTCACCCGTGCAGGCGCGGTACGTCACGCGTGACGTGGAGCACCATGGGCAGCGGGTGCCCGAAGGCAGCGTGCTGGTGCTGATGAACGGCGCGGCCAACCGGGACGATCGGAAGTTCGACGACCCCGACCGGTTCGACATCCACCGCACGATGCAGCAACACCTGGCCTTCGGCTACGGCATCCACTTCTGCCTGGGCAGCCACCTGGCCCGGCTCGAGGGCCGGATCGCGCTCGAGGAGGTGCTGCGGCGGTTCCCCGCCTGGGAAGTCGACTGGGACCACGCCGTCCGGGCCCACACGTCGACGGTCCGCGGCTGGGAGTCGTTGCCGGTCACCACGCGGTAGCCCGTTCCGGCCGGAGCGCGGTCGTCACGGCCCGATCCCGAGTTCGGCGAGCACACGTGCAGTGTCGGCTCCCAAGGCAGGAGCTCGCACCGCGACCGGGCGGGCACGCGGTGGTTCCACCACGAGACCCTCAGGGACCGGAAGAGTCGGACCACTGAGTCCGGCGCTCACGTCCGACATCGACACGTCGAGCAGCCAGCGCCCGCCGGACTCGAGTGCCTCGAGGCAGGCGCCGGCGGCGGTGAGCCCGGTGAGGGGGTCGGCGACGGCGTCGGCGCAGAACAAGGGCTCGTCGGCGCTCCACACGACCAGCCCACCGGCGGCGGCGGCATCATCCCCGAACGCCACCCGGTTGACGGCCTCCCCCGACCGCCCGTAGCCGGTGACGGAGACCCACACCTGGGGACCCCCGCCTCGCACCACCGAGGGGGCGTCCAGCCCGAGCTGGGCCAGCGCGCGCGGGCGGCTGGCCTCGATCACCACGTCGGCCCGACGGACGAGTTCGTGCAGGGTCCGGACTCCGTCTGGGCCCTTCAGGTCGAGGGCGACGGAGCGCTTGTGCCCGTTCAGCAGGTCGAAGAACGGGGCCGGGCCGCGGCGCGCCCCGTCGGGTCGCTGCGTCGACTCGACCTTCACGACCGCCGCACCGGCACGAGCCAACAGCGCGCCGCACAGCGGCCCCGCCCACAGGGCAGACAGATCGATGACGATGAGTCCACTCAGGTCACGCCGCGGGGGCGCTTCGCCGAGGGGATGACGCGTGACACCTGCACGGGCCGCCGTCTCGCCGACCCGTGCCACCGGCAGGCCGAGCAGGACGGCCCGTTCCACCAGCGGATGTGGATCGCGGTCGAGCAGATGTCGGGCGACCGCCGACCAGACCGCTGGCACCGAGGCCGGCACCGTGTCCAGTTCGAGCCACGCCGGCACCAACTCCATGTCCTCGGCCCGGGGCAGCGAGACCGCGATGTAGCCGTCGGCGCACGGCAGCAGTCGGCAGCTGCCGCCGCAGCTCGTGTCCCCTCGCCGCCACAGGCCCATCAGCGCAGCGCGCTCGCCCAACAATGCAAGCGCATCGAGCCCGTCGAAGCGGCACCCGAGCCGGTCGACGCCCTCGACCAGCCCGCTCGGCGGCCCCAGTGGCTGGTCGGGCCACCCCGTGAGCGCCATCACGCCGCTGGCCGCCCACCGCTCCAACGGACCCTGGTCCATAGCGGCAGGGTAACGTCTCGCCATCTTCGAACATCTGAGCGCCGCCGCCCTCCTTGCCGAGTTGCGCAGCCCCACCCCGCCCGAGCGGACCGGAGCCATCGTGGTCACGCTCGAGGAGGGAATGGCCGGTCCGACCGGGTTCCCGGCCGAACTCGTCACGAGCCTGCCGTTCGTCATCGTGGGGATGACCCGCGGCGCGGTCGATCACACGTGGTTCGAGCTGTGTGACGTCGTGGTCGAGGACGGCGACCCGGTGCTCGGCGCGATCGAGCAGAACCTCGCGAGATTCCCCATCGCGTCGGTAGCCCTCGCCCTGCTCCTGCGGAGCCAGCCGGGCCGCTCGGTCGACGAGGGCCTGGTGGCCGAATCGGCCGTCTACTCGGTCCTGCAGTCAGGGCCGGAGTTCGCAGCGTGGCGGGCCGGGCAGCGGGCTCGCACCGACGTCGACGAGGGCCCACGGGTGCGGCTGGAGCGCGACGGGGAGATTCTCACCGTCACCCTGGCCCGCCCCGACCGCCTCAACGCGCTGGACGCGCGTATGCGTGACGAGCTCATCGAAGGCTTCGCCGTGGCTGCCGCGGACCCGAGCATCGGCGCGGTCGAACTCCGGGGCGAGGGTCGGGCCTTCTGCGCCGGCGGCGACCTCGACGAATTCGGAAGTCGGACCGATCCGGCCAGCGCGCACCTCATCCGGCTGCAGCGCAGCGTCGCGCGTGCCCTGTCCCGCCTCCCCACGCTGACCATCGCTTACGTGCACGGCGCCTGTGTGGGGTCCGGAATCGAGCTGGCGGCCTTCGCGGATCGGGTCGTCGCCACGCTCGACACCGAGATCGCCTTGCCCGAGATCGCCCTCGGCCTCGTTCCGGGTGCCGGCGGCACCGTGAGCCTCACGCACCGCATCGGACGTCTGCGCACCGCCTGGCTCGCATTGTCGGGGCGCACCATCGACGCCGCCACGGCCCACTCCTGGGGCCTGGTGGACCAGCTCAAGGAGTAGGGAGAAAGGGGCCGGCCCGTGCCGGCCGCCGCCGTCAGCCCAGGCCGCCGCTCTCGCGTAGGGCGCTGATGGCGTCCCAGTCGAGGCCCGCGTCGAGGAGCACCTCCTCGGTGTGCTGGCCGAGCTCGGGTGCCGGTCCCGGAGGGGCCGTCGTGTGGCCGGAGAAGTGCATGGGTGCCGCCACCAGGTTGAAGTCACTCCCCGTGGTGGCCTCCACTCGTGGGAGGAACCCGTTCACCTCGACCTGGGGGTGGGAGTACAGCTCTGAAGGGCGGAGCACCGGCGCCCAGACCCCGCTGAACCCGTGGAACTTCTCCCTTATCTCGTCGAGCGTCAGACCGCTGAAGACGCGGTCGAGCTCGAGGATCAGCTCCGTCCGGTTCTCGAAGCGCCCCGCCGGATCCGCGTACCGCTCGTCGGTGATCAGGTCGGGGCGGCCGAGCAAGGTGCAGAACTCGTCCCAGAACCGGTCCGGCTGCAGGCAGACGAAGTAGATCCAGCGC
>Ga0116216_10002283_pt1 | contig 12839 bp, 5 predicted proteins | sample Sb_taG_11_FD_89696 | JGI IMG/M metagenome (GOLD analysis project Ga0116216, IMG submission 89696) | Peat soil microbial communities from Weissenstadt, Germany - Sb_50d_3_AS metaG | ecosystem: Environmental > Terrestrial > Soil > Wetlands > Peat | place: Germany: Weissenstadt | collected 2010-09-21
AGCCGATCTGGTTTGACGACGGAAAGATCGGCGGAATTATCGCGGCCGTCGCTCACGATCGCGTGGAAGTTGAGATCACGAGCGCGGCGGCCGCGGGCGCAAAACTCGGAGCTGAAAAAGGCATCAACGTTCCAGATTCCCATCTGCGCCTCGGGTCGCTCACGGCGAACGACCTGAAAGCCCTCGAATTTATCGTGCAGCACGCCGACATCGTCGGCTACTCGTTCGTCCGCAGCGAATCGGACATCCGGGACCTGCAAGCCCAGCTCGAAAAGCTCGGCGCCGGAGAAATGGGGATCATTCTAAAAATCGAGACCCGGCAGGGATTCGCGAATCTTCCGCGGATTCTTCTCGCGGCGATGAGAAATCGGCGGGTCGGCGTCATGATTGCGCGCGGCGACCTGGCGATCGAATGCGGCTACCAGCGACTTGCCGAAGTGCAGGAAGAAATTCTCTGGATTTGCGAAGCGGCGCACCTGCCTGTTATTTGGGCCACGCAGGTTCTCGAATCGCTCGCAAAGGCGGGGATACCGTCGCGCTCGGAAATCACCGACGCGGCGATGGGCGAGCGCGCCGAGTGCGTGATGCTCAACAAAGGCCCATACATCGTGGATGCGGTGCGCATCCTCGACGACATTCTCCATCGCATGCAATCCCACCAGGAAAAGAAGCGCTCCATGCTTCGCAAGCTTCGCCTCGCTTCTGCCTTTTCTGCCTCGCAGCCGCGGTAAGACGTCCTCCGCCGGCAAATTCGTAGTGTCGAACGCAGCAGAAGCGTACGATGCGAGAGGCAGACGCCCAACTCGCGAATTCCAGCGAGTCAGATTTGCTTCGGAGGACACCATGTCGCCGCGTACAGTGTTTCTAAGCAGGCTGATCGGCCTGTACATGATTCTCGTGTCGGTATCCATGGCCGCGCATAAGCAAGCGACGGTGGAGACGGTCACTGCGCTTGTTCACAACTCCCCGTTGGTGTTTGTCACCGTGATCATAGCAGTTGTCGCTGGGCTCGCAATCATCCTCGGCCACAACGTCTGGTCAGGTGGAGCGCTGCCGGTCATCGTCACTCTCGTCGGCTGGGTGACGCTGATCAAAGGCGCACTCCTCTTGATTCTGTCGCCGGAGGCGGAGTCTGGATTTTTCCTCGCGGGGCTGCACTACGAACAGCTTTTTTATGTCTACCTCGCAATCGACCTTCTTCTCGGCGTTTATTTGACTTATGCGGGATTCAGGTCAAGCGCGCGCTAAGAAGACCGCGCGATTTCCTCAAACCTCGGCGATTGATCGTTGTTGCTGAAGCTAGCTTTCAGGCTTAGCACGAGCTTTTTCCTGTACCGAGGCTCACCCGGACGGCATATTTGTTGAGACACGCTGAGCCTTTTGTGGCTCGAAAGCGTCTGTAAATGTTAGCTCGGGTAATATTTGCGGCTGGGGCGGCGCGGTGGGAGGGTGTGGTGATGGGAACAATTTTGCAGGATGTGAGGTACGGATTCCGGATGCTGGCGAAGGCGCCGGGATTTACGGCGGTGGCGGTGCTGACGCTGGCGCTGGGCATCGGGGCGAACACGGCTATATTCAGCTTCATCAATTCCATGCTGCTGGGCGAATTGCCGGTGCGCGACGCGAAGTCGTTGGCGCTGCTGCGTTGGGGCGCGCACAAGGAACCGAAAGCCAACATGATGTTGAACTACGGCGATTGCAAGAGCGCCGGCGGATTTCTAGCGCCGGGCGCAAGCAGCGACGCGGGCGATTGCACGTTCTCGAAGCCGTTCGTGGAAAAAGTGGCGGCACAGAAGGATATTTTTTCGGGTGTGGCGGCGTTTGCGAGCGCGGGGCAATTGAATCTCACCGGCAACGGGCCGGCCAGCGTGCTCAACGGACAATTCGTGAACGGAGATTTTTTCTCGACGCTGGGAGTGCGCGCGGTTGCCGGGCGAGCGATCGGGCCGACCGATGACGTCGCGAACGCGCCGCCGGTGGCGATGCTGAATTACGGTTTCTGGCAGCGCGACTTTGGCGGATCGAAGGACGTGATCGGGCGAACGATTCATCTCGACGGCGTAGCGTTTACGGTGATCGGAGTTGCTGATGCGAAGTTCATCAGCCTGACGCCGGGAAATCAGTACGACGTGTGGCTGCCGTTCGCGGTGGGCGGGCAAATCGCTTCGGGATTTACGCCGCGCGCGGAAAATTCCGGCGCATGGTGGGTGGTGATGCTGGGCCGGTTGCGTGATGGTGTGACGATCGGGCAAGCGCAGTCGGCGATGCAGGTGCTGTTTCAGAACGAAATGTTTCACGGCGAGCAGCCGAGCTTCGACGCGCAGGATCAGCCGCAGTTGACGCTGGTGCGCGCGCAGGAAGGGCTGGTCGGAGCGCGCGCGCGTTACGCACAACCGCTGTACGTGCTGTCGCTGGCGGTTGGAATTGTGCTGTTGATTGTATGCGCGAACGTGGCGGGGCTGATGCTGGCGCGATCGGCGGCGCGGCGGAAAGAAATGGCGGTGCGGCTGGCGCTGGGCGCGGGAAGATGGCGGCTGGTGCGGCAGATGCTGACGGAAAGCGTGTTGCTGGCGGCGATCGGCGGCGCGCTGGGAATTGCGTTTGCGCTGTGGGGGGTGCGCGCGATGGTCGGAGTTCTCGCCAGCGCGAATCGCACCAACCGATTTCCATTTGAGATTGCGGTGGACGCGCGCGTGCTTTTGTTCACGGCGGCTGCCGCGCTGCTGACGGGAGTTCTATTTGGGCTGGCGCCGGCCCTTCGCGGAGTGCGCGTCGATTTGACGCCGGCGCTGAAAGAATCGAAGCAGTATGCGGATCCGATGCGCGGGAACAGGCGCTGGCTGTCTGTTGGGAATGCGCTGGTGGTGGTGCAAGTGGCGCTGGCGGTGGTGGTGCTGGCGGGCGCGGGATTGATGGTGCGCACGCTGCAAAATCTGCACGCGATCGACCCTGGATTCGACACTCGCAACGTGCTGATCTTCAACGTGAATCCGGAGCTGGCCGGCTACAAGGGGGCGGCAGTGGACAATCTATATCGCGACCTGCAAGGGCGGCTCGCGGGAATTCCAGGCGTGACGGCGGTAAGTTATTCGGGCATGCCGCTGCTGAGCAATGCGCGCATGATTACTGCCTTCCACCTCGCCGGAACGCCGAAAGATCAAATTTCGCGAGCGGATATGTTTCCGGTGGGCCCGGACTTTTTCGCGACGCTGCACATGCGTCTGCTGGCCGGGCGCGATTTTCAGTCTTTGGATTTTCAGATTGCGGCGGCGGTGCGTGCGCGGCAGATGGAACAGATGATGATGATGCGCGCGCCGGCTGGAGGAAGAGCGTCCGGCGTAGCGGCCGCACAAGCGCCGCATCCGGCGCAGGGTACTGCGGAGGATGAGCCGGTTCCGGTGGTCGTGAATGAGTCGTTCGCGCGCAAATATCTGGCGAGCGGAGAGCCGATCGGGCAGCGCGTCGGTCAGCAGGAGGCCGACGAGCAGGGGCCCGGCGACGCCGGTTATTTGGTGGTGGGACTGGTGAACGACGCCAAGTACAACGACTTGCGCCGGGAAATTAGTCCGACGATTTACATTCCCAACAGCGGAGGCGGCGTGACGTTTGAATTGCGCACCGCGGGCGAGCCGACTGCCGTTGTTGCCGCGGTGCGCGAAACGGTGGGACAGATGGATGTGAACTTGCCGCTCACTGGAGTGCAAACGCAATCGCGGCAGATCGATTCGCTGCTGTTTCAGGAGCGGCTGATCGCGCGGCTCTCGAGCTTCTTCGGCGCGCTGGCCATGACGCTGGCTTGCATCGGGCTCTATGGGCTGCTCGCTTATGAAGTGGATGGGCGCACGCGGGAAATCGGGATTCGTATGGCGCTCGGCGCGCAGCGTGGAGATGTGCTGCGTCCGGTGGTGGGGCAAGGGATCGCGTTGGCGATTGCGGGCGCCGTAGTGGGAACGGCGGCGGCGCTCGGCGTGACGCGATTCCTCTCGACGCTGCTTTTTGGCGTGAAGCCGACGGACCCACTTACGTTCGCGGTTGTCGCGGTCGTGTTGACATTGGTTGCGCTCGCCGCGTCTTATATTCCGGCGCGGCGCGCGACGCGCGTCGATCCGATGGTGGCGTTGCGATACGAATAGCGTAGCGTTGATTGAATCGTGCGGCCCGGGAAATCGGCGCGTGCCGGAAATCGCAATCTAATTCCGAGTCGAATTTGAAGAGCTGGAGCTGGTGCCCGACTTCGGCTCTGGCGGCTTTTCCTGTTTCGCGTTGTCGTAAACATAGCGGATGCTGATGGGACCCAGGCGGCCGCCATCGTAGTGGACGGTTTCGTAGAGTTGTTGGGCGCCGGGTGCGGCTTCGAAAGTGCGCGTGACTTTGCCGCCGCGCGGGCCTTTTTCCTCGGAAACCAGACGGTAGTCGTCCCACTGCGCGGACCGCTCGTGGTTCGAATCGTCCTTGGATTTCTGGATTTTTCGGCCGTCGGTGAAATAGACACGCTGGAAATCTTCTGCATCCGAGGTGAGGTCGACCTCGGCGTCTTTTTGAGAGAAGTTCAGCGTTTCAGGGGAATTGAGGGCGACTTCGAGTTTTTCGTGGTCGGCTTCGCTATCGTCGCTGTTCGCGCTTCGCGACCTGCCGCCACCACCTCCGCCCCCTCCTCGTCCGCCAGGGTATCCGCCGACGCCTCCGCCGGGATAGCCTATTCCGCCACCGCCGCCCCAAACTCCACCGCCGTTGCCACGGCCGTTCCCGCCGCCATTTCCCCCGCCGCCATTTCCTCCTCCGTTCGAGGTGCTGCGGCTGGCTCGCGCGTCCTGAATCTTTCTCGCCGGGTTGTCGCTCTCGCCGATGTTCAGCTTCCACGAGCCGGTGATATCTTTTCGCTGCGGCGGCGACTTCGGCGCGGGCGGCGGCGCGGCAGGTTGAGCTTCTTGAGACGCCGGCGAAGACTGAATCGGACCCGGCTCGGCCTGCGCGCGAGAGCGCGCGGGAAATGCGAGTTCTGCCGCACCAAGGAATGCACAGATTACTAGGACCCGCCGCGCTTTTCGATGCATCGTGACCTCGCTTGGCACCGGGCTCCGAATGCGATCAGAGCGCTCCGGGCGCGCCACTCCTTACCGATGCAAGGGACTTTCCGAAGGATGCAAGCCAGAAGCAAGAGAAGATGCGGATTGCGCGGCGCGCGTCGATCCGATGGTGGCGTTGGGTAAGCATAGCCCGGCGGCGATCCTGAGCTGTCGCCGGGCTCCCGTGGCGGCCTTAGAGGCTGACTCAGATGAGCATCAGAATTCGTAGCGCAGGTCGAATTGCATGACGCGCGGCTGAGTCAACAGGCTGGTGTAGGTGCCGAAGCTGCTCGGCGTCTGCGTCAGCGAGGTGAGCAGCGATGCGCCCACGCCTTGCGCGTTGAAGCGCGTCAGGTTCGGCACGTTGAATACCTCCCAGCGGAATTGCACGGTGTGGTTTTCCCACGGCAATCTCCAGCGCTTTCCCAGGCTCATGTCCAGGCCGGCAAATCCATCGCCACGCAGGACATTGCGTGAGCCCACTTGGCCCGGTAGAGGGATTGTAAAATCCGACTCTGCCGACGCGGGGTCGGCAAACACGCTGACACTCCCGTTTCCCTTGAACACTCCCGTCTTCGGCTTGGCAGTCTCCTGCGTGATCGCCGTGAGGAACCAGTTGGTGGGCCAGCGCTGACCGCCATCCACGCTGAATGGGAATCCGCTGGTCCAGCGGGCCAGTCCAGTGACCTGCCAGTCGCCGATGAAAGCGTTCAGAACTCCGCTTGCGTTTCCGGCCACGGCCCGGCCTCGGCCGAATGGTAGATCGGCGATGAAGTTGAGGTTCATCTGGTGAGTCAGGTCAAAGTCGGAGGGCGCGCGGGCCAGGTTAGGGGAAAAGTCGTTCGCGAGGCGGGTTCCGACGAGACCGATATTTTGATAACCATAAACTGAGAACCCTACGCGCGAGGCGGCCGAAGTGATATCCAACGACTTGGAAAACGTGTAATTGAAGTCGAACTGAACGCCGTGGCTGAATTGTTTTCTCAGACTAGCCTGGAATGCGTGATAGCTGGAAGAGCCGATGGAGCTCCATCCATACATCGAGATGGCCTGGTTGCTCAGAAAGTCGCCGGAACCATTGCCCAACAAACCCGGCGGGCCGTTGAAGAAATACGAGCCGGAGCCGATGTTGTCGCCTACTCCGCCGTAGAGGTCTACATCCGCGATTCCGACGATTTCGTCGCCGATCACAGAAAGAGCCGGGTTGTAAAAGTTGTCGAAGACGGCGCGCAGCAGGCTATCCGTTGGATTTGCTGCTGGGAAGGGGACGGGGCCTGTCGAGGGAAGTATGTCCTCGTAGTAAGAGGCGCCCGGCCGAAGCGCGGGCAGCATGTCCACCCAGTATTGCGCGGTCGGACCAACCATCGCGGCGGTAACCGTGGCGATTTGCGCTTCCGTAACGGAGCCCTGATAAAAGTTGTTGGGCGCCGGCTGATTAATCAAAGCGAACTTCCTGGCCAACGTGGAGAGCGCGGATGCTGCTGCGTAGTAGTCGATTCCTGTCTTGGGATCCACGATATCCAGCGGCTGATTCAGATCACGCTGCGTGAGCAGGCGGTGCCCGAAGCGGCCCACGTAGGAGAATTGCAGCGAGAATCGCTGGGGCAGTTCGCGGCCGATCGAGAAATCAACGGCATCGGCATGGGGAGTCTTCAGCGTCTCGTCATTGCCCCACAAGTTGGCCTCGGCGGCAATGTTGGGAACCTGCGGAAACGAAGGCGGAGGCGGATCAAGATAGAATTGCACTCCATTCTGATTAAACTTGGGGATGTTGTTGATCGCGGCGAGACCGTTGCCCGCGGCAATCCGGGGCAAGTCCTCGGCGCTCGTCACCCCAACCGTGCAACATGTGTTCTGCAAAGTAGTGGTCAATCCCGCCGCTCCAATTTGATCGAAAGAGTTCAGCAGGGCGAATCCTGCGCGGTCGTAAACACGGCTGTAGCCCGCGCGGATGACGGTCCTGTCATTCTCGCCAAAGATCGTTTTAAGAAGGCCGCCTCCAAAACGAGGCGAATAGGCGATCGAGACTCGCGGAGATACGTCGGTCTTTTCAAGATTGTAGAAGCCGGGGCCGTGATTTGCGGGACCCGAAAGGTTGAACTCGATCTGCGGCTCGGAGGTGTAGCCCTCACCTTTTTTCATGTTCACGACGTTCTGATAGAACTGCTTGCCGAGGCCGAACGTCGAAGCTGTCTGTAGGCCGTTGGTCTCCCAGGGAGCCGGGAAGAACGACCAGCGCAAGCCGTAGGTCAGCGTCAGGTTCGGCTTAATTCGCCAGGTGTCCTGCGCGTAGAACTCATACCAATCCAACCCGTAACGCCGCTTTACGGGAGCGCCCTGGGGCTGCGTGACGCCGTTGCGGTCGAGGTTATAGTTCGCGACGACATCCGAGATCATGCCGAACAAGGAAAGCAGCGGCCGGTCGTACTGCGTTGCGGTCAGCGGTTCCGGCGCGCCGACGTTCGTTGGATCCAGCGTACTTGTGGTTCCGGCAAAACCAATCGGGGACGTCCAGTTGGTGGTTCCTAGGCCCAAAGAATTGGAGTGCAGAAAGCTGGTGCGGGGATCGCGCGCGAGACCCACCGCGGCTCCGAACTGCAACGTATGAGTCTTTTTGGTCCAGGAGAGATCATCCAGCAAGTTATGCATGCCGACGATGAAACTGTGGCTATAGACGATGCCTTGATCCAGCCCCAGAAAAGTGTTCCACGGCAGGTTGGTATCACCCACAATGCCGAAGCTCTGCCGGGTGTACCCCCAATGGAAGGAATTGGCGAGACTCGAGCTGAGAATCGCGGTGTAGCCGAGGGCAAACCCCTTGCTGTGGTCCGCGGTCGATTCCTCGGGGGCATCTCCCGGAAGGAAGGGAGCTCCCGGGTTCCGCAAATCTTGCAGCGCCCCGGGCCAGAACAGCGTGTGCGCGCCGTTGGCGGTCAGGCGGTAGTCGGCCCGGGCGATGAACACGTCGTTGTCCAGTGCGGTGGGCGCACGGAAAACGAAGCCGGCATAGTTCAGCCCATCACCGGCTGAGGGATCGTTCGTTACCGTCTTGCCCGCGCAAAAGGTCGTATCCAGATAGCCGGTGTGGCCGACCGGATCGAGCATGGCGGGATCAATTCCAATATGAAGCGGATCGAGGTTCTTTAGGTCCGTAGGCGTGAAGGTTGTCACGCCGCCAGTCACGTCCTGATACCGGAAAATGCCCTGGCAGAGCGAGGGCGTGGGAATCACACGCTCGGCACGCTGCTCTTCCCTCTCGCGCGTGCCCTCGTAATTGGTGAAGAAAAAGAAGCGGTCCTTCTTGATCGGCCCACCCACCGACGCGCCGAAGATATTGCGATTCAGTTTCAACGGCTTATTGGGAGCGCCGATGTTCCCCTCCGACTGCTTCACAAGGTAGTCGTTGGCGCTGGTAATGGTGTTGCGCAAGTCCTCGTAGAGCGAACCGTGGAAAAAGTTCGTGCCGCTCTTGGTGACCAGAGCTACTTGCGCCCCGGAGCCTTGTCCTTGATCCGCGCCATAGTTGGTGGTGGTTACGCGAAACTCCTGAACGGAATCCTGGGTCACCGGAAGGACGGAAGTAAAAGCGTATCCGTTGGACTGGTCGTTCACGTCCACGCCATCGAGCGTGGTGTTGCTCTGATCACTGCGCGCGCCATTTACGGCGCCGTTGCGGGTGTCCTGGTCCTTGTCTCCGATGCGATTGCCGGTGTAGACCACTCCGGCTTGCAAGCTCAGCATATCGGGCACATTGCGGCCCTCAAGGGGAATATCGCGTACCTGCGTTTCGTCAAAGGAATTTCCGATCGAGGCATCCACCAGGTTCAGCGCCGGCTCTTCCGCGGTGACTGTCACCGTCTCCTGGCCGCCGCCGACTTTGAGTTGCACATTTACCGTCACTGGGGTGTTCACCAGCAATTGCAATTCTTTCTGCTCGTATTTTTGAAAGCCTTTCGCAACAACTTCCAGCGTGTAGGTTCCCGGAGGTAGAAATTGAAATTGATATCCGCCGTCGGAAGCTCCCGTCGTGGCGGTACGTACGATCTTCGAATCGGGATTCGTCAGCGTCACCGAAGCCCCGGCGATATAGCCGCCGGAAGGATCGGTCACGGTGCCTCGAAGCGAAGTGGTGGCTTGACCCCAGACGACGTTCGCGGCAATAAGTTGCGCGAGCACCGCCAGAGTCAAAGCCACGGGCTTTAAGTAACTGGTTCGCGAAATGAAATGGAAACGGCCTGCTAGTTGCGCGGTGCGGATCATAAGTTCTCCTCCGCTCAGAGATTCGTATTTTTCAGGGCCGTAGGAACCGTGCGAATCAAACCCTACTAAAATTGCGCAAGGCTACCTACAGTCGGAAAAGGTGTCAAGCACCATTTTTCAATCGGTCGCAGGCGGATTTTACCGGTCAGCGTGATGTGTGTGGTTCGGAGAAACTCGCACGAAAAAGACGAAGAAGGACGTCGAAATCCGCCAGATTGCTGTTCGATGACCATCGATCGGAAACCTATGAGGCCATAAAGTGCGCGATGTGCCGTAACGGCGCATAAATCCTGATGATACAGACTATAAGTAACGGGACATGCTGGCGTTTCTTTCGCGCCGCGTCGGCGTGCTTGTGGTATCGTTGATTATTGGGGAAGGCGAGTTGATTCGCGCGGATGGGCTGTTGGGCCGGTAACTTCCCTGCCCCAGGTTTTTCTCCGAGCGTTCCTGCCTTGTGGCGTGGTTCGGCGGCAGCTTCGTGGCATGGGCCGTCCGAGTCCGTTTCGCGGGCGGTGCCGGAGAACTAGGACATAGTAATTTCAGGAGTTAGCGAGTCATGTCGACAGTAACGGGAGTTGGCGGGCCAAGTTCTAAAAAACGGAAGCGGGAGATTTTGCAGAAGGCGGTCATTCGCTTCTGCGGCGATTCCGGCGATGGAATGCAGATTACCGGGAATCAGTTTACGAATACGGTGGCGCTCTATGGCAACGACCTGGCCACTTTTCCGGACTATCCGGCTGAAATTCGCGCGCCTGCGGGTACGCTGCCGGGAGTGAGCGGATTCCAACTGCAATTTGCCTCGGGCGAGGTGTACACGCCGGGCGATGCGGTGGATGCGCTGGTGGCGATGAATCCCGCGGCGCTGAAAATGAATGTCGCGGACCTGCGTCCGAATGGAATTCTGATCGTCAATAGTGACAGCTTCGGCGAGACCGACCTGCGCAAGGCGCAGATGACTTCGAATCCGCTCGAGGACCATTCGCTGGACGCGTTCCGCTTGTTTCCTGTGGAGCTCGAGAAGCTGACGCGGCTGGCGCTGCAGGAATTGGGCCTCGACGCGAAGTCGATGGACCGCTGCAAGAATTTCTTCGCGCTGGGAATGTGCAACTGGCTTTACAACCGGCCGATGGATTCGACCTTCCGCTGGTTGGACGATAAGTTCAAGAAAAAGCCGCTTCTTTCGGAAGCGAACAAGCTGGCGATGAAGGCCGGATATTCTTATTGCGAGGCCACCGAAGCATTTCAGATCAGCTACGAGATTCCGCCGGCGAAATTGTCGCCGGGCACTTACCGGAACTTGAGCGGGAATCAGGCGCTAGCGATTGGATTCGTAACCGCGGCGCAGAAGGCTGGGTTGACTCTGTTTCAAGGATCGTATCCGATCACGCCGGCTTCGGATATTTTGCACGAGCTATCCGAGTACAAGAATTTTGGCGTGATCACGTTTCAGGCCGAGGACGAAATCGCGGCGATTACTTCGGCGATCGGCGCTTCGTATGCCGGAGCGCTGGCGATTACGACGACTTCTGGCCCAGGGATGGCGCTGAAGACCGAGGCGATGGGGCTAGCCGTAGCGGTCGAATTGCCGCTGGTGATTTGCGACATTCAGCGCGGCGGGCCTTCCACCGGATTGCCGACCAAGACAGAGCAGGCGGATTTGCTGCAGGCGCTTTTCGGACGAAATTCGGAGGCGCCGATTCCAGTGCTAGCCGCGTCGTCGCCCGGTGATTGCTTCTGGGTCGCAGTCGAAGCGAGCCGCATCGCGCTCAAGTACATGGTGCCGGTGATTATTCTTTCGGACGGTTACCTCGCCAATGGCGCCGAGCCGTGGCGGATTCCGGAACTGAGCGAGATTCCGGATTTTCCAGTGACCTTCACGACCGATCCTGCCGGATATAAACCTTATTCGCGCAATCCGGAAACTTTGGCGCGGCCGTGGGCGCTGCCCGGAACGCCGGGGCTCGAGCATCGCTTGGGCGGGCTCGAGAAGCAGGACGGGAGCGGCAACATCAATTACGAGCCATTGAATCACGAGACGATGACCCGTCTGCGCGCGGCGAAGGTGGAGGCTGTGGCACAGGAAATTCCTGACGTGGTGCCTGTGGGCGATCCTGAGGGCGATCTTCTGATCGTGGCCTGGGGCTCGACTTATGGGCCGATTACTGCGGCCCTGAAGACGCAGCGGGCTTTGGGTCGAAAAATCGGGCATGTGCATTTGCGTCACCTAAATCCGCTGCCGCGGAATTTGGGGGAAGTAATTGGACGGTATCACCGCGTGCTTGTGCCTGAGATGAATATGGGCCAGCTCTTGTGGGTCTTGCGGGCGAAATATTTGGTGGATGCGATTGGCTACGACAAGATTCAGGGGCGGCCATTCAAGCAGGCGGAGATTGAAGCGAAGATTGAGGAAGTGCTCTCGCAGTAGAACAGTGCGATGAATTGGATCCGAGCGGGCGAAGAAAATGCAGATTCTTCGCTGCGCTCGGAATGACAACGTGAAGAGAAAGTTCGGACCCGGGAGAAACTAGAATGGCAACGGCTACGCTTCCGCCACTGACTAAGAAAGATTTTCAGACTGACCAGGAGGTGCGCTGGTGTCCTGGTTGCGGAGATTACGCGATCCTTTCGGCTGTGCAGTCCGTGTTTCCTGAGCTGGGGATTCCGCGCGAAAAATTTGTGGTGATTTCGGGGATCGGTTGTTCCAGCCGATTTCCCTATTACATGAATACCTATGGATTTCACACGATTCACGGCCGCGCGCCTGCCGTAGCTACCGGCGTGAAATTGATGCGGCCCGATCTTGAAGTGTGGGTCGCGACCGGCGACGGCGATGCGCTTTCGATCGGCGGCAATCATACGATCCACATGCTGCGCCGCAACGTGGGATTAAAGGTGCTGCTCTTCAACAACCGCATCTATGGACTGACGAAGGGGCAATATTCACCGACATCGGAATTCGGGAAGAAGACAAAATCCACACCGTACGGCTCGGCGGATCGTCCGTTCAATCCCATTTCTTTGGCGATCGGATCTGAAGCTACTTTCGTGGCGCGGTCGGTGGATGTCTTTCAACAACACTTGCGGGAAACTTTGAAGAAGGCCGCAGCGCACAAGGGCTCCGCGTTCGTGGAGATTCTTCAAAATTGCAACATTTTCAATGACGGCGCTTGGTTCAATTTGACGGAGAAAGATGCGCGCAGCGAGCACGTAGTTCAGCTCGAACATGGCAAGCCGCTGATCTTTGGGAAGAATCGCGACAAGGGAATCCGGATGAAAGGGTTCGATCTCGAGGTCGTGCAGCTCGGGAACGGCATCACGGAAAACGATCTGCTCATTCACGACGCGCATCATCCGCGCGCGGCTTATGCGTTTATGTTGTCGCACATGGAGCATCGCGAAGGATTCCCGACGCCCATTGGCGTGCTGCGGTCCTACGACACTCTGCCGCGGTATGAGGATGTGGCCAACTCGCAGATTGCCGACGTGATTGCCAAGCGCGGCAAGGGCGAT
>Ga0116216_10002286_pt1 | contig 12824 bp, 11 predicted proteins | sample Sb_taG_11_FD_89696 | JGI IMG/M metagenome (GOLD analysis project Ga0116216, IMG submission 89696) | Peat soil microbial communities from Weissenstadt, Germany - Sb_50d_3_AS metaG | ecosystem: Environmental > Terrestrial > Soil > Wetlands > Peat | place: Germany: Weissenstadt | collected 2010-09-21
CCCGTTCGCGGTCAACGTTGTGCAATATCCCGTCCCGTCAGGCGCGCGCTGCTTCGCCCTCGGCCAGGCGATCCGCCGCGCGGTCGAGAGCTACGACGAGCCCTTGAAGGTGCAGATCTGGGGCACCGGCGGCATGAGTCACCAGCTGCAAGGCCCGCGCGCTGGGCTCATCAACTCTGCCTGGGATAATGCCTTTCTCGACCGGCTGATCGCCGATCCGAAGGGACTCTCAACCGTGTCGCATACCGAATATGTGCGGGAGGCGGGCAGCGAAGGCATCGAGCTCGTGATGTGGCTGATCGCGCGCGGCGCCATGGGGGACGTCGCCGGCGGTCCGCCGCCCAGGGTCGTCCATCGCTTCTTTCACGTGCCGGCGTCGAACACCGCCGTCGGCCATCTCATCCTGGACAATGCGGCCTGAGCCAGCGCGCGAGGACCATCATGACGAAGACCATCAAGGTCGCGCTGGCGGGCGCGGGCGCCTTCGGCCTCAAGCATCTCGACGGCATCAGGCTGATTGACGGGGTGGAAGTCGTCTCGCTCGTCGGCCGCGAACTGGACAAGACGAAGGAGGCCGCTGCCAAATATGGCGCCGGTCATGTGACGACGGATCTCGCCGACAGCCTCAAGCTGCCGGACCTTGACGCGGTCATTCTGGCGACGCCGACCCAGATGCACGCCGCGCAGACGCTCCAGTGCATGGAAGCCGGCAAGCATGTCCAGGTGGAGATTCCGCTCGCGGACAGTCTGAAGGACGCGGAAGCCGTCGTCGCGATGCAGAAGCGCACCGGGCTCGTCGCGATGTGCGGGCACACCCGTCGGTTCAACCCGAGCCATCAGTTTGTCCACAAGCAAATTTTGGCCGGCAAGTTCCACATCTATCAAATGGACGTGCAGACCTATTTCTTCCGTCGCACCAATATGAACGCGCTCGGCCAGCCGCGCTCGTGGACCGACCATCTGTTGTGGCACCATGCAGCGCACACCGTCGATCTCTTCGCCTATCAATGCGCCTCGCCGATCGTCAAAGCCAACGCGCTGCAGGGGCCGGTCCATCCGACGCTCGGCATTGCGATGGACATGAGCGTTCAATTGAAGACGGCGAACGGCGCCATCTGCACCCTGTCGCTCTCATTCAACAACGACGGTCCTCTCGGCACCTTCTTCCGCTATATCGGCGACAGTGCGACCTATATCGCCCGCTACGACGACCTCTTCATCGGCAAGGACGAAAAGATCGACGTGAGCAAGGTTGACGTCTCGATGAACGGCATCGAGCTGCAGGACCGCGAATTCTTCGCGGCCATCCGTGAGGGCCGGGAGCCCAATTCGAGCGTCGCCCAGGTGCTGCCGTGCTACCGCGTGCTCAATGATCTCGAGACGCAGCTTAGGTGAGGGCGAGGGCCGCGCCGTCGTCGGCCGGGGCCCGGCTCAATCCGGCTCGAAACTTGAGATTCCCTCGTTTCTCCTCTAGGACAGCGATCCGTCGGGCGTCGAGGGAGCGGGATCATGCCTTTTGACCTATGGTCGCTCGGGCGCAGCGCTGCGGCCGGTCTTGCCGCGTCGTTCGCGCTCTGGGCGGCGTCCGCCTCAGCCGAGCCCTATCTCGTGGCCGACGCTGACAGCGGCCAGGTGTTGATGGACCACGACGCGACCGAGGTCTGGTATCCCGCCTCGCTCACCAAGCTGATGACCGTATATGTTGTGCTCGACGCGGTGCGCGCCGGCAAGCTCACGATGGACACGCCGCTCGTCGTGTCCGCCCGCGCGGCGCGCGCTCCGCCGTCGAAAATGGGCTTTCGCCCGGGTACTGAGGTGACGCTCGACAACGCGCTCAAGATGCTGATGGTCAAGTCGCCTAACGACCTTGCGATCACCGTCGCCGAGGGAGTCTCGGGTTCGGTCGAGTCTTTCGCCGACGAGATGAATGCGGCCGGACAGCACCTAGGGCTGCACGAATCGCATTTCGTCAATCCGAACGGGTTGCACAATCCCAATCACGTATCGTCGGCGCGGGACATGGCGATGATCGCCCGCGCCCTCCTGCGCGAATTCCCCGAACACGCAGATCTTTTCGGCATCGGAGAGCTGCAGCTCGGAAATCAAATCATCACCAACCACAACGGGCTCATCGGCCGCTATCCCGGCGCCGACGGCATGAAGACCGGCTTTACCTGTCCGGCCGGCTTCAACGTCGTCGCCAGCGCCAATCATTACGGACGCCACCTGCTCGTCGTCGTGCTGGGCTCGCCGACGGCGAAGATCCGCAACCAGGAGGCCGCGGATCTCTTCGATCGCGGCTTCGCGATGAACGGAGGGACCGGGTCTCTCGAATCGCTGCCCGACTCGGCGTCGAGAGTCGCTCCCAACTCCAACGTCTGCCTGCACCGCAGCGCCGCCGCGATCGCGCTCGCAGAAGAGGAAGGCGCCGCGGAGCTCGTGCATATGACGGCGGGCGGCCGCGGGGGCGCCGTCGTCTCCGTTTCGGCCGCGGGCGGCGAGCCGACTCACACGACGCTTTCCGACGAGCGGCCGCATTTCGACCCTGTCCCGGTGTTCATCGGTCCGGTTCCGGGCTGGACGGGCCCGGTCCTCGCCGCCCGGTCGACCGGGGTGGCCGGCGCCGCGCTGCCGGCCGACGCCAAGGCCTATGTCGGCGAGAAGACGGGTGCGGCCGACGACGAGTCTGCGAGCGGCCAGGAGACGAGCGCGCCCGCGGTCCTCAAGCGCGCGGTGCGCACGCCGCAGCTCGCGCATGGTCCGAAACCGGTGCGACACGCGGCGCTCGAACGCAAATCGCCGAAGAAGGCGGTCGGCGCAAAGCCGGTCGGCGCTACTGGCGCCAAGGACGTGAAAGTCGAGAAAGCCAATGCTTTGAAGAAGGACGCGAAATCGGCGACCAGCAACTGATTGAAGCCGGACGCGACCGACTCCGCCTTTCCGAGCGAAAATTCAGAGTCGTCACAAAAATTTTAAGTAATGCCATAGTTCGGCCTGTTTATCGTCAAGCGCGTGCCGCAAGACTCGGCGATATATTGAGCGTGCCGCGTGAGATCGGTTCGTGGTTGCTCGGTTTTCTTGCCCCCCAGCCCCCGAGCGCCAGGACGGGCCGAAGACATCTCACGAAGGCTAGCGGATCGGCGGGCCCCCTCCCAGCCGATCCGCTCTTTTTTTGCGCATTTCGCCGCATCGCACGCTTCTCGTCCGGCTTTTGGGCCAGTCGACCCAAAGGGGCGAGCGCGTCACGCCCGCGTCATGCGACTCATCTAGCGCCCGTCGTTCATATTCAAATCAGGGGGACGACCGTGCTGCAATCGACGAAGGCGGTTCGGAAGGCGACCGACGCCGGGCTCAAGGCGGCTGTTCATCGGGCGAAGCCGCTCTCTCGGGCAGGCGTGCTCGAGCGGATGTTCACCCTCGCCTTCTCGAAGCTCGTCTATCCGCAAATCTGGGAAGACCCGGTCGTCGACATGAAGGCGCTCCAGATCGGCCCCGACTGCGAGGTGATCGCGATCGCCTCGGGCGGATGCAACGTGCTCTCCTATCTCACCGCGGATCCGGCGGGCGTTACCGCCGTCGATCTCAACGGCGCGCATGTCGCTCTCGGTCGACTGAAGATCTGCGCGCTGCAAAATCTCCCCGACTACGAAACCTTCTTTCGCTTCTTCGGCCGCGCGGACGCCCGGGCCAACGTCGGCGTCTACGAGCATCGACTTCGCGCCAAGCTCGATCCGGCGACGCGCGCGTATTGGGACAAGCGCAGGGCGTTCGGCCGCCGGCGCATCGGCGTCTTCGCGCGCAACGTCTACCGCCACGGCGTCCTCGGACATTTCCTCGGCGCGGGCCGCACCTTGGCGCGCCTGCACGGGCTCGATCCTTCGGTCGTTCTCAAGGCCAGGACGATTGGGGAGCAACGGGCGCTCTACCGAGAGCGGCTGGCGCCGATCTTCGAAAAACCGCTCGTTCGCTGGCTGATGAAGCAGCCGGCGTCCCTCTACGGCCTCGGCATTCCGCCGGCGCAATACAAGGCGCTCGCCGCCGATTCGCCAAACGGCATAGGCGACGTGCTGAGCCAGCGGCTCGAGCGGCTCGCCTGTGGATTCGACATCGCCGATAATTATTTCGCCTGGCAGGCGTTCGGCCGCCGATACGCGCCGGGGCCGAACCCGTCTTTGCCGCCCTATCTCAAGAAGGAAAATTTCGAGGCAGTGCGGAGCCGCTGCGGTCGGGTCCGCTACGTCCAGCGCTCGTTCACCGAAATCCTGCGCGATTCGCCCCCGGCAAGCTTCGACCGCTATGCGCTGCTCGACGCGCAGGACTGGATGAACGACGCCGACCTGACCGCGCTCTGGACCGAAATCACCCGCACCGCCCGTCCCGGCGCGCGCGTCATCTTCCGCACCGCAGCCGACGAGCGGCTTCTGCCGGGCCGGCTGCCCGATAAGCTCCTCGGCCGCTGGACCTATGAAGAGGAGAGAAGCCGCGAATTCGGCCGGCAAGACCGCTCTTCGATCTATGGCGCCTTCCATCTCTATATCCTGAAGGGCGCGTGAGATGGACGACGCCGCGGCGCTGATGGACCGGATGTATCGGCATCAGCGCCATGTCTACGACCTGACCCGCAAATATTATCTGGCGGGCCGCGACGAGGCGATCGCGCGGCTCAAGCCGGGGCCCGAAGATACGGTGCTCGAGATCGGTTGCGGCACCGGGCGCAATCTCATCAAGGCCGCGAGGGCCTATCCGGAGGCGCGGTTCTTCGGCCTCGACGTGTCGCGCGAAATGCTTCGCGCCGCGGCTGCCTCGATCGCTCGTGCGGAACTCTCGTCGCGCATTTCGATCGCCCAGGCGGACGCTGCCGCCTTCGACCCGCTCGCGCTGTTCGGCCATACGCAGTTCGATCGTGTGATCATTTCCTACGCCCTGTCGATGATCCCGCCATGGCGCGAGGCGTTGGGCCTGGCGCTCGACGTCGTCGCGCCCGGCGGCTCGCTGCATTGCGTCGATTTCGGCGACTGCTCCGGCTTGCCCGGCCCGTTCAAGACTGCGCTGCGCCGCTGGCTCGCCGCCTTCGACGTCAGTCCGCGCGACGATCTTGCGGAAACACTCGCCGCGCTCTCGGCTTCACGTGGTTTGACCAGCGCGACGGCAGCGTGGCGGCGGGGCTACGCCATCCTGGCGGTTGCAAGCCGCGGCGCTGAATAACGCGGGGTTATTCGACGACGGGCTTGGAATTCGTCGCCCGCGCGAACGACCGCTTGAGATCGGCCGCGCCGGCGGCTATGGGGCGGAATGGACCAGCCATCGAAAGACGCGCCGTTCAGCGTTCGCGAGCCGGAGGTCGACAAGGCGCTCGCGATCGCCCACGGACTGACGGCCGACGAATATGCGCACTTCGTCGGCCTGATCGGCCGGACGCCGACGTTTACTGAACTCGGCGTCGTCTCGGCGATGTGGAACGAGCATTGCTCGTACAAGTCTTCCCGCCTGCATCTTCGCGGACTGCCGACTAAAGCCCCCTGGGTCATCCAGGGCCCGGGCGAGAACGCCGGCGTCATCGACATCGGCGACGGCGAGGCCTGCGTCTTCAAGATGGAGAGCCACAACCACCCATCGTTCATCGAGCCCTACCAAGGGGCGGCGACCGGAGTTGGCGGCATATTGCGCGACGTCTTCACCATGGGCGCCCGGCCCGTCGCCTGTCTCAACTTTTTGCGTTTTGGCTCGCCGGACCATCCGAAGACGCGCCATCTGGTCGCTGGCGTCGTGGCGGGAATTGGCGGCTATGGCAATGCGTTCGGCGTGCCGACGGTCGGCGGCTCGGTCGGTTTCCATCGGCGCTATGACGGCAACATTCTCGTCAACGCTATGGCGGTCGGCGTCGCGAGAGCCGACGCGATCTTTACCGCCAAGGCGACCGGCGTCGGAAATCCGATCGTCTATCTCGGCTCCAAGACCGGGCGGGACGGCATCCATGGCGCGACCATGGCCTCGGCCGCTTTCGAGGCCGATGCCGAGGAGAAGCGGCCGACAGTCCAGGTCGGGGATCCGTTTTCGGAAAAGCTCCTGCTGGAAGCCTGCCTCGAATTGATGGCTTCGGGCGCTGTCGTCGCCATTCAGGACATGGGCGCGGCCGGCCTCACCTCCTCAGCGGTCGAAATGGGGGCCAAGGGCGATCTCGGAGTCGAGCTCGATCTCGACGCGGTCCCCTGCCGCGAGACGGGCATGAGCGCCTACGAGATGCTGCTCTCCGAGAGCCAGGAGCGCATGCTCATGGTGCTGAAGCCCGAGAAAGAGGCGGAGGCCGAAGCCATATTTCGCAAATGGGGGCTGGATTTCGCCGTCATCGGCAAGACAACCGGCACGAAGCGTTTCGTCGTCAGGCACAGTGGCGAGGTCAAGGCCGACCTTCCGATCAAGGAGCTCGGCGATCAGGCGCCGCTCTACGACCGCCCCTGGACCGCAACCGCGGCGTCTCCTTTGCTCGACCCGATCTCGATTGTCCCGCCGATGCCGACCGATGCGGCGCTCCTCAAGCTTCTCCATTCGCCGGATCTCTGTTCCAAGCGATGGGTCTATGAGCAATACGACTGGCTCATTCTCGGCAACACCGTCCAGGGCCCAGGCGGGGACGCCGCGGTGGTCAGACTCGGCGACGGACCCAAGGGTCTCGCGCTGACGACCGACTGTGTCGAACGGTATTGCGAGGCGGACCCGCGCGAGGGCGGCAAGCAGGCTGTCGCGGAGGCCTGGCGGAACCTGATCGCGGTCGGCGCACGTCCGCTCGCGCTGACCGACAATCTCAATTTCGGCAACCCGGAGAAGCCGCATGCCATGGGGCAGCTCGTCGGCTGCGTCCAGGGCATCGGAGAGGCTGCGTGCGCGCTCGATTTCCCTGTCGTCTCCGGCAACGTGTCGCTTTACAACGAGACGATGGGGACCGGCATTCCGCCGACGCCGGCGATCGGCGGGGTCGGTCTCGTCTCCGACGTGACCAGGACGATGACGCTCGCCTTCAAGGCGGAGGGCGAAGACGTGCTGCTGGTCGGCGGCGCGCCTGGCTGGCTCGGCCGGTCCGCCTGGCTCGCAACGATCGCTGGCCGCGAGGAGGGGGCGCCGCCGCCGGTCGATCTCGCGGCCGAACGCCGAAATGGCGAATTCGTCGCCGCGCTCATCTCCGCGGGTCGGGTCGGCGCGGTTCATGACATCTCGGACGGCGGCCTGGCCGTCGCGCTTGCCGAGATGGCGATGGCCCGCGGCCTCGGCGCGACCATCGAGTCGTCAGGCCCGGAGCATGCGTTCTTTTTCGGCGAGGACCAGGGCCGCTATGTGCTGACCGCCGCGCCCGCCGAGACGGCCGCCATCGTCGAGGAGGCGGCGCGGCTCGGCGTTCTCGTTCTGCGCATTGGCGTCACTGGCGGCGAGACGTTGAGGCTCGGAGGCGCGGCGCCGGTCGCGCTTGCGGCGCTTCGCGAAGCGCACGAGACTTGGTTTCCCGACACCATGGACCACGCTCAGGGGAAGAACCCATGATTCCGTTCGTCATCGTCAAGACCAAGTTAGGCTTCGCCTACGTGCGGCCCGAGCATGTCGTCGCCATCAGCGCGGCCGATGCGGCGGACTGCACGATCCTCATGACTGACGGCGTGACCATAACGGCTACCGAGCCCGCCGAGGATGTCGTGGCGCGGCTCGAGGCGGAGGCCCGCGACGAGGACGAGGCGGCCGAGACCATCAAGGAGCGCAATTAGCATGGCCATGTCCCTCTCCGAGATTGAGACGATGATCCGCGAGGCTTTCCCCGACGCGCGCGTCGAGGTGAAGGACCTGGCCGGAGACGGAAACCACTACTCGGCGAGCGTCGTCTCCGCCGCCTTCAAGGGCAAGAGCCGGGTGCAGCAGCACCAGATGGTCTATGCGGCGCTGAAGGGCCGCATGGGCGGTGAACTGCACGCGCTGGCGCTGATGACATCGGAAGGCTAAGCCTCGGCAATCCGCGACGACCAAGGTCCCCGACGCAGCACGGTCGGGCTCGCATAGGCCCCGGGCTGATCTTGAATCCGCTTGGCAAGGCGACGATATCAGCGCTCGCCGTGGTTCTCCTCGGCCCTCAACAACCAACCGTTTCTGAAGAGGCTCAGATTTGACCGCCGACGCCCAGACCCCGACGAACGAAGCCGCGAAAACGCAGAGCTTCGAGGCCGATGTTTCGCGCCTGCTGCATCTGATGGTTCATTCGGTCTATTCCGACCGTGAAATTTTTGTCCGCGAGCTCGTCTCCAACGCCGCCGACGCCTGCGAGAAGCTCCGCTACGAGGCGATCGCCAGGCCCGAACTGACCGAGCGCGGCGGCCCCTTCGCGATCACGATCGCCCTCGATCCAGACGCGAAAACGCTGACCGTCTCGGACAACGGCGTCGGCATGACTCGCGAGGACTTGACCGAGGGGCTCGGCACCATCGCCCGCTCCGGAACCAAGGCCTTCCTCGACAAGGTCGCGGCAGACGAGGCGAACAAGGAAGCCTCGGCGCTCATCGGTCAGTTCGGCATCGGCTTCTATTCCGCGTTCATGGTCGCCGACGACGTTGTCGTGGCGACCCGGCGCGCGGGCGGCGACGCCGCCTGGCGCTGGTCATCCGACGGCAAGGGCTCCTTCACCATCGCGCCGCTGGCGCTCGAGGCCGCACCCGAACGCGGCACCCGGGTCATTCTCCACCTCAACGACGCCTCGCACGACTTTTCCGACGCCTATCGTCTGGAACGCATCGTGCGGGAGCATTCGGGGGCGGTCCCCGTGCCGATCGACCTTGTCGACAAGCCGGGCGCCGAACCGCGCCGGATTGCCGACGGCGCCGCCATCTGGGCGAAGTCGAAATCCGACGTCACGCCGGAAGAATATGCCGAGTTCTATCGCGGCCTGTCCGGCCAGTTCGACGAGCCGGCGCTGACCACGCATTGGCGGGCCGAGGGGCGGCATGAATATACCGTGCTCGCGTTCATCCCCGGCTCTCGTCCGTTCGATCTGTTCGATCCGACGCGCAAAGGGCGCAACAAGCTTTACGTCCGGCGTGTCCTGATCACCGAGAACGCCGACATCCTGCCGGGATGGCTCCGCTTTATGCGCCTTGTCGTCGACAGCGCCGACCTGCCGCTCAACGTCTCGCGTGAGATGATCCAGGAAAGCGCGGTCTTCTCGGCGATCCGCAAGGGCGTCACCAGCCGTGTCATTCAGGAGCTTGGCAAACTCGCGGAGTCCGAGCCAGAGAAATTCGCCAAGATCTGGGAGCATTTCGGCGCGGTCATCAAAGAGGGTCTCTACGAGGATCCCGAGCGGCGCGACGGGATTTTCAAGATCGCGCGCTTCGCCTCAACCACACATCCGGCTGGCGACCGGACGCTTGCGCAATATGTCGCCTCCCTCCGCGAAAACCAGACGGCGATCTATTACCTCACTGGCGAAGATGCGAAACACCTCGCCGCGAGCCCCCAGCTCGAGGGTTTTCGCGCGCGGGGCGTCGAGGTGTTGCTGCTCTCCGACCCGGTCGACGCGTTTTGGGTCTCGACCGCCGCCGGGTTCGACGGCAAGCCGTTCAAGTCGGTGAGCCAGGGTGCGGCCGACATCAAGTCGATTGCGCTCGTCGAGGGAGCCAAAGCGCCTGCCGAGGCGACCGGGGCGGTCGCGACCTTGTTCGCCTTCTTCAAACAGACGCTCGGCGGCGAGGTCGCCGAGGTGCGCGCGTCGGATCGGCTGACTGACAGCGTCGCCTGTCTCATCGCGCCGGAGTTCGGCCCCGACCGCCAGCTCGAGAAAATGCTTGCCGCCCACGGGCGTCTTTCTGAGCGCGCCAAGCCCATCCTCGAAATCAATCCGACTCATCCGCTGACCGAAACGCTCGCCAGCCGCTTCGTCGCAGGCAAGGATAAGCCGCTGATCGAGGATGCGGCCTGGCTGATGCTCGACGAGGCCAGGCTCCGCGAAGGCGGAACCGTCGAGGACCCTCCGGCGTTCGCGGCGCGGTTGAGACGGGTGCTGGAAAAGGCGCTGGGCTAAGCGTCGGTCGCGGGGGCGTCCCCGACAACTGAAGGACGCGCGGCTGTCAGAGGCTTGCCCCTTCGGCGCGGCTTTGCCAAAAGGAGCGCCTCTCCTCACGGAGTTTCAGCCTTGATCGCAGTCAATCCCGCCTTCGCGCGCATGGGCGAAGAGAACGCGTTCGCCGTGTTGGCGAAAGCGGCGGAACTGCATCGACAGGGGCGCGACGTCATCAATCTCGGCATCGGCCAGCCGGATTTCAAAACGCCCCCGCACATCGTCGAGGCCGCGGTCAAGGCTTTGCGCGACGGCGAACACGGCTATACCGACGCCACCGGCATCGCCCCTTTGCGGGAGGCGGTGTCGGCAGACTTGCATCGCCGGCTCGGCCTCGAAGTCTCCCCCGACCTTGTGCTCATCGTTCCGGGCGGCAAGGTCACGATGTTCATGGCGATCCTGATGTTCGGCGAGCCGGGCGCCGACATCATCTACCCGGACCCGGGGTTCCCGATCTACCGGTCGATGATCGAATTTACCGGCGCGCGGCCGGTTCCGGCGCAGATGCGGGAAGAGAACGGGTTTGCCTTTTCGGCTGAAGAGACGCTGGCGCTGATGACGCCTGAGACGCGCCTCGTCATTGTCAATTCGCCCGCCAACCCAACGGGCGGCGTTACGCCGGGTGAGGAGATCGACAAGCTCGTCGCCGGTCTCGCGCGATGGCCGAACGCGGCGATCCTGTCGGACGAGATCTATGGACAGCTGACCTACGACGGCCTCGCCCACCGGACCCTGCTCGCCTATTCCGAGATCCGAGATCGGCTCATCCTGCTCGACGGCTGGTCGAAAACCTACGCCATGACCGGCTGGCGTCTCGGTTACGCGGTGTGGCCAAAGCCGTGGCGCGACATGGCGCGAAAGCTTGCGGTCAATTCCTATTCCTGTGTCAATTCGGCGGCCCAGTTCGCCGGGATCGCCGCGCTAAAGGGTCCGCAGGACTCGGTTGCGGCGATGCGCGCGGAGTTCGATCGTCGGCGGAAGGCCGTCGTCGCTGGACTCAATCGCTTGCCCGGGGTGAGCGCGGTGACGCCGAAGGGCGCGTTCTACGCTTTCCCCAACGTCTCCCGAACAGGTTGGAAGGCCAAGCTGCTGGCCTCGGCCCTGCTCGAGGAAGCCGGCGTCGCGACGATCGGCGGCCCAGATTTCGGCGTTCACGGCGAAGGCTATCTTCGCCTCTCCTACGCCAACTCGCTGGAAAACATCGAACGCGCGCTGGCGCGCATGGCTGACTATCTCGGCCGTCCGGCGTCGCCGAACGCAAGCACATAGAGACCCTCCGAGGCGAGAACACCCGACCATGCGAATCCCTTTTGCCGCCACGCTCGCCCTCTCCCTGCTCGTCCTTGGACCCGCAGCGGCTGAAGACGCGCGCCCCTCGCAGATCGAGTGCGACGCTACGAAGATCGGCGCTCGCGATCTCGCCCAATGCCTGCGCACGGGCGCCGATCACGCCGACGCAGAGCTTGCCGCGGCGGTGGACGCGGCGATCAAATCAATCGAATCGCGCCAGGGCTTGCTTTCATCCCAGAAGGCGCGCTGGCGGCGCTCGCTCAGTGACGCTCAGGCCCAGTGGGCGAGCTGGCGCGATTCCGAGTGCCAGGATGTTGCGCCGTTCGAGGCTGGCATGACGGCCAAAGGAGGCGATCCACGCTTGAGCTGCATCATCGACTATGACGCCGCGCGGGTCGCCAGTCTCAAGGCGCGCTATCCTTGAGCGGCAGGTTGGCGCAATGCCTTTGACGATGCTCGATGGACTCGGCTTCGCCGCCGATCCGCTCGACCGCCTTTCCTACCGGCGGGACGACGCAGACGAGGTCGCGCGCCTCCGCGCCCGCGACGACGCACGCGCGATTTTGATTGCCCGCGACATGCCGCTGCTCCTCAAGACCGGAGCGGGGCTCGACCCCATGCTGCCGATGAGCGAGATCGAAAGGCTGGGCGGCGCGCGAGTCGAGGCGCTCATGGGGGTCATGCCGGCCGGGGCGCCGGTTTTCGCGGTGCTGCTCGGCGACGAGGCGGTCGAGGAGCAATCGGACTCGAGCGACGGCTTTCTGGACCGGCGGGTTCTCATCGTCCCTGGCCGCGATGATCTCAAGCTGATCGACCTGCGCTCGATTGCCGCTGGCGGCCTCGTCCCGCCCGGACAAGCCAGCATGCTGGGCTCGGCGAAGGCGCTGATGCATTGGCACGCGCGGCGGCGCTTCTGCTCGAATTGCGGCGCGCTGACCCAGGTTGCGGCGGCGGGCTGGCGACGCGAGTGCCCGGTCTGCAAGATGCAGCATTTCCCGCGCACCGATCCGGTCGTCATCATGCTCGCGGTCGACGGCGACGCTTGTCTCTTGGGGCGCCAGCCCCGGTTCCCCAAAGGCATGTACTCGGCGCTGGCCGGGTTCGTCGAGCCGGGCGAGACCATCGAGGCGGCGGTGCGGCGCGAGATCCTCGAGGAGGCCGGCGTGGCCTGTGGCGAAGTCCGCTATTTCGCTTCCCAGCCGTGGCCCTTTCCCTCCTCGCTGATGATCGGCTGCTTCGCGGAAGCCCGGAGCCGGGCGCTCGAAGTCGACCAGGTGGAACTGGACGACGCCCGCTGGTTCTCCCGCGAGGACACGCTCGCCCTCCTCGAACGGCGCCACCCCGAAGGCCTCACGGCGCCGATCCCGATGGCGATCGCCCATCATCTCCTCAAACGTTGGGCGACTGAGGGCGTGGCGTTCCGTTAGCCAGGCGCAAAACCGTTGCC
>Ga0116216_10002291_pt1 | contig 12813 bp, 11 predicted proteins | sample Sb_taG_11_FD_89696 | JGI IMG/M metagenome (GOLD analysis project Ga0116216, IMG submission 89696) | Peat soil microbial communities from Weissenstadt, Germany - Sb_50d_3_AS metaG | ecosystem: Environmental > Terrestrial > Soil > Wetlands > Peat | place: Germany: Weissenstadt | collected 2010-09-21
CTAAAGCCGTCGATGAAAAATGGGCTAGTTATCGCAGCGGTAAACCGCTGCGCCACCCAAAATCAAGTGCAACAGCGAGTTTTTCCGCAAGCGTGAAGCCGTGGCCTTCCCACGTCGCGCGCGAGCCCAGGGTTTATTAGCGGTCTGAGACGGGGCAAGCCCCGTCTCTACACGGATCTCGATTCCGCTTCCGGACAAGCAAGCCGCCGGTTCAATTGGCCTGCATGCCGCTGGCAGCGTAAAATAGAAAAACAATTTCCTCGGGGTTACCCCAGGTTTCGAGAGAGCGTTTCGAGAGAGCCCTAATGAAGAAAACCAGACTTCCCCTACTGTTGGCTGTTGGCTGCGCGTTGTTGCTCACATCTATTTTGTCGGCTGATACCGTGGTCGAAGAGATCATCGCCCGGGTAAACAACGAAATCGTGACGCGCACGGAATACATCCGGAGCCGCGATCAGCTGAAGCAGGAGATTCAGCAACAGGACGCCGCCAACGCCGACCGCACCTTTGCGGAAAGGCAGCGCGACGTTCTGCGCGATCTGATTGACCAGCAACTCCTGCTGCAAAAGGCCAAGGATCTGGGCATCACCGGCGACACCGAGCTCATCAAGAAGCTCGATGAAATGCGCAAGGAAATGAAACTCGAATCTATGGAAGAGCTGGAAAAGGCGGCGGAGGCGCAGGGCGCTTCGTATGAGGACTTCAAGCAGAACCTGCGCAACCAGATCGTCACGCAGCGGGTGATTGGGCAGGAAGTGGGTTCGAAGCTGGCGATGAACAAGGAAGAGGAGAAGAAATTCTACGAAGAGCACAAAGCGGAGATGGAGCAGCCCGAGCAGGTGCGGCTGAGTGAGATTCTGATCGCGCCAAAAGTGCCGGCGAAACCGGCTGCGGGCGCGGACGCTGCAAAACCCGAGCCGCCGTTGTCAGCAGAGGATGATCCGCAGGCAGCGCTCGAAGCCGCCAAGGCCAAGGCGGAGGATCTGCTCGACCAGATTCACAAGGGCGCGAAGTTTGCGGATTTGGCGAAGAAGTACTCCGATGGAGGTTCGGCGAAAGAAGGCGGCGACCTCAGTTATTTCAAGCGCGGCACGATGGCAAAAGAACTGGATGATAAGGTCTTCGCGCTGAAGGCCGGTGAAGTCACGGATGTAGTTCGCACCAAGCAGGGTTACGTGATCCTGCAAGTGGTGGAACATCAGATGGCGGGCATTCCCACGATGAAGGAAGTTGAGCCGCGGATTCAGGACGCGTTGTATATGCAGAAACTGCAGCCGGCGCTGCGTGGGTATCTGACCACGCTGCGTGAACAGGCCTTCATCGACATCAAGACGGGTTATGTCGACACGGGCGCGAGCGGGAAACAAACCAAGCCGGTCGAGACCACGGCGAAGGAAGAAAAGGCGAAGAAACTGAAAAAGAAGAAGAAGCTGGGCGTGTTTTAGGGTCGCTGTTCCCCTGAAATTGCTGTTGGGTTACTACAAAGGGCAAAAGCCTAACCACAGGGTGCACAGAGGATCACAGGGTAAATCGATTTCCGGAGGCTCATGAAAGAGTTTTTTATCTCCGACTGTTCGCAGCAGGAAAACAAGACCATCACCTCCAGCTTCGTGGTGGCTTCGAAGCAGGTGAAGGCAAAGAAAAATGGCGAGCCTTATCTGGCGTTGGTCCTGGCGGATCGCACCGGCCAGATCGAAGCCAAGATGTGGGACAACGTCGACGAATTCATCGATGCCTTCGAGCAGGACGACTTTCTCAAGATCAAAGGGCTCGTCAACAAATATAAGAATCGTTTTCAGCTCACCATTCATAAGCTGCGGCGCATGGAAGAAGCTGAGATCGACTTCACCGACTACCTGCCCAAGACGACCAAGGACATCGGCGAACTCTGGCGAACGCTGACCGAGTTTGTCGCCACCTTCCAGAATCCACACCTGAAGTCGCTGGTGGAGCTGTTCATGGCGGACGCGGAGATTGCCGAGCGTTACCGCAATGCGCCGGCGGCCAAGACGCTTCACCATGCCTACATCGGTGGATTGCTCGATCACGTCGTGTCGCTGTTCCGTTCCTGCGATTTGCTCTGCCGGAACTATCCCCAGGTCAACCGCGACCTGCTGTTGACGGGAGCGTTTCTGCACGATATCGGGAAGATTGCGGAGCTGACCTACAACCGCGCGTTTTCCTACACCACGCGCGGCCAGCTGCTTGGGCACATGATCATCGAACTGGAGATGCTGCAGGCTAAGCTTGCGAAACTGCCGGATTTTCCAGCGGAAATGAAAACTCTGCTCGAACATATGATCATCAGCCATCACGGACAATACGATTTTGGATCGCCCAAGCTGCCGATGTTTCCCGAGGCGCTCATGCTGCACTATCTCGACGATCTGGACTCCAAGATGGAAGCGATGCGCGCCCACTTCGAACGTGAGGCTGAGCTGGAAGGGCCGTGGACCAGCTATAACGCGTCGCTCGGGCGCCCGCTGCTCGATTCCAGGAAATTCATGCAAGGGGAGAAAGCGGCGGCAAAGGTAAATGCGGAAGATTCCGCGGTGCAACCGGCCACGCCAGTAGCGGCGGAGAGTCCGGCTTCCGCAGTGCCCGCGCTGGATCTGTTTAGCGAATAGAAAGCTGGAGCTTTGAGAACAAGAAGTCCGGACCCTCGAATCGTTCCGTTGCGTTGCCGATAAGGTTGCAAGAAAAATTGGATGTCGACGGCTAGCCCCTAAAAGGGCAGCTGATTTCGGGGTATTTGCGGCATTGATAAACCGCTTGCGGAAAAAAGTAGTCGAGGGTACAAGAAGCACACCTCAGGCGCTAAAGCGCGGACACATTTTCAACGACTTAACGGCACGAGTAAAAAGGCTGCGAAAAACTCGTTCCCACGCAGGAAGTGTGACCTCAGCGGCTGAAGCCGTCGATGAAAATAGGTTAGTTATCGCAGCGATGAACCGCTGCGCCACCCAAAATCAAGTGCAACAGCAAGTTTTTCCACAAACTGTAAGCGATGCCCTGATACGATACCGGAGTCTTTCCGCAGCCTGCTATGGATTTCTCGCCTTTTAGCACCATCAGCTTTGACTGCTACGGCACTTTGATTGATTGGGAGTCGGGGATTCTTCCTGTCCTGCGCGGCGTTCTCGCCAACCATCGTCAAAGTCTGTCCGACGCTGCGATTCTTGAACTCTACGGGGAATTTGAAGCGGAGGCGGAAAGCGGACCGTACCAAAGCTACCGGGACGTGCTGCAGTCAGTGGTGCGGTCGTTTGCAGAGCGCCTCCATTTCGAAGCCAGTTCCGCTGAAATCCATTCGCTGCATGAATCGGTTCACCAATGGCCGGCTTTTTCGGATACGGCGCTCGCGCTGCGCGAACTGCAGAAGCGCTTCAAACTTGTCGTGATTTCAAACATTGACGACGATCTATTTGCAGAGACGCGGAAGCATCTGGGCGTGGAATTCGATGGCGTAATCACGGCGCAACAGGCGAGGAGCTACAAGCCATCCGTCAATAATTTTCAGATCGCCTTACGCACGCTTGCGCTTTCTCCAGATCGATTGCTGCACGCCGCGCAGAGCATCTATCACGATGTTGTGCCGGCGCGGTCACTGGGGATATCAACGGTGTGGGTAAACCGGAAGTCGGCTCGTCCGGGGATTGGCGCGGTTCGAGCCTCGACTGCACGGCCCGATCTGGAGGTTCCCGATCTTGCCAGCCTTGTCGAAATCGTGAGACGCGGGCACGATTGAGCCGGGCGGGGCGGCTGGCGCTCCATTGCTCGCTCGTGGTGCTAGTTGGTTGGGACCGGTAACGGAAGAATTTTCTTCTGGATGGCGACCGTGACCAGCTGGGCTTTGTTGTGGATGTCGAGTTTGCGCATCAAGTTGAATTTGTGCGCTTCCACCGTCTTGGCGCTGACGCCGAGAACGGCCGCCGCTTTCTTGACGGTATTGCCCTCGGCGAGCAACTTCATCACTTCGCGCTCGCGCAGAGTCAGGGTACTTCTCCGCAGCGGCACGCGGGCTGGCTGGTTTCGCAGGGCTGCGTCGTCTTTTAATCTGGTCTGGATCTGCGGACTCAACGATCGCTCGCCGCGATGCACTTCGCGGAGCGCGTGCAATAAAAGCGGCGCGGGAGTGTCCTTCACCAGATACCCGCTGGCGCCGGAGCGCAGGGCCTGTTGCACATACTCGCGATCCTCATGCATGGTCAGATACACGATGCGCGTGCCGCTGCAGTGCTCCTCGATGAGGCGTCCGGCTTCGAACGATGACATGCCGGGCATGCTGATATCGAGCAGCACCAGGTCGGGACGGTGCTCCAGGACCAACTTGAGCGCCTCGGCGGCATCGCCCGCTTCGCCGACCACGGCAAAGTCGGGAGCATCTTCGAGCAGGCGGCGCACGCCGTAGCGCAGCATTTCGTGATCGTCGGCGATCACGCAACGAATGCGCTCAGCTACGCCGGGATGAAACGGAACAGCCTTCGCGGTCAGCATGCAAACACTCCTCGCGTACTCTGACGAAGTGGCGTGATTGAGTCTGGAACCCCGGGGTCGTCCGGCAACTAATGTCGCAGAGTTACGTTTATTGTACCTGCACAGGCCACCCCTTCGGCGCGAAAATCTTCGATGCGCGATCTGGGGCTAAGAATCGTCGGCGTTCGACTCGTTCGCGTTGGAATCAGTGAGCGCCGAACCTTTCCTCTTCATTTACAATGCCTTTTCCACATGCTGCGCTACTTTACTTCCGGAGAATCCCACGGCGAGGCCCTGGTTGCATTCCTTTCGGGGCTGCCGGCCGGGCTGGCGGTGGATCAGGCATTCGTGGACCGCGAGCTCTGGCGGCGCCAGCAGGGCTATGGCCGCGGCGGGCGCATGAAGATTGAAAACGACAGAGCGCACTTCCTTTCGGGCGTGCATCACGGCAAGACGATTGGGTCGCCTATCGCGGTAATGCTCGAGAACCGCGACTGGCAGAATTGGAAAGAATCGCTGCCGGTGGAAACGGGTGATCCGGCGAAGCATAAGCGGGTGGCATCGCCGCGCCCGGGTCATGCCGATCTTGCGGGAGCTTTGAAGTACGATTTCGCGGAAGCGCGCTATGTGCTGGAGCGCGCCTCGGCCCGGGAATCGGCGGCGCGGGTGGCGATTGGCGCGCTCGCCAAACTGCTGCTGCGCGAGTTGGGCGTGGAAGTTCTGAGTCATGTGATTGCGGTGGGCGGGGTTTCGATTGCCGATCGGGAAATTGCATGGGAGCAAATCGAGCCACTGGCGCGCAAGAGCGAGGTGCTGCTTTCCTGCGCCGACGCCGATGCCGAGCAGCGCATGAAGGAGGAGGTCGACAAGGTCCTGCGCACGGGCGATTCGGTGGGTGGAGTATTCGAGGTGGTGGCGCACAATGTTCCACCCGGTCTCGGCAGCTATGTGCAATGGGACGAAAGGTTGGATGCGCTGTTGGCGGCGGCGGTCATGTCGTTGCAGGCGGTGAAGGCAGTCGAAATTGGAAGTGGGATTCAGGCAGCGCATTCGCCGGGGTCGGCCGTGCATGACGAAATCGGTTATCAGAGCGACACGGGATTTTCGGGCTTCACGCGCACGCGCAACAATGCCGGGGGTCTGGAGGGTGGCGTCTCCAACGGGCAGGAGATCCGGGTGCGGGGTTATCTGAAGCCGATTTCGACGCTGCGGCGGCCGTTGCAGTCGGTAGATTTCGCGACGCGCGAGCCGGTGAAAGCGGCGTACGAGCGCTCGGATGTATGCGTGGTACCGGCCGCCGGCGTTGCCGGTGAGGCTATGGTTGCGCTCACGCTGGCGCGCTGCGCCCTTGAGAAATTCGGCGGCGACTCTTTGAAGGAAACCAAACGAAATTTCGAAGGCTATCTGGAACAGCTGAAGAACTATTAATTTCAAAGCTAAGTTGCGATCCGAGAGAAGCGAATGATCTGCATTTTGCGGCGAACAGCAGGTCCTTCCCCTGCGACAAGCTCAGGGTTAGGATGACAACTCAATTTACGACGATCTACTCAAATCGAAAATGATTTATCCAATTGTGAAATTTGGCGATCCGGTCCTGGAAACACCCGCAGCCGAGGTGACCAGCTTCGACGACGAGATCAAGAAGCTCGTGGAAGACATGTTCGAGTCGATGTACGCGGCTCGAGGCGTCGGACTGGCAGCTCCGCAGATCGGCATTTCGAAACGAATCGCGGTCGTGGATGTGACTTTCAAGGAAGATCCCGGCGCCAAGCTAGTTCTGATCAATCCGGTTATCGTCAGCAAAGAAGGGCGGCAGCGGAGCAGCGAAGGCTGCCTGAGCATCCCCGAGTTTCGCGAGGAGGTTACGCGCGCCAAAACCGTGACGGTACGCGCGCAGGACGTGAGCGGCAAGTTTTTCGAGCACACCGGAGAAGACCTGCTGGCACGGGCCTTCCTGCATGAGACCGATCACTTGAACGGCAAGCTCTACATCTCACATATCAGCGCGCTGAAACGCGACCTCATCAAGCGCAAGATCAAGAAGATGGTGAAGGCGGGAGAGTGGTAGCGAGCCTTTTTGATGAATTGTCATCCCCAGCCAAGCGAGGGATCCGTAGTTCGCCGCAAAATGCAGATCCCTCACTGCGCTCGGGATGACAAAGTCTAGTGCGGCCGGCACATCTATGATTCTGGTCTTTTGCGGCACGCCGCAATTCGCTGTCCCAACTTTGGAGAAGCTGGTCGGGGCCGGTCATTCCGTGCCGCTGGTGGTGACGCAGCCGGATCGGCCTCGCGGGCGGGGAATGGAAGTGGCCGTTTCTCCCGTGAAGGATGCTGCAACGCGCTTGGGCATTGTCGTGCTGCAACCCGCCACCATCAAGAACAACGCCGAGTTCCGCGATCAGCTCACCGCGATTAAGCCGGACGCGATAATCGTGGTCGGCTACGGCCGCATTATTCCGCAGTGGATGATTGATCTCCCCCGGCTGGGAAATTTGAACCTGCATGCGTCTCTGCTGCCCAGGTACCGCGGCGCGGCGCCGATCCAGTGGGCGATCGCCAACGGCGAATCCGTCACCGGAGTTACCTCCATGCGCATTGACGCAGGGCTCGATACCGGTGACATCCTCATGCAGCGCGAAATTCCGGTTGGTCCGGAAGACACGGCCGAGACATTGGGTCCGAAGTTGGCGTCCGTGGGCGCCGATCTGATGGTCGAGACTCTGCGCGGGCTCGAGGACGGGCACGTTCACCCGACTCCGCAGGATCAATCGCTCGCCACGCTCGCGCCGATTTTGAAGAAAGAAGATGGCCGCATGGACTTCGCTCGCAGCGCTACGGACCTGTCCAACCGCCTGCGGGGCTTTCAGCCGTGGCCCGGAGCGTTCACTACCTTTAAGGGAAAAACGCTGCAAGTGCGCAGCGCTCGACCCGTGCAACGTACGGTTCAGATAGCGCCCGGAGAAGTCGCAGTCGATGGAACACGCCTGTTCGTCGGCTGTGGCCTGCATAGTGACGCGACTCTGGAGATCGTCGAGGTTCAACTTGAGGGAAAGCGCCGCATGAACGCGCAAGAATTCATCAACGGCTACCGGCCCAAATCCGGCGACCATCTGGGACAATAGGTTGCGATGGCTGTTTCTCGTGCTCGGTCTTCTCCCGCTCGAACTGCGGCTTTCGAAATTCTTCTGCGGGTTGAGCGTGAAGAATCCTACGCCGCGGAACTGCTCCATTCCGCTCGCCTTGCGAAGCTTTCCTCGCGTGATCACGGGCTTGCCACTGAACTGGTGATGGGAGTGCTCCGCTGGCAGTCTCTGCTCGATCAGCGACTGGCCGCGGCGTCGTCGCAGAAGATCGAGCGACTGGATGGCGAGGTGCTGACCGCATTGCGCCTCGGCACTTATCAGCTGCAGTTTCTCTCCCGAGTTCCGGCGCGTGCGGCGATTTTCGAGAGTGTGGAGCTTGTCAAAGCAGCGCGGAAACGCTCGGCGGCGTCGTTTGTGAATGCGGTTCTTCGCAAAATCGCCGGCACCATTGCCGACACTAGCGCAGACGACATGTTCGCCGAAATCCGAAAATCGTCCGACTCGATCACGCTGGCTCGGAATGCGGCGCATCCCTCGTGGCTGGTGGAACGCTGGACTGAGCATTACGGACTTGAGGCGGCGCGCCAGATCTGCGCCCACGATCAGACGGTGCCCGGCACGTCCATTTATATTCACAGCGATCTATCTCACGACGATGAAACTGAAGCCGAACTGGCCGAGGCAGGCGTGCAACTCGCGCCCGGCCAATTGCTGGCGACTGCACGGCGCGTTCTTGCGGGCGACGTGACTGCGACGCGCGCCTACCAGGAAGGCCGCGTCAACATTCAGGATGAAGCTTCGCAACTGGTCGCATTGCTGGTGGGCCGTGGAGAAATGATTCTGGATTGTTGTGCCGCTCCTGGCAGCAAGACTGCCTTGATCGCCCGGCGTAATCTGCGGGCCAAGGTGTTTGCGACGGAACTGCATCCTCACCGCGCACGCTTGCTGCAGAGCCTCAGTCGGTTGCCGAACGTTCACGTGGTCGCGGCGGACGCGCGACGTTTGCCCTTCTCTTTCTCTTTCACCTTTGACCGCATTCTCGCCGACGTGCCTTGCTCCGGCACCGGCACTCTGGCGCGTAATCCAGAGATCAAGTGGCGGCTCAAGAAAGATGACCTGAGCGATCTTCAGTCGCGGCAGGTGGCGATCCTGAAGGCCGCGCTAGCGCAGCTTGCGATTGGCGGACGAATCGTTTATTCCACGTGTTCGCTGGAGCGCGAGGAAAACGAAACGGTGATCGAAGCTGCCCTCGAGGGCGCGGTGGAATTCAAGGTCATCGATTGTAAGGGAGAACTGGAGCAACTGCGGCAGTCGGGCGAGATGTGCTGGACGGATATCGGGTCGCTGGTTGCGGGCCCGTATTTGAGAACAATTCCCGGCGTGCATCCTGGCGACGGATTCTTCGCGGCAGTGATCGAACGAAAGACGATTGAACGGAGATGATTGTCGGAGGGACGGGCGTCTCGCCCGTCCAGTTGTGTGGTGGCCGGGCGAGGACGCCCGTCGCTCCACTAGCAAGCGCTTCTAGCGGACTTCGAAATTCACCGTGCTTCCTGCAACAATTTTCTGTCCTGGCGCCGGGTTCTGGGTCACGATCATGCTTGCAGCACTGGGCTCGGAAACGGCGGACGGCGCAACTGGAACGGCTTGCGGCTCGCCTTGCGCCGACGGCGGCGGCAGCACGCTGACTTTGCCGACCTTGATGCCGGCGTCCTGTAATGCCAGCATCGCGCTGCCCAGAGGTTGTCCGGTGAGATTGGGCATCACGTAGGTCGGCGGCTCGGGGCCGTCGCTGACCAGCAAGCTGATTTTTGGGGCGGACACGCCGCTGGCATTGGCCGGCGGGCTTTGCGACAGCACCTGGTCCAATGGCGCGTCGCGCAAATTAACGCGCGCGATCGAACCGAGACTGATCCCGCGACGCCGTATGTTCAGCTCGGCGACGCGTTCACTCCCGCCCGTCACGTCGGGAATCGCTACTCGCTGCGGCCCCAGACTCTGCGCCAGGCGTATCGCCCAGCCTCGCCGTACCTTCGTGCCCGGCGGCGGCATCTGAGTCATGATTTTTCCTTCGGGAATATCGGCGCTGTAGAACTGCCGCTCGACCGCAACCTGCAGACCCAAAGCCACGCCCGCGCGCTCGGCTTCCAACGGACTCATGCCCACAAGTTTCGGGATGGCCACCTCACGCCCGTGGATGGCCAACTGCATGGCCGCGAGCGCCGAAATCAGCGCCACCGTCATCAGCACGAGAGCCAGGAGCAGCATGCGGAAGAATTGTCGCATCGCTGGCGATTATAACGTTCCGGCGTCGAGAGAGACGGGGGCAAGCCCCGTCTCTACGGCTTGTTTTGATTCGCGCTCCGTGACGATAGCGACGCCCGCGTCTTCTGTTGCCCGACCCATTCGTGAATGCGGGTGGTCAGCACGTCCATGGGAAGGGCTCCGCCCGAAAGCACTTCATCGTGGAAGGCTCGCAGGTCAAATTTGTCGCCCAGTTGATCCTTCGAATACTGACGCAGCTTCAGGATTTCGAGCTGTCCGATTTTGTAGCCGAGCGCCTGCGCCGGCCAGGCCATGTAGCGGTCGGTCTCGCTCTGCACTTCAGCCTCGTCAATGGCAGAGTGGTCGTGGAAGAAATCAACCACCTGCTGCCGGGTCCAGTGCTTGTAGTGGAAGCCGGTGTCGACTACCAGGCGGATGGCACGCAACATGTCGTCCTGCAGGTGACCATAGTAGCTGTAAGGATCCTGGAAGAACCCGACTTCCTTGCCCAGTCTCTCGGAGTAGAGCGCCCATCCCTCGGTGTAGGCCGTATATTGTTCATGCTGGCGGAAGAGAGGTAGTTCGGGCAATTCCTGCGCGATAGAAATCTGCATGTGATGTCCGGGCACGCCTTCGTGATAGGCGGTGGTTTCAACGTCTACGGTGGTGCCTTTCTCGAAGTTGCCGGTGTTGACCATGATATGACCGGGACGAGATCCATCCTGAGCTCCGTCAATATATTCCGTGGAGGCCTCCTTTTCGCGGAATTCCTCGATGGGCCTGATTTCCAACTTCGCTTTGGGGAGACGTCCAAACATCTCCGGCAGTTTCACGTACATTTGATCGGTGTACTTTTGATAGAGGTCCAGAATCTCCTGGCGGGAATGCACGTGCACTTTGGGATTGGTCTGGAGGGAGGCGCTGAAGCTCTTCAGATCCTTGTAGCCGAGTTGGTTCACAACCGCAAGCATGCGGGCTTCAATGTCTTTCACCTGCTGCAGCCCAAGCTGATGGATTTCCTCGGGTGACAAAGTCGTCGTCGTGCTCTCTTTCACGCGAAACGCGTACCAGGCGTTACCGTCCGGCAGAGACCAGGCTCCGGGCGCGGTTCTGCCTTTGGGCGCATACTCGTCGCGCACAAACGCTGTGAACTTGACGTAGGCCGGAAGCACGGAATCCTTGACGGCAGCCAAGCCCGCCTCGCGCAGTCGCTTGCGATCCGCCTCGGGAATGGCATCGGGAAACTTCTCAAACGGATGAGTGAACGGACTTTGGTCCGCGGGCGTCGTGGCGATTCCATTTGCTTGCGTCACGACTTTTTCCAGCAGAATCTTTGGTGGCATGAGCCCCGCCGCCATGCCTTTGCGCATCTGCTCGGTGGTCTGGTCGAATAGAACCGGAAGCAGCTTCAGCCGCGTGATGTAGTCTTCGTAATCCTTCACGCTCTCGAATGAAAGAATACTGACCAGTTGCGGCGCGTCAATGTGAATCCCGCCGAATTGGCTTACGGGCATCTGCCACGTTTTGAAGCGCGCGCCTTCCAGAGTCATTGCCAAGTCTCGAACCATGAGCTGTTTATTCAGCACTTCCTGCTCGGGAAATCCGGTGGTGTCAATCGCTTCGAAACGGTCGAGGAAGTGGCGGGTCTGCTCCAGATTGTCGTCGATGGCTTTCTGGGAGAAGTCGTCGAGCTTGTCGTTATAGCGCTTGTCGCCCAGGATGGAAGCGTAGATTGGGTTGGTGCGCAAGGTGTATTCCCACTGCTCGTGCAGCAGGTCGTTCAGCGCTTTACGTCGCGCTTCGAGGTCGGCAGGTTGGTTAGCGGCGGCCGCGGCGGCCGGAAGCAATATGGCGATGGTCAGCAGACAGATCAAAAATCGCATTGGGGCTCCAAAAGGAAAGTTTATATCGGTTTCGAGGCAGTCTTCGGCCTACAGGTAATCCTTTAGACGAATACGCAGGCGGATGGTTATCAGTTCCCGAAAAAATCATTTAGCCGCATTCGCACGAGCCCGCCGCAGTCCGGCGGCAAAGCCTTGCCGCACAGCGCGGCCGTACCCGGCAGCGTCCATTTTGGCGGCGGTCGCTGCGGCAATACCCCCGGGAGTGGTCGCCTCCTGAAGTAGCGACTCCAAGGAATGCTTGCCCTCGCGCCAGGCGATGATCCCATCCGCCAACGCGTGGGCGCTTGCCAGCAGCGCCGTGCGTCGATCAAGACCGGCTGCTTGCGCGGCTCGCGCCAGCGTCGCCAGCGCGTGATAGCCGTGGCTGCAGGAGTAGGTCACGGTGAAGGCGTCGAACTTGTTTTCCGGGATTTCAACCACCTGGCCAAAGCTGGCGAAAAGATTGTGGACGCGTTTGCGATCGGCACGCGGCAAAGTCCGGGGAAAGGTCACGGCCGTGAGACCGCGCCCGCTGCGGCAGAGAGGACTTGGCATGGCACGGGCCCATTGCACGGGCGGACCAATTTGCTTGCTCAGCACGCGCAGCGGCACACCTGCGGCCAGGCTGACTGCGAGGGTCTTTCTTCCGGGCAATTCCCGGTTCACTCTTGCCAGGACTTTGCCGACGGCTTGAAGAAGCTCGCGTACCGAACTCGGACGAACTGCGACGATCAGCAGGTCCGCCTGCTTGCCTGCGCGGATCAGGTCCGGCTCGACAGCAACCGCGTAGCGTTTTTTTAGATCGCGCAGCTTACGCGGATTGCGATCATGCACGACCAGGTGATGTCTGGTTTTGCCCAGGCGCAGGCCGGCCAGCATCGCGGATGTGATCCGCCCTCCACCGAGGAAGACGACCGTGCTCATGCGATGGATGTCCTGCCCGCAATCAGCGAGAGTTTTCCTGGACGGTCCATGGCTACCGGCTGGCCAGCCCGCCCGCGGTTTCTCCGCCGTCGCAGGTGTACACGTGGCCGGTGATGTATTGCGCATCGTCGGACGCGAGGAAGGCGAACAACGCCGCAATCTCTTCCGGCTGAGCATGC
>Ga0116216_10002292_pt1 | contig 12812 bp, 10 predicted proteins | sample Sb_taG_11_FD_89696 | JGI IMG/M metagenome (GOLD analysis project Ga0116216, IMG submission 89696) | Peat soil microbial communities from Weissenstadt, Germany - Sb_50d_3_AS metaG | ecosystem: Environmental > Terrestrial > Soil > Wetlands > Peat | place: Germany: Weissenstadt | collected 2010-09-21
AACAATCAAAATTCAACAATTTCTACGGCTTCTGGGTTGGCCTGATCAGAATCTCACTGACAAACGAGCGGGGAGCTTGCGTCACCAGCATGGCGACGGCGTGGGCGATATCGTCGGGCTGGAGCATTTTGTTGGGATCCTTGCCGGCATGGGGGCTGAGTTCGGTCTCGGTGGAACCGGGGCAGATCAGCGACACGCGAACGTTGTGGCCGCGCAGCTCTTCGGCTACGGAGTAAGTCAATCCGTTCAAGCCCCACTTGGAGGCAGCGTAGGCGGCGCCGTTGGGAAGCGCGTTCTTCCCAGCCAGCGACGAGATGTTGATGATGTGCCCGGAATAGGCGCGAATCATGAGGGGGGCGAAGGCGCGAATGGCGTAGTAGACGCCGCGCAGATTGGTGTTGAGGATGCGGTCCCAATCGTCGGGCAGCAGAGTGTGCAGCGGGTCCTTGAAGCCGCCGATGCCCGCGTTGTTGACCAGAATGTCGACCCGTCCGAAGGTGCTTTCGATGCGTGTGGCGGCGTATTCCAGTTGATGCAGGATGGTCACGTCGCAGGGGACGACCTCGGTTTTGCCACCGGCATCCAGGATGGAGCGCGCGGTGGCGTCAAGCGTGGATTGCGTGCGCCCGCAGAGAACGACGGTGGCGCCCAGTGCGGCTAATTTGCGGGCAATAGCCGCGCCGATGCCGCGCCCGGCTCCCGTGACGACTGCAACTTGCCCGGCGAGAGGTTGACCGGTGTCCATAGATTCGAGGCTCTCCCGAAAGTCGGTTCGTGCTCAGAGACAGCAGGAGAGAACATCCAGCAGAACCGCTAGGGGCATCTTAACAATAAAAGGGAGGGTGATTGGGAAGTAGCTTGCCTTCGGGAGTCGAGGTACTTATAATCCGGCCAACCGGGAAAAAGGGTCAGCTGTCTTTGCGTTCCAACCGGTTCCCCTTGTCCCGGGGCCCTGCCAGGATGTCAGGCATTCCAGAGCAGGATCCGAACGCAAAGCGGTCCGGGCGGAATGCAGTTGCTGCACAGTTAGAGAACACGATTTCCCAAAAAGCCATTTCCCGACGGTTCATTTCCCGACGGTTCAAGGAGCCATACTGATGAAAAAGATTCTGCTGCCGGTTGTGCTTGGGTTTGCAGTGGTAGCCGGGGCACAGACTGGGGCACAGCCAGCTCAGGGACAGCAGCCAGCTGCACCGGCGGCACAGGGGCAACCGGCCGCGTCGCAAGCACAGGCGCCTGTGATCAAGGATCCGGCCGAGTACAACGCCTACGTGGCGGCCATCGGGCAGCAAGACAAAAATGCGAAGATCAGCGGTCTGGAAGCTTTTCTGACGCAGTATCCCAACAGCGTGATGAAGAACACGGCGCTGGAAGTGCTGATGGGCACGTATCAGGCGACGGGGAACGCGAAGAAGACGATGGAGACGGCGCAAAAGCTGGTTGCTTCCGACACATGTAACGTGCGCGGCCTGGCCTTGCTGGCTTACTTCGATCGCGTCATGGCCCAGGGCGGCGATCCCAGTGCGGCGCAGCTACTGAAAGACGGCAGGAAGTACGGCGAGCAGGGGCTCGATTGTCTGCCCAAGGCGACCGACCCGGACATCGTCAAGATGAAGGACCAGATGACGGCGATTTTCCATTCGGCGATCGGAATTTCCTGCCTGCAGGACAAGGATTACGCTTGTGCGATCCAGCACCTGAAGCCTGCTGTGGACGCCAATCCAACTGATTTCAGCGTGGTCTACCCGCTGGCTCTGGCCTACCTTGGGCAAACGCCCCCCGACTATCAGAACGGCATCTGGTTCGCCTCGCGCGCGGCAGCAGTGGCGCCGCCCGCGGCTGAGCCGCAGATCGAGAAATACGCGGCCGGGCAATACCGGAAGTTCCATGCCGGAGACGACGGCTGGCCGGAATTTTTTGCTGCGGCCAAAGCGAACGGGCCCCAGGTTCCCGTTCCGCCGGCCCCGACTCCCGCCGACCAGGCGCACAAGATGGTGCAGGAGACTACTCCCGACAAGATGGACTTCGCCACCTGGGAGTTCGTGCTGACCAACGGCACGCAGGCCGATCAGGACACGGTATGGAACGCCATCAAGGGCAAAGCCGTGCAGATGAACGGAACGATCATCAGCACCGAACCGGATACGTTTATGATCGCGGGCAGTGCGGACGACATTGACGCCAAGAAAGCGGACATTACGCTGAAGTTTGAAGACAAGATTCCCGCGAGCAAGATTCCGAAAGACGGAGCCAGTTTCGATTTTCAGGGCGAGCCAGCTTCGTACACACCGAATCCTTTCATGATGGTCATGGAAAAAGGACGATTGCTGACCAAGCCAGGAGCGACTCCCGCGAAGAAGCTGCCAGTGCATCATAAGCCGGCCTCGCAGTAGTTTCCTGGAGCGGTTTCAAGAAGAAGGCAGCCCGAGAGGGCTGCCCTTTTTGTTGGCGGATCGACCCGGCTGTCAAGGCCGAGATGCCCTTCGTGGCTTCAAGCGCCGGGCCGGTAGGGGTCCTACGACTACGACGACGCTCCCGCTTTCGCGTAAGCGTGCTCTCCGCTCAGGATGACAGAAGTGGAGATTTTGTTTACCGCACGACTTTCTTTTCCATGGTCACCGGGCGGGCGCTGCGGGGCGGGCGCTTGCCGCCGTCGCGCAGCTGGCGCACATCGATCTTCAACTCGTTGATGGTGCGGCTGAGAGTGTTGCGGTGCATGCCCAGCTCGCGGGCGGCGCGGCACTGGTTGCCTTTGTTTTCCTGGAGCACGGTCAGGATGAAGCGCTTTTTGAATTCACGCACGCCTTCGGCGTACAGGATGTTGCTCTTATACATCTGCAGGACGAGTGCTTCCAATTGATCTTTCACGGTTGAATCTCTCTGAATGAATTTTGCACTGCACTGCGCCTACGTCGCGGGCCTACTTCGGCGGGGAAGATGGGGCGCCGGTCAACTTCTGCGGAGCTTGATGGAGCAGATCCAGACCCTGATAGAAGCGCGCGCGTAACTCCGGAGGCGCCAGCCAGATGGCCGCCCGCCCGACCACCAGGAAGTAAGGCGCCAGCTGCGAGTTGGCCAGAAGCTTCGAAGTGGGCGTGAACGCCGTCATTCCCATCAGGATCACTGCCACCATCAGTCCGCCCTTCAGCAGCCCCAAAAGTCCGCCAAGGAAACGGTCAAAACCGCTGAGCCCGGCATGTTTCATGATCCAACGTGCAATCCTGGCGGCAATGCCAAAAATCAGCACGATGGCAAAAAAAACCATCAGAAAGCCGAGAATCTCAGCTAACCACGGGTTCTTCAAAAACGATTCCAGCCATTCGGCCACGCGGCGGTATTGCCAGGCGGCCACGAGATAGCCGACGACCAGTCCTGCCATGGTGAGGGCTTCAGCAAAGAAGCCCTGTATGGCCGCGGCGACCACGTTCACGAGCACCAATGCACATATCATCCAATCCGCCGGGCTCATGTTGAACACCTGCGGGTGGAGATAGTACCAGACGCCGGGTCAGACATCCAGTCTGCGTCCGGTCAGTTGAAAATACGCCTCGAGATACTTTTCGCTGGTGCGGCGAGCCACGTCCGGCGGAAGTGCGGGCGCGGGCGGCTGCTTGTTCCAGCGAATCTGCTCGAGGTAGTCGCGCACATACTGCTTATCGTACGAATCCTGCGCCCGGCCCGGAGCGTACTTGTCGGCGGGCCAGAAGCGGGACGAATCGGGAGTCAAGACTTCATCGGCCAGGGTGACGCCCTTGGCGGTGCGTCCAAACTCGAACTTGGTGTCGGCGATGATGATGCCGCGCTGGCGGGCATAGGCTGCGGCCTTCTTGTACACGCGCAGCGTGAGATCGCGGAGATGGCTGGCGGTCTCGACGCCGACGATGTCGCACATCTGATCGAAAGAAATGTTCTCGTCGTGGCCCGTCGTGGCTTTGGTCGAAGGGGTGAAGATCGGCTCGGGAAACGCGTCGGATTCCTTTAGTCCCGCGGGAAGGCTGATGCCGGAGACCTCGCCCGTCGCTTTGTATTCCTTCCACGCGTAGCCGGAAATGTACCCGCGCACCACGCATTCGACCGGAAACATCTCGGCGCGCTGCACCAGCATGGAGCGGCCGCGCAGTTGGTCGGCATAGTTGCGCACGGCCGCCGGGTATTGGTCGACATCGGCGGTGATCAGGTGGTTGGGGACGATGTCAGCCAGGAAATCGAACCAGAACAGGGAAAGCTGGGTGAGCACGCGTCCCTTGTGCGGGATGCCGGTGGCCAGCACGTAGTCGAACGCCGAGATGCGATCTGTGGCGACGAACAGCAACTGGTCGGAACTAAGAGAGTAGACGTCGCGAACCTTGCCGCTGGCGTGAAGCTGGAGATCGCGAAAGTCAGTTTGTAGGAGAACGGAGTCGAGAAGTTCGGGGGACATGATCAGATTTTACAGGCGAGCGAGGCGTATTCTAGCTGGTCAGAAAAAAATGTCAACGATTCTGATCACGCGGGCCGACTGCCGGATTCGCCCGTTTAACGCAAACAGGTTGACAGCCGGCCGGATCGGCGAGAACGCAGGCCGGACAAGCGTTTCGGGTCGACAGGGTTGTGGAAAAGCTGAGGATGGGAGTGGATATCAGGGAAAAACTCTCCGCATCGCATCTTGAGCCGGCGCCAGCCTCGATCCCACTGCTCGCTCACGCCTGCGCGCCGAACCGCACTGAAACCAGCTTCGAAACCCCGGGCTCCTGCATGGTCACGCCGTAAAGCACGGGCGCGATGCTCATGGTCTTCTTGCTGTGGGTGATGAGCACGAACTGCGTCTGCACGCTCATCTCGCGCACCAGGTCGGTGAAGCGGCCGATGTTGGCTTCGTCGAGTGGGGCGTCAACCTCGTCCAGAATGCAGAAGGGGCTGGGCGCGTACTGGAAGATGCCGACCAGCAGAGCCAGCGCGGTCAGGGCCTTTTCACCGCCAGAGAGCAGGAGCACGTTCTGCAGGCGTTTGCCCGGGGGCGAGGCCACGACGTCGATGCCGCTCTCAGCGCTGTTGAGCTCGTCGGTGAGCTTCATGAGGGCGTGTCCGCCGCCGAACAACTTCTTGAACGTGGCCTGGAAGTTTTCGTTGATCTTGGAGAATGCCTCTTCGAATTTCTGCCGCGAAATCTGATCGATCTCGCGAATCGTGGCCGTGGTGTTCTCAATCGAGGCGATCAGGTCTTGCCGTTGCGTTTCGAGGAAGGCGTGGCGCTCGGACGTTTCCTTGTATTCTTCAAGCGCCATCATGTTCACCGGGCCCATGGCTTCAAGTTTGGAGCGCATGTCGCGGTAGAGCTGGTCCTCGGCCGCGAGTTCCTCGCCCGTGAGCGTGACCAGCGTGCTATCGCTCATGAGTGCCACTCTCTCGATGCCGAGTTCGTTCAGGCAGGTCTCCGACATGTACTGCGCGTCGGATTGCAGCTTGGCGGCGGTCGCGGACAACTCGCCTCGGCGGTCGCGCGCCTGGTCGAGCAGCAGGCGGCTGTTGCGCAGCAGTTCGTCGATTTCAGCGAGACGGGCGCGGAGCTGTTCCGTCTCAAATTGCAGCAGGCCTTCACGGGCCTGGGCTGCATTGCGCTCGGCCTCGAGCTCGGCCGCGTGATCCTGCAGCTGCTGATTCTCGCTTTCGCGCTGCACCTTTTCCGCGGCAGCGCTTTCGATTTGCGAGGTTAGCGCCTGAATGCGCTCTTCCATTTCGAAAAACACCGATTCAATGCGCTGCAGCACGGCGGCGGCCGAGCGGTGACGCTCTGCGAGTGTGGCAACGCGGGCGGAGCGCTGCGACGTGGTCTGCGCCGACTCTTCGCGGCGCTGACGGAGCGCGGTCAGGGATTGCTGTGCCGCCTCCATCAGCCGCTCGATCTGCGCACGCTGCTCTTCCACAACAGCTATCTCAGCCTGGCGCGCGCGGACGATACGCTCCTGTTCGGCGCGATCCGCGCCCAGCCGCTGCAACTCGGACTGAGCCACGCTGAGCCGTTCGCCCACGCGGGTCATTTCCGAATCGAGCTGCTGCAGCAGGTGGCCGGAAGTCATGGCCTGATGTTCGGCTTCGCGCTGTTCCCGGTCGAGGCGATCGAGCAGGGAAGTGAAATCCTTGATTTCGCGGCCCAGGGTCAGCACGCGCATCTCTTGCTCGCGCAGCGCGTGTTCGAGGTCTTCGAGCTGGCGAAGCGCCTCACGCAGCTCGCGCTTCATCGAGAGCGGGCCTTCGGAGCGCTGTTTGCCGCCGGTGACGGTCACGTTGTGGAAGCACTCGCCGCCCTGCGAGAGAAAGAATGCCTCGGGATTTTCGAGCGCCAGGTTGCGCGCAACATCGGCTTCGGGCACGATGTAGCCGTCGCGTAGCTTGGGCAGGATTACCTCGAGCGATTTGCCGAAACCATTCAGCACGCGGATGGTGTTTTTCAAGGGGAGAATATGTGCGGCAGGCGGAGCGCAATGCGCGGCCTCGTCCAGCACGAAGGAGAACTTAGCTTGCGCGTCCTCGGGATGAACGAGGAACGTGGCGCGCCCGTCAACGTCACTGCGCAGCATGCGCAAGCCTTCGTCGGCGGCGTCCCACGACTTGACGACGATGTAGTTGAGTTCATCGCGCAGAAAATCTTCCACCACCCGCTCGAATTTCGGCTCGACCTCCAGGAAGTCGGCTAGAACGCCGACGGGCGCGAGGCCGCTTTGCATGACTCCCGACTGAAAGAGACGGCGGACCGATTCGGTGGAATAGCCGTGCTCGGCGATGACCGCCTCAAGTGAGCTCTTCTTGCCCAGCAGCGTCGCGTATTCGGCGCGAAGCACGTCGAGATTGGTCTTGGCGTGAGTCTCCTCACGTTTCTTGGTTTCGAGCAACCGGCGCACCTGGGCGATCTCTTCGGTGATGCCGTGGAGGCGCTGGGAGACGGTCTCGAACTCGAGCGCCAACTGGCCGCGCTGGCCGCCGAACGCCTCGACCTGGATGTTAGCGTTGGTTATTTCGGCATCGAGCCGGCGGGCGTCACGGTCAGATCCAGCCAAACGCTCTTCGGCCTGGGCGAGTTGGTTGCGCAGGCGAGACGCAGCGGAAACGGTGTCGAAGACGGCGACGCGCGATTCTTCCTGCTGGCGCTCGATTTCCGCGAGATTGGCGGCTGCGGCTGCGGCTTCCTGCTGGCAAAGGGCGAGATCGCTTTGCGCTGCAGCCACCTCGGCAGCGGCCGATTCGAGAATCTGACGGTTCGATTCGCGCTCCGACTCAAGCTGAGTCAGACGTTCGCGTGCCTGCGCCAATTCCGCGTCCAGCGACGCCGAGCGGACGACCAGCTCGGCGCAGCGCTCGTCATTGTGATGGCGGCGGGCATGGGCGCGATCGATTTCGAGCGCGATCTGACTGATGCGCTCGCGGTTTTCGCGCAGTTCCGTCTCGATGGCGTAGCCGCGCTGCGTGCGCTCGCCGTGCTCCGATTCGAGTTGCTGCACCGCTTCGCTGCGGTGCTGGATCTCTTCTGCCAGCGCGTTGAGCTGGGAGTCGATTTCGGCGCTTTCCAGCTCGATGGCGGCGAACTTGCTGGCCAGCACCAGGCGCAGCTTGGCGCGCATTTCCTCGCGCAGGCGAGCGTAGCGCTCGGCCTTCGAGGCCTGGCGCTTCAGCGAATTCATCTGGCGCGTGACTTCGTCGAAGATGTCGTTGACGCGGGCTAGGTTCAGCTTGGCGTCTTCGAGACGCGCTTCGGCGAGGCGCTTTTTGGTCTTGAACTTCGTGATTCCGGCGGCTTCTTCGAGAATCGCGCGGCGGTCGGTGGGGCGGCTGCTGAGAATCTGGCCAATGCGTCCCTGCTCAATCAGCGCGTAGGACTCAGGCCCGAGGCCCGTGCCCATGAACAATTCCTGAATGTCGCGCAGGCGGCAGAGTTTGCCATTCAGCAGATATTCGCTGTCGCCGGATCGGAACAGGCGGCGGGTGACGTGGATCTCGGCGCGGTGGAACTGCTGCTGGTTGAATTTGCGGCGGCGGATCTTGAGCACCACGTGCGGCGACGCCGGAGCGCCCGCGACCGCATCGATTGCGGTTACGTTGTGTGCGAGGAGGGCGAATACCGGTTCGTCGTCGGGGAAAGCGACGGAGATGGTAGTGATCTTCGAGCGCGGAACTTCGACTTCTTCCATCCGTCCGGGCTGCGCGTCTTCAACCGCGCGGGCAGTGTCGTCAGCAGCGCGGGCGCGGATTGCGGCTTCGTCCCAATCGTCGGTGAGGTGGAGCTCGTCGAGGTCAGAATCCCCGCCCTGTCGCAACGAACGCGACAAGGACGGGGCACCCGCTTCGGTTTCTGCGCCCGGCATGTCGTCCTGGATGTCGATTTCGGTGGGCGAGTTGACATCGGCGCCGCCGTAGAGTTCGGGATCGATCAGCGTGAGCGCCACTTCGGCCATGCCGGTGGGCTTGCGGTCGCGCGTGCCGGCGAAGATGACGTCTTCCATGCGCGAGCCCCGCAAGGTCTTGGCCGACTGCTCGCCCAGCACCCACGAGATGGCGTCGGCGATGTTCGACTTGCCGCAGCCGTTGGGGCCGATGATGGCCGCCACTCCGTCCCCGTGGAACTTGAGTTCGGTGCGGTCGCAGAACGATTTGAACCCGAGAATCTGAAGCTTCTTCAGTTTGAGCAACGTGGACTCCTTGGAACCAGTGGCCAGTGATCAGTGGGCAGTTGACACATCGGGTGTCCCATTTCTAGCGCGCTTTTTGCGCGAGAAGTGGGGATTCTCGCCTGTTTACCAGACGGATTCCCCCTGCGGTGGAAACGATGCATGCGTCGTCCCTTCTGTCGACTTTCCACACCCCAGGCTGGGCAGGGCGGGCACGAATTTAAGCTACTGTAACGGTGAATTCGGGGCGGGGTCAAGCAATATAACACTATATATGGTATGGCCTTAGAGTCGACCCCGTCGGATTGCACAGGCATTGCAGCACGCTGCCAGTTTACGGGTGAGGAAAAGACGAGGTGGGAGAATCGCGAGAGCAGGATAAGGCTAGCGCATTTGAATCATTGAGTGCAACGCGATTTAGCGCCAATTGACAAAGAGGCGCTTGCGTTTTGCCGAGGGCGGCAAGCCCAGCCAAATTGCAATCCACTCTCTAAAGATTCTCTTCTATAGATTCTCTTGGATGAAGCGGGGACTGAGGTGAATGTCGAGTTGTACCAGCGGTGAATCACCAACCGCCTTGAAGCTGTGGATCTCGCCGGCCTTGATGACAAATATGTCTCCAGCGCTGCCCTCGAAGCTCTTGCCGCTTACGGTCCAAACTCCCCGGCCTTCACGGATGAACTGGATCTCGTCATAAGGATGCCGATGCGGGCCCGGACCCGAACCCGGCTTCCCATGGAACAGGAACACCGAAACACCGGTGTCGCCCTGGTCAACTCCGACAAACTCATGCGAGCTACCAACAAAGGGCAGGTTCTCTTGGCGCACGTGATACATCTTTGCTTACCCTCCTGCCGAGATTGGATGACCGTGGCCGCGGTTTGGCTCCGTCAATATCAATGAGTGAGATGGGGATTTTTCAACGCCTGCCGGATGCTTGTGGGTTTGCCCTCTCGATGTTGCAATAGCAACAGTTTTATGTTGCAACAACAACACGTTTATGTTGTAATGGCAACAGCGAGGTGATCAGCCATGAACGAGACCCTGGACGCGATCTTCCAAAGGCGAGCGGTTAAGGTTTTTGAACCAGTGGAAATTCCCGAAAAGCTGCGCGAGCAGATTCTCAACGCGGCCCGCCATGCCCCGTCGAGCTTTAACAGCCAGCCTTACAAGTTTTATTGGGTGCGGTCCGCGGCAAAGAAGGCCGAGGTGGCGAAACTGTGCCTGGGACAGAAGCCCGCGGAAACCGCCTCCGCACTGGTCGTGGCCGTGGCAGACCTCGGATCGCTGTCTGCCACGGCGCAAGGCCAGCTGGAGTGGATGCGCAGGAGCAACTTCACCGAAGAAAAAATTCGCGACTACGAGCGGAATGCAAAGATCGGCCGGATCCTGTTCATGCCTGGGCCATTCGGAATGTTTGCTGCGATCAAACGGGTTCTCTTCCGGCTGCTAAATCTGCGGATGGTGATCGGGATGCCGCCGCTGTCCCGGCAGGACTTATTCAAATGGGCGACAAAGAGTACATCGTTGGCTTGCCAGAACCTGATGCTCGCTGCCGAAGCGCTGGGAATGAACACTTGTCCGATGGAAGGCTTCGATGGCCGCAGGCTCTCTCAATATCTGGGGTTGTCCGGCCGGCACCACGAGATTGTGATGGTGATTGCGATCGGGAAGAAATCGCGTGCCCACAACGAGCCGCCGCAGTGGCGAAGACCTCTCGATGCAACGGTGGCCGTCCTATGAACATCCTCCCCAGGAAAGAGATTCCCGATGACATTCTGAAAGACTCGGTACTCGCCCATATCGCAGCGGCGTACTTCTCGGTGGGAAAGAGACTGGAGCAAAAAACCCAGTGCTCGGCGACACGCGGCTTTATCCTGTCGACCTTGCGTGGCGGAACGACGCTGAATCAGAATCAGATCGCCACGCTCCTGGGTTTCGACCGGACGGTCGTCCACCGGGCTATCAAGTCACTGGCGCGGGAGGGACTGGTGTCGGAGCACAGGGCAAAATCGGGCAGAGCAATTCAAGTCCAGCTGACAGCCAAAGGGAGGAAGTATCGAGAACGGCTAATCGCAGCTCGGGAGACCGCCGATGAAAGTGTCCGGCGGCAAATGACCTCGGAGGAGCGCGAAACACTTCTTCGGCTCTTGAAGCTAGTTGCGGAATGTGAGTTCTGAGGACGGTTCGCCTTAAGGCCCATAACGGACAAGTCAAAGCAAGCAGCCGAGAACAGGCGTTAGCGCTCATAGGGCCTTGAAAGAAATGCGCACAGCCTGAAGTTGGATCGGAACGCAGAGATCCCTCGACTGCGAGGGGGCATTCGCGCTGCGAGTGCCCCCTCTCCGCTCAGGAGGACAACCTTCGGAGGAGCAGCTTACTGTTCGTAGGCTCCGATGTTGATTTGCCCGCTGCCGTTAACGCGGGGATTGCCGGCGTAGTCGGTGCTGCCGTAAATGGACGTGCCGCTCCCGCAATAGCCCACGCTGCAAGTCAGGCTCGTGCTGCCTGCGTTGATGGCAGGCGAACCCGACTGCACATCAAAATTTGAACCGACACTGTCGAAGTTGGGATTGGCGTTCGGGGAATTCTTGTCCTCGTCCGCGCCCGATTGATAAGCCGCATACGTCTTGTAAGTTGACTTGCCGGCCCAATCGATCGAGGTTCCCGATACATAGCCCGCTGTGGAGTAGTAAAGATTCCAGTTGAGCGTGGCCGGAGGAGCAGGGTAGGTGGTCGTGGGCTTGACGAAGCTGTAGATCCAGGCGTTCTGCGTGCCGGCGTAGACGATGTTGTTCTCGAAAACATTCGCCTGCGCCGAGCCGGAGTGGTATTGAATCTGGAACTCGGCACCCTGGTTCTTTGTGTTGTTGTTGTAGAGCGTGTTGTTGACGATGACCACGTGGTCGCTGCCGCCGACGGTGTTGGAGTAGCCTCCGATGGAAATACCCACGCTGTTGGCGTCATACAACACGTTGTTGCGGATAGTCACGTAGCTGCCGTCGTGGCCTTTATGCTCGCTGGCCGCTTCCACGTTCAAATCGCAATTGTGGATGGTATTGCGCTCGATGATCACATCTTCGCACCCATCGCAATAGACCCCATCGGCATCGTAGGAATTGCCCTCGCCCGGGTTATGGATGGCGCTGATGTTGTAAATCGTATTGCCGCTGATCTCGCCGAATCGGGCCTGGTCGCTGCCCGAGGGGCCAACACCTTCGAATCCGATGGCGGCAATCCCGATGTTGTCGTTGTCGTGAATGACGTTATTGCTGATCGTGAAATTGGTGACATTGCCATCCACGTTGACCGACTCGCTGTTCCCGGTTTTCAGCGAATAAACCTGGTTGCCACTCATCGTGAGCTGGTTAATCGGAGTGCTCGAAGTGCCGTACACTGAAACGCCGAACGCGTTGCCACTTTTTTCCGAAGTGGTGGTGATGTTGTGCACGAGATTGTTGAGCAACTGCACGCCGGTGCCTGAGCCGGTAATCCAAACGCCGGTGGGAGTTGGCGCTGCCGTACTGGTGGTGAAGTTGCGAATCTCAAACCCGCTGATCGTGATGTAGCTCCCATTGACGATGTTAATCAAACCTTCGGTCTCATTTCCGCTCGACGGCGGATTCGAGGTGCAGCATTTCAGTCCCGTTCCGTCGATCACGGCGGTCTCGCCGGGATAGCTCGAGAAGGTGATGGGATTGGTCGAAGTCCCGGAGTTGGGAAAATTCACCGACTCGTTGTACGTCCCCGTTTCCACATAGACGGTTGCGCCTGCGGTCACAGTGTTGGCTGCGTGCTGGATGGTGAGCCAAGGGGCGGTGAAGCTGCCGGAGTTGGTGTCGAGGCCGCTCTTGGCGACGTAGAAGGTCGAGCCGGATTGGGCGAGAAGCGAACCGGAAGCGAAGACGATCAGGAAAATGCGGAGCTTTTGCAGGGAGGTCATTGCCAGTCTCCTTTTACCGCGAGGACGGATTGCGAACAGAGACGAGTGGCCGGGGATTCGGGCACAGCTTAGGTGGTTTACGAATGATTGTCAATGGTTATGTTTGGTTTCGATTGGGGGAGGGCCATTTTTGGTCCCGGGCGCGGGTTTGTGGCAGGCGCCTCGCTTTGCTCGGCGGGACGGGCGAGGCGCCCGTCCCCACACTCTTTCATGGTCTCCCTACGCTCCGA
>Ga0116216_10002293_pt1 | contig 12808 bp, 13 predicted proteins | sample Sb_taG_11_FD_89696 | JGI IMG/M metagenome (GOLD analysis project Ga0116216, IMG submission 89696) | Peat soil microbial communities from Weissenstadt, Germany - Sb_50d_3_AS metaG | ecosystem: Environmental > Terrestrial > Soil > Wetlands > Peat | place: Germany: Weissenstadt | collected 2010-09-21
CTTGTTCGACGGCTGGGACGTGACCGAGCCGGGTGTTGTGCAAGTGCCGTTGTGGCGGCCAGACGGCAAGCCGCCACGTTCCCGGGATCTGGCGAAGATCGGGATCTACGGCGGTGTCGGGCGCCTGAGGTGAATGGCAGCTGTAATTAACGCGGGCGCTCAGCCCTGGTGTACGCGTTACAGAGCCAGCCACGGCAGGTCTTTATCTCCGTTTCTCAGGCTGGTGACACGTCGGCCGAGTTCATCACGATAAGCATGATCGGAGGCGTTGCGCGCGTACGCCGCGAGTGCTTGCAGTTCCCTGAGTCGCTGGAGCAGGGATAGGCCAGGAAGGTCACCGGGATCGATGTCGTAGGCGGCGCAAAAGTCTTCCCACTCGGTTCGTGGCCGTCCGTAGCGGTACCACATGCTAGTGGGCACGAGATCCATTTCTCTGGGGCCATGGCTAACCGCGTCCCAGTCTCCGAGCATGACCGTGCCGGGGGCGTGCAGGAGGTTGCCACCGTGGGCGTCGCCGTGGATCAATCCTTTCCCGAGCATCCATTGGGTCCGCAGATATTGCTTTTCCAGCTCGTCAGCCGAGGCGAGCAACCATTCCCGGTCGGCGGGCGTGATGGCGTCGCTGTTGTGCAGGTCGGCACGCAGTGAGCCGAGCGGATTGGCTGGGGGCAGATTGATATCTGGCTCGGGAAGGGAATGCAGGCACCGGATCAGCTTTCCTAGCGTCGTAGTATCCCGTATGCCTTCATTGATGACTGTTACATATCGCCAGAAGGTTGCCAGGTGCCCATCCACCGCAATTGGCTGATCCAGATCGAGTGGTTCCGTAGCGGGATAACCCTGACGGCGCAGCCAGGATGCCGTCTGCAGCGCAGCTACGAGCTGCTCCCGGACCGGGCCGGGCTGCGCCGATGCGGAACGGAGCCGGACTACCGCGTCGCTGTGCGGCAGGTGGTAGACGGCATTCCCGCGGATATGGAGCAGCAGGGCATCACGATCGTCAAGCCTGGCCAGCGCACAGGCTTCCCGCAGCGCAGCCTGGTACCGCTGTGGTCCCGGCGTGGTCATGCCGCGCTCAGGGGGTGAGCTCGTGAAAAGTCGATTCCTGGCAGTAGGCCTCGATCTCCTCCTGAATCTGCTGAGCGATGGCGGCGTTGCTGAAGCTCGGCTCGGCTAGGCGCTGCCTGAGCTGCCCGAGATGCTGGGTGATGGGCTCATAGCGTCTTTCCGGGGACAACGCCAGCACCGGCTGCAATGCCGCCTTGGCACCGTCGAGATCGCTCAGCAGCAGGTGGGCTTGCGCTTGATCGATGCGGGCGTGTATCTCCGCGCCGTAGTTGTGCTGACGGGGCGTAGCCGCCTGGAATTGCTCCAGTGCCAGACTGGTTTCGGCGAGCACCTGGTGCGCGTCTTGCCGCCACGTCTGCACGCTGCCGGCGAGGGCATGAAATCGGGCTGGGCTCACGCTCCATAGCCCGCCCACGAGATCCGCGTCCGCTCGCTCGAACGCGTCCCGTGCCTGGCCCAGCGCCTGAACGGCGTCGTCAGGGTGTCCGATCCGGGCCAGTGTCCGGGCATGGAACAAGCCGAGCATGACCTGACCAGAGTCAGGACACTGATACCGGAGCCCGTCTTCGGCGAGCTGCGCTGACTCGATGAACCGGCCATCCCAATATGCGATCTTGCTTTGCGTGGCCCTGATCCAGGTGCGCGCGCCGTCGTGATCTGCGTGTTCGGCGCACACCCAGCCGGTCCAACCATGCGCGTCAGCGGCCCGGTAGAGGCTCAGGTCCGCTGACATCCAGGCCAGCAGCCCGCACACCTGAGCGGCGATCAGGTACAGCTCCCCGGTCTGGCCTGGTCGCTGATGTCCGCGCAGCTTGGCGAAAACCCGGTCACGCAGCCGCCTGGTTTCCACCAGCAACGGAAAGGGCGCCCCGTGCTGGTAGTCGTCCGCGAGCTGGCGCACGCGCGAGGCGTAAAGCTCCAGCGTCGCGTCTCCAATGTTCGACGTGTCGGCCCACTCCCCGAAGTCGAGCGACTCCTCCGCGATCACGGCCATCATGAGATCAGCCGAGGCCCCGGCAGGTAGCAGCTCTGCCGGCTCCGCAGAGCTATATCCCCTTACAGCATCACCATATCCGCCCTGTGCGCCGGGCCATCCAGGCGGCTTGCGCGGTCGCGCAGCTGAGGCGGCGCGGAGGCCAGGTTCGGCTACTCCGCCGTTGTTCGTGCCTGTCAGCGCGCCTCCGGGCATGAGCGCAGATGAGCGCTGCGCGCCGAACTGGGCAGGTGAAAGCCTAAGGGCAGCGCAATAGTGCAACCGGTACCGTTCAGTGAGCCCGATCTTGCCGCCTTCCCAGCGGCGGACGTAGGAACTCAGGATCGCCGTCCGTGGCACGGTGTGGTCACCTGAGGCTTTGGCGGCATTGCAGAGCTGACGGCCCATCTCGGCCACGCTCCAGCCGCGTGCCAGCCGTTGTTCACGCAACCAAGCGTTGAGCGGATCTAACATGTCGCCCCTTACTGGTCCGTCCGCGTGCACGCCGGGGACGATCGCTTCTAGCGCTGGTGCTGCTGTGTCCTGAGGCCTCAGGTTCCGCGACGGGGAGCTTCATGTCAGGAGATAGTCGGCCAGGCCTGCCTTGGCGCCGACGATGAAGGCCCGGATCTCGTGTGCCTGCAGGATGAGCGCGGGTCCGGCGGGATCGGCGGACTGGCGGAGCGCGACCTGGCCGCCGGGCAGCTTCTTGGCTTCCAGGCAGGAGCCGCCGTTGGGACTGCTCCACGGCTTCGACCAGCCGACGATTCCCGGGCTGGCGGCAGGCGGGCCGTTTCGTATCTGCCACATAGTGGTGCTCCTTTGCTGGTCGTCCTTGTGCTTATTCATATTCATAGCCCGTGCGGAGCTGGCGGAGGATGCTGGCGGTCTTGTCTGCTGGAGAAGCCTGCGCGCAGAGGCGGTCGAGCGCTTCGGTGTAGGTGGCGACGTCGGCTGGTTTGTCGAGGTAGAAGGCGCTGGTCAGGTTCTCTCCGTAGATGACGTCGGGTAGCTCAGCCGTCGGGAAGCGCAGCAGGTGGAACATGCCGTACATGACCGGGTGGGCGCCTGCGGCGAAGGGCAGCACTTGGAGGGTGATGTTCGGCTGGGCGGCGGCGTCGATGATCCGGCCGAGCTGCGCGCGCATTACGGCGGGTCCGCCGACTGGCCGGCGCAGTACCGCTTCATCGAGCACCACCCACAGCGCGGGCGGGTCTGATCGGGTCAGGATCTGCTGGCGCATGATGCGCAGCGCGACCCGCCGGTCGATCTCTTCCCTCCTGGCGGCCGGGTAGCCGGCGAGGGTGAGGGAGCGGGCGTAGTCCTCGGTCTGGAGCAGGCCGGGGATGCAGTGGGGTTCGTAGCCGCGGATCAAGCTGGCGGCTTGCTCCAGTCCGGGGAACACGCGGAACCAGGCGGGAAGGACGTCGGCGTAGCTTTGCCACCAGCCCGGCTTGTTGGCCTCGCGGGCCAGGTGGAGGAAGCTGTCGATCTCGCGCACGTCGGTGATGCCGTAGGCCATGAGCAGGCTTTTGACGTAGTTGAGCTTGAGGCCGACCTCGGCCTTTTCCATTCTGCGCAGTGTCCAGGGGGAGGCGTAGATGGCGCCGGCGGCCTGGTCATAGGACATCCCGGCCTGCTCCCGTAGCGTCTGGAGCTGGCGGCCCAGGATGATCCGCAAGACGGTCGGGCTCGCCGAGGCCGGCTGAGGCATCTGTCCTCCCATAGAGGGTGCGCCTGCGGGACAGTGTGCCATTACGGCCTGCTATTCACCAGAGCGCACACTTCCATTTTGCTCATAACGCTCACGCTTGCTCGCTATTGCTAGCTTGAGTCTGCTATTTGCAGTCCGCGATTGTTGGATGCATGGTAACCGGAGCACTGCTACCTGACCCGCCGCATCCGCCGACACTGGTTACTGGCCTGCGATGGCGGCGGGCGTTTCTCGGCCGCGGACAGGAGCTTGCACAGGTGCGGCGGTGGCTATCGTGCCTTCTGCCGGAGTGCCCCGCCCGAGACGACGTGCTCAGCGTCGCTGTCGAGCTGGGCAGCAACGCACTGCAGCACACCAGGAGCGGGATGCCGGGCGGCTGGTTCGCCGTCGAGGTGACCTGGGACCAGTCCGTGGTGCAGCTGGCCGTGGCCGATGGCGGCGGCCCGGCCGAACCACGAGTGATCGATGACCGAGACGGGGAGCGCGGCCGCGGCCTGCTGCTGGTGCGCGGCCTGTCGGTGCGGACCGGATGGACAGGAGACGAGCGGAGCCGGCTGGTATGGGCGCAGATCGCCTGGCCGGACCACGGTCCTGGCGCCGCAGAGCCATCACGCAACGGCGATCAGACTGCGATCGGCGACTGTGACCAGGTGCTGGCACTGCGGCTCGCGGTCGCTGGTCACCTGCCAGCGCAGTGCGGCTGCCATGCGCTCACCCCTGCCTGCCCGGTCGACTGCCTCGCAGTAGTGCTGAGCACCGCCACTTTCCACGCTCTGACGCGGGCTGAGCACGGCCTGTTCGATCCGCCCGCCACGGTTGGCCAGGTGCTTGAGCTGTGGCGAGCCAAGCGGCTGGGCCTTGCCGCTGGGCTGGGGCGGCGGCGCCTGGGCGAGATCGAGGCCGCCTTGGTGATGGCTGGATTCCTCCTCGGCGACCCGGACCCGCCAGGTCGATCCCTGGTTCCGGGATCGGCTGGCCGGGACTTGCCAGGTGAGGGGCTAACCCACAGTCGCTAGCCACGGCCAGGGTCACCGCCCGGCGCCTGTTGCGGTCCTTCCTTTTCGCCCGGCTTAGATGCCGCGCCCATCTTGAGACGACTACATAAGGAGCAAGTATGGCTGACCGTTCCACGCCTGCGGTGGCTGGGAAGATTCTCGCGCCGCAGGCCCGGCTGGAGCCGGATGCGATCGGGGTGACGCAGGACACGGTGATCGGGATGGCCTCGTCTGCGCCGGCCGGGACGGTCGCTGCGACGCTGGCGTCGCTGGCGGCGGTGACCGCGTATGGGGGCGGGGTGGAGATCTTGCTGACCGCGGTGCCGATGCTGATCATCGCGAACGCGTACCGCAGGCTCAACATGTGGAACGCGAACTGCGGCGCCAAAAGAGTGGGTGGGCCGGTCGATCAGCCCGTACCTGGGGTTCTTGACCGGGTGGCTGATGATCGCCGGGTACCTGATCGGCACCGTCGCCGAAGTCGTCGTCCTCGGCCCGTCCGTGCTCGCCATCTTCAACGCTCATCCCGCCGGGCCATGGCCATCGGTCGAGATCGACACCGCGGTGTGCCTGGTGATGGGCGTGATCGCGGTCATCGGCATCCGGCTGACCGCGCGGACACAGATCGGCATGGCCGTAATCGAGTACGCGATCCTGGTCGGTTTCTCGGCGGCCGGGCTGGTCGCCGTGCTGAGCCACCAGCACGGTACGGTGCCGATGACGAGCAGCTGGTGGAGGCTGTCCGGGATTGGCGGGCGGGGCAACGAGGTCGCCGGATTGCTGATCGCGGTGTACGTGTACAGCGCGTGGGACGGCACCGTGTACGTCAACGAGGAAGTCAAGCATCGGAGGAACAACCCTGGCCGTGCCGCTGTCTGGGCGGTCGCCTTACTGACCCTACTGTACACGCTGGCCCAGATCGGGCTGCAAGGCGTCGTCTCGCCCGCGAGACTGCAAGCCCACGCCGCCACCGCGCTCGTCTATGTCGCGCAGGCGCTCGGCGGCACAGGCGGGGCCAGGGCCATGGCGCTGGCGATCGCGCTGTCGGTGATCGCCACCACCGGCACCGCGATCGTGCTGACCGCCCGCATCGTGCTCGGCATGGCGTCCTACCGGACCCTGCCGCCGTTCCTGGGCACCGTGTCGGCCAGGTTCTCTACACCGATGGCGGCGAGCGTAACGGCCGGGCTGCTGATCATCGCCCTGACGTGGGTGTACATGCTGGCCACCAGCGTGCAGAACGTGTTCGCTGACGTGGTGGCGGTGGCCGGGCTGCTGTTCAGCATGTTCTATATCCTGACCGCCGTCGCGACGATGGTGTATTACCGGCGGCGCATCTTCGCGGACGTGCTGGACTTCGTCATGCTCGGCGTGCTGCCGCTCGGCGCAGCCGTGACCTTGGCACTGGTCCTGATCCGCTCCCTGCAGATCGCCCCGGCTGGGCAGGACTGGTCCGTGATCGCGATCGTGGCCAGTGGCCTGGTCTTGATGCTGATAGCCCGGTTTGGGCTGCGGTCGCCATTCTTCCAGGTCAGGCGGGAGAGCTACGCGCCCCGCCACTAACCCGGCGCCCGCCTCAAGCTGGACCGGCCCGCAGAAAGAATCCGATGACTGAGCTATCACCCCCGGCGCATGCCAGTCCGCCAAGCACCGCAACCACGTCGAGCTGTTCCGGCACATGTTCCTGCACGACCAGCTCGGCAGCAAGCTCCTCGATGCGAAGTCGCTGCGGGAGGTCTACGAGCTGCTGCATGGCTACCCGCTGATCGGCGACTTCATGTCCTACCAGACCGCCATCGACCTGAACTACTCATCACTGCTTGGCTTCAGCGAGAACGACTTCACCCAGGCCGGGCCGGGCGCGTTGCGCGGCATCAAGAAGGTGTTCGTGGATCTGGGCGATTACGCCCCCGCCGAGATCGTCTTCGCCGCCACCCCGGAGCCGATCCGGCTCTTCTTCCGCCGAAATGGGGGATCAACGACAGCCTGCCGGGCCAGCCGGTGTTCAGCGCCCGCAACTCGGCGGAGCGCGTGCAGGCGGCCTTGTTCTGACCCATGCCCGCGACTCGCCCCTGATCACCAGGCGCGATACGCAGATCCGCCGGCACTCCACCGAGCCAGTCAATCGGTCAAGGCGTCCCCTACCTCGGCCGGCAGGCTTTGATCAGTCCATGAGCTGGAACGAGGTGTCCGGGGTGAGTTCGGCGACGTCCATCTGGGCCTTCTGCAGCCTTCCCGAGTAGTCCCAGTTCATCGACTGCCAGCGAGTGAACTGGTCAAGTACCCAGCTGCCGGACAGCCGGGACCCGTTGCCTGACTTGCCGTTGCCGCCGAACGGCAGGTGTGCCTCAGCGCCGGAGGTGGAGTTGTTCACGCTCACCAGGCCGGCCGAGATACCACGCCGGAACGCGAACACCTCGGCTGGCTCGGTCGTGTAGATCGACGACGACAGGCCGTAGCCCGGGGCGTTGGCCAGCCCGATCGCCTCGTCCAGGTCGCGGTAGCTGGTCACGCCGACCAGCGGGCCGAACGTCTCGGCACGGAAGATCGCATCGTCGCGGCGCAGCCCGGCCACGATCGTGGGGTGGTAGAAGATCCCGGCGTCCGGGTCGCCGACGAATCCCTCGCGCGGGTTCGCCGCCGTGATCCGGCCGGTCGAGGTGGACCCGAGCACGCTGTGGTGCGGCTGGATCCAACCGAGGTGGTCCTCGAACCGCGCAGCGAACTTGTGATCGAGCATCGGCCCGAAGACCACATCGCTGAACGGGTCGCCCACAGGGGCATGCCGGACCGCGAGGTCGAGTCGTGCTACGAAATCGTCGTGGATGCTGTCGTGCACGATCACGGTGCCGAGCGACGTGCACCGCTGCCCGGCGGTGCCGAAACCGGAGAACAGCGCGGCCTGCACAGCGAGGTCCAGCTCCGCGCTTTGCGTTATGACCATCGGATTTTTCCCGCCGAGTTCCAGGCAGGCCGACTGCAGGTGGCGGCCGGTCAGCTCGCCGATCCTGGACCCGACTGCGCTGGAGCCGGTGAAGCCGACCTTGTCGACCAGCCCGCCGTCCAGTGCCTGCTCCAGCCCGGCGAAGGTCGTCTCGCCGTCCGCCAGCACCAGGTTCAGCACCCCGTCGGGCAGGGCGCCGCCGTGGACCAGCAGGTCAGACAGCGCCGCGCCGCAGGCCGGTGAGTAATCGGCCGGCTTCCACACCACCGCGTTGCCGCAGAGCAGGGCCGGGATGAGATACCAGGACGGCACCGCGACCGGGAAGTTGCCCGCGGTGATGACGCTGACGACGCCGACCGGGTTGCGGAACGTGAACAGCTGCTTGTCCGGCATCTCGCTCGGCACGGTCTGGCCGTAGAGCCGTCTGCCCTCGCCAAGGAAGAAGTCGCAGGTGTCGACGATCTCGCGGACTTCGCCGAGCGCTTCGGCGTAGGGCTTGCCGATCTCCCTGGTGACTAGTCTGGCGAGCGATGCGGCGTTGGCCTCGACTAGGCGGCCGATGTGGGCGATCGCGCGGCCTCGCACCGGGGCGGGCACGTCCGCCCAGGCCGGCTGTGCCGCGCGGGCCGCTCGCGCGGCAGTGACGAAGGTGCCCGCATCGCCGAGCGCGACGTCGGCAACGACCTCGCTGGTGCGAGCCGGGTTGGTTGATGAGATGCGGCCGCCTGGCGCGCCGGTGACTGGGGCGCCGGCCACGATCGAGCTGATGCTGCGGTTAGTCATGACCCCATTGTCGCGATCTCCTCGGGCCGGACGGAATCTCCAGCCCGGCCGGGCCAATCACGTCCGTGCGGCGGGGCTCAGGAAGCCGACACTAGGTCCTGGTCGTCCGGAGCCGGAGCCGCCGGGTGCTCCAGGCGGGGAATGTCCCGCATCCGGCGCAGCGGCGAGAACAGCACCCAGAACGCTGCCGCCCAGCTGCCGATCACTCCGACCCAGATCGTCGAGCGGACGCCAAGGACGGCAGCGGATCCAAGCACGCCGCCGAGCAGGCCGCCAAGCGGCAGCGTGCCCCAGACGATCCAGCGCATGGCAGCGTTCATCCGGCCGAGCAGCTCGGGCGGGCAGAGAAGCTGCCGGTAGCTGAGCTGTGCGACGTTGTAGACGACGGCCGTAAAGCTGAACCCGAGCAACGCCACGGGGAAGAACGCCAGCCGCGGGCCGGGCTCAGCCAGCGGCATCATGATCGGGATCGCCCCGAAGACCAGCATGGAGAACCAGATGATCCGGGCCGAGCCGATCCACCGGGACATCCGGCCGGACAGCACGCCGCCCAGGATCCCGCCCAGGCTGCCGACCGCTACCAGCAGGCCGGTGTCGGCCGGCGGGACGTGCAGCACGCGGACCAGGAAGATGATCTCCAGCGCGCCCGCCATGGACCCGAACAGATTCGCTGTCGCGGTGCATGCCGCGATCTTGCGCAGCACCGGATGCCTGAACACGAACGCCAGTCCAGCGAAAAGCTCAGCGCGCAGCCCGGCAGCGCCACGGCCCGCCGTCTGGCTGCGGACCGGCCTGGGCTCCCTGGCCCTGATCAGCAGCAGCGACAGCCAGGAGAAGGCATAAGAAATGGAGTTCACGGTCATCGACCCGGCACCGATCAGCCCGTACAGCCCGCCGCCTATTCCGGGTCCGGCTACCTGCGCGAACGCCTGGGTGGCACCGAGCTTGCCGTTGCCGTCATGCAGCTGCTCGTGGTCGATCAGCGATGGCACGTAACTCTGATAGGCGACGTCGAAGAAGACCGTCGCCAGGCCGGCCAGCAGCGCCACGGCGAAGAGCTGGGTCATCGTCAGCACATGGAGCGCGGCAGCGACCGGGATCGAGCCGATGATCAGCATCCGGGCCAGGTCGCAGCCGATCATCAGGCGCCGCTTGGCGATCCGGTCCACGACCAGCCCGGCCGGCAGGGCGACCAGCAGGAAGCAGATCGTGCTGGCTGCGGACAGCAGGCCCACCTGGAAGGTGGACGCGCTGAGCAGCACCACCGCGGTGAGCGGCAGCGCCACCGTGGTGACCGCGGAGCCGAGCTCGCTGATCGCCTGGCCGCCCCAGAGCGTCATGAAGTCCCGATGCCGCCACAAGCTCCGCGACTGCGACTGTGGCGGCGAGGCGGTGTCGGGCACGTACCGACTCTGGCCTCGTTACGTGGATTATGCCAGCCGATTACCCGGGCACGACGTCAGCGCCGGATGGTACGACCCGCCGCGACCTGGCATCGACTAGGTCCCGACATAACCAGCCAGACCAATCGCGAGCACGACTGTAATCGCTGCTATCTGGTCGAGCGATCAGATGAACAGCAGCTGGGCGCCCTCGGTCTTCTCGATGAAGTCAGCCGCGCTGATGATCCCTTCGACCGCGTCGTACAGGTCGGTCTCGTCCAGGTGCATCATGTCGGCGGACATCCGGCAGGCCCACAGGTGGCCGCCCGAGTCGACGATCTGCGCCAGGAACTCCGGCACATCCGGAACGCCGATGTCCTGGATCTGCTTGCGCATCTGGTGCGTCGCCATCGCCGTCATCCCGGGCAGGCCGCCGAGACCCTGGGGCATGTGGGTGGCCGTGTTGCCGAGCATGGTGAACTTCAGCTCGCCCATTCGGGACTTGGTGATCATGTCGAAGCCCCAGAAGGTGAAGAAGAGATCAACCTGCACGCCTTCGCCCAGGGCGGCGTTGGCCAGGATCAGGCCGGGGTAGGCCATGTCCAGGTTGCCCTTGGAGCAGATGATGGCCAGTTTGCGACCGGTTGGCGCGCTATCGCCGAAGTCGGGCACGATTGCCGGAGCGGGCTGGGTAGTGGTGGTAGTCATGGCGTACCTCATCTCATTCGCGGCGCGCTCGCGCGCGGCGCTGTCAGCTGCGGCTGGTTTACACGCAGCCGTGCGGCTTGGGCAGCCCGGCGATATAGGCCATTTTCTTGGCCGGTTTGCCGGGAAATAGGGTGAACAACTCCTTCACCGGAATGCCCGCCAGGGTGGAGACGCGGCGCAGGGTGGCCGTCTCCCCTTGTTCGGGATAGTCCTGGCGCAAGAACCTGATCGCCTTCCAGTGCGCGTCGGTCAGCTCGATGCCGATCTGCGCGGCTAGCAGCCTGCCGAGGTCTTCGCTCCATTCGTCGTATTCGGTGAGGAAGCCCTCGGTGTCGACGTGGATCTGGGCAGTGCCGATCGTGGTGACAGTCATGACTGCCCTGCCTTTCTTGACGTGCTCTCTGTTGTTTGCTGATCCGCTGTTTGCTGCACCGCGGGCTGGTGCTTGCCGGCCATCGACATGTGTGCCGGAAGCGGGATCGGGCGGCCGGGCAGCAGCATGTGCCAGTACATCCAGCGGAACGCGAGCTTGCCCCAGTGGTTGGCCGTGCTCTCCCGCAGCAGCCCGAACGGACCCAGCACCGGGATCGGGTAGCTGCCAGTCAGCGGCTCGGTGTCGTAGTTGAAGTCGATCAGCAGGCCCTTGCCGTCGCCGGACTCGACGAAGCAGTTGGCGTGCCCGTCGAAGCTGCCGGTCATCGGCTGGCCGGCCACGTGCTGGCAGAAGTTGTCGGTGAACACATCGGTGCTGAAGTGAGCGACCGAGCCGGCCTTGGAGGTCGGGATGTTGTTCGCGTCACCGATCGCGAAGATGTTGCCGTGCGCCTTGGACAGCAGGGTGTGCTTGTCGACCGGCACGTAGTTCAGTTCGTCGCCGAGCCCGGAGCGGGCGACGTAGTCCGCGCCCATGTTCAGTGGCACCGTGACCAGCAGATCGAACGGGATCTCCCGCTCGTCGTAGGAGACCAGCACCTTGGTGTCGTCGTCGATCCGCTCGACCATGAAGTCGGACTCGACGGCGATCTTGCGCTCGTCGAGCATCGTGCCAAGCTGTGCCGACGCGATCGGCTTGGTGAACGCGCCGGACAGCGGGGTGGCGTAGACGATCTCGACCCGGTCCCGCATGCCGCGGTGCCGGAAATACGCCTCGGCCAGGAAGGTGAACTCCAGCGGCGCGACCGGGCACTTGACCGGCATGTCCACGATGTGCACCACGAGCCTGCCGCCGTCGAACGCGGCCAGCGCGCCGGCCAGCGCGGTCGCTCCGTCCAGGCTGTAGAAGTCGAAGATGGAATGCCGCCACAGCGGGCCGAGCATGCCCGGGGTCTGGTCCGGCCGCGGCGAGGTGCCGGTGGCGATGACCAGGTAGTCGTAGCCGAGCCGCTGCCCGTCGGCGAGCAGCACGACATTCGCCTCGGGATCGACCCGGTCGATCTCGCCGAGCACCAGATCGATGCCAGCTCCGATGAACTGCCGGCGCGGCTTGACGACCTGCTCAGGTGAGTACCCGCCAAACGGGATGAAGAGCAGACCCGGCTGGTACAGGTGCGCGTCGTTCTGATCGACCACCGTGATCTGCCACTGCGCCCGGTCCAGCCGACGCCGCAGCTTGTTGGCCACCATCGTGCCGGCCGTGCCGCCGCCGAGCACCAGCAATCGCCGCATAACACCCTCCCCACCGCGACGGCACTGCGGTGGCCGCCGGTCGGGGCCGGTGAGACCGTTCTCACCGGTCCCCGCGATTTCGACGCTATGCGGGTCCTGCCGCGAAGCTCAGAGTCGTAGGTCCCCGTTCAGCGGGACATCCGGCGTCCGCGCTGCTCCGGGCGTGACCCAGGCGTCCGCGCCGGACCGTGGCACGATTCGGTCTGTGCCGAACATCAGCGCCGGAGGGGTACGTCCGCGGTTGTGATATCACTAGATATCACAACGGAGGTGCGGATGACCGATGTCCTGATCCGTGACATGCCAGATGACGTGATCGCGGCGGTGGACGCGCACGCCGGGCGGCTCGGGCTGTCGCGCAGCGAGTACCTGCGCCGCCGCCTGGCGCAGGATGCGGCTGCCCCGTGGTCGGGGGTGAGCGCTGCGGATCTGGCCCGGTTCGCCCAGGTGTTCGGCAATCTGGCCGACCCGGACGTGATGTCGCGGGCGTGGCGGTGACGACCTGGCTGATCGACAAGTCGGCCCTGGCGCGGCTGTCTACAAGCCGGGATGCCGGTGTGTGGGCGCACGGATTGA
>Ga0116216_10002294_pt1 | contig 12807 bp, 8 predicted proteins | sample Sb_taG_11_FD_89696 | JGI IMG/M metagenome (GOLD analysis project Ga0116216, IMG submission 89696) | Peat soil microbial communities from Weissenstadt, Germany - Sb_50d_3_AS metaG | ecosystem: Environmental > Terrestrial > Soil > Wetlands > Peat | place: Germany: Weissenstadt | collected 2010-09-21
CCCGTATCGACCCCGGAACGCTCAGGGTTCCGGGCCGGATTTCGGCGGGTGGTCGAGGCCGCGCTTGAGGCGGGCGAACTCCTCCGAGAGGTCAGGTCGTATCGTCGGGAGGTTTTGGCGCTCCAGATCCGCAACGAGACCGGTCGTGGTCGCACGGTCGCCGCGAACCAAGGAAAGCTGGGCGAGCCGCAGGACCACGTCGATCTCTTCGAGGGTGTGCTTCAGCCCTTGGAGCAGCCGGTGCGCCTCGAGCAGGTCGGTCTGGGCGGCGTCGTACCGGCCCTGGTCAATCGCGACCTGGCCCCGAACCTTGAGCGAGACGCTCAACCCCACCTGGTCTCCGATCCGACCGAAGAGGTCGCACGCCCCCTGGGCCTTCTCGAGCGCCTCGTCGAGACGACCGGTCTCCCGAAGGAGCTCCGACGTCTTGTAGAGCGCCCACGCGATCCGACGAGGGTCCTGGGCCTTCTCCGCGAACCGGATCGCCTGCGCGTACTCGCCGACCGCCTCCTCGCGGACGGGGGGAGGGCATCGGGCGTCGGCCAGCATATCCCCGAGGAAGAGGTGCGCCTGCGCGGATTCGCGAACGGACCCGAGGCCGTCCCGCGCGACCGTGACCTCCCGCGCTTCGGCGATCGCCTGGTCGATCTCGCCCATCATGGCGAGCGCGGCCACTCGCCAGATCTGCGCGCGAAGGATGACCTGCGGGTTCCCGAGCTCCCGGGCGAGCCGTATTTCCTCCGTGTGCTGGGCGAGGGCCTCGGCGTAGTGCCCCTCGTAGTAGAGCACCTGGCCGAGCTGGTGGTGGGCACCGACCTGGACGAGCAGCTGCCGCTCGAGCCCCGGGGAACTGAGGATCTTCCTCGCGAGCTCCCCCGCGGCGGGCATCTCTCCCCGGTCGGTCAGGACCCGGCCGAGGAAGATCTCGAGGGTCGCCCGGCGGCTGGGAGACAAGCGCGGGTCGTCCTTCGCTCGGGCGAGGAACCGGCGCAGGATCCCCTCGGACTCTTTCAGGTGGCCCAGCTCCTCGCTGATCCGGGCGAGCTCGAGCGCCAGCTCGGCCTCCCCGTCGATGTTCTCGGGGTGTACGCCGCGCTGGCTCTCGAGGGCCCGAGAGAGATGCTCGCGCGCGACGTCCGGGGCGAGCGCGCGCTCGGCGATCTCCGCGGCCATTCGGTTGTACTGGACCGATTTCCGGCTGACCTGGCCGAGATAGAAGTGGCGGGCGAGGGCGTAGACCGTAGCGAGGCCTCCGCTCCCCATCGCCTCCAGGGTCTCGCCCGCGCTCCAGTGAAGGATCCTCCGACGGCTCTCCGTGAGGCGGTCATACACTTCCTCGCGGAGCCGGTCCTCCGGGAACGCGAGCAGTTCCCCCGGCCGCTCGAGCAGAATGCCGTGACCGACCAGGCGGTCGACCGTCTCGGCGAGCCGTTCCTCGTCCTGCTCTCCGCTCGCTCGAAGGAGGAGTGCGAAGGAGAACTCCGGGCCGAGCACCGCACCGACATCGAGGGCGCGCTGGGCCCCCGGGTCCAACGGAGGAAGACCCGCTCCCCCGGGCGCCCCGCCCTCCTCCGCCGAGGAGGAGTGGCGGTCGAACTGCTGGAGGAGCAGCGGGTTCCCGCCGGTCTCCGAGTACCGTCGCGCGACCTCCTCGGGGGAGAACTTCCGCGTCGGGTCGCTCACGCGCAGGTATTCGGCGGCCTCACCGGAAGTCATCGGACGAAGGACGATCGGCCGCGCCTCGGTCGCGACCTGGAACGCTTCGAGGCGAGTGCGCCCCGCGCCGGAGAGCGAGGCGTGCGACCGAGTGGTCCCGAGGACCCACAGAGGCTGGTTCGTCAGCTGCTTCGCGAGGTACTCCACCGCGACGAGCGACGACTCGTCGGCATGGTGGAGGTCTTCGAGGACCAGGACCGTCGGACCGTGCCGGGTGAACACGAGGAACTGCTCGACGATCGCGGTGCGGACCCGGTCCTGCGAACCTTCGCCGCGCTCGTGGGTCCCGCTGAGCAGTTCGAGCAATCGCTCTTCGATGCCGATCGGCCCGGAAACGCTGGCTTCGCTCAGGCCCGGGGCGAACCCGAGCAGGAACTCGTCGCCCCCCACCGGGGCGGTCCGTCCGGGCTTCAGGGCCGGGTCGTCGTGGGCGCTCTCGATCGCGGACCGGACGAGCCAGTAGGGCGGCGGGTCATCGAGGGCCGGGGCCCGACCGATGAGCACGAGCGCACCGCGGGCGCGCATCTGTCGAACGAGCTCGGCGATGAGGGCGGTCTTACCGACCCCCGTGTCGCCGACGAGGAGCGTGACGCCGCCGGCGCCCGCTCGCACCTCATCGAACCGACGTTGGAGGGCGATGACCGTCTCGACCCGGCCCACGAATGGTCGACCCGGCCCGGCCGCCGCCATGTCGCGTCCCCCCGGTGATGGGGGGCTCCGAGTACTTACGTGCGCGTTCGAGCGGATTTGAGGAAGGGAAGGGCGACGACCTCTCCGGGAGTTTCCCGCCCCCGGATCCCCAGGGTCACCTTCGTCCCCGGTGCAATGAGGTCGGGCGGAAGATACGCGAGGGCGATCCCCTTTCCGAGAGTAGGGGAGAGACCCCCGCTCGTCGCCTCGGTCACGGGCTTTCCGGCGGAATGGACGGGCGTGCCGTGGCGCGGGATCGCTCCCACCTCCGCGACCTCGATTCCGACCAGGCGGCGCTTCAGTCCGTCGGTGCGCTCCTTCTCGAGCGCCGGCCCGCCGACGAACACGTGGTCGAAATCCACGAAGCGGTCCTGGCCCGCTTCGAGGGGCGTATGGTCCCGGTGGAATTCCTGGCCCGAGAGCAGGTACCCCTTCTCCAGACGAAGGGTGTCGCGCGCTCCGAGGCCAACGGGCACTACCCCTGCGGCGAGGAGACGCTCGGCGAGCGCCTCGGCCTCCTTCGCGGGAACGAACACCTCGTAGCCGAGCTCGCCGGTGTAGCCGGTTCGGCTCACCATCAGGAACTCCTCGAGGGCCTCCGGCACGTGGAGCCCGAGGCGACCGGTGCGCGGTCCGGCGCCCTCCTGCTTCGGGAAGAACCGCACATGATAGAAGGGGAGCCCGGAGAGGTCCCACGGGAAGAGCGATTCGAGGACCGCTCGGGACTTCGGTCCCTGGACGGCGAGCAGCGCGACCGGACCATTCCACCGGCCGATCGTCGTGTCGGGGCCGCGGTGCTGGCGGAGGATCTCCTCGATCTCGTCCGCGCGACCCGCGTTGGGAACGACCACGAACGAACGGGTGAGCTCCTCTCCGGTGTCGACCCGGCTGATGAGGAGGTCGTCGACGATGAACCCGGTCGCCTCGAGCAGGAAGGTGTAGCGGACCTGTTCGGGGACGAGTCCCGGAACGTTCGCGGTCGTCCGACGGCCGAGGAGGTCCCCGGCGTGAGCGCCCTCGACCGTGAGGATGCCCATGTGGGAGACGTCGAACAGCCCGACCCCTTCGCGGACCGCGCGGTGCTCGGCGAGGATGCTCGTGTAGTAGAGCGGCATCTCCCAGCCCGCGAACGGGACCATGTGGGCGCCGTGCCGTCGATGGAAGTCATAGAGGGCGGTACGACGGAGCGGGACCGCGGTCGGAGGGGCCGGTTCGCTCATGTGACGATCTCCGCGAGGCGCCCCTGTTCGCTCGCGAGCCGGATCTCGAGGGCGACGCGACGACCGCTGCTCATCGGGGTCCGATAGAGCGCGTTCCCGTACGGATGGCCGAGCGAGAGGTGGACGTTCGTTCCTCCTCCGATCCGGGCCGCGACGTCGAAGACCGTGGGATGGCCCGTGCGGTCGATGCAGGTCTGCAGGCAGAACGGTCCGAGGATCCCGGGAGGGTAGTGCGCGCGGGCCGCGTCCACGAACTTCTCGCCCATGCGGAAAACCTCTTCGAGGATCGACTCCCGGACCGTAAGCGTTCCGTGCCCCACGACCGTGTACTCCGGGATCCGGTCGGAGTCGCTCAGCTCGAGCTGCTGGGCGGCCGGGAGGCGGACGAGACCGTCGAGGTTGCTCTCGCGCCGCTCGTCGACGCCGAGCAGCTCGAGCCCATCCTCGCGCGAGACGAGCGGCGAGAAGAAGAAGTTGAAGTTGAACACCGGTCCGAGGACGTACTCCTCGATCCGGGCGGTAGCGAGGTCGGCCGGATCGACCGTGCCCCGGGCCACCAGGCGCTCGACCTTGGCACGATACTCCGCGGGGCTCGTGACCGTGAAGAACCCGCGCTCGAGCCGGCGGGTGGCGTGGGGCAGTTTCACGATGGCGAGGCCATCGATCGCCTCCGGACCCGGGATGCGGTGCGGCGTCGGGATGCCCGCCTTTTCGAGAAGGGTGTAGTAGTTGTCGCGCTCGCTGCGCTCCTCGATCCGCAGCAGGCGACGCGACCCCACGATCGGCACGCGGAAATCGTCCTCGATCGTGGAGAGGGGAAGGTAGGAGCTGAACGCGCGGTTCGGCACGAGCACGACCCCTCCGGAGCGCAGACGCGCCTGGGTCGCGGGGGAGGCGATCTCCGCGAACTTCGGGAATGTCCACACGGTGTCCACGCATCCGCGGACCCGCGCTCCGTCCGGTCCCCGCACCGAGCGGAAGTAGCGGGCGTACGTCGCGTCCCGGCCGGCCTCCGCGAGGACGAGGCTCGAGAGCCCCTCCGTCACCGCTCCATCCGCGATGTCGATCGCCGAGTGCGAGCCGACCGTTCCGACCACCGGAGGGGACGGGTACGAGGGGAGGAGCGCCCGAACTTCCTCGAGGGAGAGGGGCATGCCCGACCGCACGGTCACAATAGCTTAAGCGCTCGGGCCACCCGCTCCGATGAGAGCGGCAGCTCGGTGACGTGCGCGCCGGTCGCGTCGCGGACCGCGAGCGCCACCGCGGCCGGAACCGGGATCATCGGCGGCTCTCCAAGGCCCTTGGCCCCGAACGGTCCGGCCCCCGCGAACCCCTCCACGAACGTCACCTGGATCGGAGGGACCTCCCCGAGGGTCGGGATCCGGTAATCGAGCAATCCGGCGTTCAGCAACCGCCCATCCTCGGACCAGAGCGCTTCTTCGGTGAGCGCGGTACCGAGACCCATCACGATGCCTCCTTCGACCTGGGCGGGCGCCGTCATCGGGTCGATGACGGTTCCGACGTCGTGGAATGCGGCGTACCGCGTGACCCGCACGGTGCCGGTCGCACGGTCGACCGTTACCTGCGCGGCGTGGGCCGCGCCGGTGAAGTCAGTGTACGGGTAGAACGTCCCCGCTTCCACCTTGCGCTCGTCGATCGTCCCGGACGTGCCGTAATGCCGACCGCTCGCGACGATTCCGCCCGCCGAACGCTCCGAGTCGCTGCAGAGCTCCCGTATCGGCCGACGGGTCGACCCCTGTTCGGCCACGATCTCCCCGGCCCGCACCGCGAGGTGGACCGGACCGGAGCCGCCGAGACGCTTCCCGATCTCCTCGAGCAGCGTGAGGGAGGCGGCCTGAACCGCGCGCCCGAGCGCGGCCGTCGTCCGGCTCCCGAAGACCCCCGAATCGAACGGCGCGCTCGAGGTGTCTTCGTACGCGACCGAGACGCGCTCCCGGGGCAGCTCGAGGGACCGAGCGGCCACGGACGCGATCCCGGCGAGCACGCTCCCGCTGCCAATCTCCCGTTCTCCCTGGACCACCGTGAGGTCGGTCGGGGAGAGACGAAGGCGAACCTCACCGCCCGCTCCGGTCCCGGTCGACCAGAATCCCACCGCGACCCCGACCCCGCTGTCCGGGCCGGCGTCTGCCCGCCACTGGGCGGCCGTAGCTCGCGCCAATTCGAAGGCGGTGACGAGTCCGAACGGACCCACGGCCTGCCCGAGGGGCGTCGTGTCGCCTTCCTTCCACAGGTGCGCGGCCCGGAACTCGAGAGGGTCGAGGCCGGCTTCCCGGGCGACATGGTCCAGATGGGACTCGAGGACGAACACGCACTGGGGGGCGAACGGAGCGCGGTGTGGACCGAACGCCGGCTTGTTCGTGCGCACGGCGTATCCTTCGACCTCGAACGCGGGCGTGCGGTACGGTCCGAGCAGGAACCCGATCGAGTAGCCGGTCGCAAAGTCGCGGCCCGGAAGCGACGTGCCGACGTCGAGCAGTAACCGAACTCGTCGCCCGACGATCCGACCCCCCGTCACCGCCGTCTCCATCCGGATCACGGACGGAAGGGTGGTGCGTCCGAGGAGGAACTCCTCCCGGTAGCCGAGGGCGAGCCGCACCGGGCGCCCGGTGGCCTTCGCGAGCAGGAGGGCGTACGGCTCGAGGAGCGCGGCGCCTTTGCCCCCGAAACCGCCCCCGACCCAGGTTCCCTCGACGACGACGGACTCTTCGGGAACTCCGAGCAGCGAGGCGACATCCTCCCGCGTCCCGAAGGGGGTCTGGGTGCAGGTGCGTACGCGCCACTTGCCGTCCTTCACCTCCGCGAGGCAGGCGTGGGGCTCGAGGGCGACCTGATGGACGCTCGACGTGCGATAGGTCTCCCGCACGACGGTCTCCGCGCCTTGGAAGATCGCATCGAGGTCCCCCTCTCGCGCGCGGACGTGGGCCGCGACGTAGGGCGAGCTCTCGGCATTCGAACCCGGCCAGTCGGGGAAGACCTGCTCAAGGTCGGAGATCACCGGAAGCGGGTCGACCTCCACGCGCACGGCTCGAGCCGCCCGACGGGCCAGCTCGCGCGTCGGCGCCGCCACGGCCGCCACGGGCTGGTTCCGGTAGACCACGGTATCCGTCGGAAAGATCGGGCGGTCGGGGTCACCGGTCGCTCCGGGCAGGAGGGCCGCGAGGTCGGCGGCCCCGATCGCGACGACGCCCTCGAGCGCGCGGGCCGGTGAGAGGTCGACCGACCGAAGACGGCCGTGCGCGACCGGGGATGGAACGAGCGCGGCCCACCACATTCCCGGAACATCGAGGTCCGCCCCGAACACGGCGGAGCCGTCGAGCTTCGTGCGAGCGTCGGGACGCCCGGACGCGATCAGGGGGCCTCCGGACGGAGCAGCGCGACGGCGCGGGCGATCGAAAGATAGCCGGTGCATCGACAGAGATTCCCCCCGAGGTCCGAGAGGAGCTCGTCGACGGTCGCCGACCGGCCGCGTTCCCGAAGCAGACCGGCGAGAGCCACCACGAAGCCCGGCGTGCAGTACCCGCATTGCAGTGCGCCGGCCCGCTCGAACGCGTTCTGGACCTCGCGCCCGACGGGATCGTCCGCCATGCCTTCGATCGTCGTGAGGGACGTGCCTTCCACCTCGTGCGTGAGCGTGAGGCACGACAGCATCGACACCCCGTCGACGAGGACGGTGCACGCTCCGCAATCTCCGCTGCGGCACCCTTCCTTCGTGCCCTTCAGCCCGAGGCGCCATCGGACCGTATCGAGCAACCGCTCCGACGCCGGTACGTCTTCGACGGCCCGGGGCTTGCCGTTGACGGTCAGTGCGAGAGAGGTGGGCGTCATCGAAGCTCCGGGCGGGAAACCATGACGGCCCGCACCGCACGTTCTACGAGGGTCTCGACGAGATGACGGCGGTACTCCTCCGAGGCCCGTCGGTCGGTAACGATCGTCAGGTGACGCGCGGCCCGTTCGGCGGCGGCGCGCGTCGCTGCCTCGGTGGGCGCCGCTGTCCCAAGCATTTCTTCGGCCTCTGGGACGCGCGATGCTCGGGGCGGGATCCCTCCGACGGCCAATCGCCAACGGTGGTCCGATGGGGAGTACGCCGCGGCGACCGCGATCTGAGAGATGTCGTTCGCGGGACGGACCCGCTGCCATAGGTAGGCGGACGGTCTTGGTTCGGGAAAGCGGACGGACCGGATCAGTTCGCCGGACGCGAGCGCCGTGCTCCGCGCTCCCCGGATGAACTGGTCGACCGACAGGGAGCGAGCGCCGGTCGGGCCGACCACGTCCACCTCCGCGTCGAGCGCGAGAAGCACCGGGATGAGGTCGGAGGCCGGGGCGGCCCGACCGAGGTTTCCCCCGAGGGTCGCCCGGTGGCGCAGCTGAACACTGCCCACCGCTCGGATCGCTTGGAGGAGCCCGGGATGCTGCCGCGGGAGCTCGGGGTCCCTCTCCAGAGAGCGCAGCGGCAACGTGCTGCCCACCGTGAGGACGGGGCCGTTCCAGTCCACGGTGCGCCACGGGAGCCGACGGAGCGAGACGACGCGTCGCGGAGCGCTCTTCCCCCCGTCGAGGTCGAACATCACGTCCGTTCCTCCCGCGAGCACGGTGACCTCCCCGGGCGCCCCGGTGCGAAGCTCTGCGATGGCGGCGTCCACGCTGGACGGCGTCACGAAGTCGAACGGCGGCATCGCCGCGACGCACCCCGAGCCGGGCACTAATGGTTTCGCGTCGGGGGGAGCGCCACGCCTTCTTTTTTATCCGATGAGCGGTTTTGGCAACCGGACCGCATGCCATTCGAACTCGCGTTGCGTTACAGCACTCCTCTGACCCCGATCGCCGACCTGGACGAGGTGCTGCGCGAATTCCTGCGGCTGGTCGGATATCTCGCCGAAGGCGAGGAGGGGCGCGGCTCCGAAGGACCGGTCGCGCATAGCCTCGCCTTTCGGCTCGTGCGCGATTGCCTCCTCAAGGACCCTTCGAAGGCGTGGTACGTGGACGAGCTGTCCGCCGCCCTCAAAACGTCGAAGCCGACGGTCTACCGGCATGTCAACAAGCTCAAGGCGCTCGACCTGCTGGAGGAGGCGGGGGGGGCCGCGGATGGGAAGGGACGAAAGGGATACCGGCTCCGCTATGGGAACTTGGCCCGCGCCTGGGACTTCACCGAGGCGAACGCCCAGAACGCCCTCCGACGCTATCGGGAGACCGTGAATCATTTGCAGACGCTCGTGGAGAAGCAGGCACTGGAGACCCCGGCGAAAGTGGTCGCGACGCCGCGCGCGGTCCTTCGGGAACGCGGAGGGGGACGATGAGCGACCCGCCGAACTCCCCGAAGCGACCGGCGATCGCCCTCACGACCGGTTCGAAGGTCACGGTCCGTTCCGCCGGCACCGAGAGCTCGGCGATCATCTCGACGGGCATGTTCCGCGGGCTCGTCTCCATCAGCGGCGACAACGCCCTCGCGATTGAGCTCGACGGCTCGGGCGGGGACGAGAAGGGCCGGATCCGGATCGTTCCGGTCCCGGCGATCCTCGCGATCGACATCCTCGAGGCGGCGAAGCCGGACGAGGAGAAGCGGAGCGACCCTCCGCGGGCCCCGGAATACTTCCGCTAGTCCGCGACGGACGCGGGAGACGGGCTTGGTGGGAGTTTCGTCGCGGAAGAGCCCCGCGATTTCGAACCCACGTCGCTGGCTTCGAAGGCCAGCAGGATAGTCCAGACTACCCCACAAGCCCGCCGTCCTTCCACGGAACGTCGGCTATTTGGACGTTCTGGGCTCGCGGCGCGCCGCGGCGGCCGGGTCGTGAAGTCCGACCCCTCGCGATTACCCCACGGGTCCCGTCGCGGCGCCCGGCCGGAACCGGTCAAGCGTGGTCTGGGCGGTGGACCCGGGAAAGAGCGTCGCGACCGAGTCGGCCAGCAGCTGGATCCTTTGCCGGACGTACGGCGTGATCCCGTCCATCGCTCCGAGACGCTGGGACAGTGGGAGGTACTTGCGCACCGATGCCTCGTAGACCGTGGAGAGGAGCTCCCCGTCGCATCGGTTCCCGGCCCGTTCCGCGACGCATCGTCCGGACAGCGGAGGGCGTCGGTAGGAGACCTCGCACGACTTGCAGCGGAATCGCTGCGTCCCGTAGCTCTTGAGGTTCCCCATCACGTCCGGCAGGAAATGGGCGTTCAGCACGAGGGTGACCGCCTCGGCGAGGTCGACCGCGCGGATCTGCGCGGCCAGGATGAGCGAGCGCTCGACGAGCTCGACCATCGGCCGGCCCTCGCGGTACGCCGAGCGGACCGGTCCGCCCGCGATTCGGTGCGTGTCGTGCGTGAACCCGTAGCCCGAGAGCGCGCGGGAAGTGTTGAGCCGATGCCCGACCAGGTCGAGCATCGACTCGACCTCCTTGGGGTCTCGCCGCTCGGCCGCCGCACGGTAGAGGGCGAGCGGGTAGCGGCTCGACACGTCGACGTTGTGCGCTTCCTTGTCGACCTCGGTCGCCTCGAGCCGCGTCGTCAGCACGAGCGGCTTGTCCATGAGCGCCCCGCGGCTTTCCGGCAGGTACGACCGGGAGAAGTTGAGAAGCGCGTCCATGAGCAGGGTCACGGAGTCCTCGTCGCCGTCGCAGTTCCGTCGCTTGGCCGCATGGAAGACAGGGTGCGCGAAGCACGCCTCCGCGTCCGTGAAGCCGAGGAGGCGACCGGCCACACCTCCAGACGTGTGGGGCGCGAGCGCGACGACGAGATGGCCGATCAGGTCCTCCGGCCTCTCGGCCCGGTAGTACGGCTCGACGCCGTAGAGCCGGACGAGCTCGTCGTCGACGAACTGGGCGAGCCGGGTCAGGTACGTCCCGCACGAGTGGGAGACGATGAGGTCCTGCGGCGCGAGCTCCACCAACTGCTCGCCGTCGGTGAGCGGAGCGCCGGACCAATCCACGGCGTAACCGAGCCGGTGAAGCGTCGCCACATCCGTCCCCACCTCGGCCGGTCGGAAGTGGGTGAGCGGGAGGTCAGTCAGGTCGAACCGGGCGGTGCCGTCCTGGTAGACCGAGATTGCGTGCGAGGCCCGGAGGATCCCCTTCTCGATCGCCTCGGGGACCTTGCCCGGCGAGGTGAGCCCCTTGACCCCTTTCACGACCGGCGGTTTGCCGAGATGCAGGCGTTCGAGGGCGTCGCTCCAGAGACGGGCGATCGGGAGCGGTTCCGAAACGGTCTTGCCCGTCGGCACCGTGTGAGCCCCGCACGGGCATCGCGTCCAGACGGTCGAACGGCCGCAGGTCGGGCAGCTGCGGACCCCGAGCTCCACCCTCACGCCCTCCCGCATCGTCTGCCGAGCCGCCTCGGGCAGTGACCGGGTAGGCCCTCCCGCTGCCCCGACGGGGAAGAGGCCGTGGACGTTCGGCTGCATGCTGCGGTGGTACGCTTTCTCTGGCCGACCGACCCGGCCGCCCACTCGGGATGGACCCCGGGCGCGGACGGGGATTCCGGCAAGGCGGCTCACATAGACGAGCGAATCCTCTTCCGCCGGGTCGAGCGGGGATCGGCGGACCAGATGCTCCCCGTCGGGTGCGAGGCCGAGGCCGCCCACGAGCCCGGCGGACGGGTCGGGCTCTCCGCGGACGCTGTCCCCTTCCATCGGGGTGGATAAGAATCCCAATCGGGCGAGAGTTTCTCGCCACACCGGATCGACGGGCAGCACGAGCGTTCCCTCCGACCAGCGACCGTTGCCCTCCACGAACTCGCTGAGCGCCCGTACCTCGCCCGGCGTGAGGTCGTGCCAGAAGAGCAACCATCGAGGGTGGAGCGGGACGCGGTACGATTGGGAGACCCGCACTGCGTCCTCGTAGGTGGTGACACCGACCTCCTTCTCCGCCTCCCCACCCGCTGCGCGCAGCTCTTCGAGGTGCCAATCGAGCGAGTAGGCTCCGGGCACGAGGGGACGGTTGTTCTCAAGGAACTCCCCGAACGAGACGAGGATCTCACCGAGGTCGATGATCCGTCGTACTCTCGGCCGGAGCTCCTCCGCCCGGACGAGGTCGTGGACCGCCGTGACGGTCCCGTCGTCCAGTTCGATGATCGGCCCCTCGATCGTGACGCAGACCCCCATCGCGGTGGCCTTGCCCGGGTACTCGAGCTTCACCTGGGTCCCGATGGCCACGAAGTTCTGGAGGAGCACCATCGTAGCCGGGTTGAGGGCGCACGCGGCGAGGCCGGTGGTCCGGGCCCGACCGTACACGAGACGGAACCCTCCCGGATGGTTCGGGTGGGCGAGGACCGGCCTCCCCCCGACCGAGTCCTGGAGATACTTCGGGGTCCGGTTCTCCTCCTCGTCGATGGTATGGTGTCCTACTTTCGAGAGGAACTCCCAGCCGTCGAGGCCCAGCTTCTCGACGATCTTCTGCAGCTTCGCGGCCTTCTGGCAGAGCCCCTCCGCGATGACGAGGCACGCCCCTCCCCGGATCCCGTTGGTCGGGACGCGGGGCAGGTTACGAAACGCGCTGACCTCCGCGTCCCCTTCGGTCGCTTCCCCCGAGATCGCGACGGGGACGTTGCGAACCACCAGGTCGATCTCCTCGGGGGTCGGGACATACTGCAGGTGCTGATGGTACTTGTAGAGGGGAATCTCCTCCTTGTACCGACCCACCTCGTCGGCATCCGGATGGTACGCCGCGAGCCCCAGGTCCCGGCGCACGACGTCGGCGAGGAGGACGCTCAACGCCTGGGCGGTCCCCCCCGCCGCGCGGATCGGTCCGGCGTAGTACAGCTCGATGTAGGGGGCGCGGTCCTTGCCTTCGCGAACGTGGACCTCGGCGAGACCCTCGAGCGGCGCGACGAGGATCCCCTCCGTCAGGATCGCGAGGCCGACGCGCAACGCGGTCTCCACCCGCGCGGCGGTCGAGTCGCCCCGCGTTGCGTCGCCCGCGATCCGCCGAGCGATGGTCAGGGCGACCTCCTCGCGAGGCAGGGTCTCGCCGAGCGCGCGGATCTCGGTCGAGATGCCTTCGATGCCGAGGTGGGAGAGGAGCTTCTCGACGCGCATCGCCATGTATTGAGCGCGCGGGATCTCCGGAACGATCTCGGGGTCGTATCCGACGTGGCGCGCCTTCTCCGCGATCGCGTACGCGCGGTCTACTTCGGACTCGACCGTCCGAAAATATGATTCCACGGGCCTGCGAGAGAGTTCGGA
>Ga0116216_10002296_pt1 | contig 12800 bp, 5 predicted proteins | sample Sb_taG_11_FD_89696 | JGI IMG/M metagenome (GOLD analysis project Ga0116216, IMG submission 89696) | Peat soil microbial communities from Weissenstadt, Germany - Sb_50d_3_AS metaG | ecosystem: Environmental > Terrestrial > Soil > Wetlands > Peat | place: Germany: Weissenstadt | collected 2010-09-21
TCTTCTACCGCCGCCCAAAAGCTGGCGGCAATACTCGCTTGGACCATATTTACATTGTAACGTGGCTGCGCGAGCCGTTGTTCAAGATCGTCTCCGCGCTCGGCGTGTGGAAACTGATCTGATCGGAATCGGCTATGATCATGCGTTGATTCCAAAACGCTGCGACCGGCCCGTATACGACGTCGTAGAAGCCTCCCGGCGTTCGCCGATGATCGGTCCCTCCGCTGCGGCAGTGGTGAACAAAGCTCCAAAAGTCATCGGCGCAGAAGTCGCCTCGGCTGAAAACCAACGTATCCAACGTTGCCAGGGCATTGCGGTCAATTACTAGCTCCACGACCGCCGGTTTCGTGCCTGGCCTGGTTGACGAGATCTGCACGGCCCAAGTCTGAGCCTGGTGCAGCACCGTGGTCGTGTAGAATCCAGGTCCAAAATCCGCGCGTCTACGTCCACCGCGGGTGATTACGGGGCCAGCGATAATCCCTGTGACGATAAATGTCCAGAGTACCGTGGTAAAGAACAATGTCCTGGTTGGTCCAGTTAGGCGGAGGGTAGGGGATACGTACCCCGGCGGCTCTGAGGGACAGGCCAGGAGGCCTGTCCTACGGTAGACTAAATTCGAGACTATGGAACTGGAAAAGATTCAACAGGCCATCCGCGCGCAGAACCTAGACGGATGGCTCTTCTTCGACCACCACCTCCGCGACCCGCTGGCATACCGGGTCCTCGGACTGACCCCGCCCGCCGCGCCGACTCGGCGCTGGTATTACATGATCCCGGCACAAGGCGAGCCGGTGGGGATGGAGCACCGCATCGAGCGCGGGATGACCGGCAATCTGCCGGGCGAGCGGATCCCGTATTCCAGTTGGACGGAACAGGTGGCCGCCTTGCGCAGGCTGACCGCGGGCATGCGCCGCGTGGCCATGCAATACTCCCCCAACTGCGCCATCCCGTACGTGTCCATGGTGGATGCCGGCACGGTCGAACTGGTGCGCGGCACGGGCGTGGAGGTGGTCACCTCCGCCGAGCTGATCCAGACCTTCGAGGCCTGTTGGACGCCGGAGGCCCTGGAATCGCATCTCGAAGCCGGCCGCCGCGTGGACCGCGTGCGCGACGAGGCCTTCGCCCTGGTCCGCGAGCGGACGCGGAACGGAGCGCCGCTGCGCGACCTCGAGGTCAAGAACTTCGTGCGCGACGGCTTCGCCAAGGCCGGGCTCATCACCGACCACGGGCCGATCGTGGGCGTGAATGCCAACGCCTCCAACCCGCACTACGAGCCGACCGAAGAGGTGAACACGGCGATCCAGGCGGGCGACCTGGTGCTGCTCGACATGTGGGCCAAGCTCGACCAGCCGGGCGCGGTCTACTACGACATCACCTGGACCTATTTCTGCGGCGCCGCTCCGCCGGACGACATGCGCAACGTCTTCCAGGTGGTGACGGGCGCGCGCGATGCCGCCATCGAGCGGGTGAAGAGCGCGGTGAGCAGCGGCTATCCGTTGTGCGGCTTCGAGGTGGATGACGCCGCGCGCGGGGTGATCGATGGCAGCGGGTTCGGGCAGTTTTTCACGCACCGCACGGGCCATTCGATCGGCCAGGAAGTGCACGGAAACGGCGCGAACATGGACAACCTGGAAACCCACGACGAGCGCCGGGTGGTGCCATGGACGTGCTTCTCGATCGAGCCCGGCATCTACCTGGAGAAGTTCGGCGTGCGGAGCGAAGTCAACATGTTCGTGGGCGAAGGCGAGGCTCGCAAAGGCGAGGCTCGCGTGACCGGCGAGATCCAACGCGAGCTGGCGCTATTCTGATGCCTCCGCAGGCGCTCGCGGTGGTGGCGACGCTGCTGTCGTTTTCGCCGCACGGCAACCGCATCGAGCTTCGGCTGGACCGCGGCTCGGCCGAGATGGTGTGGGTCACGCCCAGCACCTTCCGGTTTCGCCGCACGCTCGACGGGCCTTTGCCCAGCGTCCGCTGGGAGGATCGGCCGCAGGTAGCGGTGCAGATTGACGAAGAGCAGGGCCTGTTGCGGCTGCGTTCGAAGTTCCTGGATGTCGCCATTCAGAAGCGCGGGCTGCTGGTGCGCGTGCGGAAGCTCGACGGCACGCCGCTGACGGCCGACCTCTCCGAGCCGGGCCCTTCGGGGAGCGGCGTGGCGTGGGAGCGGGAAGCTCCGGACCGGGCGAGGTTCTACGGGCTCGGCCCGCGCACGGACGCGGAATTCGACGTGCGCGGCAAGGCCGTGGCCAGCGAGGTTCCGTTCCTGGTCTCGACAGCCGGGTACGGCGAATACCATGCTTCCGGAGGCGCGTACCGCTTCGACTTCAGGCCCGGCTACCGGTATCGGATCGAGGCGCCTGGAGTCGACTACTTCTTCTATTACGGCCCCACCATCAAGCAGATCTTCGAGGAGCACAAGGATGCGCGCGGTCCCGCTCCAGGCTGGGCGGCCTCGCCCGTAAGCGCGGCCTCGCCCCAAAGCGCCGCTTCGGCGGAGAGCGCCGGCTCGTGGAGCGCCTTGCGCGCCACGCTGCTCCGGCTGGTGCACGGCGCCATGTCGGCGGCGCTGGCTCCTTCACTCTCGCTGACGCCGTACGAAGGCAAGGCGCCGGAGCTGGTGCAGCGCGCGCGGCAGCTCGGCTCGCTGGTGGACGACGTGTCGCCGGGGCCGGTGGGCCTCAGCAGTTTCCGCAAACAGCTCGAGTCGTTTTTTGCGGTCTACGCCGCGGAGGCGCAGATGAAGGGCTATCCGGTCTGGCACCCGCTGCCGTTCCAGTTCCCGGAGGACCCTGAGTGCGCGCGCCACACCGATGAGTTCATGCTCGGCGATGAGATGCTGATCGCGCCCATCTACGAGCCGGGCAACAAGCGGACGGTCTACCTGCCGCAAGGCATCTGGACCAATCTGGATACCAACGAGACATCGCCGGGCCGGCGGACCATCACTGTGGAGACGCCCGCGTTGCCGGTGTTCGCGCGCAACGGGACGATCGTGCCGCTGGATTCGCCGGCAGGGATGGCGCTGCACTACTTCCCTACCCTGCCGGCCGAGTTCTTCCTGCTGGAGAGCGACCCGGACGACTGGACGCAAGTCCACGCGGCGCCCGCCGCCGACATCATGCGCCTCGAGATCGAATCCAAGAAGGCGCGCGACTACCAGTGGGTGGTGCACCACATCGAGCGGCCGTCGGAGGTGGGCTTCGAGGACCGGAAATACCGCCAGGTGCGGTCGGGGAGCGCGATCGAGGACCGCACGTGGTTCTACGACGCGGCGCACAAGAATCTGCAGGTGCGGGTGCGCGTGGCGGCGGGCGAGGACTGCATCATCAATCTGAGTTTCTAAACTCGGGTAGTTTTCCCACAATCGGACGTTCCGCGTTAATTGTGGGGCGGACCCCCCGGTCCGCTGCCGACGCCCCCGTCGGCCTTTCGCGGATCACATCGGGCTGATTTGACTGTGTCAATGAGCGGGTCCGGGGGGACCCGCGCGGACCAGGGGGTCCGCCCCACAATTTGTGCAGCATTCCCAGTGGTGGGAAAACTATGTGGCATTAGCCAGAATTGGCTGCCCCACTGGAACGGTTGGCAGGCGGAAGCGCCTGGCGGAAGCGCCTGCCCCACCACGCCGGCCATCGAGGGTTTCTGGAAAGCATCGGAGGAGCAGAGCCACATGGGCGTGGTACGGTTCCGGGTCCGTGGGATCGATCACGTCCGGCGCGGGATCATCGGGTAGCGGATAAGGCGGCTCCGGCGGGAGCGGGTCCGGATCGGGCGGCGGAAGCTCAGGACCCGGATCCGCCATGAGTGTATGCCCTTCCGCGTTCATATCCATGGCGGTATGCTCCGCTCTCGGTGCCCGACGCGGCGCCGGCACCGGGCTGCCGCAACGCCGCCTCGAATCCGCGGCGGTAGTCCTGCTCGTCCTCGGAGAAGTCTCCGCCGAGCGTCCGGTAGTGCTCCTGTTCGCCGCTGCGCAGGCCGATCCACCATTCTTCGCGGGCGGCATCGATGCTCTCCGCTCCCGCGTTTTCGAGGAGCGTTCGCGCCCGTGCGGCCTCCGCGGGATTCACAGCGTGCACGAAGATTACCGATCGGCCCTGGCGCAACGCATCCTTATATACAAAGAGCTCGTCGGCCGGGAGTCCGGGAGTGGAGGCTTGCTCCAGTGCCGCCCCAGCGGCCGCGCCACCCACGGCTCCAGCGGCGCCGAACAACGCCGCGGCGCCCGCGCCGATCGCCAGGACCGGTCCCACGCCAGGGAGCAGCAGAGAGGTCGCGGCCGTGGCAAGCTCGAAGCCCCCGGCAATGCCGAGGGCTCCGCCGATCACGCGGCCCACTGCTGCTCCCATGCCGGGCTGTTCAGAGCTGGTTACGGGTTCCGTATCGGCTTTGTCAGTGGAACCGGGAGCGATCAGATTGAAATTCGAAAGGCCGGATTGTGCGAGATCGAGCACGGCTTGCCCGGCACTCTCTCGGGTGCGAAAGACTCCGGCTACGGTGGTCATAGTTGCTCCGTTAACCCTTGGCCGGGGGAGGAAAATGCTTGAACATCTTGTCGACCGCTTCCTCCATCTTCTGGTCGTTCTTCTCGGGCTTGGCAGTCACCGCGTCGGGTGCCTTTCCGCGCCAAATCAGTGGTCCAACCTTTAGCAGCCAACACTTCCGCCGCGAATAGGGCCGGCGCAACCACCGGCGCCCAGGCCAAAAATCGTGAAAAACGAAAATTCACAGGTTTGGTTCTCCCCTCTTCGCATCATGCAGTTGCCGCGCCAAAGGGAGAAACAAAACGAAGCTTGTCACCGGATGCCGCTGGTTTGCGTCTATCAGTACATGCTGCCGATCGTTCTAGTCGTGGCGGGATACATCGTGTTGATGAAGTGGGTGCTGCCCCGCTTGGGCGTCCCCACTTGAATGTCGAACGCTTGCGACGTCGCGGCGCGACGTACTACCGGCGATCGAGTGCCGCCACTCCCGGCAGTTGAATGCCCGCCAGAAACTCCAGCGAAGCCCCACCCCCGGTAGACACGTGGGTGATCTTGCCGGATACGCCGGCCGCCTTGATGGCCTTTTCGGAATCGCCGCCGCCCACTACCGACGTGGCGCCCGAGTTGGCCACGGCCTTGGCCAGCGCTACCGTACCTTGATCGAAGGGCGGCTTCTCGAAGATCCCCATGGGCCCGTTCCAGATCACCGTCTTCGCCCCGGCGATCACCTGCTCGTACTGCGCGATTGTCCTGGGGCCGATATCGACGCCGATCTTGCCTTCCGGGATGGTGGCGACCACTTCGTTGGCGGCGCCGGCCGCGATCTCGGAAACCACCACGTGGTCGACCGGCAGCATCAGTTTGCCGCCGAGATCGGCGAGGAGTTTCTTCGCCAGATCGACCTTGTCCTCCTCCACCAGCGATTTCCCTACCGGCAGGCCCTGGGCTTTCAGGAACGTGTAGGCCATGGCCCCGCCGATGAGCAGCTTGTCGACCACCTTGCCCAGATTCTCGATGACCTCGATCTTGTCGGAGACCTTCGCGCCGCCTAGAATCGCGACGCACGGCCGCTCCGGATTCGTCACCGCCATCCCCAGGTACTTCAGCTCCTGCTCCATGAGGAGGCCGGCGGCGGCCTGGGGGACGAACTGGATCATGCCTTCGGTGGACGCGTGCGCGCGGTGCGCGGAACCAAACGCATCGTTCACGTAGACGTCGCACAGGGCGGCCAGCTTGCGCGCGAATTCCGGGTCGTTCTTCTCCTCTTCGGGGTGGAAGCGCAGGTTCTCGAGCAGCAGCACCTCGCCCGGCGCGGGCAGCATGGCTTCCACTTCGGGGCCGATGCAATCGGGGGCCATCTTCACCGGCCGGCCGAGCAATTCCGCCAGTCGCGCGGCCGCCGGCTGCAGGCTCATTTCGGGATTTGGTTTGCCCTTCGGACGCCCCAGGTGCGAAGCCAGGATGACGGCGGCTCCGTGTTCCAGCGCGTACTGGATGGTGGGAAGCGACGCCTTGATGCGCTTGTCGCTCGAGATTTCCATGACGCCCTGGCCGTTCTTCTGCAGCGGCACATTGAAATCCACCCGGATGAAGACGCGCTTGCCGTTCAGGTCGAGATCGCGTATGCATAGATAGGACATGTAGACCTCAAATGTTGGTTTACATTTGAGGTTAGCACGGGGCAGAGGACAGGCGCGCCCAGAGGGCACGCGGCCTGTCCCACTGCGCTAGGGTCAGGGTCAGGGGGCGCTGCCGATCAAGACGTATCCGGCTGGTGGCGCGCCGTTGTGCGTGTCGGCGTAAATCACCGCCCCCACGGCCTGGAAAAAGACCTGGAACTGGTCCCGGCCTTGATCGTGCGGTACCACCACCGCAGTGGCGCCGGTTCCGGTAGCGCCGCCGGCGTTGGTGGCGCTCACGACGATCAAGTACACGCGGCCATGGCCGTTGGCGTCGCGCTTCGCCCGCAGTTGCAGCGTTCCTATGCCGACGCTCTGCGCATCTCCGGCCGCGTCAGACTCATTGCTGTACACCTTGATTGTGAAGTTGGCAGGCGCCGGGCAATTGCCGTTGATGGCCCTGACCGAGAGCCCGACATTCTTCAGACTCGAGTCGGCCGGCCAGAGCGACGGGGTAGAAACCAAGGGGAAGATCAACGGCGCCGGATTCGAGGCTGTGAACGTGACCATCTTCGAGTTGTTCGCGAGATTCGGATCGAACGTAGTTGCGCTGACCGAGGCCGTATTGGCGATCGACGTCTCGTCGGCCACGGTGCAATTGACCGTCGCCACGATCTGCAAAGTGTCGGTCCCGTTGAGTGCCAGCGAAGCGTAATTCGCCTTCACCGTGTTGCCCGTGGCCCCGCAGGACGTCGAGCCGGGAGCGGTGCACGACGCGAAGGTGAGGCTCGACGGCAGAACGTCCGTCACCACAACGCCGCTGGCGGCGTTAGGCCCGAGGTTCTTGATCTGGATGGTGTAGGTGACGGTGGTCCCCGCCTCGATCTCCTCGTTGGGAGTGGCGGTGATGGAAACCACTTCCAGGTCGGCCTCGGAGACCGACAGGGTCGCCGACGCGGCGTTACCGGTGCCGCCGTTGCTCGAAGTTACTTGGGTTGTGGTGTTGTTCTTCTGGGTGGATGTGGTGGCCATTACGGTCACCTGGAACGTGCAGGTGGCTGCGGCCCCGGTGCCCAGCGTGGTGTTCGAGAGAGTGACGGCACCCGTGGTGACGGTCAGGTTGTTGCTGTTGGTGCCGCCGCACACGCTGCTGGTCCCGGTTGCGCTGGTCACACTGAGGCCCAGGGCCGATAGGTTGTCGGTGAAGCCCACGCCGCTCAGCGGCACGGTGTTGCCCGAAGGATTGGTGACGGTGAAGGTCAGGGTGCTGGCGCCGTTCAAATTAACGGCGGTGGGGTTGAACGACTTGGCGATGGAGGGCGGCGCCACCACGGTCAAGACCGCGTTGCTCGCCAGGCCCGTTCCGCCCTCGTTCGAAGCGATCGTGCTCGTGGTGTTGGATAGACTGCCCGCGGCAGCTCCGGTCACGGTAACGCTGAACGAGCAGGTCGAACCCGTCGCAGGCGGGGCGGCGAGGGTGCCCGCCGTAAATGAGATGGTGCGGTTGACGCTGCTGGTGGACACGCTTCCACCGCACACGGCGGTAGGACCACTGGTCGCGACGGTAAGGCCCGTCGGCAAGGGGTCGGTGAATGCGATTCCCGTGAGGCCCACGGTATTGTTGGCCGGGTTGTTGATGGTGAAATTCAGGCTGGTAGTCGCGTTCAACAAAATGGTGGACGGTGAGAACACCTTGCTGATGGTGGGCGGCGCGACCACTGTGATGTTCGCCGTACCAGGCGAGCTGGTTCCGGCCTCCGTGGACGTCACGGTTACGGAGTTCGTCAGCGATCCGGCTGAGGTGCCGGTCACCGTTGCGGAGATAACGCAGGTGCTCGGTGTGTTGCCGGCGGCGGCCGCCAGCGTTCCGCCCGTCAGTTTTACGGAGTTGGTTGTCACCGATGCCGTCCCGCCGCAGGTGTTGCCGAGCACCGTCGAGCCTACGCCGGCGAGGCCGGTTAAGGTATCGGTGAAGGTCAGGCCACTCAGCGAGAAGTTATTCGGATTCGAAATGGTGAGAGTCAGCGTGGTATTGCTGTTCAGCGGGATGCTGGTGTTCGCGAACGCCTTGGTGATGGAGGGCGGCGTGCCGACCGTCAGGGACGCGAAAGCGGTGAGGCCCGTCCCGCCATTGGTGGAGGTTACAGCGCTCGTGGTGTTGTTCTGCGGTCCGGCGGACGCGCCAGTCACCGTCACCTGGATCGTGCACGGCGTGCCGACAACGACCGTGGCCCCGGTCAGCGTGATGAGGTTGCCGGAAATCGAATAGCTGCCGCCGCACTTCGACGTGGTGGGGACGTTCGCTACCGTCAGCCCCGATGGCACCTGATCGGTGAATCCCACACCGCTGAGGGGAACGGGATTCCCCGACGGGTTGGTAATGGTGATGGTCAGGGAGGCTGTGCCGTTGAGCGCAATGGTGCTCGCGCCGAATGCCTTGGAGATCAACGGCGGCGCCTCCACGGTGAGGGTCGCCATGTTGCTGGTAGTGCCCGTGCCGCCTTCGTTCGAAGTGACCGCGCCCGTGGTGTTGGGTTGACTGCCCGCCGCGGCCCCGGTCACCGTAACACTGAACATGCAACTCGAATTCGCGGCGACGCTGCCGCCCGTGAGCACGATGGTGCCGTTGGTGGCGTTGGTGGTAGTCAAGGTGCTGTTGGCGCCGCACACGTTGTTGGTAGTGCCGCTCGCGACCGTAATGCCCGCTACCAGGGTGTCGCTGAAGCCGACTCCGGTGAGGGGTACGGTGGCCGACGGGTTGTTGATGGTGAAATTCAGACTGGTGGTCCCGTTCAGCGCCACGGTGGACGATCCAAACACCTTGCTGATCGTGGGCGGCGCGACCACCGTGATGTTGGCCGTACCGGGCGAACTGGTTCCGGCCTCCGTGGAGGTCACCGTCACGGAGTTCATCATCGATCCGGCAGCGGTGCCGGTCACCGCCACGGAAACGACGCAGGAGCTGGTGGGATTGGCGGCTGCCAGCGTTCCGCCGGTGAGCCTTACGGAGTTGACCGTGGTGCTGGGCGTCCCGTTACACGTGTTGCTAAGCGCGGGTGTGCTGGCAATGACGAGGCCGGTTGGCAGGGTATCGGTGAAGGCCAGGCCGCTCAGCGAAAAGTTATTCGGATTGGTTATGGTCAGAGTCAGCGTGGTGCTGGTGTTCAGGGGGATGGTGGCGTTCGCGAACGCCTTGGCAATGGAGGGCGGCGTGCCCACCGTCACGGATGCGGAAGCGGTGAGGCCCGTCCCGCCATTGCCTGAGGTGACGGCGCCCGTGACGTTGTTCTTCTGCCCGCTGGTCGCGCCAGTTACCGTCACCACTATGGTGCACGACCCGTTGGCAGCGATGGTGCCGCCGGTCAGCGTGATCAGGGTGACGCTGGTATTGGTGATCGCAAGGGAGCCGGTGCTGCACGCCGAAGAGGTGGCGGTTGTTGCCGTCAGGCCTGACGGCAACGTATCGGTGAAGCCCACTCCAGTAAGGGAGACGGTATTCCCAGACGGGTTGGAAATGGTGATGGTCAGGGAGGTGGTGCCGTTGAGCGCAATGCTGCTCGCGCCGAATGCCTTGGAGATTTGCGGCGGCGCCACCACCGTGAGGGTCGCCATGTTGCTGGTAGTGCCCGTGCCGCCTTCGTTCGAAGTGACAGCACCTGTAGTGTTGGATTGAGTGCCCGCCGCGGCCCCGATCACCGTAACGCTGAACATGCAACTCGAATTCGCGGCGACGCCGCCGCCCGTGAGCACGATGGTGCCATTGGTGGCGTTGGTGGTGGTCAAGGTGCCGGTGCCGCACACGTTGCTGGTAGTGCCGCTCGCGACCGTAATGCCCGCCACCAGGGTGTCGGAGAAGCCGACTCCGGTGAGGGGCACGGTGGCCGACGGGTTCGTGATGGTGAAGTTCAGGCTGGCGGTCTGGTTCAACGCAACCGTGGACGGTAAGAAGGACTTGCTGATGGTCGGCGGCGCGACCACCGTGATGTTGGCCGTACCAGCCGGGGCCGTGGCGGTTCCCGACTGCGTAGAGGTCACGGTCACGGAGTTCATCAGCGTTCCGGCAGCGGTGCCGGTCACCGCCACGGAGACGGTGCAGGAACTCGTGGGATTCCCGGCCACCAGCGTCCCGCCGGTGATGCTCACGGATGTGGCCGTGGTAGTGGGGTTTACGCCGCAAGTGCTGGTAAGTGCCGGCGTACTGGCCACCCCGAGGCCGGTTGGCAGATTGTCGGTAAACGCCAGCCCGCTGAGCGCGATCGTGTTCGGATTGGTGACGGTCAAGGTCAGGGTGGTGCTGGCGCCCAGGGCAATCGGGGACTTGGCGAAGGACTTGGTGATGGTGGGCGGGCTCGCCACGGTCAAGGACGCCGTATTGCTGGTGGTGCCCTGGCCGCCGTTAGTGGAACTGATCATGCCTGTGGTGTTGGTGTACTGCCCCGAGGCTGCCCCGGTTACGGTCACGGAGAACGTGCACGAGGTGGAGACGCTGCCTCCCGACAGCCCAATGGTTACCGGCGCGGTTGTGGTCACGGTGCCTCCGCAGCCGCTCGCCGTGCCGGTCGCGACAGTCAAGCCCGTCGGCAGGATATCGGTGAACGCCACTCCGGTTGCCGCGACCGTGTTGCCGGAGCCATTGGTAATCGTAAAGCTCAACTGGGTTGTCGCGTTCACCGCAATGGTCGCCGGAGTGAACAACTTGGCGATCGTGGGCGGCGCAACCACCGTCAGGGTCGCGTCCGGATTGGAGCTGCTCGTCGCGAAATTCGTGGACCCGCTGTACGCAGCCTGGATCGAATACGAACCGGCCGGGGTGCCGGCCGGCAGCGTGTAGTTCACGGTCACCGGGCTCGAACTCACCGTCCCGGAAATCGTGGCCGTCCCGACCACCGTGTTGCCGGCGTTGACAACCGTGAACGTCACGGTACCGCCGCTTACCGTGCCCCCCGGGCTAGTCACTGCAGTCGAGAGCGTGACCTGCTGGCTGGACGAGCTGAAAGGCGTCGACTCATTCGATGGCGTCGTGGTGGTGGACGCCTGGTTTACTTTCAGAGTATGGGTATTGGTCGTGTCGCTGCTGGCCGCGAATCCGGTGCCGCCGCTGTAAGCCGCCTGAATGAAGTACGTGCCGACAGCCGTGCCGCCGGGTAGCGTGTAGTTGACGCTCGCCGCGCCGGCCGTCACCGTCGAGGAAGCCGTTGGCGTCCCGACCACCACGTTGCTGGCGTTCAAAACCGTGAACGTCACAGTACCGACGCCCACCACCGAGGGATTGCCGGTCACCGTAGCCGACAGCGGTACCGTCTGGGAGGAAGTACTGAAGGTAGTCGTCGCGCTGACCGCCGCCGTAGTCGTGGTCTGGACCACCGTGGTTGGGTCGTTGTGCGTGTTGTCGGCGCTGGGGCCGATCTGGTCGGTGTCCGCGGTGAGAATCGCGACGTTCGTCTGCGAAGTCGCCGTGGCCGACAGGGTCAGCGTCACCGTGAGGGCGGGGCTGGTGGATCCCACCGTGAGCGGACTATTGAGCGTGCAATCCACTACCGTCGAATTGGGGCAGGTCCAACCCGTGCCGCCGACTGCGGTAACGGTGTACCCCCCCGGCAGGGAGTCCGTCACCTCAATGGTCCCAACGGTCACGCCCGGACCGCTGTTCCCGCCGGAAGCGCCCGTGTTTTTTACGGTAATGGTGTAGGTCGCCCCCACCTGCCCCTGCGTAAAGGGGTCGGTGTGGGTCTTGTTGATGGTGAGGATGGTGCCCGCCACCGTGATGGTCCCGGAGGAGGTGGTGTCATTGGCCGTCGTGCCGGGGTCGTCGCCGCCCGTCCCGTTCGAGCTCGCCAAATTGCTGATGGTATCAGCCGTGGTCGTGCCCACGGAAACGTTAATGGTCACTGCGGAGCTGAGAGTCGCCAAGATCGGGTTGGGGTTCGTGCAGGTCACCGTCTGCCCGCTGGCCATGCAGCTCCAGCCCGTCCCACTGAAACCGGTGTAGGTCAGCCCAGTCGGCAGCGTGTCCGTGATCGTGAGGGTGGGGATGCCCGTCGGTCCAGGTCCCAGATTCGTCGCCGTAATCGTAAACGACGCGCTTTGCCCGCGGGTGAAGGTAGTGGGCGAGTGCGTCATTTGCGTGGAGATGAGCGAAATGTCGGGCAGGTTCTGGGTGAGGTTGACGCACCAGCCGCCATTCAGGCCCGAAGGCCGGCCGCCTCCGTTCACTCCAGCGTCGTCCATGAACAGGCTCCAGGTCCCGTTTCCGTTGTAGGTGCTGGCCGTGGTGCCGCCAAAGACCCCGGCGGCCGCCGCATTGCCCAGGGTGCCGGTGCCGGCGGGAGCGGCCTTGTTGGTCGGGGTGAACGGGTTGGACGCCAAGGGCGGCCCGACCCCGGCGCTCACGCAATCCGTCGCGTTGGGCGGGCAGGCCGGGTACGCAAAGGTCTGAGTGGTTCCGTCGTGTGATTGTCCGTTGTAACTGGCGGGCTTGAACGAGCCGGCAGTGGCGTCCGTGGTGCCCAGGTTACCGCTTGCCGTGTCGTCAAAGGTCAGGTCGAACGTCCCCACCACGTCGTCGGGCGTGCCGCCGGTCAACGAAAAGAAGTCGAGGTTGTTCCCGCCCGGTCCTACCAGCAGGGAAATCAGAGACGTCTGATCGTCAGTGTGGAAGCTTTTCAAGGTAACGGTAAGCGCCTTGACCGTGCCTGGCAAA
>Ga0116216_10002297_pt1 | contig 12798 bp, 13 predicted proteins | sample Sb_taG_11_FD_89696 | JGI IMG/M metagenome (GOLD analysis project Ga0116216, IMG submission 89696) | Peat soil microbial communities from Weissenstadt, Germany - Sb_50d_3_AS metaG | ecosystem: Environmental > Terrestrial > Soil > Wetlands > Peat | place: Germany: Weissenstadt | collected 2010-09-21
CGGCATGCCCGAGGAGCTGGCGCTCGCCATCATGGAGATGTTCCGCTCCACCCTGAAACCGTACAACTCCGAGCCGACAGGCGACATCACGACAGTCACGAGCCGCCCGGCACGCAGCTTCACCGACCGGGCCCACGCCCACCGCACCGAGCTCCTTACGCCCGCCAGCTGGTGAAGGTGATGCCGGCGACGGCGTGCTGACCGGACCCCGTTCATCGGTCCACCTGCTGTGAGAGCTGGTGGTTGGTGGGTGACTGCAGGGTATGGGTGCCGCCAGCGTCGAACGGAGCGAGCGCGGAGCGATCGCGGAGTTCGGCGCTGGCGGGCGCTGCAGCAAGGTGGGCCGTCCGCTAGCCGACGGCGAACGCGGCGGGGGTCATCATCCCGAGCGCGCTGTGCGGTCGGCGGTGGTTGTAGTCCTGGCGCCAGTCCGGCGAACGCGTGCAGCGTCTTCTCGGGCATCGTGTTGACTACGTCGGGGCCGACGAGCTCACTGACATAGAGCACGTCGGGGGTTCCAGTAGCAACGGCGCGCTCGGATCTGGGGGTCTCGCTCCTGTCGGCGATTAGGAGGGCTCTCGTGCCTCCCGGCGGTGCGCTGTGCTTTGTCCTGGGCGCGATAGAGCTGGACGGCAGGCGAGGCGGGACGTCGCGGGTGCGGTCGTATACAGGTTTTGTGAAGATGCCCGGCGGCGGGCACAGACGGGTGTACTGTTGTCGTAGGTGTGCCGGGAAGACTGGTCGGCTGGTTTGTCGTCGACCGTTCGGAGGCCTTTTGGCTCGATCGCACACCCATCTCGTTGTCCGCAGTAGAGGCCGCCGCGAGTGTGTCCTGGCGTCATGTGTTCGTCGACGCGCCGATGGCTGGCGGCGTGAGGTTTTCGGGTCTGATCGTGATGAGGCGGAGGGTCGGACGTGAGCATCTCGGCAGTCATCGTGGTGGTGATCGCGGCGGTTGCGAGCGGAGCTGCAGCCGGATATCGGCTAGCGCCGCGAGGGCGGCGCCCTGCGCGCGAGCGGCCGCCGGCCGGGCGCCGGATCCTGCTGCCGTTCACGGGCCCGGAGATCTCGCGCCGAGCGTTCGAGGCGACCGTACGGTTGGCCAAGGCCGAAGGCGCGACGATCGTTCCGGCGTTTCTTGCCCGGGTGCCGCGATACCTGCCGCTCGACTCCCCACTGCCGACTCAGTGCAGCTACGGGATGCCGCTGATCGAGGCGATCGAACAGCAGGCGGCAGCACAGGGAATACCTGTCGATGCCCGAACCGCCACGGGGCGCACGTATCGCGATGCGCTTCGCAGGCTGCTTGAGCAGGAGCGGTTCGACAGGGTCATCGTGTCAGCGAACGACAGTCGGCGCACGGGTCTGAGCGGCGGGGACTTGGAGTGGTTGCTGGAGCGTGTCCCCGCCGAGGTTCTGATTCTGCGCCCGGCGCCCGATGACTTCGAGCGTGTCTCCGCTGCGGGTCCAACCCGCCACTCTGATTTAGCCGAGGCTGACGCTGGCGACGGGCGCGCGGCTGCTCGTGGTGAGCCCGGAACTCTGGTGGCCGCTCCGTCTTAGCTGCTGCGATGACGGGTCGGTGGCGTCAGCGTCAGGCCCTCCGCGCGGAGAACGCGGCGATCCGTCACTCGACAACTTGGTTGTCCGGAGATACGATAGTGGCGGCGAGCCGGGAAGTCTGGTCGGCGTTTCGTGGGTGTGCCATGACCAGACTGCTGCTGCCCGGATCGAAGCTCCGTACGCGACCGACTCGTGAGTATGAGGCGGCGGTCGCTTAGCCCGTCGCGTGCCCACGGCGTTGCCGGCGTTGCCGAGCGTACGGTTCTGCGCTCGGATCATCCGCTGCTGCGCGCGACCGAGGCCGTCCATTACACGGGCCGGCAATGGGTTCGTGTTGCGGCAGTGTTGACCGGCAGCGTGATCGCGTCGATCGAGGGCCGGGAGTGGGCGGGGCCGCTGGCGGGCAGCGCCGCGATCGTGCTGTTGATACTCACGGTCCTGGTTGCCGTGCACAAGCAGCGCGAGCGGGACTGCGCGATCGAGCTAGTTCTGGACGGGCGCGAAAGGGTTCCGATTGCGGCTGTGGAGCGTCAGCGCCGGCGGCTCCTCGCGGATCAGACTCGTAACGGCCTTGCGGGCAATCTCGAGGATCTGATCCGACAGGCGGCCAGCCGTTCGAGGCGTCAGATGCGCGTCACGCCGCTGCCGTTCGAGCCGATGGTGGTGAGAATGGTTGCGGGGGAGCTTCGCGGCGTGATCGGGTTGCTGCGGGCCGAGGGGGTGTCTGCCCGGGGCGTTGCTCGAGCCGAGCGGTTGGTCGAGCGAGCGGTGTCGCCCTTGTACGGGCAAGACGTCGGTGCGCTGCGCGAGGAGCTGCGCCGGGTGCGCGATCTGCTGGCGAACGGAGGTATGTGATCGCGAGCCGGATGCCGACCGAATCTGCCCGGCTGCGCACCTATCGGATCAGTGCCCCAAATGGAGGCAATCATGCGAACGACAACCAAGCCCCGTGTCAGCCGGATCATCGCTTGGCTTCGAGATACGTGGGCCGAGCTCGATTACGCGCAGCGCCGCATGATCGAGCTGAACCTGGCGATCCCGGCGCTGCGACCACCGCACGACCGTGCGGACGTCGATGAGCTGGAGGCTCTGTACGCACTGCCGCCGCGGGAGCCGGACGATGAATTTGAATAGCTGAGCAGTCTTCGCGGCGCCAGCGCGGCGCGACGGGTAGGGGTAGTTCGTATGCAAGGGATCGAGCTGATCGTTGCGTTGTTGCTGGCATCGACCGTGCTGGCGGGGGTGGCACGGGCAATCCACGTTCATTACGCGATCGTGCTCGTGCTCGGCGGTCTGGCGGTCGGGCTGGTGTCGGGAACCTCCGCGCCACAAGTCGACCCCCACACCGTCCTGTTCGTGTTCCTGCCCCCACTGATCTACGCCGCCTCGTTCAGCTCCTCGACCCAGGATCTTCGAGCTCACGCCCGCGCGATCGGGCTGCTCGCGGTCGGCCTCGTGCTGCTGTCGATGACCGCCGTGGCGGCGGTGGCTCACGCGGTCGCGGGTATCGGGTGGGGCCCCGGCGCTGGTGCTCGGCGCGATCCTCGGACCCACCGATCCGATCGCGGCGACTTCCGTGCTCCGGCGCCTGGGCGCACCCGATCGGATCTCCACGATCCTCGAGGGTGAGGCGCTGATCAACGACGGCACCGGCCTGACCGTCTACAAGCTCGCGGTCGCCGCGGTCGTATCGGGACACTTCTCGCCGGGCGCGGGAATCGTCAAGTTCATCGCCGTCGCAGCCGGCGGCGTGGCGGTCGGGCTGGCGGCCGGATGGGTCTCGGTAGAGATACGCAAACGAATCGACGAGCCACAGATCGAGATCAGCATCTCCCTGCTCACCGCATACCTCGCCTACATCCCGGCCGACCGCATAGGCGCCTCGGGGGTACTGGCCGCGGTGGCCGCCGGGCTGTACACCGGAGGCCGAGCCGGATCGATGCTCTCACCCACCTCCCGCCTTCGCACCTTGGGATTCTGGGAGGCCCTCACGTTCTTGCTCGAGTCGGTCCTGTTCCTACTCATCGGACTAGAGCTCCCGCACATCACACGCGGTCTGTCCGTGGAAAAGCCGCTCCTATATTCGGCCGCAGTCCTCGCCACCCTCATCGCGGTCAGGATGGCCTGGATGTTCATGGTCCCGCTGCTGGCACAGCTCGTCCGTCCGCACCGGCACCGAACGCCGCCGGACTCGCGGTTCGCGGAACGGATCGTTCTCGGCTGGAGCGCGATGCGCGGCGGCGTATCGCTCGCAGCCGCGCTCGCGCTACCCCTGACCGCGGCCGGCCGTCCGTTCCCGGACCGCGCGAACGTGATCTTCATCAGCTACATCGCTATCGCCGCAACGCTCGTGATCCCGGGACTGACGCTATCCCCCCTGGTTCGCCGGCTCGGGCTCGGCGAAGACGAAGCGGTCGCCCGCGAAGAGGCCCGAGCACGCGTGCAGCTAGCCCACGCCGCGCTCAAGCACATCGAGGATCTAGCCGAACGCGAGCAACTGGCAGAACCAGTCGTGGACCAACTCCGAACGACCTACGAGCTACGAATCCAGCGCCTGGAGCCGCACGCCGACGGGAACGCCGCCGACGGTGACGAGGCCACGGCCGCCCGCCGGATCCGCGAGCTGCGCAGGGAGCTGATCGGTGTGGAGCGCCGCCGACTCGCGGACCTGCGCCGGCGAAACCAGATCTCAGCTCACACGCTGCGGCGGATCGAACACGAACTGGACCTCGAGGAATCTCGACTAGCTCAATGAGGTCATCGAGTGGCCAATGGTCACGACGCGGGCACAAAGCCCGCCGAGCACGCTGCTCCTGACCGATCAGCCCGCCGCGTCAGTAGTACCCCAGATAGTTCTGTCCTCGTATCCTCCGCTCCTCGGCCGTCACGGGCGCCGCTTCGCGACTCGCTTCGCTCGGCCCTGTCGGGCCGCGGTTGACTGCCGGTCCGCGCCGGCTGGATGGCAATGAAGGTCCGCTGACGCGGACCTCGTCAGAGCGCCGCGACCAAAGGAGCACACATGTGTATTCCGGCAGTTCGAGTATCCGCGCGCGTTCCCAGTTATCGCAGCCTCGAGCCAGCGGTCATGATGACCCCGACCGTCGCCGAGACCCGGTCGGCGAGCGCGTGAAGCTCGGGAGATAACGCGTCCGCCGTCGGCGAGCGCGTGCTGTATGGCCAGCGAGTCGACGGGCGTCGTGCGCTTTCTGCCGGGGGAGCGGTCGCTCTAGTGTCGGCCAGGGCTCGTGGCGAGGACGACAGGTGTCGTTTCGTCGCCGGAGTGTGGCGGGAGGAAGTGGGAGAGAAACGACTGAACGACCGGCGCGCGCTGGTTAGGCGAGTAGCGACGGATTGTGAAGCGCGGTCATGAGTGTGACTTCGTGAAGGCAGCAGGGCGCGGACGGGTGCGTGTGTGGAGCTGGCGGGGTATTCGGTGAGGCGTGGCGATCGAGTGCTGTATGGCCAGCGGGTGGACGGGGTCGTGAGAGTGACTGACGTCCCTCTGGCCGCCGGCGGTCGTGCCTACCTGGTCGAGCGCGGGCCGGAGGAGGAGGGCGCTAATGCGAACGCGGTATTGCAGGCGTTGATCGCGGACTCTTTGCAGCAGGCATTCGTTGTTGACGAGGTGCCAGTGGCGGCGATCCGGTTCTAAGTCTCGGGCGCATCTGTACGATCGGCGCGGACGTTCGCGCGGCGGAGGGGATCCCGGCTATCGGCTGCACCGGACGTGAGGCCGGCGACAAGGGGGACGCGGATCACCGCCAGTTCAGGAACCTGCCCTGAGGGACGCGGTTTCAGATCGTGCGGCGGCGACGTTGCGGGGTGGCGTTCGGGTCGGCGGTCGTGGCTGGTCGCCGTGGTAGCGCGGGCGGTTCGCGGGTCGTCGTTAGACTGGCGCGTGGAGTGCCGGGAAGTCTGGTCGGCGTGCCCTAGCTGGGAGGCCGTGTGATGACCCGGAAGCTGTACAACTCGCAGTTCGTTGGGCGTCCGCGTGATGGTTGCTGGTGTGAGCAGGACGGGGACGGATAGGGGTGTCCGACGGGCCGCTGATCGTTGTCTTCGTTGTCAGCGCGATGTTGAGCCTCGGGTCGAGCTGGGTTCTGGTGTCGAGGCTGGAGAGGGTTGGCGCGCGGCTTGGTCTGTCTGAGGCGCTGTTGGGGATGCTGGCTGCGTTGGCGGCCGACGCCCCGGAGATCACGGCGGCGGTGACTGCGCTCGCCGGGCATCAGGCTCGGATCGGGGCGGGGGTGGTGATCGGCTCGAACGTGTTCAACTTGGCGGCGCTGCTCGGGCTGAGTGCTGTTCTCGCTGGTGGGATCGCGCTGCACCGGCGGGTGATTGTGATGGAGGGGGCTGTGGCGCTGTGGGTAGCAGCGGTTTGCGTCGGCGCGATCATCGGACTGCTCACACCGGCGGTTGGGCTGCTCCTGGTGTTGTGCCTGCTGGTGCCGTACGTGGTGGTACTCGGGGTGCGCCGCGATCGACTTCGACGGATGGGTCTGCCTGCGCGATGGGTGAGCTGGCTGACGGACGCGATCGTGGAGGAGGAGCTTGAGCTCGAGGTTGCGATCCATCCGCAGCGTGGTCGGACGGCGGACGGGGTCGTGGCGGCGTTCGCGGTGCTTGTGGTGGTTGGCGCCAGCCTCGCGATGGAGCAGTCGGCCTCGAAGCTCGGGGCGCGGAACGCGATCCCGGAGATCGTCGTTGGGGGGCTCATTCTCGCCGCCGTGACGAGCCTTCCGAACGCTGTCGCGGCGGTGTATCTCTCGGCGCGAGGGAGGGGCACAGCGACGCTTAGCACAGCGATGAATAGCAATGCGCTCAACGTCGCGGCCGGCCTGCTATTGCCGGCGACGATCGTTGGATTGGGAGGGTCGTCCGGATCCGCGACGCTTGTGGCCGCCTGGTATTTCGGTTTGACTGCGTTCGCGCTCGGGTGCGCTTATGTGGGCCGTGGGCTGCGCCGCTGGCACGGCGCGCTGATTATCTGCGCGTACCTGGCGTTTGTCGGGATGGTGCTCGCAAGCGCGTACTCATCACCGGTCGGGATGAGCGTCAGCGCCGCTCTAGCCGCGGCGACCGGGATCGGGGCGGCAGCCTGGATGATCCGCCACACCGGCCGGCGAGCAAACCGCCGGCTCAGGGCCGGTCGTGGCTCGGGGGAGGCCCTGCGAGATCTCGACCGCGGAATCGCTGGAATCGCGTTGTTACACGGTTCGGACCCGAATCGGGGCAGCACGCCCGCGATATCGAATGGACGGGCCCGACCGGACCTCCCGCCGGCGCGGGATTCATCCCTTATCGCCGGGTAGCCGATCACGACGATCTGGTGCACCGCGCTCGCGATCACTTCGGTCATCGCGGCTACGGACGCTTTGCTGGGGCATCACGTGATCCTGATTTGGTTTCTGATTGCGGGACCGTGCTGCGGACTGCTCACGGGCCGCTGGGCGCGGACGGCTACCGCAGGTGCGTGGGCGGTCGCGCTCGCTGTGCTTCTTGGAGTCCCGGACGGGATCTGGGGCACGTGGACGCATCTAGCCTTCCTCGCCCCGGTATTGATCGTCGCGGTCGCAAGCATTGCGTCGGCTGCGTTCATCGAGAGGCGCCGTTGGGACATTCGACGCTGAGGCGACGCGGCGCAACATGTCAGCACGCAAGCCGTTCTGTCGCTCCCGCCTTGACTGCGGTGGGCACTTCGCCGGCGTGGCCGTGTGCTGCAGAGCGCGGAACGCAGGCTCAACCGGGAGCGCTTGGCGACTTCGGGATCCAGAGCTCGGCGGGTCGGGCGTGGCCGTCGGTGTGGGCTCGGCGAGCGAGCCGGCCTGCGTGTTCGAGCGCGCCGAGGGCGCGGTCGATCTCGCGGCCTTTCTTGTTGCGGCCGAACAGGTCGCGGGCCTCGGTGCGGCTGATCCCGTCGTGGCGGTCTCTTGCGAGCGCCCAGATGTCGTCAGCGGTTGGGTCGCCGAACGTCCAGGCGCTGCTTGGCTGGGCCCAAAACCCGTATCTACAGGGAATGGACCGTCAGCTCAGCTCCCCCTGAAGGTTCTTCCAAAACAGCCGCAGCCTTCGACGCGGCCTCGTGCTTGCTGGGTCGGCTCGCAGCCGGCCCCCAGCAGACGCGCCGACCACCGCCGCCCCACCGGAGGAGGCGTCCGCGTGGCGCTCGTCTCGCTTCAGTCCCCAACGACCTCCAGAGGTCCGCCTTGGACGCTCGGACGGCTCTCCAGCGGCATTTCGACTTGAGTGGCGACTAACGCTTAGCGTTGGATTTCGCAGACTTGTGGTCGGAACCCCAGTCCGGCAGATTACCTCTCATCTGAGCCACTGCCGACCGAAAGGCAGGCAGGCGGAAGGTGGGGCGATCCACAACATCTAGGCTCGCTCGAGGACCAACGGTCGGGTGTCGAGCTGCGGTGCCAGGCCGGGTGGCGTGTCGTTGCTGACTGGATCGAGGATCCGATATGCGAGCAGCTTTATTCGGTCTGTCACGAGGAACCACACGAGCGCGTAGCCCCACACGAACAGTGCTCGGCCCCAGCCGATGGGTGTCATGAATATCCCGTAGACCGCCAGCAGCGTCGCCACGGATTCCGCTGTGAGCACGGCGATGACCAAGATGCGGGCGGGGCGGATGGACCAGAACGGGCCGCGTGTGCGGGTCAGGAAGATCGTCAGGCTTCCCGCCACTGACAGCAGCAGCTACATGAGCGTCTGGAGGTGCGCGTGGTTGAGGCCGAATACCTGGTCGCCGAGGAGGAGCAGGCCGAACGCGGCGACGGGGCCGACGATGCCGAGGACGGTCGCGATGCCGAGGACCAGGCGCATGTCCCATGCTTCGGGCTGATGCTTGTAGTGGACGTTGTCGTAGGCGATCGACAGGATCGCGCCGTCGTTGAGCAGTGCCAGCATCACGATCATCACCGCCGTCACCGGATAGAAGTTCAGGATCAGGATCGCGAGGGTGATGAACAGCAACACGCGCAGCGTCTCGGCGATGCGGTAGATCGCGTAGCTGTTCATCCGCTGAACGATCTTTCGGCTTTCCTTGATCGCCTCGATGATCACCGACAGGCCGCCAAGAAGCTCGGGATGGGCGCGAACATTCTCGACGCCTCCGGCCTCGGTGACGTAAAGCACGAAGAGACCGCGGCGGTAGCCGAGTCCATCGAGAACGCGACGCTGGTGGAAGACCGCCGTTCTTGGCGATTTGATACGCGATGTCGTGGAGCCGAGCAGGGTGGCGTTCACGGCGGATGCGGTCGAGAGCAATGCGGCGATCGCGATCAATCTGAAGCCTGCTTGGCCTAGCGATGGTTTGGCGGCGACGGCTAGGGCGGAATCTCCAAGTCCTTTGAGGAGGTTGAGCGGCACGTTGGTCACGACACCGCTGGCGACGAGCACGTAGATCACGCTGACGATCGCGACGCTGGCGTAGAGCGCGCGCGGTAGTTCGCGCCTGGGTTTCTCCATGTTCGCTGCGGCGTTCGTGATCAGACCAAACCCCTCGTAGCCGACGAACAACACCCCGGCCCCGGTGAAGATCGCTAGCGGACCGGGCCAGGTGGACGGTGAGAGCCGAGCGAACCCGCCTCCGGGGAGCGCGGTGAACGCCGCCGCGACGAAGAGGATCAGGATCGCCACCTTGATGATCACGATCACGGACTCCGCTCGGCCCATGATCCGAGCGCCGAGAAAGTTGATCGCCGTAAAAGCGAGCACGACGCCCACCGCCCACACCTTCGACGGAAGATCGACGAACGTCGCAGCGTACGCAGCGAACAGCGCGATCGTGATGATGTAGCTGAAGTACTGGAACAGGTTCAGTGAGCCTGACGCGACGCCTTCGCCGTAACCACGAACCAAGAAAGTGACGGCGCCCCCGACGGTCGGGAACGTCTTGCCGAGCGCGGCGTAGCCATACGCAGCGAGGCCGGCAACGACCGCGCCGATCGCGAACGAAATCGGCATGGCGGACCCCGAAATGCTTGCCACGACCCCGAGAATGGAGAAGACCCCGGCGCCGATCATGCCGCCGACGCCAATACTGATGGCGGCGACCAGTCCGATCTCGGCCCTCTTTTCTGAGTCTGCCATCGCCCCGGCTCCCTAGCGCCTAGCCAGCGAACCAGATCGTCGGAAAGTCGCTGATCCGCGACGATGAGCGCGATCTGGCGGTTTGCTGATCGTAGGTGAGCGCCAGATGTGGTTGCTCAATGCAATAATGGTAGTATGCACTCTCTGTCTGCTGCCAGCACACCCAAGCGCGGCCCGGCGGAGAATGGTGGGGATGAGCTCGTCGTTGCGGTTCTCGGGGCGAGCCGCGCGCTTGTGGCGGTGGCCGCTCGCTCGCTCGCGAACGTGGCTGAGGACGTGACGCTGGCGCAATACCGGGTGCTGATCGAGCTGGCGGCGCGAGGTCCGCAGCGACCCGCTGACCTTGCAACGGCACTGCGGGTGGACCGTTCAACGGCTACAAGGATGTGCGACCGGCTGGTGCGCAAGCGTCTAGTGCACCGGCGGCGGGCGAATGACGACCGCCGCGGGGTGCGCGTCTCGCTCACGGCGGCCGGAGGTGAGCTGGTCGCGGAGGTGAGCCGCCGTCGCCGCGCAGAGATCGCGACGATCGTGGAGCGGATGCCCAACGCGCACCGCCGACCAGTGGTAAACGCTCTGCGGGCTTTCGCGGAGGCGGCCGGCGAGGTCCCCGAGCAGGACTGGTCGCTGGGCTGGGACGTTTGATCGGTGACTGCTGAGCGCCCGCGCGACGGATCCAGCGACGCGGTTTGCGACGGATCCAGCGACGCGGTTTCTAGGTCTGTGGCTCCCGCGGGGCCAATTCTGGCCCGTCGCTCGGTGTTCCGCTCGGTGTCGGCGTGGTTGGGGGGTAACCGGCTCGGGCTGGCGGTGCTGGCGCTGATCGTCGGCGCCGGCGCGGGCTTGGGCGCGGCCGTGTTCAGGGAGCTGATCTACGCGTTCACGTGGCTCGCGACCGGCTATACGCGGTTCGGCCAGCAGGGCCACGCGCCGAGCCTGAACTTTCCGGCGCTCGGGATCTTCTTCGTGCTCGTGATCCCGGTCGTGGGCGGGCTGCTGTACGGGCCTTTGATCCAGCGTTTCGCGAAGGAGGCCCGTGGCCACGGGGTGCCGGAAGTGATGCTCGCGGTCGCCGAGAACGGCGGGCGTATCCGCCCACAAGTGACGATCGTCAAGGCGCTCGCCTCGGCGATCTGCATCGGCACTGGTGGATCGGTGGGACGCGAAGGGCCGATCGTCCAGATCGGATCGGCTTTCGCTTCGACGCTCGGGCAGCTCGTGCGAGTGTCGGAGAACCGGTTGCGGATCATCGTTGCGTGCGGCGCCGCGGGCGGGATCGCCGCGACGTTCAACGCGCCGGTCACAGGGCTGTTCTTCGGGTTTGAGATCGTGCTGCGCGAGTTCTCGCTCGACGCTCTGTTCGCAACCAGCCTCGCGGCGGTCACCGGCGATGTCATCAGCCGCGTGTTCTTCGGCTCCGCGCCGTTCTTCACCCAAGTGCCCCACGACCTCGTTCTAGCAAACGACAGCGCCTACCTGCTCGTCGCCGTTCTCGCGCTCGCCGCTGGACTGATCGGCGTCGGCTTCAAGACCTTCCTGTACTGGCTCGAGGACTTCGCCGACGAGCTTTGGAAGGGCCGCCCGGAATGGGCGCGGCCGGCGGTCGGCGGCGTCGCGCTCGGCCTGGTGCTGCTCGCGCTCCCACAGATGTATGGGGTGGGCTATCCGGTGATGGGCAAGGCGCTCGCCGGCCAGTACGCCCTATGGTTCGTCGTCATCCTGATGCTCGGCAAGGTCCTGGCGTCCAGCCTGACCCTCTCGATCGGCGGCTCGGGAGGGGTGTTCGCCCCCTCGCTATTCATCGGCGCGATGCTCGGGCTGGCGTTCGGCACCGTCGCGCACCACCTGTTCGGGCCCGCGATCGGCCCGCCCGCGATGTACGCAGTGGTCGCGATGGGCGGAGTTTTCGCAGCCGCCGCGCAAGCCCCACTGACAGCGATCGCGAGCGTCGCTGAGATGACCGCCAACTTCGGTCTCACCCTCCCGATCATGCTCGCCTGCGGGATCGCGGCCGCGGTCTCAAAGCAGCTCTCCTACGGCAGCATCTACACCACGAAGCTACTGCGCCGCGGGATTGACATCGAGCGGCCAAGAACGACCAATCTGCTACAGAGGCTGACCGTCGCGGATGTCATGCAACCCATTCCACAACCCGAAGGCGACGCACGGCTCCTCCGATCACCGGAGCCCGGCGGCGAACGCGACGCGATCCCGGATGGGCTGTGGGAACGCGTGGCGGGCCCGGTAACCGACACGCGCAACCCCAGGAGCTGTTCGGCGATGAGACACTTGAACAGGCGTTACGGCAGCTCACCCTGTACGACCACGACGGGCTGCCCGTAGTCTCCGACGACCGGCAGCACCTCCAAGGCTGGATCACCCGCCAGGACGTGCTCCAAACGCTCGCCACAAGTATGAGCGCCTCCGCCGCCGAGATCGAGCACGGCGCCATCGCAGCCGACTTCGCCGCCCAGGACCCCGAAACCCTCGCCCACACGCCCAGCACTCCGCTCAGCGGCTACGAGATCGTCGAGATCACCATCACCCCCGAGTCGCCCGCGCTCGGCCGCCGCGCGGGCAACGTCGCCTGGCCGCCCGGAAGCCTCATCGTCGCCATCGGCGAGGGACACGAGATCGTTCCCGTTCGCAACGACACCGAACTCCACGCCGGCGAGCGAATCATCCTCCTCGCACCAGCCGCCGCGCAGCTCGATCCAAGCTGAGGAGCTACGCGCAAGTCGCGTTCAGTCATGTCAGCTGACCCATCCGGGGTGCACCTCCCAGTCGACGAATGCGCGGTGGTTGCCCGTCACGGTTCGGGTCAGCGGTAGTCGGGGTTGGCGAAGTCGAATCGGCAGCCGGCGTCCCACAGGCTCTTCTGGTTCCCGTGCGCTGGAATGCCGCCAGCGTCCTTGAGCATCCGCGCGAGGTGCATGAGGTTCCATGCGAGGAAGGTGGTGTTGCGATTGGTGAAGTCGTTCTCCGGTCCGCCGGAGCCGGGATCGAGATAGCTCGGGCCAGGCCAGGCCTCACCTAGCCAGCCCGAATCTGCCTGCGGAGGGATCGTGTACCCGAGATGCTGCAGCGAGTAAAGGATGTTCATCGCACAGTGCTTGGCCCCGTCCTCGTTGCCCGTGA
>Ga0116216_10002298_pt1 | contig 12795 bp, 15 predicted proteins | sample Sb_taG_11_FD_89696 | JGI IMG/M metagenome (GOLD analysis project Ga0116216, IMG submission 89696) | Peat soil microbial communities from Weissenstadt, Germany - Sb_50d_3_AS metaG | ecosystem: Environmental > Terrestrial > Soil > Wetlands > Peat | place: Germany: Weissenstadt | collected 2010-09-21
CGAGACGCTGGAGGTGCGCTACAAGGACAAGTCGATCGCCGACGTGCTCGACATGACGGTCGAGGAGGCGGCCGACCTGTTCAAGGCGGTGCCGTCGATCCGCGACAAGATGGAGACCCTGAAGCGCGTGGGCTTAGGCTATGTGAAGGTCGGCCAGCAGGCGACGACGCTGTCAGGCGGCGAGGCGCAGCGCGTGAAGCTCGCCAAGGAGCTGTCGCGCCGCTCGACCGGACGGACCCTCTACATCCTCGACGAGCCAACGACCGGCCTCCACTTCCACGACGTCGCGCAGCTGCTCGACGTGCTGCACGAGCTGGTCGATCAGGGCAACACGATGATCGTCATCGAGCACAATCTCGAAGTGGTGAAAACGGCCGACTGGATCGTCGACATGGGGCCGGAAGGCGGCGACGCCGGCGGCGAGGTGGTGGCGCAGGGCACGCCCGAGCAGATCGCCCGCAATCCGAAGAGCTACACCGGCGCCTACCTGAAGCCGGTGCTGGCGCGGAAGGGGGCCAGAGGGCGGCAAAGCGCGGCGGAGTAGCAATTGACCGCGAATTCAGGACAGAGTCCGAGTGAGCTCTGCGTAGTTCAGTCTGCGAATTATTATATAAATTGTCTATCAAACTAATCCGTGAATATTTTGTTACCTTTGCCGACTATGGGTTTCTTGGTGATAGTGATACAGCCCGCGACAGCAGCAGTCCAATTCAATTTTCCTGGAATTTTTGCGTGCTTGATTTTATTGGGAAACTCTTGAGAAAGCGAAATGGGGTCGAATTTGAACTTCGAGGTACTTGCAGAATTGAGCGAGGTTCGCGCTCCGATTCGTATTCGTACTGCATCCGATTCCGTTTTGATTCCCGGAAAAAGGGGTTTTGCAAGAGGCTCTTCGGATAAAGTTTGCATAGATCGTCTGAGATTTTCTTTGTTTCCAAAGTTCGATCGGTTTTATCTTCTTCATGTACAGCTCGCAGCCCAACAATCAGAGCAGACTTGATTTTATCATTCAGTTTATCAATCAATTCACAGCAACGCTGAACGTCACTTTTGATCTCATTCAATACAAGATAGCGCTTGCATTCAATCAAAACATAGGGATAATTTCCTTTATACACAACGCAGTCCACTCGACCAGTACGTTTGCGAAGAGATTTTACTCCTATTGTTTGATACAACGTAGAAAGTTTCTCTTCCAACACAACTGTCACATTATCGTTAAGTCCATAAAACGCTGATGCTGCGCGGGCCGCAGACGTTGATAACATATTTTCGCATCCCATATCGAGAATACTTTTTACTTTTGTCCATCTAACGTATTCTAGCTCTGCGCTTAGCGCGGCTTGGGCTACATGTATCGACAAATTCTCAAATTCAGTCATTTGTGCTTTCCATCACGCCAGTCGATATTTATTACTTTACGCTGGTATGCGCGTAGAGCACGCGGCCGATCTGAGGTTGCAATAGTGCGGAACGGTGCGCTCGCCGGGCCGGCAACTATGAGCTAAGTGGAATCAAGAGTCACTTGTTTCGTATAGGCAATTCAGTCAACAGCGGGTTTTCGGGCTGCGCAGTCTCAGTAGTCTTTCGGACCCTACGCCGCCGACTCCACTTCGGCCCGAATCTTCGCCCCGTGCAGCTTCTCCGCCCGCGCCAGATCGTACTGGCTTTGCAAGCCGAGCCAAAATGCGGCGCTGGGGCCGAGAGAACGGCTGAGGCGCAGAGCAGTGTCGGGCGAGATTCCCCGCTTGCCGTTGAGGATTTCCGTCAGGCGGTTGGCGGGGACGCGCAGCTTGAGAGCGAGCGCGTTCGCTGTCAGGCCGCGCGCGGTCAACTCCTCCTGCAACAGCTCGCCCGGATGAACCGGCTCCAATGCGAAGCCGTCAGAGGGCGCGAGAAAAACGTTGTCTTCAGTCGTCATGGGTCTGGCCTCCTAGTGATAATCGACGATTTCGACCTCGAAGGCGTCGCCGTCGTCGAACCGAAACACAATGCGCCACGGACCGTTGATGCGGATCGCCCAAAAACCTGTCCGATCGCCGCTCAGCTTGTGTAGGCCGACGCTGTGCAAGCGCGACAAATCGTCCAGCTTTCGGGCCACGTTCAGGGCCGAGAGGCGCCGTCGCGCAAGTCCTTCGTCCAGGCCGGAAAATTTGGATTTCCCAGATTCGATGAACTGCCGCGTCGCCACGCCCTTGACGGACCGTATCATACATATAGCATAATATGGCTCGCGTATGACGGCAAGGGTGTCGCGCCGCGCGCCGGCCGCCTCGCCGCCCCAAGACGCCGAGCGCGGAGAAACGTCATGCCGTCCTTGCATGTGAATGGATACGACATGGCGTTTGTCGAGCGCGGGGCAGGCATTCCCTTGCTCCTCGTGCATGGGACGCTGGGAGACTATCGGTCGTGGGCGCTGCAGATGGAGCCGTTCGGCGCGCATTACCGGACGATCGCCGTCAGCCTTCGGCATTGCTGGCCGGAGCGCTGGGACGGCGTCGGCGATGATTTCACCGTCCAGCAGCATACTCAAGATGTGGCGGCCTTCATCGCCGCGCTCGACGCGGGACCGGTCCATCTCATCGGTCACTCCCGCGGCGGGCACATCGCCTTCCGGGTCGCCCAAACCTTCCCCAATCTCGTCCGAAAGCTGGTGCTCATGGAGCCGGGCGGCGCGCTGGACGCGAGCCTCGAGCCGCCGCACGAGACGAAAAACCCGCCGATCGCGCTTGGGCCCCTTTACGCCGGGGCCGCCGAACGCATCCGCCGCGGCGAGATCGACGAGGCTCTCGCGCCGACCGCCGACGTCATCTTCGGCCCGGGCGGTTGGGCGAACCTGCCGGAAGTGAAAAAGCAGCAGATGCGGGACAACGCCCGCACGCTGCTCGGGCAAATGAAGGAGCTGCGCGCGCCGTTCTCGCGCGAGGACGCGGAAGCGATCGGGGCGCCGACGCTGCTGATGGCGGGCGAACGCTCGCCGGAGAGTTTCCACCGCATCCTCGATGGGCTCGAGAGCGGACTGAGGGATGTGCGGCGCGTGGTCATTCCCGGCGCTTCCCATGGGTCGAACATCGACAACCCGAAGGTTTTCGAGCGCGAAGTGCTGGCGTTTCTCGAGGCTCGGTAAGCGAGATTCTCGGCTCGCCGCGGCGCGCAGGACGCGGGAACGCGCCGCCGGGCGCGAGGTCGCGAACCTTCAGCCCGTCAGCTCCATGATCGTGATATGGCCGTCCCTGACTGGCCATGCCCGGGAAACGATGCGCTCCTCGTTGAACTCGCCGATGATCGGCCGCTCCTCGACCGCCGCCAGCTTCAGTTTCGTATGCCAGGCCGCGGGCACGCCGTGTGGGATGTCGTCGGGCTCCTTGCCGTCGACGAGCACGATGTCGCGCGGCAGGCCGAAATAGCCGCGCGGCCGGTCCATCCGCACCACCGCGGCCGCGTCGACGTCCTCCTTTGCGAGCGCCGCCGCTGGCCGGAGGTCGAGCTGAGCAAACGAACGCGGGAAGGGCGAGCGATAGATATGGGTGACCGGCGCGCTCGGGGCCGCGACCACGAACTCAAGCGGCGAGGCGGCGTCGAATGTCGCCGGCCCCCAGGCGCCGTCGGCGCCCGTCGTCCTGGTCAGCGCCGCGCCGCCCTGCCGCTCGCCGGTCTCGGGCGAGACGCGATAGACTTCCACCCGCGCGCCCTCGACCGGACGGTTGGTCGGCGTGCCGTCGACGACGCCGGTGACGCGGCCGTTCAGAACGACCTCGGCCTCGGGCGCGATCGCGATTCTCGCCGGCCCGCGGCCGACGATGAACTTGTAGATCTCGGCGAAGGCGCGCGGGCCGGTCGCCGTTTCGCGGTGATCGACCTCGCCGAGCAGAATGTTGGTCGCGCCCTTGAGCTCCGGTCCGTCGGCGGTCATATTGAGCGGCATGCCCGGCTTGCCGAAGACAATTCCGCCGTCGGGCTGCGCATAGAGGTCGAAGCCGTCGCTGCGCAGCGTCAGGAACGGCACGCCGGGAGTGACCTCGCTGTCGCCCGCATCGAGCTTCTTCAGGAACGGGCCGCGGCCGTTGTACTCGCTGCCGAGCAGCGCATCGATGGCGAAGACGCCATGGTTGGGCGTGCCGCCGAGAACCGCCGCGCTGACGCTCGCCGGATTGACTGCCACATATTCGCGCGTCGAATAGCCGCCGCTCGAGAGCGCGACGATCGCCACTTTCTGCGCGCCGGTCTCGGCCCTGACGCCGTCGATGAACGCCGTCAGTTCGCGCAGCTGGTCCACGGTCGAGGAGCGGTTGGCTTGGGCGACCGTATCGTCGTCGCGCGCCTGCGGGTCGGTGAAGCTGATCGCAAACAGGCGGCCTCGCGGATAGCCGTTGCTCTCGAAGCGCCAGATCGTCGTTTGCCAGATCGCGGCTGCGTCGCTGTCGCCGTGGACGAAGACGATCGGAGCGGCCGCCTGATCCTCAGCGAAAGCCGTTCGATCGAGCGCCGCGAAGGCGAGCGCGGCGGTTCCCTGCAGCATGCGGCGGCGTGTCAGCGGCATCGAGCGTTCTCCCTTGTTTTGCTTGGCCTTTTGGCCGGAGGGGAGTGTACGCGCAATGCGGGGCGCCGGAAAGACGCCGCCCGAGTTACGTCATCTGTCAGTCAACAGCAGGGACCATCGCAGTTCGTCAGGCCGCCTTCCGCCTTGCGATTTCCGCCCGGAACAGGGGAACCTCGAGGGCGAGCGCCGCGGCGACGCTGGGGCGCTGGCGCATGCGCTCGAGATAGGCCTTCACGTTTGGATAGAGGGCGAGGTCGATTTCCGGCGCCGCCTGCGTCCAGCTGAGCACGGTCGCGAGATAGGCGTCGGCGACGCTAAAGCGATCGAGCAGGAATTCCCTGCCCTTGAACTTCTCGTCGAGATAAGCGAGCCGGGAGGCGTATTTGCGGACCACCCACGCCTTGACCTCGGGCGGCGTTTCGCGCCCGAGCAGCGGCGTCATCAGCGCCTTGTGCAGTTCCGTGCCGATGAAGCTCAGCCATTGGCGAAGCTTCGCGCGCGCGGCGCGATCGGACTCGGGCGGCGCGAGGCGAGCCTCGGGATAGGCGTCGACGATGTACTGCAGAATGGCGGCGTTCTCGGTCAGCACCGTCCCATCGTCGAGCCGCAGCGCCGGTACGTAGCCCAGCGGGTTGATCTGGCGATAATCCTCGCCGGTCGCGAGCACGCGCTTCGTATGCGGGTCGACCTCGGTGAGTTTGACGTCGACGCCTGCCTCAGCGAAGGCGATGCGGCCCGACATCGAGCAGGCGAGCGGGGAAAAGAACAGTTCCATGCGTTCCTCCTTGTGTATTTTTGTACTATCTCGCATATAATAAGAGCCCGTCAAGAGTTTTATCCGAGATGGTACAAAAATCTGCCAAGCCGCCCGAGGCGCCAGTCCGCCGGCGCGGGCGGCCACGCGCCTTCGAGCCCGAGGCGGCGCTTGGCCAGGCGATGGACATTTTCTGGAAGGACGGTTTCGCCGCGACCTCGCTCGACGATTTAAGCGCGGCGACGGGACTGAACCGCCCGAGCCTCTACGGAGCGTTCGGCGACAAGCGGGCGCTCTACATCCAGGCCTATCGCCACTATCGCGAGCATGTGCGCGACACCTTCGCGCCGCTGTTCGCCGGGGCAGCGCCGCTACGCGACAAGCTCAACCGCATTCTGATCGCCGCGCTCGACCTCTATCTCAGCGGCGAGGCGAGCCCGCGCGGCTGCTTCACCATGGTGACGGCCTCCTCCGACGCCATCGCAGACGAGGAGATTCGTGCGCTCGTCGGCAAGGCGATTGAGGCCACCGATCGCGCCTTCGAGCGCCTGTTCGCCTGGGCTCGCGCAACCGGCGAACTGCCCGCAGACGCGGACCCGCGCCGCCTGGCCCGCCTGGCCTCGGCGACCATCCATACGCTTTCGATCCGCGCGCGCGCCCGCGTGCCTCGCGCCGAGATCGAGCCGATCGTCGACGACGCGGTCGTCACGATTTGCGGGCCGGCCTCGAATTTGGCGCCTGCGAGAGCGAAGAAGCCGAAGAGCAAGGGAGCAGAGTAGCGCGCGACGGGCGGGTTCGTCCGCGTTAGGATCGCGACAGAGCGTCGCCGCAAGGCCGCGCGATAACTTGAGGGGTCCCTAATGATCGTCGCCACGACAGAAAACGTCGCCGGGCACCGGACGGTGCAAACGCTGGGGCAATGTTTCGGGGTCGTCGTTCGCAGCCGCGGACTGGGCGGGAATGTGATGGCCGGACTGCGTTCGATCGTGGGCGGAGAGATCCACGAATACACCCAGCTCCTGGAAGAGGCGCGCCGCCACGCCCTCGACCGGCTTGTCCAGAACGCGACCGCCATGGGCGCGAACGCGGTCCTGATGATGCGCTACGACAGCGCGGAGATCGGCAACACGATGAGCGAGATCGTCGCCTACGGCACCGCGGCGGTGATCGAACCCGCGCCGTGACCGGCGTGCTCGTTGTGTTTTTCTGGATCGTGGTCGCTGCGGCGCTCGTTTTGATCTGGCTCCTGTTCCGGTCCGGCGGCTACAAGCGGAAGCCCCTGGACGCGCCGCCGGGCAGGGACTGGACCTTCACCGGAGAACGCTTCGTCGATTTGAAGTCCGGGGAATTGCTTGAAGTCTGGTTCTGCGCCCGAAGCGGCGAGCGCGCTTACGTGCGGGCGCGGCCTGGCAAACTCACCTGAAGCGGGCGCCCTTGGGCGGCTCGCCCATTCAATACCGCAAGGTCGAACCGCTTGCGGCTGCGGTCCGTCTTAATCTTTTCGCCTGCGCAGGCTAGCTTCCCGCCTCGCCAATTTCGAGGAGGAATGCAATGGCCACACAGACCGGGAAATTCGTCTGGTACGAATATATGGGAAACGACCTCAAGGCCGCTGCGGATTTCTATACGCATGTCGTTGGCTGGACCGCGAAGGATGCGGGCATGCCGGGCTTCCAATACGAGATCCTCTCGGCGGGCGATCATATGGTCGCCGGCATGATGGACATTCCCGCCGAGGCGAAATCGATGGGCGCGAGGCCGAGCTGGATGGGCTACATCTGGGTCGAGGACGTCGACGCCGCGCTGCCGAAGCTCACCGCCGCCGGCGGCAAGGTTTACAAACAGCCTGCGGACATTCCGGGCGTCGGTCGTTTCGCCGTAGTCGCTGACCCCTACGGCGGCGCCTTCATGCTGTTCCGCGATGCTGGCGGCAATCCGCCCGCGCCGCCTCCGCCCGGCGCGCCGGGCCTCGTCGGCTGGCATGAACTGCACGCCGACGACGGCGCCAAGGCGCTCGACTTCTATTGCGACTTCTTCGGCTGGAAAAAGACCAGCGATTTCGACATGGGGCCGATGGGGGTCTATCGCATGTTCGACACCGGACATGGCGAGCAGGGCGGAATCATGACCCGCATGCCGCAGACGCCGGCGTCATTCTGGCTCTACTATTTCAACGTCGATGGCGTGGACGCAGCGGCCGAGCGCGTCAAGGCCCGCGGCGGCCAGATCGTCAACGGCCCGCAGGAAGTGCCCGGCGGACAATGGATCGTGCAGGCGACCGATCCGCAGGGGGCGATGTTCGCGCTGCTCGCGCCGAAACGGTGAAGCCGTAGAGCGGCGGCCTCTGCGCCAAATCCGGGGCCGCCAAGCCCGAAGCTGCCGTGAACTTTCGCTTGACAATATACCGACTGGTTGGTATCACCATCGCATAGTAAGCCCGCTCAAATTTCATACTCGCCCAGTTCTCTGAAGAGGCCGAGCGGGCAGCCACGCCTCGGATGGGGATTGAGCGACTCGAGGAGGACAGCCGATGGAGTCTCACCCGATCGTATCGCGGCACGAGTGGCTGGCTGCGCGCATTGCGCTCCTGGAGCACGAGAAGGCCTTGACCCGACATCGCGACCAGGTTTCGGCCGAGCGCCTCGCGCTCCCTTGGGTTCGGGTCGAGAAGGAGTATCTCTTCGACGGACCCGAAGGGAAGCTGACGTTGTCCGATCTCTTTCGACGGAACAGCCAACTTTACATCAAGCATTTCATGATGGCGCCCGGCGCGCGGCATCAGTGCGTGGGGTGCTCGCTCGAAGTCGATCATATGGCAGGCATTCTGCCCCACCTTGAGAATCACGATGTCAGCTATGCGGTCGTCGCCCGAGCGCCAATCGATGAGATCGAAGTCGTGCGCAAGCGCATGGACTGGAAATTCCTCTGGGTTTCCTCCTTCGGCAGCGACTTCAACTATGACTTCAATGTCTCGTTCAAGCCGGAGGAGGTCGCCGCCGGGCGCGCGCGGTACAATTTCGGCCCCGCGCCGGAATGGGCGGCTAATATCCAGGACTTGTCGGGCAGGAGCGTTTTTTACAAGAACGAAGCTGGCGATATCTTCCACACCTACTCGGCCTACGGTCGCGGCGGAGAGGAGGTGCTTGGTATCTACGGCGTCCTCGACGCAACGCCGAAAGGTCGAAACGAGACCGGCCCTTATCATTCTCTCGGCGATTGGGCGCGGCCACGCAACATGTACGGCAAAGGCGGCGAGGTCGAAGCCAACGGCCGCTACCACGCGTCGTCCTGCGGCGGCCCAGCGCATGCCGCGCATCAGATCTGACGGCGCAGGCGATGACTACGATGGCAAAGTCCAGCAAGGAGGCGGCCGCGGCTGCCTCGAACGAAAAGCTGCTCGACGCCGCCGTGCACGTCATCCGCTCCAAGGGCTATTCAGCCGCGCGCGTGGAGGACATCTGCGCCGAGGCCGGGCTCACCAAGGGCGCGTTCTTCCATCACTTCGCCAGCAAGGAGGCCTGCGCCGTCGCCGCGGCAGCCCATTTCGCGGCGAACGCCGACGCCCTGTTCGACGCCGCGCCCTATACGCGCCTCCACGACCCGCGGGACCGCGTGCTTGGATACATCGATTTTCGCAAGGCGATCCTTCAGGGCGAACTCCCGCAGTTCACCTGCCTGCTCGGCACCATGGTGCAGGAGGCCTACGACACGCATCCCGCCATTCGTGCGGCCTGCGACCGCTATATCAGCGAGCACGCCCAGCGGCTCGAGGCCGACATCGCCGAGGCGAAGGCGCTCTACGCGCCCGAGGCCGACTGGACGCCTGAGAACGCCGCGCTCTTCTCGCAGGCCGTCCTTCAGGGCGGATTCGTGCTCGCCAAGGCGAAACATGGCCCGAAAGTCGCCGCAGACTGTCTCGACCATCTCAAGCGTTATTTCGAGGCGCTGCTTGGGAGCCGGGCGCCTCGCAGCGAAGGGAAACGCGTCCAATGACCGATCAGAAGATCACGCCTTGCCTCTGGTTCGACTTCAAAGCCGAGGAAGCGGTCGCGCATTACCTCACGATCTTCAAGTCGGGACGAATTGTCTCGACCACACGTTATGGCGAGGCAGGTCCCGGACCGGTCGGCGCGGTGATGATGATCCTGTTTGAGATCGAGGGGCAGCGCTTTCTTGCGCTCAACGGCGGCCCGCATTTCAGGTTTACGCCGGCGATCTCGCTCATCGTCGATTGCGCGACGCAGGCCGAGGTCGACGAACTCTGGGACCGGCTCAGCGAGGGCGGCGCGCCCGGTCAATGCGGCTGGCTCACCGACAAGTTCGGAGTGAGCTGGCAGATCGTGCCGAGCCTGATCCCGCGCATCATTGAGAGCGGCGACGCCGCGGGCATTCAGCGCGTCATGCGGGCTGTGATGCCGATGACCAAGCTCGACATCGGGAAGCTGCAACAGGCCTTCGACGGCCCTTAAGCGAGGAGCCAGTGATGAGCGCCACAGCAACTGGAGAAAGGCCGAACGCCTTGAAGAGCTCGTTCGCGCAAGCGCGTCCGGCGTCCAATTTCGACTTTGGCAATATCGCAGGGTTAGCGGAATCTCTGCGCGAAAAACGGACGTCGCCGATCGATGCGCTGACAGGGTGTCTTGAGCGAATAGAGCGTCTCCAACAACAGCTCAACGCGTTCATCACGATCACTGCGGAGAGTGCGGTTGAAGGCGCAAAGGCCGCCGAGCACGACATAGAGCAAGGAAGATGGAAGGGGTTTCTGCAGGGGATTCCCATCGGGGTAAAAGACTTCTTCGACACCGTCGGCATTCCGACAACTGCCGCCTTTGAGCATTTCAGGCATCGCATCCCCGCTACGGACGCAGCGCCGGTGACCAAGTTGAGAGACGCCGGCGCGGTCATCATCGGAAAAACGAACATGCACACGCTCGGAATGGGAACGACCGGGCTCGAGAGCTGTTTTGGGCCGGTCAAGAATCCCTGGAATCCCGATTTTATCGCGGGCGGTTCGTCAAGCGGATCGGCGGCGGCGGTTGCGAGCGGCATGTGCTGGGCCACGCTCGATACCGACGCCATCGGCTCTTGCCGATTGCCGGCCGCATGCTGCGGCGTGGTCGGCTTCAAGGGCACGTACGGTCTCATTGACACAACCGGCATCCTCGCGGGCGAACAGCCGCCTGGCGAAGTCATCCTGTGGCTGTCTCATGCCGGCATTGCGACGCGCGGTGTCGAGGATGCGGCTGTCGTTCTTGATGCGCTCGTCGATCGGCGCGGCGACCGGGACTCAGGTTCGTTTGTCGACAGTCTGAACCAGGAAGCGGACCTCAGGATCGGCGTCGCAAACAACGCCGGAGCGGATCGAGAAGTGCTGGAAGCGTTCGAACAAGCGGTCGAGACGATCCGAAGCCTTGGCTACACCGTCAGGGCAGCAGCGGCTCCCCTGACGGATTTCAGCAAAGGCATAGCCGACATAGAAGGAGACCGAAGGACCGTCGCCGACCGATGCTTTAGCGACATCGACCTGCTGCTGCTGCCGACAACGCCAACCGTCATTCCGCCAGTCAAGGAAGCGATGGGGAATCCCCTGGCGTTGTCGCCTGAGAACACAATGTTCGCCAACCATTATGGACTGCCGGCGGTCAGCGTTCCCTGTGGTTTTGACAAACGCGGGCTCCCGCTCGGATTGCAAATTGTCGGCAGGCCTTGGGACGAGCGTTCCGTTCTTCGACCCGCATACCAATATCAAATGGCGAGCGGTTGGAACAAAAGACCTCCGCTCGCATAGAGCCAGGATTCGCTCGACATCGTCTGTTGCGTCTTCGCTCCGACGTTCCGCCGGTCGATCAAGCTCGACGCTACTCAATTGCAACCGGCCTTCGAGGCCAAGTGAAGGAGGAAGTCATGACCAATCCAGCCCACTCAAACCTCATCGGCAGCTTCATCTGGTACGATCAGATGTCGAACGACCTCGCCGGCGCGGAGGCCTTCTACACGAAGGTCGTCGGCTGGACGCTTGCCCCCAACACAATGAACGACCAAAAGTACACGCTGCTCCAGGCGGGCCCCGCGATGATTGGCGGCCTCATGCCGATTCCGGAGCAGGCCAAGGGCGTGCAGCCTGCGTGGATGGGTTATATCGCCGTCGACGACGTCAAGGCCTATGCCGACAAGGTGAAAGCCGCAGGCGGCGCCATCCATCGGCCGCCGACTGAGATTCCCAATGTCGGGACGTTCGCCGTTGCGGGCGATCCGCACGGCGCGGGCTTCATGCTGTTCAAGGGAAACAGCAGCGAGGCGCCGGCGCAGGACCAGTCGGCGGCGGGCCATATCGGCTGGCATGAGCTGCACGCCGGCGACGGCGAAAAGGCGTTCGCCTTCTATTCGGGCCTCTTCGGCTGGACGAAGGGCGAGGCGATGGATATGGGCGCCATGGGCAAATACCAGCTCTTCAACACGAGGAGCGGCCAGCAGGGCGGCATGATGACCAAGACGCCGCAAACTCCCGCGCCGTTGTGGCTCTACTATTTCAATGTCGATGCGATCGACGCGGCGACGGAGCGGGTGAAGGCCGCCGGCGGCAAGATCGTGAATGGACCCATGCAGGTTCCCACCGATCGCTGGATCGTGCAGGGCCTCGATCCCCAGGGTGCGATGTTCGCCCTGCTCGCGCCGAAGCGCTGATCCTCGCACACGTCCCGGCGGCTCGATGCGCCGCCGGCTTCCTTCAAATCTAATCGGAGAACGAGACGATGAACGTCAACGCTTCCTCGCTCACGCCCGCGACCGAACTCGCGCGCATCGACCCGGTGCGGTTCCCGAACGAGAGCCCCGAGTATCGCGCCGCCCGCACGGCCCTGCTCGCCGAGGAGATCGAACTGCGACGCCACATCGAGCGCGTCGCGGCGCAACGCCGGGCGCTGCCCCCGGGCGGCCCCGTCATCGGCGACTATCGCTTCGAAGGCGAGGACGGCCCCCTCGATTTCGCCGGCCTTTTCGGAGACAAAGAGACGCTCGCCATCTGCAGCTACATGTTCGGGCCTGAGCGCGCCCGCCCCTGTCCGATGTGCACGAATACGCTCGGCGCCTGGGAGGGCAATGCAGCCGATATCGGCCAGCGCATCTCGCTTGCGGTGGTCGCCCGCTCCCCGATCGAGCGCCTGATCGCCTGGAAGCGGGAACGGGGTTGGCGCAACCTTCGACTCTTTAGCGACCTCAATGGCGCGTATTCCCGCGACTATTTCGGCCTCCTGCCGAACGGCTCGGAAGTTCCCGCCTTCAACGTGTTCACTCGCCGCGACGGGACGATCCGCCACTTCTGGTCTGGCGAGATGACGGCGGCGACGGTCGACCCGAGACAGGATTCGCGCGGCGCGCCCGACCCCGCGCCCTTGTGGATGGTGCTCGATTGCACGCCCGGGGGCCGCGGCGCCGACTGGTATCCGAAGCTCGAATATACCGCCTGAGTTCTGGCTACGCGAATGCAAGACTTCCCCCGGAG
>Ga0116216_10002303_pt1 | contig 12787 bp, 13 predicted proteins | sample Sb_taG_11_FD_89696 | JGI IMG/M metagenome (GOLD analysis project Ga0116216, IMG submission 89696) | Peat soil microbial communities from Weissenstadt, Germany - Sb_50d_3_AS metaG | ecosystem: Environmental > Terrestrial > Soil > Wetlands > Peat | place: Germany: Weissenstadt | collected 2010-09-21
CCGGTCGATATATACGCCTTTCCCGATATTGCATGTCTCACCAATGTGCGCGTGCTCGCGTATATGCACTTGACCCCAGATGCGTGTGCCTGCACCAATCTGTGCGTCAGGTGAGACTTCGGCGGTGGGATGAATGTAGAAAGATGGATTTGACATCATTTACCCCTTCTGTATTTCTGCGTTTTTCTTGTGTTCATACTACCACTTCAGATTTGATGATGACAATGTTGGGCGCTTCACGCTCTCTCGCCGCAATTGCAGGCGTTGCATACCTTTGTCTGTTTTCACTTTTGCCTGCAAGCGAATGAACAGGATAAGGAAGAGCAGTAACGCATGGGCGGTACTCGTTAAGCTCGCAGCTAAAGGAATTGCCAGAATCGCGAACTTACCCGTCAGCACCTTGAATAGGAATATGATGAGACTGATGCGCGTAGCCAGTGCAGCAATATTGGTGAGTAGTAGTGTCCACGCATCTTTCAAGGCGTAGAAGCTGAGGACGAGCAACGCTTCTGCCGTCACTCCCATCAGTCCAATTGTATAACCAAGCAAAGCCATACTCGTGAGTGTGGATGAATGTGCAGTAAACGCTCCATGTTGAAAGAGAACGCGGATAGCGGGTTTGCCAAGAAAGTACAGAACGTGCACCCTCCTTTATAAGACCAGGAATGAGTACTCCTACCTGACAGACCGTGATTTTTCTCGTATGCGAGGAAGGCAGGAATAAACGCATTCACGAGAGCACCGCCAGCAATTAAGTTAAAGAGCGCATCGGGCAGTCGAAAGGCTGCGTAGAAGGCGCTTGCCTCAGGACCCGTACCAAAGAGCGCATTGAAGAGCGTCTGCCGTATGATTCCCAATCCCTTTGAGGCAAGATAAGCCATCATGAGCAAGAATGCTGCTTCGGTGAAGCTAAAACGTCGTTGCGAGAAGTTCCTGCTAAAGTGGAAACTGGCGAGGCTGAAACGAAAGGTTCTCCCTCCCCATGCCAATGCCTATAAGTAGAAGATCTTTCATGAGGATGTACTTGAGGGTCAAGGGTAGAGATAGCTGTCGTCGGCATCTTTCTACGTATGCGAGTTGTCTTGCCTTGAGCGATCTTCTCTCATCATCTGGTCCTCACTGAAATTAACAGTGGCGTACTTGACATCTACAAGTGCCACACTCAAACACAGAGACATGATGCTAGATTTTGACGTTTGACCCGATGCATACATGTAACATGTACATCATATATGTGGATCATAGAAGGATAGAAATGTACACCTTAACGTACGGTTCGTAACGTTATCTTAACATCAATTTAAACCACGAACATTTGCTAGGGGTCTATGCTTAAGAAAGTGATGCTGTCATTAGTGTTGGCAGGACCAATAATGCATTGGTATCAACGTTAGGAGATAGTGAGGATGCTTGAACAATTATATACATCTGGCGAGTATCTAGAGAAAAATCCAACCTGGCATGTTGAAGAATCTCCTTGGAAAGCAAAGCAGGTAATTCGAATGCTGAATCAGAATGCCCTTGTGCCTAGCACTGTCTGCGAGGTGGGGTGTGGGGCTGGAGAGGTTCTGAGGCAGTTGCAAGAGCAAATGAATGTAAGTTGCTCGTTTTGGGGATATGAAATCTCACCACAAGCATTCGAGCTTTCCAAACCTAGAGCAAATGAGAGGCTTCATTTCAAACTAGCAGATTTTAGACAAGAGAAAGATGCTTATTCTGATCTCATTCTCATCATGGATGTGATTGAGCATTTGGAGGACTATTTCAGTTTCTTGAGGGACATAAAGCCGAAAGGTCAGTATAAAATAATCCACCTGCCACTGGACCTTTCGGTGCAATCACTCTTGCGCCGTAACTCTTTACTCGGAGTTCGCAAGGCGTATGGGCATATCCACTACTTTACCAAGGATGTTGCCATTGAGATGTTCAGAGATGTTGGCTATGAGGTGCTAGACTACTTTTATGCCCCTCGATCTATTGGTCTAGCTAATAGTTTCGCCAAGAAGCTTTTAATACCGCCAAGAGTACTCTTCTTTAGCATGAAAAAGGATTTGGCCGTTCGCATTTTGGGAGGATACAGTTTAATGGTATTGGCGAAATGAAGAATGAAAGCCAATACCAATTGTAAGAAGGAGCTTGTGAAAGTGAAACGCGAAGATTACACTGCTGTCATTGGTGCAGGACCCTATGGTCTCTCAGTAGCAGCACATCTTAAGGCACAGGGTCTACAAACCCTCGTATTTGGCAAAACAATGGAACTTTGGAAGAAAATGCCACCTGGGCTTTGTTTAAAGTCAATTTGGAGTGCTTCATCCATCTCTGATCCCTCCGGGAAATATAGCATCGACCAATATATTGCAACTACTAACACTCCTCGTCAGGAACCAATTCCGCTTTCTCTCTTTCTTAACTACGCCCTTTGGTTCCAACGGCAAAATGTTCCAGATGTTGAGCCAGTCTATATACGTTCATTAGCAGCTGATGGGAAGAGATTCCACCTGGATCTGGAGGATGGGCGCGCAGTAAAGGCTAGTAATGTAGTTGTTGCAGCTGGCATCTCCTCTTTTGCTTACATACCAAGTTTTGCTCGTGACCTGCCCGAAACAGTCGCGTCGCATACATCTGCTCACACAGACCTTAGTCGCTTCAAAGATCAGAGCATCATTGTTATAGGCAAAGGACAAAGCGCACTGGAGTATGCTGCGTTGTTGCATGAAGGGGGCGCTGATGTTGAATTAATTACGCGTGGATTGGTCAGATGGCATTCCAAAATACTCTATGAGCGTACAGGCCCCGCTAGGCATATTTTCTATCCACCTGGCGATGTCGGCCCTCCGGGAATCAACTGGTTGGTTGCTTTCCCTTCCTTCTACAATCGACTCCCGGAAGGAATAAAAGATCCTGTACATAAACGTGCGGTTCTTCCTGGAGGTGCGAAGTGGTTGCGATCCAGGATAGAGGGACAAATACGTATTACTGAAAACACCCAAGTAGTGAAAGCCACTGAGCAGGGGGAACGTGTATGCCTGGAACTGAGTGATGGAACGAAACGAGAGGTAGACTATTTGTTCCTCGGAACTGGCTTTCAACCAGATGTTCATAAACTTACCTTCATTGACCCAGCTCTTTGCCAGCAACTGCAAGTGAAAAATGGATATCCCATACTGAATGTGGGGTTCGAATCATCAGTTTCGCACCTGTACTTCGCTGGTTTGCTGGCCGGGAATACCTTTGGACCAACATGCCGCTTCGTTTCGGGGACAAAGGGTGTTGCACGTAACATTGCACACCACCTTGCACGAGCTTGAGAGAGGAAAGTGACAAATGTCATGACCCACAAAATTGACCTACGAGAGAAAGGGGATGTCAGTGCTTTTAGGTAAGGGAGTGATTGACCTTAACAGACGGCACGTCACTTCAGTACAGCCCACCTTGAATGGAACGCAACAAGTAGGAGCTTTGGTCGTGGGGGGATGTTTCCAGGGCTTGGGTATAGTGCGTAGCTTGGGACGGCGTGGCATACCAGTCTGCGTTATTGACGATGAGTTCTCGGTTGCACGTTACTCACGCTATACCACCCGCTATCTACGAGTGGCCGATTTGCGTGATGAGCGAAAAACCGTGGAGACTGTGCTGGATGTTGGACGAGAACTGGATCTTGAGGGCTGGGTACTTTATCCTACTATGGAGCAGACTGTTGCTGCTTTCTCGCGCTATCGATCGCGTCTGGAAGAGTTTTTCCGTGTTCCAACTCCCGAATGGAACACGGTACAGTGGGCATGGGACAAGCGAAATACGTATCGCCTAGCACAAGATCTTGATATCCCCGCTCCAAAGACGTGGTATCCGAAGAACCTGGGCGAGTTGGACCAAATAGAGGAAGCACATTTTCCACTGGCGATCAAACCGGCCATTAAAGAGCATTTCATTTATGCGACTAAAGCCAAGGCGTGGCGAGCCAATACACGAAAAGAGTTGGTAGAACGTTTTAAGCAGGCTGCTGCTCTGGTTGAACCCGGCGAAACTATGGTTCAACAGCTCATTCCAGGTGATGGTGAGCAACAATTTGCCTACTGTGCCTTCTTCAAGGATGGGCAAGCTATAGGCAGCATGGTGGTCCGACGGCGTCGTCAACATCCACCTGAGTTCGGGAGGGCAAGCACGTTTGTTGAAACCATTGATCTACCCCTACTAGAGAACCTTTCCGAACGCTTTTTGAAAGCCATTAACTACTATGGTCTGGTCGAGTTGGAATATAAGCTAGATCCGCGTGATGGTCAGTACAAACTTCTAGATGTCAACGCCCGCACCTGGGGTTATCATTCCCTCGGTCAGAGTGCAGGGGTTGATTTCCCTTATCTGTTGTACACAGACCAATTGGGAGAGGCTGTAGAGTCTTGTCGAGCTAAAGTTGGAATCAAGTGGGTTCGCCTTATTACTGATATACCTACAAGCACTGTGGAGATAGTTCATGGTCACCTTGGTTGGCGAGCGTATTTGCGATCTCTCAGGGGTGTCCATGTTGAGTCTGTATTCAGCCGTGAAGATCCATTGCCAAGCTTGATGGAATTTACGCTTATTCCTTACCTGATTGTAAAACGTGGTTTTTGATTTCTTGTTAGAGACTGTGGGAACTGGAAACGACTCGTTAAAATCAGATGGGTAATAAATAAAGCAGTACGATCACTATCGTGGCACATAAAACCACTGAGCCGAGCACATTCAGGTCACGTAGTAATACCTCTTCAGGATTTCCACCTTGCATACGCATGTGAACTAGATGCAACTAACGGACGTGCTGACCGGTGTCTTGCTGTGGATTAGCCAGGATCGTTTTCGCTTGATGCACAAACCGATAGGAGTGCTTTGCTCTTCCAGTGCGCGCTCAACCGGTCGCACGCCTCGCATCTGCTTCTTCAATTGTGCTTTGGCATGCCGATCGGCTGCGTAGAAAGGCTTGATGGCATCTTTCAAAGAATGGAACTGACAGCGTTGATGGGGGACCTCAGGAAAGACAAACGTGACGGCACTGCCAATGGTCTCTTGCCCATCCGAGATCACTCCCTTGAGTAATAAAGGACGCGCTAACAGGATCTCCTCGGAGAGGCAGTCGCGCACCGCGACATCCGCACCTTGTGCCCCACATCGGGCTGTAAGCCATCGATGGCCAGGATCACGCGTTCTTGCTGCTGAAATCGTGTCTTGATGTGCTCCCGATCTGTGACGCGCAAGGTCACCAACTCTTCATTGCGCTGCATCGTCTTTTTTCCTATGGCAGGCTACTTGTAGGCTGACCCGCTAGACCATCCTCTGCCGCGCATTTGTTGCGATTGTACGCACTCGTCGCCTATGTAGGCGAATGCATCCGTACCGTTGATCGATGCGGTGTCGGGCTTCGTGGCATTGATTCCAACTAATTGCTGCAAGCAGCAGCAGACTGATCAGGTTTTCATGGAGAAACCTGAACAACAGAGTCAGCCGTATGCCCGAGTGGCCTGTGTGGTGCTGCGACGAGGCAGAGCGTCACAGGCCCTGAGGAGCCAGAGGCGCACAGAGCAGGCGGTGGCGACGTACCCAATGAGATGGCAGAGGCCCCCTTTCTCGTTATTGAGCGATATATTCATAGAGGTCTGAGGCCAGCCAGTTGGGTGGCCCAGTTTTCGGCTTGTGCCGCGAGTTGGAACTCTTGCGACCGGGCCTACCCGCATCGGCGGGATAGCACGGGGTGCGTTCGAGCACCAGGTCCGCAGGCCGGGGCACGATGTCAGCGGCCGCGATGACGGGCACGTGAGGCTGCAAGCGGCGAGACGGACGAATGAAGCCCAGTTGTCTGCCGCGCTGCACACAGAGCGTGATGGGATCCTGCCCGCGGGCCAGCAGCATGGGCATCGAACGCACGACTAAAGGCATGGAGACCTCAAAGGGGTCGACGTGCGCTTGACAGGCGATCTCCATGCGCATGGCCTGCAACAGTTGTGCGATGATGTGACAGGCCCAGAGCTGCTGCAGGATGCCTGTCAGCTTGCTATGCCACCACAGATGTAAGCGCAGATGCTCTTTGAGCAGCAAGAAGGCCAGTTCGATATCCCACCGCCGCGCGTACAGCCGCACGAGATCGCCCACTGACAGCACGTGTGGGTCCAGGACATTGGTCAGATACTCGTGCCAGGTGCAGCCGACGCGCACCCGTACCAGTCGCACTACCGAGCGTGCCTTGGCCTGATGGGTGCCGAGCCATACCAGCCCATCGAAGACCTCGGTGCTCTCGTAGAGCGTGTGGATCACTGTATAACTCGTCTTCTCACGCAGCCGACACACATACCACAGACTGTGCGTTGTCAACTCGTCGAGCCACTCGAAGCCAAAGTAGCCCAGATCGAAGAGCAGCAAGGTGCCTGTGCGCAGTCCCTCCAGCATGGCACGGGCGTGTACTTTGCAGTTCTGCTGCACATCGGGCAGATAGTCGATGCGTCGCCATATCTGCCGTCGCACATCAAAGAGCGCCGCCAGTTTGCCCGGCAACAACTCCACCGCCCCGTTCTTGAAGTGACGCAAGCTGGGTAACGTGCGTGCCACCGCATCCAACACCGTTTCATCCAGCGCCAACACCTCACGGGCAAACGGCGCAAGCGCCAATACATCTCACTTAAGGCACAAGGAGGAAAAAGCAGACAAGAAAGCTCCCATCTGGCATACTACCAGAAAGCAAAACAACAAGGAGCTTTCGATGTATAGATTACGCGAGATGACGATGGATGACAAGGTATGTGAGCAGGTGAGTATGACGATGCTGGGTGAGGTGTATCCCAGAGAGGTGATCGAGCGGGTGGTGCAGCACAGTGAGCCGTGGCGCAGCAAAGTGCGGCGCGTGCGGCTGAGTACCGCCTTGACGTTGGTACTCTTTGTGATCGCGATGGCCCTGTGGAGCCGCCGCAACCAATGCCAGGTCTGGAACAGCCTGGTGGGCACGCTCAGCGATCTGCATCCGGCACAGCCCGACAGCGCGATGAGTGATTCAGGACTGGGTGGGCGGCGCAAAGCCTTGGGGAGCCAGTGTATGCAGGTGTTACTACAGGAACGCTGTCAGGTGATAGCGACGCCAGAGAGCATGCCTGATGCCTTCTTTGGTCGCTATCGGCTCATGGCCATTGATGGCACGCTGTTCCACACTCCTGATACGAAAGCCAACGCAGCAGCTTTTGGGCGCAGCAGCAACCAATATGGGCCAGGAGCCTATCCGCAGGTCAAATGTGTGCTGTTGGCAGAGTGTAGCAGCCATGCGGTCGTTGGGCTAGAGATGGACCGGTATGACGTCTCAGAAGTGCATGGGGCCTACCGCTTGCTCTCGCAGGTCGGGCCCGACACGTTGGTGCTGGTAGATGCCGGCCTGATCTCGGGCGCCTTCATTGAGCAAGTGCGGATGCGTAGAGCGCATGTCTTGGGGGCTTTAGAAGCGGGTGCATGGGAGCACCCGAACACGGCTCGTCGCCTGGCCGATGGCTCGGTGTTGGCGTGGGTGGCACCTGCCCATTCGGGCCATGCCCGCTATCGAAAGCCTCGCGGGATGTGGGTGCGTATCATCTCCTACCGGGTGACTGATGCGCGCTTGGGAGAACCAGGCAAGGTGTATCGCTTGGTGACGACGCTCCTCAATCCGCGCATGGCGCCAGCGCTCACGCTGATCAACCTGTATCATGAGCGTTGGGAAATCGAACTGGTGATCGATGAGATCAAAACGCATGAGCGCGCACAGCGCAAGGTCTTACGCTCCAAGACGCCTGAGGGAGTGCGCCTGGAGCTCTACGGGATCTACCTGGCGCATTATGCCGTGCGGGTGCTGCTAGCCGAAGCCGCCGTAGAGGCAGAGTTGGACCCTGATCGCCTCAGCTTTACCGAAGGCCTCTTTGAACTGACCGAGATGATCTCGCTGGCACTCACCTTGGGGTCGGAGAAGGCAGCAGTGCGGCTGCTTCCGCGCTTGCGGCACAAGATGGCAAGGCATGTCTTGCCACCGCGTCGGCTGCGTGTCAACCGTCGGGAGATCAAGCAGATCTACAACAAGTACAAACCCAAGAAGCGCCAGGTGCCTCCACCTGACCCATTCAATCCTGAGGATCAGTTCCTCGATTTTGTCGATCTGCTCGATCCCCTTGCACCTGCACTTCCTGTAGGAGGTCCTTAAGTGAGATGTATTGGGCGCCAGGGGTTCCCATGCTTGTGCGTCCAGCAGTGGTTGTATCCAGGCTGACAGCATCGTCGAGAGCTGCTCAAAGAATGCTTGCAACGGCTCCGTCCCCGCGCATACACGGCCTGATCACAGATATCGTAGCCCTGGCACACCAACGCGCGCCACAGGTCGCGCACTCCTTGCGCTCGATCCAACACACACAGCAGCAGGCTGCTCCACAAGGCCGCATCAGGCAGTTCACGGGGGCGACCCGGCCCTTTGGCATCGCTGCCTGCTCCCTGGCTCTCGCCTTGGCTTTGCATGCGCTTCATCCATCGCTCGGCATATCCACGAAACTGGTCAACGAACGCATCGTTTGCCGGGGAGGAAGACACTATGGTAGAATACATCTCAAGAGCTTCCTTTCTGGTTGCATATCAATTTCTACACCTGAAAGGAGTATCCTCTCTGAACACGCTTTTGGCAACCCTTCCGCTCTCCTGGCCTCTTCTCCTATTTGTTGGAATCAATGGGCTTCGTGGTCGCCCTATAGTAATATACCATTCCCATCTCCCGTGGATTCTATAGCTAACCCGATGTGCAAGTTTTCTTGCCAAAGGAAAGGCTCATGGAGTCTACTGTACTCAGAAGAATTGTACGTTTCTGAGGAGGAAAACCATGAACCTGGACGACTTTATTATCACATGTTTCGTATTGATTGACGAGATGATGCCAACCGTGACGAAAGGCAAACGCTTGCGCGAACGAGGACCGATGCCCAAATTGGCCGATAGCGAGGGCATCACGATGGAAATTGTGGGAACGTATCTGGGACTGTCCCAAGATCAGGAAGTCTTTGACTACTTCCGCCGCCACTATGTGCAGTTCTTTCCGGAAATGGCGCGAGTGGATCGCACCACCTTTGTGCGCCAAGCCGCCAACTTGTGGGCAGTGAAAGAGCGCCTGTGGTGTGTGATCCGCGACAGTTTCTTGCTCTATGATCCCACGGTGGCCATCGTGGATAGTATGCCGATTCCGGTGTGCCAATTTGCACGAGCGTACCGTTGTCTCCGCTTCGATGACACGGCCAGCTTTGGCAAAGACCATACCTGCCGCCAGACGTTTTACGGCTTTCGCTTGCACCTGCGCCTGTGTTGGCCAGGAGTGATTACCCAGATGTACCTGGCTCCGGCCAATGTGCATGAAGGGGAGATCGTCTGGGACTTGACGGCAGGCACCTCTGGGCTGCTGTTGGGCGATCGCAATTATTGGCTTCCCACTTTGCAAGCGGCCTTGCGCAAAGCCGGTGTCGTTCTGCAAGCTCCGTTTCGCAAAGCCAGTTCGCAGCCTGCCAAGAGTTGGAGTCCCGTGTTGGGACGGGTACGCTATCGCATCGATACCGTCTTTGGACAACTGACCGATCGCTGTGGTGCCAAGCGCGTCTAGGCCCGTGATCTCTGGCATTTGCGCAATCGCTTGCTGCGTATGGCGCTCATGCATACCATGTGTGTGTTGTTCAATTTGCAAGATCAGGCTCCTCCCCTTCAATTGGATCGGTTGGTTGCTTAAAAAACTTGCACATCGGGTTAGCTAGGAATTTACACCAACCTGAGATGAATGAAACAGTTTCTCAATGCTCGTGACAACCACCTCGCCAAGGTTAGGCAATTACCATTATGCTGGTAGCTCTTGAATTATATTGCAATGGAGTCCAATGATGAATCTTGTCTCGTTTTCGATCAGGACAAAGGGGTCGCACAATTTTGTCCGGCGCTTGGGCACTGTATTTACCCGTTTCGGATTCTCTGAGACGCCAACGCGTCGTGCTCTGAACACGATAGTCGATTCCGTTCAACAGTACACTGGCGCGCCCACCTTCTTCATCCCGGCCGTTGTGCTGCAACGGCACCCAACGTTGATTGCTGAGATTGCGCGCAAGGGGGCTGAAATCGGTGTGCATGGATATGTGCACAACGATTACCGGACATTGAGTAGGGATCAGCAATTCGAGCAAACGGAAAAAGCTATTTCGGTATTTCAGAAAGCCAAACTCCCCTACTATGGGTTTCGCAACCCTTACCTTGGTTGGACCAGGGAATCGCTCGAGGTGTATGCAACACTGGGTTTCCATTATGAAAGTAATGTGGCCGTCCTGCACGATGTCGTCGACATCAGCGCATTTTCACCTCTGCTCAGAAGTGGTTTCGCCAAATCGCTAGAACTCTTCCAAGCCGTCCCCTGTAATGTGTACGCTCTGCGACCCGATTTTTATGGTGCATTGCTACGCATCCCGACCAGCATTCCAGATGATGAAATGCTCTTCGATCGTCTGCGCATCACCGATCCGGAGGAAGTGGGGCGAATCTGGAGCAGGGTGATGCAGCGTGTCTACGAAATGGGTGGATTATATACACTGAATCTGCACCCGGAGCGTGGCGTGTTGTGCAAAAGGGCACTCGACTCTTTACTGTCCTATGCTCGTAGTCGCGAACTTCCCGTGTGGGTTGTCAGCATCGGAGACGTCGCTCAATGGTGGAGAGAACGCAGCAAGTTTCGTATACATATGACTCCGCTCGGTGACAACCGTTGGCAGGTGGAGGCCAACTGTACCCAACATGCCACAGTGCTAGCGCGTCATCTTGAAATAGAGGATCAATTGACCTCTCCCTGGTACGGAAGCGATGTGCGCGTCCACTCACAGCAGTTTATCGTGTGCGCGAATACAACACCTTGTATCGGGGTCTCGAAGCAAACTCCCGATGAGGTAATGACCTTTCTCAACGAGCAAAGCTATCCCGCCGTACGTTGTACTCGAGGGGAATCGTTGAGCTATGCGATGTACATCGAAAAACCCGCGGGATTTGGAGGCACACTCGAAGCACAGGCGGAAGCTAAACGTGCGCTCGTTGAGCAAATCGAGGAGTTGGAGATGCCTTTGCTCCACTTTGGTTGTTGGCCTGACGGCAATCGTGCCACTCTCGCTATCTCTGGCGACATTGACTCGGTGACCGTGCAGGATTTCTTCCTGCGCATCGTCGAAGTGTTTCGACATACCTAGCGCGAGAGGTTTCATCTCCAATTCGATACCTGGATGGACCAACCGCCAGTTCGGATAGTATACCTGAAAGGGGTATTCGTAATGGGAATACATCACAAGAGCAGAAATAAAGCTCTATGCTTTGTGTGTGAGGAGAAGCATTTGCTGTTGGGAGATACACTTGATGCTTGAAGAGAAATATATCTCAGGCGAGTACCTGGAGAAAAACCCGAACTGGCATATCGAAGAATCCTCTTGGAAAGTAAAACACATCATGCCAATTCTGAAGCGACACCATCTCGTGCCGAACACTATCTGCGAGGTAGGATGTGGGTCAGGTGAGGTACTCCGGCCCTTGCAAAACCGCATGGACGATGTATGCACATTTTGGGGATATGAAGTGCATTCCGCAACGCTTCAGGAGGATTTGGCTGTTCGCATTTTGGGCGGGTTTAGATTGTTGGTATTGGCGAAATGATGCTGATCGCAGAGGGATGGCGTTATGTCGCCTCCTTAGCTGTTGGTATTGGTCGCGGCGACACGTTCGCAAGCATTGAAAGGGGAACTGATGGATACCAGGAGAATTGCAGACCTTACACCGGTCGAACTAAACAAACATGCTCAACAACTGGGTAATACGCCAATGGAGGCTATTTACCTCGTGATAGAGGGAGTGACCCGCAAAATTCACCTTAAGCTAGAAAGTGAGAATCCGACCGGTTCAGTGAAAGATCGAACCGGTTACAGTCTGATACAGGCATTGGAGGCGCAAGGTCTTCTGAACCATAGGTCGGTGGTAGTAGAATCGACATCGGGCAATTTGGGCGTAGCCCTTAGCTTCCTCTGCAGGTTAAAGGGGTATACGTTTATCGCGGTGATCGATCCAAAAACGACGCAGGAAAATATTGCTAAGATGCAAGCCCTCGGCGCCCATATTGAGATGGTTCACCGGCCTGACGAGAATGGCGGATACCTCCTCTCCCGGCTAGAACGGGTGCGAGAACTATGCCGAAGTTCTCATGCGTACGTCTGGACCGATCAGTACTCTAATCCCGCAAACCCGCAAATTCACTACCTGAGCACAGGCCCTGAAATTTACCGCCAGATGCATGGTCGAGTGAATGCGCTTTTCATCGCGGTATCGACGGGCGGAACCCTGGCTGGTGTCGCGAGGTTTTTTCGGGAGGTTAGCCGATCCACAACCATCATTGGTGTTGATGCTCATGGATCAGTGATCTTCGGCACCCCTCCCGCCCCGCGTAAATTGACTGGTATCGGTTCATCCAGGCCTTCTAGTTTTATCGCGAGGGATCTGTATGACTTACATTTGCTTGTGAGGGATGAAGAAGCGTTCGCATTTTGCCGCGCTCTCTGGGAGACTAGAAGCATCAAAGTCGGTGGGTCGAGCGGCGCGGTCCTCGCGGCCTGCGCAAGGTACCTACAGGCTCACCCCGAGGTTACGGATGTCGTTTGCCTATGCGCCGATAGCGGTGACAATTACAAAAACTCTATTTTCAACGACGACTGGGTATTGAAGCAGGGGCTTGACCTGTCGAAAGAGCGTTTGGGACCGGTCCAGGATA
>Ga0116216_10002304_pt1 | contig 12774 bp, 8 predicted proteins | sample Sb_taG_11_FD_89696 | JGI IMG/M metagenome (GOLD analysis project Ga0116216, IMG submission 89696) | Peat soil microbial communities from Weissenstadt, Germany - Sb_50d_3_AS metaG | ecosystem: Environmental > Terrestrial > Soil > Wetlands > Peat | place: Germany: Weissenstadt | collected 2010-09-21
GATGTAATACAGGCTCACCTGCTTACAAGAGCTAGATCGATGAAGAAAATGACAGTTTCCCGCACCCTTGGCGCTTCGCTGGCTCTTTGCGCAAACAATAGGAGCACGCATCACATTGCGTGAAGAAGATTGTTGCCTGACTTAATACAATGGCTAAAAAGATGTAGGTAATCACCACTAGTACCACTTGACAATAACTGTAGGTATGTGTTAATAGTGTAACTGGCACTTATTGTTGCCGTTTCTAAATGAGATTATACTATACCTCCGGTGCGGATCGTTGTGCTGCTGTGACCTCTAGAGTGGAGAAGCGAGCCTCTAGACCGCTTGAGTTGCCGTCTTTCTTTGCGGGGCCTGAACACGATTCACGAATAGGCGGGTAAGGATGCGAATACATTCACGGATCGTCATAGGATCGATGGTAGGTCTAGGTTTCCTCATGATTGGTATCGTCGGGTTGCACCTGGGGGGTGAGAGCGTGCTCAAAGTCGGTGTCTATTCTCAACTCCTCGGTGCTTTCATCGGGGGTTTCCTCATTCTCCTTTCTGTCAACACTTCTTGGCTGTCAGGTGAGGCTGCCGCACTCTGGCCGAAGCGCGAACGGTTGGGCTGGATCCTCATTGGTTGCGGGTGCATCATGTGGGGGATAGGTGAGGGATTCTGGCGGTATTCATTTGCGCTCGGTCAGAATCCGTTTCCTTCCCTGGCGGATATCGGCTATGCCAGTTTTCCTCCTCTGGTATTACTGGGCCTTATCTTGTCCTTTTCCAGGATCGGAAGTCAGCGTCTGCTGGTTCTGCTTGACAGCCTGATCGCTATGGGATCCTTTCTGGCAATCGCCTGGTATCTTCTGCTGGGGTCGTTGGCACAAGCGTCTGGCGAGACCACGCTTGCAAAATTTCTTGGGCTCTACTATCCGACAGCAGATGTAGCACTGATGAGCTGCGTTATTTTCTTCCTCCTTTACAGACAAGAGTCCGTTTTTCACACACCTGCTCGACGGGTGAGTTTACTGGTTCTGGGCTGCGGCCTGAGCCTGCTGCTCCTCTCGGATTCTCTCGCAGCGTGGAGTGTCCAGCAAAACGCCGGAATCTACGTCGATGGGACCTGGATGGACTTGGGCTGGCCTTTGGGGATGATGGCCATCGGCGTAGCTGCCTACTTACGTGGCACTCTGTCAGCCATCCCCCAGCCAATGGCACGGCAGGATCTACCCCAAAGCCAGACGAGGCATGTCCGCTTCGGTCCACTGCAAGCGATCCCCTATGTCTTGCTGTTCATCCTCTTGACGGTACTGCTCGCCAATGGGCTTTCTTCTAATCCGAGTCAGCAGTATATCCGCCCGGTGCTGCTGGTGGCTACTCTGCTTGTGATCAGTCTCGTCGTCGTCCGGCAGTTTCTGACAGGGCAAGCGGAACAGCAAGCAGTGTTGGCCTTTGAGCAGCAACGGCAGGTGAATCAACTCAAGGATGAGTTGCTGGTGAATCTGAATCACGAGCTAAGGACCCCCTTAACCGCCATTGCAGGCTATGTGGAGCTGCTGCGCAAGCAGGATCAGCAGCTTGACCCTGCTTCGAGGATGACCTTCCTGGATGAGGCAGCGCAGGGCTGCGAAGAACTGCTCACGCTGGTCACGCACTTACTGGAGGCAGCAGCCATGAGCCAGGGGACTTGGTCGCTCCATTGCCAGCCCTGTACGGTTGAGAGAATCGTTGAAGAGGTGGTAAGTTCCCTGGACCCTCGTGACCGACAAGCGCACCCACTGCAGTTGGAACTGACGAACCAATCTCTGGTCTGGGCCGATCCCCAGTATGTCCGACAGGTAGTGCTCAATCTGCTCTCCAATGCGCTTAAATATACCCCGACTCAGACGCCGATTCTGCTCCGTACCAGTCTGAGAGGAGGTCCTGAAACACAGCGGGTCTGCATCACGGTCCAGGATGTCGGTCCGGGCATTCCCCCAGCAGAACAGCCCTTGCTCTTTCAGAAGTTTGTGCGCCTGCGGCGCGACCTGGCGGGAACGATCCCGGGCAGTGGTCTGGGACTCTACTTGTGCAAGCGATTAGTCGAGGCGATGGGAGGACAGATCTGGGTCGAGAGTTCTGGCAAGGCAGGGGAGGGAAGTTGCTTTTGCTTTACCCTACCTGTCTCGCCTCCTCCTGTAGTACGAGATGGCATGGAAGGACCAGCACCTTCCGCTGCGGTTTCACCCCTCTACAAAACCATTTCCGGTCTCTTCTGAGATCGTATTCCCATCTTCCTCAACACCCCTTACTCATCAAGGATTTTTCAACAAGCTGCATCGTTTGTTGGTCCAGAAAACCGTCCGTTTCCTGCGAAGGAAACAACGGCCATGTGTTGATCATAAGCAACCGAGCGACAAAACACACAGGAAGCCAGCATGAAAACTTCAGAAAACGGTCGTTTGGTGACACTTAGCAACTAAACGGCAAAATAACTCAAAACAAACATGCAAACCACAGAAAGCATAGTTTTTCATTGCTTCCTATAAATACCTCAGGCTGTTGAAAAATCCTTGAAAGGATGAGCCTGATTGAGCGTTGACACCACAAACGCACATATGGTACCTTTCAGAAGTTAGTCTGGAAGTTCTCGCTTACGCGAGGTTAAGCAGTCAGCTTACGAGATTGAAATGTGCTGTAAAGAGCCAATCATGACCAATACACCCATCAGTATCTTCATCAGTTATGCCCACGTCGATAGCGCCTTCGTCGATCGGCTGGAGGCTGATTTACATCAGAGAGGTCGGTGGTCCAGCGGGGTCTGGAATGTTTTGTGTCTCCTGTGGCAAGAGGTGCCGCATGCGTGAACTGCCGACGGGAACGGTCACCTTGCTCTTCACCGATATCGAAGGCTCCACCCGCCTGCTGCAGCAGGTAGGCCACCGCTATGATGGCATCCTCACCCAGTGCCGACAACTCCTGCGTGCAGCATTTCACCAGTGGAACGGGTATGAGGTGGACACCCAAGGCGATGCCTTCTTCGTGGCCTTTGCGCGCGCCACCGATGCGGTGTCCGCGGCAGTGGAAATGCAACGCGCGCTTGCTGCCCATCTCTGGCCCGATGGTGCAACAGTGCATGTACGCATCGGTCTGCATACGGGCGAGCCACAGCGTTCTGCTGAAGGCTATGTGGGCCTGGACGTGCATCGGGCAGCACGCATCATGAGCGCAGGCCACGGAGGACAGGTGCTGCTGTCCCAGACGACCCGCGACCTGGTCGAGCATGACCTCCCAGCCGGAGTGAGCCTGCGAGACCAGGGAGCCCATCGCCTCAAGGACCTCCAGCATCCTAGCCACCTTTTTGAGCTCGTCATTTCCGGCTTACCCGCCGATTTTCCGCCCCTCAAGACCCTCGACACACACCACAAAAATCTGCCTATCCAGCCCACCTCACTGATTGGACGAGAGCCTGAGGTGGCCGAGATCAGTGCCCTACTCAAACAGCCAGAGATGCGCCTGTTAACCCTGCTAGGTCCAGGAGGGATTGGCAAGACCCGTCTCGCCATCGCGGTTGCCACTCAGATGCGCTCCTTCTTCGTTGGTGGCACCTGCTTCGTTGGGTTGACGGCTCTCTCCGACCCGCAACTTGTCGTGCCCACCATCGCCAGTGAGTTGGGACTCAAGGAAAGTGGAAACCGGCCGCCTCTGGAGCAGGTGCAGGCCTTTGTAGGTGAGCAACAGTTCCTGCTCGTGCTTGATAACTTCGAGCAGATCGTGGCCGCTGCGCCTCAACTCGAAGAGCTTCTGGCTGGCTGTCCCAGCCTCTCGATCCTTGTGACGAGTCGAGCAGTGCTCCATCTCTCTGCCGAGCAGGTCGTTCCTGTCACTCCCCTGTCACTGCCCAGTCTCTCCACCTCTGACCACGAGGATATCGCCGAGTCGGCAGCAGTGACCCTCTTTGTGCAACGGGCACACAACATCCTACCCAGCTTTCAATTGACTCCGACCAACGCACGAGCAATTGCGGAGGTATGCGTGCGGCTGGATGGCCTGCCCCTGGCCATTGAACTGGCGGCCGCTCGTGTGAAACTGCTGCCGCCCCAGGCCCTCCTGGCACGCCTGTCGCAGCGTTTGCACCTGCTTAGGGGTGGTCCACGGAGTTTACCTGTTCGCCAGCAGACGCTGCGCAGTACCATCCAATGGAGTTATGATCTCTTAGGACCAGAGGAGCAAGCGCTCTTTCACCTGCTCTCTGTCTTTGTGGACGGAGGGACTCTTTCGGCTGCCGAGGCGGTCTGTCAGGCAATAGGCCAGGTTGACCTGGATGTTTTGAACAACCTCTCGGCACTTTTGGATAACAGCCTCATCCAATCGAGCGAAGAAGGAGCCGAGGAGCCACGCTTCCTGATGCTGCAAACCGTGCGCGAGTTTGGGCTGGAAAGGCTGACTGCTTGCGGAGAACTGGAAAGGACCCGAGTGGCGCATGCCTACTACTTCCTGCAGCTTTCCGAACAGGCCGAGCCTGAACTTCACGGTCCCAACCAGGCAATGTGGGTAGCTCGACTGGAGCACGAGCACGACAATCTGCGCGAAGCACTGGAGTGGGCGCTGGAAAAGGTGAGAGACGAAACGGCGGCAGAGCGCAGGGAGATCGGCATGCGCTTGAGTGCAGCACTGAAGGAATTCTGGATGATCCTTGGGCACTATCGTGAGGCCCGTACGTTTCTAGAGCGCGCCCTCGCTTTGAGCGAAGGGATCCCCATTTCCTTGCGTGCCAGGGTCTTACGAGCGATTGCATCTGTTGCGGATTGTCAGGGCGACATTGATCGGATAGAGGTGGTGGCCCAACAAAGCCTGGTCCTCTCTCGAGAACTGGAGGACACCTGTGGCATTGCTGAGTCCCTCGGCTCACTGGCAGCTGCCGCCTGGTTGAGAGGAAAGATCGTTGAGGCCATCTCCCTTCATGAAGAGCAGGTGAGACTCCTGCGGCAAGTGGGAGAGTCAGGGGAAGTTGCTGAGGCCCTCTTCCCATTGGCAGAGCACGTCAGCACCCATGGGGAGTACGCACGGGGACAGGCGCTCTTCGAGGAGGCGCTCCAGCTCTTTCGGCAAGCAGGCAACGAGCTGTGGGTCGGTGGCACGCTCGTCCACTCGGCCTCCTGGCTCTGGTTTACTCTGGGCGATCTGGCGACCATGCGCCAGCGATTCCAGGAGGGACAGGCACTCATCACCAGGGTGGGCGACCGAGCCTGGAGTGCTGAATGCTTATGGGTTGCCGCATTGCTGGCCCTCTCTGAGGGAGAGCTTGTCAGGGCATCCAGCCTGGCTCAAGAGAGTCTGAGCATCTATCGGGACATGGGAGATCCCTGGTATAGTGCCTGGTTGCTGCACCTGTTAGGAAGGATTGAGGTAAGCAGGGGTGAGATGCCCGCAGCTCGTACGTATTATCAGCAGAGTCTGGTGCTCAACCAGCAAGTAGGAGAGAAGTGGATGACCCCCTTCAATCTGGAAGGACTGGCCAGTGTGGTCGCCACCCAAGGTGCGCTTGGGTGGGCAGCACAGTTGTGGGGAGCGGCAGAGGCCCTGCGCGAGGCAATAGACGTTCCCCGGCTGCCTGTTGATCGTGTCGGCTACGACCAAGCAGTAGGCGCTGCACGGGCGCAACTAGGGGAAGAGGCTTTCTCTTCTGCGTGGCAAGAGGGATGGAGGACGAAACTGGAGCAGGTTATTGACGAGGCAACTCACCAGTGAACGGTGGAGTAATATTCAGTGACACAGAAGGAATCGTGTAAATTATACGTACCACCTTCTTGATGAACACGCTCCATACCCACAATACTTGGTTCACTAGAACCTGGTTTCCTTATGGTTATATGAACTGAAAATCTCACAACTCCATTTTTTTGCGTGTCCGATAAAACGTCCGTTTGTTAGGACATGCAATTACCTGAAGATGGCTAAAATAACGGTGGTTTCTTGATACGCCTGCCTCTTTTCTCAACACTCTACACTATATCTTCGTAGACGTGTCATGTTCACATGTTCTTGCAGAGTTTTTCCAGAATCTCTTGCTTCTCTCATCTCTCCGTTAGTCAGGAAAACAGTCGAGAAGCCACATTCTGGGGAGAGACAAGAGGCACCGTCAACAACGTCGCTTCCGTTGCGAACACTGCTATCGGCTGGCGAGCACTTGTTGACGCTCGTTACTCCCCAGAACTGATCTGTTCGCCTGTTGTCTGGCTCATCAGAGCTCTTTCCTCACTCAGCGAGGGGTGAACGGTCATCATCCACGCTGTTTGGCACGCTCTAAGATCAATAGAAGATACCATGATCTGCTGCATTTCACCTTTCGTATTGTACATGTGCGAGTGAAATAAGTCGCTCTGGACAGTTCTGTAGGAGGTTGTTGTCCGATTCACGAGAGGAAAGGCGTCTGCTGTAGAGCGAGGTCGTGGTGAACAGCGGAGGATACCCCACTGTTGCTTCTCCCCCCCAATCTTGCTCTTCTTCCAACAGTACGCTATACTTGAGCCATACCGCATATACTCCCAATCGCAGGAGCAGCAGAGGAGACAAAGAGATGCCAGGTTCGTCTTCCCCAGTTGAAGTCTTCTATTCCTATGCTCACAAAGATGAAGCATTTCGCAACGAGTTGGTGACGCACTTGAGCCTTCTGCACCGACAAGGATTGATCACCGCCTGGCATGATCGGCACATTCTCCCTGGCACCGACTGGTCACAGGCCATCGACGAGCATCTGGAGCATGCTTCGGTGATCCTGCTTCTCATCAGTGCTGACTTTCTGGCTTCCGACTACTGTTATGGCATCGAGATGCAGCGTGCGCTGGAACGGCACAATGCCAACGAGGCCCGCGTCATCCCCATTCTGCTGCGATCGGTGGACTGGAAGGGCGCTCCTTTCGTACACCTCCAGGCACTCCCAACCGGTGCTAAACCCATCACTACCTGGAGCAACCAGGATGCAGCCTTCACGGATGTGGCCGCAGGCATCCGCCGCGTGATTGAGGATCTCTCCTCGCTTGCAGCGTCTGCCCCTCGTACTGCCTTGCCACCCATCTGGAATGTCCCCTACCCACGCAACTCGTTTTTCATCGGCCGCGACGAGATCCTCACCCGCTTACGGACACAGTTGCAGACAGGTCAGGCCACCGCCATCTCACAGCCACAGGCCATCATTGGCCTGAGTGGCATAGGCAAGACACAGATCGCTGTCGAATACGCCTACCGCTTTCATCAGGACTACCAGGTGGTGCTGTGGGCACGTGCTGAGACTACCGAGATCCTGACGAGCTCATTTATCACGATCGCCTCTCTGCTCAACCTGCCAGAACACAAGGCGCAAGAGCAGGAGATCACGATGCAAGCGGTCAAGACGTGGTTGCAGACCCATAGCGGGTGGTTACTCACCCTCGATAATGCAGACGACCTCTCTCTGGTGCCTGCGTTCCTGCCATCTTCGCTGGGAGGCCATCTGCTCTTGACCACGCGCGCATTCACTATCGGGCACCTGGCAAGCCGCATCGAAGTAGACACACTCTCTGCCAAGCAAGGAGCGCTGTTCTTGCTACGACGTGCCGCCCTCATAGCGCCCGATGCCACCCTGGAACACATCTCACCTCAGCAGCGTGACCTGGCCATCCAGGTGAGCCAGGAATTAGGAGGACTGCCACTCGCCCTCGATCAGGCCGGAGCCTACCTGGAAGCAACGGGCACGGCGCTCGCTGCCTACCAGCAGATCTACCAGCAACACCGCACGGCCTTACTCGCGCAACGTCGAGTACAGGGAGCTGATCATCCCGAACCGGTGGCCAGCACTTGGTCCCTTTCCTTTGCACGCGTGGAAGAAACAAATCCTGCAGCCGCTGACCTTTTGCGACTGTGCGCCTATCTCGCGCCTGATGCCATTCCCGAGGAGATCCTGACGCAGGGAGCGGAGCACCTGGGAGCAGTGCTGGGGCCAGTGGCCTCTGATGCCTTCCTGCTCGGGCAAGCCATCGAAGCGCTACGAGCATATTCCCTCATCGGGCGTGATCCCAGTTTGCAGACGCTCTCGGCGCACCGGCTGGTGCAGGCAGTGGTGCGCGATGCGCTGGATGCAGCAGGCAGGCAACGCTGGGCGGAGCGAGCCATTCGAGCCGTCCATGCCGCGCTGCCTGCGGTGGAGCATGCGAACTGGTCAGAGTGGGAACGACTGCTTGCGCATGCGCAAGCCTGTGCCGCATGGCTGGACCCCTACGAGATCCATCTTCGCGAGGCTGCCGAGGTTCTGCATCAGGCCGGGTTGTATTTGACCGAGCGTGCCCGCTATCGCGAGGCCGAATCGTTGTTAGAGCGAGCGTACCAGATGAGTGAGCAGGAGCAGGGAGCAGAGCATCTGGACACAGCAAGGGATGCAGATACACTGGCGTATCTTTACAAGGCGCAGGGCAAGTACGAGCAGGCCGAGCCGTTGTTGGTGCGCGCCCTGGCGATCAGAGAGCAGCAGTTGGGGCCACTGCATCCTCTCACGGCCGAAAGTCTGAACAACCTGGCCGGACTCTACCATGCGCAGGGCAAGTACGAGCAGGCCGAGCCGCTGTACGTGCGCGCCCTGGCGATCAGAGAGCAACAGTTGGGACCAGAGCATCCTGACACGGCCCGCAGCCTCAACAACCTGGCCGGACTCTACGATGAGCAGGGCAAGTACGAGCAGGCCGAGCCGCTGTACGTGCGCGCCCTGGCAATCAGAGAACAGCAGTTGGGACCAGAGCATCCTGACACGGCTACCAGCCTCAACAACCTGGCCGGACTCTACTGGGAGCAGGCCAAGTATGAGCAGGCCGAGCCGCTGTTTGTGCGCGCCCTGGCGATCAGGGAGCAGCAGTTGGGGCCACTGCATCCTGACACGGCCCGCAGCCTCAACAACCTGGCCACACTCTACCGGGTGCAGGGCAAGTACGAGCAGGCCGAACCGTTGTACCAGCGCGCCCTGGCGATCAGGGAGCAGCAGTTGGGGCCACTGCATCCTGACACGGCCACCAGCCTCAATAACCTGGCCGAACTCTACCGGGTGCAGGGCAAGTACGAGCAGGCCGAGCCGTTGTACCAGCGCGCCCTGGCGATTAGGGAGCATGCATTAGGACCATTCCACCCCAAAGCACAGAGTGCACGAAAGAACTATGCCTTCCTCTTACAAGCGATGGGACGCGATACAGAGGCAGAAGCGCTTGAAACGAAGCGCATACCGCCATCATGACGGCGCTCTAAATTCTCATCGATCCAATTAACTAGACGAAAGATGCATTCCGTCAAAAGAATAGCAGAACTACTAGCCAAAGACATCTCAACGTGTCTCATCTCTTTTTGCTCATGTACACGAGAAAAATGGAGTGTTTCTTTCCTACACCACATAATTTGAAAATCTGTGAACCACTGCATCTGACTCTAGGTGCATCAATGCGAAAAAAGCTTCACTCCCTGGAATAACAGTAGTCGTCCTATTCTTCATCAGCAATGTCAGTGAGTGGCCTGACACCTTCTGAACTATCTTGTCTCGAAAATCGTCCGTTTGTTAGGACATTCAATTACCTGAAGTTGGCTAAAATAATGTGGTACTTTCCCCGAAAATGTGTCCATTTTTCCCTGAATAGTTGCTCATTTCCGCCAATTTGTGCTACATGATCCAAAATTACATGATGGTCGCTCGTTTTGAGTGAAAGTGCTCATAGAGTCGAATAGATCGCGTTCATTCGCTTTTACCGCATCTGTATGACAATCTCTTTTTATGCTTCTCATGTATAGCTTTAGAACGACGAGTTTGAACTTTCGAGCAAATATTCAGGGAAATCTTTTTCCCTGAATTGTTGTCCAGAAAGTGTGATTTATGCTCTACGGGTGAGCAACAATACAGGGAAAGTACCATAATGGTGGTTTGTTGGGACGCTGCTCTTTTTTCTCAAAACGCTACATGTTGTCTTCGTAGACGTGTTGTTTTAATGTTCTTGCAGTGCTTTTCCGGAATCTCACGCTTCTATTATTTATCCGTTCGTCAAGAAAACAGGAGAGAAATGATGTTTTGGGAAGAGACAAAGACACACTCAACTGTAAAATAGAAGGAGAGGAAACGAGCGCAACGGTGAAGAGTCTGCGCGTACTGTGCACCGCTGGTAGGCTCGCTCCTGATGCAAGGAAATGGATGTCCGGACGAATTCGCTAGCAGGATCGCCTACTATTGGAACCCAGGTTGATGCACATGGTGCATGCTACCGCTTGCTCCCTCTTGACAGGCATTTCTTCCTCATGCAGAGCGAGGTCAAGCGGCAGCACCCAGGCTCTCTCCAAACTATCAGTCGTTGCGCAGCGCCTTCACGATGGCTTGTGCCAGCAGGTCGCGCCCGGCAGGCGACGGGTGGATGTCACAGGTAAGAGGGGAGGTCGACACCACGATGCGTAATCCTGCTGCACACGTGTCCCCGCCATAGGCTTTGGAGGCGTCGGCGAACGCGTCGAACCCGTCGGCAACGATCCCTTTCCAAGCCAATGTGCGCTTGGCCACCACCTGATTCACCAGCGAGATCACGTTCGTGCTGACGGGGTCACTGTAGTTGAGCGAGTAGTAGGTCAGCGCGACGAGTTTATGGTGGTAGCGATCCAGATTGCGAATATGCCCGTAGATGGTGTCGAGGTTGGCTGAGAGTTTTGCCAGCATGGCAGGTAAGCCCGTCAGAATACATTGGATTTCAGTTGGGGTAGTCGATCCGCCGCACGCCCTTTCCAGTACAAAGAGGTCGTTGGCACCGATGTCGATGCTGACCACCAGGGTCTTGGGATGTGACTGGAGGAATGTGTCGGCAAACGCGAGCTGCGTCTGCTTGGGGCTGCTATAAGTCACATGGAGAGGGAAGTTAAGGCGCCATGTCCCGCAGCCGTTATCGGAACCGGAAAGGTTGATGAAGTGGCTGCTCGTCTCGCCGGGGCAGGCAGCGTTCGTGAGGGTCTCTTTGAGCTTTGCAGCCACCGTGTTCGGGTATCCGATGAAGTTGTCCGCGTTACTCGGGTCGGCCAGCGGGCTATAGCCGAAGGCGACTGAGTTGCCAAGGGCCTGATAGTCCTGCGGCCTGTTAGAGGCGGCCAGGGCTTGAGCAGGACGGGCACCTAAGGTGACAGACACTGCCACGCCACTAAAAAGCGTCAACAGTACGAAGAGGAAGACTACTTAACGTTTCATGTTACAACTTGTTTCCTTTCAAAATACCAACAAAAGAGAGATCGACCATGTGGAGTGAAAGTAGTTGGGCCGGGTGCTCAAAACTAATTGATATCCGCTTGGATAGGTGCATAGGCCAGCATGAATAGAAAGGGCAACCTGCCCCTCTCGAGGTATACAGTCCCCAGACTGCGTCCCTATCTAGGGACAAGGAATGGACTTTCCCTGGAGGTATACGTTTCAAACAGATTTGAAAGATAAGGATTGATGTTTAGACTAAATTTCTCGTCAAGCGCCTTGCAGAATGGGATCATGCGATCTCCCCTTGCTTTGCAAAAATTTAGTCTACATTCTGCTATGAAAATAGAAATAGTAGCAGCACTTGCCTACTCTTCATTTCACCCCAATTACTCTAACGGAAACCAGAGGCAATCTTAACAAATTCGCCTCAATGGATGTCTTCGCACGTACCAGAAGCAAGACCCGTTGGCTGAAACAACACGGATCCAATATCATCGCAAAAGTCACCGATTCCCTCTTCGCAGCAGGCACAGGGACCGCGAAGATCATCATTGCCGATTGGACAGACCCCCGGACACATACAAAGTACCAGTTCCGCAGCTATGTCCCTTTATCTGTGCATGTGAAACTGGGAGAGTCGGTCGATGTACTCATTGACCCGGACAACCCCGAAAGCTACACGATCACCTCGATCGCATCAATCAGTATGAAAGAGCGCTAGAGAGGCGAACCGGCAAGCTTTCAGGAGACGAAGAGCCTTTCAACCTGATGTGCATGATTTTTCGAAAAAACGCATAGTCTTCTTACCTCCTCACACATGCTTCTTCAAGACAGCACGCATTGCAACGATCAAGTTCTTCCAGGTTGGAAACTGCGAGATATTCAGTTATGAAGCGTGTGCGAGGTAGGCTGATATTCCATAGCATCAGTGTTATGAGAGAAAGCATTGCATTCTCTCATAACACAACTATGACAACGATTTACACGTATTAGGACCATGTGTGCTCTTATTTCTACAGCAGCAGATGTGATCGGAGCAGAAAGCGCAGCGGGCGAGCCTCTTGGCCCACGAGCCCGCCCCGACCGGCTCACGCACGACGGTCGACGCCATTTGCAACCTGCTCGCGCGAGGACGCAGTCCAGCGGTCGCGGCTGCACGACGCGGGCCCGCGTCGTGCAGCCGCGACCGCTGGACTGCGTTCGGGAACACTGGCCACCCGGAAGACAAAAGACGTGGCTGTTAGCCGGCCAGCAGCCCGAGAAGGCGCACGGCGTTCCCAGAGTAGACCGCAGCCATATCATCTCTGGAAAGACCGGCCGAGTCGATGTCGGCTATCGTCGCCTCAACCGAGTTCGAGGGTCCAAGAGGCATGTCGGTGCCAAAGAGCACGTGTTGCTGGCCGAAGAACTCGAGGACGCAGCGAACCGCGTGTGGCGCGCCGAAGAGCGCTGTGTCGACGTGGAACCTCCGGAAGTATTCGAGCGGCGGCCGCGGAAGTCGGTCCTTGACCTGCCGATAGCCGGGACCCATCGCGAGTCGGGCGGAGAAGTGCGGCACCATGCCGCCACCGTGGTGCGCGATCA
>Ga0116216_10002315_pt1 | contig 12735 bp, 8 predicted proteins | sample Sb_taG_11_FD_89696 | JGI IMG/M metagenome (GOLD analysis project Ga0116216, IMG submission 89696) | Peat soil microbial communities from Weissenstadt, Germany - Sb_50d_3_AS metaG | ecosystem: Environmental > Terrestrial > Soil > Wetlands > Peat | place: Germany: Weissenstadt | collected 2010-09-21
CCAGGCCGCTGCATCAGCCCGGGACCGGCACTCCAGCCGGTACGGATGAGATGTTGTTCGTCCGTCATCTCCTTTCGCATGGCGCCTCGTGGCGCACTTCTGGGGTTCTGGGGTTCCCTACCCGCGCGCGCGTTGGGCGCGGGGGGTTCTGCCGGGGTTTTCGCCGGGGTTTCGCGCGAAAGTGTCCGCTCAGCGCGGGCCTTTAGGACGGAAACCCCGGCGCTCACCGGACGGTTCTGCTGTGAAAGTGTCCGGCCCGCGCCGCCCTTTCGGGGCAAAATCCCGGCGGTCACCGGACGGTTCTGGCCGGAAACGGTCCGGTCCAGGCCGCCGTTTGCGCGCGCGACCGGCTGACCCTGGTCGACGTCCGCGCCGGCGGGCCGCGCGACCGCCGGTGCTGCGGTCACGCTCGCGAGCAACGGCGGCTGCCCCGAAGGCGGCGCGACCCGTCGCCGGCTCGGCGGCTGGACCTCGGTAGTGCGCGATCTCGGGTCCGCGATCTCCCAGCAGTTCGTCTTGCCCCTGCCGCCCGTCCCACCACGAAGAACCAGCTCGCCTGAAGCGAGCAACGCGACGCGGGCCCGGCGGTACGTCCGATCCGTGACCCCGGCCGCCGCGCACAGCCGCTCAGTCCTGACCCCCTCGACGAGCCGCTGCTCGTCCGCGAGCGCCGCCATCGCGGCCAACAGCAGGCGCGCCGTTCCCCGCGATCGACTGTAGCTGAGGACGGTCTCTAGCAGCTCCGGATTGATCTTCCCGTCCCACCACGGCCCTGTGTCGGCGAACCGCAACCACAACGTGCTCGCCCGTCCCCGCCCGGTCGCCGCCTTCTCGACGACAACCAGCCCGCGGCGCACGAGCACGTCGCGCGCCTCGAGGAACCAACTGCGCCTCAACCCCGCTCTCTCCGCCGCCGCCGGCGTGCCGCGCCGCGCACGGTTCTCGCGGTCCGCGAAGCTCGCCAATGAGAACGCCACCAGCCGCTCGCCCGATGAAAGATCACAACGGGCAAGTACCGCGGCGATCGCCCGATGGCTCATCGTCTCGTCTCCGAACGTGTGACGAACGCGAACCAGCGCGTACTCGCCCGACCCGAGCGATGCGCGGCCGAGCTGCACCCGCCCACGCGAACCGACCAGGAGGGCAGTTGGTGGGTGGTGTGGCTGAAAGCCATCGCCAACCCCCGGCGACAGGCGCGGAGGTTCGCGATGGCGCTCAGACCAACCCGCGAAACGGCGCAGACCACCCTGTCCCCGCGGCGGTTCCGTCCTCGACGCGGTTAGACTGCTCCTTGGATCTTGGTGCGGCGCTGAAAGGCGCCTATCTCTTTGAAAGACCGGGCGGCAACCCGGTCTTTCTCACGTCTGAGCAGTAGGCGGGCCGCGGCTGCGTGCCGGTACTAATGGGGCGCGGCACAGTCGGCCCGACCCGCAGCATCGACGCCCACGCATCCGGAGCCTTGCGCTGCGCTCGCCCAGCACGCGTGGGGAGGCGCCCACGTTCTGGCCACCGCACGAAGAATGAAGAGGTCGCCGACTACCCGGAGCCATGGCCAGTGGTCGGTCCACTGGCCACAGAAGGCAGAATCTGTGGCCAGATCGGCAGGAATCCCCTGGTCATCCAGGGGGATCTGGCCACAGATGGAGAAGCGGGAACCGTGAAGAGTCCCTGCTTAGATGCGCTTATGCGAGGCTGCTGCCCTGTTCCATGGTAAGGAAGGGTCGTCGGTTCGAGTCCGACAGAGGGCTTTGGCCGATTTGCAGGGCTCGTGGTCGTAGGCGAGTAAGGCCCTGACCAGCGACGAATCGGTGTCTGCCGCGACGGAGCCGCGAGCGCGAGACATAACTGATTGAGGCCTTTTCGTCGCGGCTTCCGCGACCGGGAGGCCTCCTGGTGTGCTCAGTTGCGGGCTAGCAGCGGGACGTCGTGGACGATATCGGCGGGGGTGAAGCTGCTTGGGTAGGCTACGGCGATTTTGCCGGAAGGGGTGATGCCGAACACGACGGCGGTGTGGTCTTCGGTCTGCTCGTATTTGTTCGTCGTGACGGCGATGCCCCAGGCCTTCCAAACCGGCAGTAGCTGCTTGCGGTTTCCGATCAGGTAGTCGATGGCCCCGGTCGCTCTTCTTGCGGCTAGGAACTGTTTGACCGCGTTGGGCGTGTCGCGTTTAGGGTCGACGGTGACGGCAATGATCTGGAGATGGCGCGCCTCGGAGGACAGCTGGCGCCGGGCCGCGGCCAGGTTCGAGACGATCAATGGGCATACGTCGGGGCAGTGGGTGTAGACGAACGTGACGAGGACCACGTTGCCGCGCAGGGCCGCAAGATTGATGGCGTGCCCGGTGTAGTCGCGTAGCGCCAGGGCGGGCGCCGGTCTCGGCGGTTGCAAGGTCAGGCCCTCGAATGCCGACGCTGTGGTGGTTCGGTTCGCGCGGGAGTCTGATCCGCAGCCGGCGACGATCGCTCCAAAGATGAGAAGCGCGAGTAGCGCGACGCCCCGGCGCATACTTCGCATCAGACCGGCAGTCTACTGCGCTTCGAAGCTAAGTCGCGGTCGCCCGGGCCGGGCGGGGACCGCGCGGAGGGCCAGGACCCGCCGCTCGGGCCTTGACTCCCCTATTTCCGGCGTTATGCTCGCAGTCGCGGTACCGCGAGTCTCGATTGGCTGGGGGCTCGGGGGCGGCGCGCAATCGGGACCTAGGGATGGAAATGAGAGGCGACCAGCTCGAGCGTGGGTCCGTTGTCGGGGGTTATCGCGTCGATAGCGTGATCAGCCGGGGCGGGATGGGGGTGGTTTATCGCGTGACGAATGTTGCGCTGCACAAGGTTTACGCGCTGAAGACGCTGACCCCCGACCTGACCGATGACGCGCAGTTTCGAGAGCGGTTCAGGCGGGAGATGCGTATCGCCGCGTCGATCGAGCATCCGAACGTGGTCGGGATCCATTACGCCGGGGAGCATGAGGGGCTGCTGTTCCTCGTGATGGACTTCATAGTCGGGACCGACCTGCGGCATCTTCTTCAGGAATCGGGCGCGCTTGAGCCGGAGCGGGCTGTCGATCTTCTTGTGCAGTTCGCCTCTGCGCTCGACGCCGCGCATGCGAAGGGTCTCGTGCACCGAGACGTTAAGCCCGCAAACATGCTTGTCACGGTGAGAGACGGCCAGGAGCATGGATATCTGACCGATTTTGGGATCGCTAAGCGTTCGGACAATATCGGGGCGCTCACGTCGACTGGAGCGGTTGTCGGGACGGTTCATTACATGGCGCCGGAGCAAGTCACTGGCGACCAGACGGATGCTCGGACGGACGTCTACGCCCTCGGGTGCGTGTTTTTTCAGATGCTCACTGGAGCGGTGCCGTACGACCGCGAGAACTCGATCGCGACCTTGTTTGCGCATGTGCACGATCCGCCGCCGGCGCTCCCGGACGAGCTTGCGGGCTTGTATCCGACCTTTGGTGCGGTGATAGAGAAGGCCATGGCGAAGAAGCCAGAAGATCGCTACCTGTCGGCTGGTGACTTCGCTCGCGACGCGGCGTGCGCACTCAGCGGGATGCGCTACACGGGTCCGGCGACTGTCGTGGCCACCGGGGACGCCAAGCCGCTCCTGCTCGACGAGGACCGGCAACCCGCGCCTGCGGTTGAGGCGAAGCCATCGGCGTCGCCGACGACCGCACCAGATGCGACCCACGACGCGGCCTCTGCGCAGGAGAGCGAAGTCCGCGGGGACACGACCGTGGTGTCCAGCGGGCCGACAGAGGCCGCGGCCTCGGTGGTGGCAGGCGCGTCGACACACGCCCCGACGGCTCCGATCGGCGCCGGCGGTGCAGGTGGGCCTGTCGGCCGGCGGGTACGTAGCTACAAGTGGGCGGCGCTCGTGGCCATCGTCGTTCTCGCCGGCGCGCTCGCCGCGGTTATCGCGGTGACCTCGGGTGGCTCGTCGTCCCCGCCGGTAAACGGAGCGTTCGCCGCCGCGGTGCGACCGGTGCCGACAAATCGAGTCACCGCCACGGGGCACGCGACGGTCCAACTGCACGGCAACATAGCGACCGTCACGGTCGATACGAACGGGCTACTTCAAGCGGCACATCTGATGCATATTCATGGCGGCACCGGTAACTGCCCTCCGGCGTCGGCAGCCGTTGTCTATCAGGGGCACCGCTTCATCAGCGCCGACGTGGGCGACAAGTATTACGGTCCGGTCGTGACGTCCTTGACGCAGAACGGTGACACGAGTCCAGCGACCCATCTGTCCTCGAGCCTGTTCCCCAAGGTCGGAGATATCCGGTACGAACGAACGCTCACCCTCGGCCCGGGGGTCGCTCAGCAGATTCGCAACGGGCTCGCCGTGATCGTTGTGCACGGCATCAACTACGATGGCGGCAAGGCCTACGACAATTACCTTGGTCCGGGAGTGGAAGCCACTGCGCCGGCTCTGTGCGGACCCCTGTTCCCTCTTCAGACCGCAGTTACACCACGAACCGGAGGCGCGAACGAAACCACCTACGTGGCGTCGCTGAGGCTTTACGGGCCAACCCCCGGTCAACAGTCACTAGCGTCACTGTTCTGGTGCCACGGCGGCGGCAGGCCCGTGGCTTCGTCGTCGCCTGCCGCGGACTCGCAGGCCCGGGCGCCCACGTGATCTGGTGCAGGTGACGATCTGCCGCGAATCCGCCGAGGATATCGAAGGGGCTGCAGCTAGCGTTGCCCGCTGCTCGACTCGGCATTGCACAAGCGCGGGCCGACCGAGATTTCGCTCCGGGAGTGGACGGCGACCAGCACGAACGCCGAGGCTAGCCGCGAGACGATCGGATCGGCAGGCGAAAGCGGCAAGTCAACTTCCGCCGGGCCGGCGTCGTCTCGAGACATCCGATCGCGCAGCAAAGCCAACGTCACGAAGAGCCGCGTCGACGCTCCCCTGCGGACGACCCAATCGTCACGGACTTCCGCCTTGCCAGGCTGGCACGGAAGCGTAACCGATCGGTTGCGCTTCGGACGAGTTGCGGCAGCGCCCGAGCTCGCGGCGACGAGGCGACCGCTTCGCGAGGCGAAGCGGCAGGCCACTGATCGAGGACCGTCACCTGGGCAACTTCCCGCAGGCGTTCACCCATCTGGCGTTGATCAACGCCGTCGTGCACATCATCCGCGCCGAGAAGCAGCTCGCGCTGACGCGCGACAGCCCGGGTTCAAATGCGGCGGACGCCCAAGCCGATCTGCGGGCTATGTCGATGGCCACCGGGCGGCCGCTTCAGCCGCCGGGCGGCTCCTGGGCTTGAATCGCCGTGATCGCGATGGTGTTGACGATGTCGGGCACGGTGCAACCTCGACTGAGATCGTTGATCGGCTTGCGCAGCCCTTGCAGCACGGGCCCGATCGCCAGTGCCCCCGAGGATCGCTGCACCGCCTTGTAGGCCACGTTCCCGGTGTCGAGATCCGGGAAGATGAACACAGTGGCCTGGCCGGCCACCTCGCTGCCGGGCAGCTTGAGCTGCGCGACATGGGCGTCGACCGCAGCGTCGTACTGGATCGGACCCTCCACCTTGAGCTCCGGCTGGCGTTCGCGGACCAGCGCCGTGGCCTGCCGGACCGCGTCCACCTGCTCCCCCCGCCCCGACGATCCGGTGGAGTAAGAGAGCATCGCGATCCGCGCCTCCACGCCGAACCGGGACGCTGTCTCGGCCGAGTTGATCGCGATGTCGGCCAGCTGCTCGGCCGTCGGCTGGGGATTGACCGCGCAGTCGCCGTACACCAGCACGCGGTCGGCTAAGCACATGAAGAACACGCTCGAGACGACGGACACCTCGGGGCGGGCGCGGATGATCTCGAACGCCGGCCGGATGGTGTCGGCGGTGGTGTGGGCGGCCCCGGAAACCATCCCGTCCGCTGCGCCCGTGTGGACCATCAACGTCCCGAAGTAGCTCCCCTCGGTCACCGTGTCGAGCGCCAGTTCCGGCGTCATCCCCTTGTGCTTGCGCAGCTCGTGGTACCGCATCGCGTAGTCGCCGGCAAGCGGGGAGGCTGCCGGATCGACGACGTGTGCCTGCTCGAGCGCGAGGCCGCGCGCCGCAGCCCGGGTGCGGACCGCGTCCGGTTCGCCGAGAATCGTCAGCTCGACGGCGTCGCGCCGCAGCAGGATGTCGGCCGCCTCGAGGATGCGATCGTCATCGCCCTCCGGGAGCACGATGTGCCGGCGCTGTGCCTTGGCCCGCTCGAGCAACTCGTACTGGAACATCAGCGGTGTCTTGCGGGCCGTAGGGGGCAACGCGATCCGCTCGGCCAGCTCCGCCGGGTCGACGCCCGACTCGAACACGCCGAGCGCGGTGGCGATCTTGCGCTCCTCCCCAGCACCGATGGTTGGGTTGATGGCGTGCACCGCGGCGGCCGTCGGGTAGATCGCCGTGGGCACCTTCAGCACCGCGAACGGGGCGTCGCTGAGCAGCGGGCTGATCGCCGGCGCCGGCTCGTACCCGGCGGCCAGCAGCAGACCGGACAGCGAGGCGAGGCCGGGCAGCCGGCTTGCGGCGAGGCTCGCCACGATGATGTCCGCGCGGTCACCGGGGACGATCGCGAGCGTGCCGTCGACGAGATCCTCGAGGAAGTGCTCGACGCTCATCGCGGCCACCCTCACCTCTCGGACCTCCTGATTGAGCCGGTCCTCGCCGCCCGCGAGCACCTCGGCGCCGAGCTCGCCGGCCACCTGGGCCACGGTGGGGTGGCTGAGCGACGGATTCTCGGGGAGGACGTACATCGGCTGACCGGGGTCGTAGATCACGGAATGGGCCCGCATCTCGGCCAGCAGCGCGCTCGGCACCCGGTTGGCAATCACCCCGAACAGCGCACAGCCCCTGCGGGCCAGCGAGGCCCGCGCGGTCCGCACGGCGGAGGCGATCTGCGGGACCGAAGAGCCCCGGATGACGACCAGCACCGGGGAACCGAGCTGGTTGGCGAGGCCGGCATTGAGCTCGAAGTCCAGCGCCGGCAGCACCCCGACGAAATCGGTGCCTTCGCAGACAATCACGTCGTAGTGGGGCTCTAGCCGCTTGTAGGCCTCGAACACCCGCTGCTCGAGCTCGTCGTGGTGGCCGGAGGCGATCATCGAATGGGCCTCTCCGGCCGAGAGGGCGTACATCTCTTCGTAGGGGAGCTCGAGCCCGTAGCGCTGGCGGATCAGCTCTATGTGCGGATCTCGATCGGCCCGGTCGGCCACGATCGGCCTGAAGAAGCCGGCCCGTTCGGCCCGGCCGGCCAGGGTCTCCATCAGGCCGAGCGCGACAATCGACTTCCCGCTCCCCGCTTCCATAGCGATGATGTACAGGTTCCGGCTCACGGGCTGATCTTCGACTGTCGGCGCGGGCGGCGTCAAGCGTGCGCGGCTTGCAGGCTCCGCACCGCGCTGCTCACCGGGACCTGACCGCCGTGCGGTTTGACGCGTCCAGGGGCGTCGTATAGGCTCGGCCGGTCAGAGAGATGACCAGGGGGACGCGATGACTTCAGATTCGGTTCAAGCACCGGCTTCCGAGCCTCAGATCCGCTCAGTGGACGACATGCCGGCCGACACCCGCCGGGGCGGCGACGTCAGAACGCTGCTGAGCCCGAAGACGGCGGGCTCGACCTCGGGGTTCATGGGGGTGGCGACGATCGGGCCCGGCGATCGCATCAGCGAGCACTACCACCCGTATTCCGAGGAGTTCATCTACGTCGTCAGCGGCGAGCTCGAGGCCCAGCTCGATGACAAGCCCCACAAGGTGGGCGCCCGGCACGGCCTCCTGATTCCGATCAACGTCCGCCACCGGCTGGTGAACAACGGGCAGGAGGATGCCTTCATCGTGTTCCACCTCGGCCCGCTCGCGCCGCGCCCCGATATGGGCCACGTAGACACCGAGTAACACACACAAGCGCGGGGGGTCGTGGACTTGAGGGGTGCGCTAACCGTGAGCAGCGGCCGGGCGGTGGCCAGATGAGAAGGACAGCGATCACAGGCATCGGGGTCGTCGCTCCGGGCGGAGTCACGCGCGAGAGCTTCTGGGAGCAGATCACGGCAGGCCGCACCGCGACCCGGAAGATCACCGCGTTCGACGCGAGCGGCTTTCGCTCGCAGATCGCGGCCGAGGCCGACTTCGATCCGAGCGCCGCGGGCCTGACCGAGCACGAGCTACGCCGCCAGGACCGCTACATCCAGTTCGCTACCGCGGCGGCGCTCGAAGCGGCTGCGGATTCCGGGCTTGACCTCGATGCCGTCGATCACGACCGAATGGGGGTGACGCTGGGCTCGGCCGTGGGTGGGACCGTGCTGCTCGAGGACGGATACGTGGCCGTGTCCAACCACGGGGAGCAGTGGCTCGTCGACCCCGACTACTCGCCTCCGTTCCTCTATCAGGCTCTTATCCCGAGTTCGCTGGCGAGCGAGGTCGCCCTCAAGTTCGAGGCTCACGGCCCGGCTGTGGTGATCTCGACGGGCTGCACCTCCGGCGTCGACGCCATCGGCTACGGCCACCACCTGATCCAGGACGGCGAGGCGGACATCGTCATATCGGGCGCGTCCGAGTCGCCGATCTCACCGATCTCGATGGCTTGCTTCGATCCGATCAAGGCAACCTCGCAGCGTAATGACGATGCCGCCCACGCGTCCCGGCCGTTCGACCGGGACCGCGACGGCTTCGTGATGGGCGAGGGCTCTGCGATCCTGATCCTGGAGGAGCTGGAGAGCGCCCGGGCCCGCGGCGCCCACATCTATTGCGAGATCGCCGGTTATGCCACTCGCGGGAACGCCTTCCATATGACCGGGCTGCGCCCCGACGCGCTCGAGATGAGCGAGGCGATCCTCGACGCGATGCGTCAGGGCTCGATCAAGCCCGACGACATCGACTACATCAACGCGCACGGGTCGGGAACCAAGCAGAACGACCGCCATGAGACCAACGCGTACAAGAACACGCTCGGCGAGCAGGCGTACAAGATCCCGATCAGCTCGATCAAGTCGATGATCGGCCACTCCCTCGGGGCGATCGGCGCGATTGAGATGGCGACTTGCGCGCTGGCGATCGATCGCGGGATCGTGCCTCCGACCGCGAACTGGGAGAACCGAGACCCGGAGTGCGACCTCGACTACACGCCGAACGAAGCCGTGCGCAAAGCGGTCAGGACGGCTCTGTCGACGGCCAGCGGCTTCGGCGGATTCCAGTCGGCGATGATCCTGTCGATGCCCGACGAGCTGCGGGAGGTATCGACGTGAGCTTCACGACCACTCCCGACAACAGCCGTCGCTCGGCGATCACGGGCATCGGCGTGGTGGCGCCAAACGGCATCGGCACGGAGGCGTGGTGGAAGGCGACCACGGCCGGTACCAGCGGGATCGACAGGATCACGCGGTTCGATCCCGGGCAATACACCACCCAGCTCGCAGGCGAGGTCGACGGCTTCAACGCCGACGACTGGATTGAGCGGCGCCTGCAGGTCCAGACCGACCGCTGGACGCATATGGCCCTGGCGGCGACCCAGATGGCCTTCGAGGACGCTAAGTTCGACCCGTCCGAGTTCGAGGATTTCTCCACCAGCGCGATCACGGCCAGCTCCTCGGGGGGCAACGACTTCGGGCAGAAGGAGATCCAGGCCCTCTGGGCCAAGGGCCCCAAGTTCGTCGGCGCCTACCAGTCAATCGCGTGGTTCTATGCCGCCACCACGGGTCAGATCTCGATCCGCCACGGGCTCAAGGGACCGTGCGGCGTGGTGATCGCCGAGGGGGCAGGCGGTCTGGAGGCGGTACAGCACGCGCGACGAACGATCCGACGCGGCGTCGACACCGTCGTCGGCGGTGGGCTCGAGGCCCCGATCGGCCCGTACGCACTGACCTGCCAGCTCGGGAACGGCTATCTGAGCAGCGCCGGCGCCCCGGCCGACGCCTACCGCCCGTTCGACAAGCGAGCCAACGGCTACGTGCCCGGGGAGGGTGGAGCGATCCTATTGATCGAGAGCACCGACCGTGTGGCGGCCCGCAAGCCCCCGCAGGTCTATGCGGAGATCGCGGGCTACGGTGCCACCAACGACGCCCACCACTGGGGCAAGCCGGCACCGGACGGACGCCAGCTGGCTCGCGCGATCACGGTGGCGCTGGACGATGCCGGTGTGACCGCCGAGCAGCTCGACGCGGTGTTCGCGGACGCGTTCGGGGTCCCGGAGTTCGACGCGCTCGAGGTCGGCGCGATCAAGGCGGCGCTGGGCAAGCACGGCACGCAGGTGCCCGTGACGGCGCCCAAGTCGATGGTCGGCCGGCTGTACGCGGGCGGCGCCTCGCTCGACGTTGCCGCGGCGGCGCTGGCGATCCCCGACGGCGTGATCCCTCCGACCGTCAACCTCGAGGATCCCGCTGATGGATTCGATCTCGACTTCGTGACATCGGCGCGTGAGCGGGAGGTCGGGACCGTGCTGGTGATCGCGCGCGGCTACGGGGGCTTCAACGCGGCGCTCATCTTGCGCCGGGCTCAGTAGGGGATCAGTGCTCGCGGCGCTGCTGTCTTCGGCGCTTTCCAACCGTCCCGAGCGTGCCGCCATCGCGCATCGGGACGCGACGCTGAGTGCCGCCGAGCTGCTCACGGCCGCTGATCGGCTGGCGGCAGAGATCGCCGCCGACCCGGGTGAGCGGGTCGCGATCGTGGCTCCAAACGTGCCGGCGCTGGTGGTCGGCATGCTCGCGGCGTGGCGCTCGGCCGCGGTCGCGGTGCCGCTGAGCGCACGCCTTCGGCGGTTTGAGCTCGAGCGGGCTTTCGCCGACTCGGAGCCCGCGATCGCGGTCTCGGTGGCGGCCTACGGCGGCTTCAAGCTGGCAGAGGAGATCCGGGAGCTCGCGAAGGGGACGGCTTCGCTGCGCGACTGCCTGGTGGTCGACGAGCTCGGGGAGCTCGAGTCCCGCGCGGGCTCGGGCGGCTCCGGCGGGTTCGTGCCCCGCCCGGCCCCGCCCGACACCGCGGCCATCCTCTACACATCCGGCACCACGGGCGAGCCCAAGGGCGCCGTGGTCCCGCACGCGATGGCCGAGGCCATGGGCAGCAACCTGCCGGAGCTACTCGGCGAGCACTCCGCGGCGCCGTGTGCGCTACCGGTGCCCGTCTCGCACGCGTTCGGGCTCGGCTGTCTCCTGGCCGCTCTGTGCGGCGGCGCCACGGCCGTGGTGGCCGATGTGACCACCTCGCTCGATCCGCTGCTGGGCGCGATCCAGACTCACGAGGCCCGGGTGCTGCACAGCTCGCCGGCCCTCCTGGCCCGCGTCGCCCAGTCCGGCGCCGAGCTTCCGCTGCGAACCGGGTTCGTGGCCGGATCGTGGTGCTCCCCTGAGCTGCTCGAATCGCTCGATCAGCGGGGCATCCGAATCCTCAACCTGTACGGCATGACCGAGATCGGGGCGGCGGTGAGCTGCCGCCGCGAGGACCCGCCCGAGACCCGGTACCGCACCGTCGGCCGTCCGCTGCCCGGCTACGAGCTGCGGGTCCTCGACGGCGAGGTCCAGGTGCGCAGCGAGCTCTTGCCGTCCGGCTACCACCGCCGCCCGTGGGGCCGGGGCGAGCTGGCCGACGGCGGCTGGTTCCGGACCGGCGACCTCGGTGAGCTCGACGCCGCCGGCAATTTGGCGATCGCGGGCCGCGCGAAAGAGGTCGTCCATGTCGGGGGCTTCAACGTGTTCCCCGCGGAGGTGGAGAACTTCCTCCTCACGCACCCGGCGATCACCCAGGCCGCGGTGATCGGCGTGCCCCACCGGGCCCTGGGGGAGGCGCTCCAGGCGTTCGTGGTCCCCGCCCAGGACGCCTCCCTGGAGCCGCGCGAGGTGGTTCGCTTTGCCCGCGACGGGATCGCCAACTACAAGGTCCCCTACGACGTGCGGGTCGTCGAGGAGCTTCCGCTGCTGCCCTCGGGCAAGCCGGACAGGCGCGAGTTGAGCCGCGCCGCTCGCGGCGAGGCGGTCGTCCGATGAACGTCGACGCCGGCGCACTGGCCCGCAGCCCCCTGTTCGCCGGTCTGGATCTCGCCCAGCTCGAGCAGCTCGCGCGGTGCGGGAAGCACCGGCAGTTCGGCCCCGGCGAGGAGCTGTGCCGGGCCGGAGAGCCGAGCGAGGCGTGCTGGCTGATCACGGCCGGCCTTGTCCATGTCTCCGCGGGCCCGGAGCCGACCGTGATGGCGCGCCGGCGCAAGGGCGACACGGTCGGCGAGATCGAAGCGATCCTGGATGAGCCGCAGCGCGAGACCGTGATCGCGAGCATTCCGACGACGACGATCGAGCTGCCGGCGGCGGACCTGCGCGCGCTGGTGGAGGACGCCCCTGCGATCCTGGTCGGCGCGCTGCGCACCGTCCACACACGGCTGACCCACGCGAACGAGCGCACCGCTGCGGCCCGGGAGCTCGGGGAGACCGTCGCGCTGGCGGCTGGAGCGTCGCTGCAGGGCCTGCTGGGGCCGCTGCTCGCCGCGGCGCGCAGCGCCACCCCCCGGTCGGTGACCTCGCTTGATCGCCGGTTCTCGTTCGCCGGCGCGGTGACGGCCGCCGAGCAGCTCGTCTCGGGCCATTCGACGGTCCTGATGTTCTCCGAGCTCGACGCCGAAACCCTGACGCCGCTGCTGCGCGAGACCGACCGGGTGGTGGCGTTGGCGGGGACGGCCGCAGAGGCCAGGGCGCTAGGCGCGGTGGCTGCCGGTCCCGAGCTGGACCGGAGCATCGAGGTCGTGACCGTCGGCGAGGACGCTGTCCGAGC
>Ga0116216_10002316_pt1 | contig 12734 bp, 9 predicted proteins | sample Sb_taG_11_FD_89696 | JGI IMG/M metagenome (GOLD analysis project Ga0116216, IMG submission 89696) | Peat soil microbial communities from Weissenstadt, Germany - Sb_50d_3_AS metaG | ecosystem: Environmental > Terrestrial > Soil > Wetlands > Peat | place: Germany: Weissenstadt | collected 2010-09-21
CGCCGCCGCCGCCGTCGGCGCCTTTGAACCCGGTCAGGAGGTCTCCTTTTCCCTGCTCGAACTGCCGTTGGGCGGCGGCCTGGGCTGCGGCTTGCGCCTCGGCGGCTTGCTGCGCTGCCTGCTGCTGGAGGGCGAGGGTCGCGATCTGACCTCTCACCTGGGCAAGCGACGCCTGCTCGGACGCGACCACCGCCTGGGCCTGCGACTGGGACTGGGCGATCTGGGCGGAGGCCGCCTGGGCCTGCGATTCGGTTGCCTGGAGCTGGCTCTCCTGCTGGTCCAAGGCTGCTTGGGAGACGCGCAGGTGGTCGATCGTCGCCGAGACGTTGGCGCTGGCGACGTGCTGGTAGGCCTGCAGGAGCGAGGTCTTCATGTTGCCGGGGGAGAACATCTGGGCGAGTGGTGAGCTCGCGCCGTTGCCGGTGTAGATGGACAGGGCCTCCTGGCGGAGAACTGTCTGGGCCTCGTTGACCGTGACCTCGATGGCGGCGATCTTCGCCCCGGTGCTGAGGAGGGAGGCGTCGAGCGCCTGGACCTGCTGCTGGGCTGTTTCGTACTGCTGGTCCAGGACGTCGAGACGGTAGGAGTCCGTGCGGAGCTGGCTCTCGAGCTGCGAGGCCTGGGCTTGGGCTCCCTGGAGCTGGCTCTGCGAAGAAGGGTCTGCCGAGCCAACCGAAGAAAGACCGAACACGCAGAGGGTCGCGACCAGGGCACTCCCGCCGAGAGCCTTCAGAGTGAGAGGTCGCAGGAGTCCGCCGGTGCGCGCCCTGTCCGTGGATTTCTTCGAAGTCGAAATGGTCTGCATCCTCAGTCCCCCCACCGGCGGCCCCCCGACGTTGGTGCAACCAAGCTCCCGGTCGGCAAGCTGCCCCGACCCCAAGCCCGAGGCGGGTGGCAGGCCCACGCGGGATCCTCTCCCGGCGCGCCGAGCCGCAAGCGCTTGGCTGGATAACGCCTCGGAGGGGCTCGTCTGGCGAAGAACGAGCCGCTGGCCAGGCATTGCTTGCAGTATGCGAGCTCCTGGGCGCCCGGACGGTCCCTTAGATGTGGGGGCCCGTCGTCGTGGTCGTCGTCGGCTCGGATGTCGTCGTGGTCGTCGTCGGCTCGGATGTCGTCGTGGTCGTCGTCGGCTCGGATGTCGTCGTGGTCGTCGTCGCCGACTGTGCGGTGAAGAGCGTCACCACGCTGCCGGGGGCGATCGCGGTGCCCGTCGTGGGAGAGGTTGCACACACCAGGTTCACGTCGGAGCACGTGCTCGAGAACTGGACGTTCGGAACGAGACCCAGGCCTTGCACCTCGTTCTGTGCTCGGGCGACGGATTGTCCGATCAGGTCCCCGGGAATAGTGACCTGGTTGGTGGCAGCTTTGCCCCCCGTCACCAGGGTGATCGTCTCCCCTTTGTGCACGGTCACCCCCGCCGCCGGCTGCATGCTGATGACCTGCGTGGTCGGAGCAGTGCTCGACGAATTGGTCTGGGTGACGACCTTCAGCCCGTCGCCTTCGAGTGTGGACGTAGCCTGAGTGACGCTCTGGTTGACGACGTTCGGCAGCGCGAAGGTCTGCGAGTTGTTCGATCCGAGATGCCACCACCCGAGCGACTGGCCGAGGAAGATCACGACGACCGCCAGAGCCGCCAGCAACAGCACCAGCACAGCGGCGTAGATGCCTGTGCGGCTCGGGCGCTCGTCGTCCCCCGGCAGCTGCGAGCCCACGCGCGGCAGGGTCGCCGTGCGGCCGGCCGCGGTAAGGGCTTGGGTGCTCCCGAGTCCTCCGACGGCCTGAGTGGAGCCGATGGTGATCGGCGGGACCGTTGCAGCGACAGGGTGGCCCTCGCGGAACCGCAGCAGGTCCACGCGCAGGTCGTCGCCCGTCGGGTAGCGGTGCTCGGGCGACTTCGCCATGCACTTGAGGATCACGGCCTCGAGATCCGCGGGAACTGCAGGGTTTATGTCGCGAGGTGTCGGCGGGTGCTCGCGCACGTGCTTCGACGCGACCGAGACGGGAGACTCACCGAGGAACGGTGGGCGGCCGGTCACCATCTCGAACAACACGACGCCGAGCGAATAGATGTCGCTTCGGGCGTCCACCCCGATCCCTTCGGCCTGTTCGGGCGAGAAGTACGTTGCGGTGCCCATCACGGCCCCGGTCTGAGTAAGGCTCTCCTCCGTGTTGAGCGCGCGTGCGATGCCGAAGTCGGTGACCTTCACCACACCTTCCTCGGTGATGAGGACGTTGCCGGGCTTCACGTCACGGTGCACGACTCCGTGGCGGTGGGCATAGGAGAGCGCCCCGGCCACGTCGGCTGCGATCTCCGCCGCGCGGTCCGGATGGAGCGGCCCGGCACCCCGCAGTATCGCCGACAGGGTGCGCCCGTCGACGAACTCCATGACTATGTAATAGGTGCCGCCATCCTCTCCCCAGTCGAAGACCGGAACGATGTTGGGATGAGAGAGGTTGGCGGCGGCCTGAGCCTCCCGCCGGAATCGCTCCACGAACGAACGGTCGACCGAGAGCTCCGGGAAGAGGATCTTGACTGCGACAGGCCGGTCGAGCATGCGGTCGCGGGCCCGGTAGACCTCGGCCATCCCGCCACGCGCCACGAGGTGGGACAGCTCGTAGCGCCCCGAGAGGACGCGCAGGTTCTCGGTCGACTCAACCATTGGGCGAGAGCCTACGTCCGGTGCGAATCATCCACCCCCCAATGCGTCCGCCATCATCTGCGCCATGATCGGTCCTGCCACCGACGCACCAGTGGCAGAGAGGGCTTGATTTGGGATCATCACGGCAATAGCGACCTTGGGATCACTCGCAGGCGCGAAGGCGATCATCCAGTCGGTGGTGGCATTGTTCCCTTGCCCGATCTGCGCGGTTCCGGTCTTTGCGGCCACGTCCTCGTTGCCCGGGAACACCCCTGCCGCCGTGCCACAGCAGGCAACCTGGGTCATCAGGTTGTTCACCGCTGACGCGGTCTTCGGGGCCGTGGCCCGCGTCCATTGCGTGGGCTGATAGGTCTGGACGATGTTCCCTTGTGAGTCGCGGACCTGCGACATCACATGGGGGGTCATGACGACGCCTCCGTTTGCGATCCCCGCCGCCACCATCGCCATCTGAAGAGGACTCGCGACGGTGCACTTCTGCCCGATGGAGCTGAACGCGAGGAACACTTCCGCATTCTGATAGCAGTTCGGCTGCAGGAACTGCGACACCTGGAATGACGAGTGCGGGAGGTCGAGCGGCGGCTGCTGGTTGAAGCCGAACGAGTCGGCCTCTGTCGTCATCGAAGCAGCACCGATCTTGGTGCCCAGGTATGCGAAGCCAGTGTCACACGACGGAGGCAGCATCTCGGCGATCGTGCCGCCGCAGCCGCCCGATCCGTAGTTGCACAACGGGGTGGTCTGGCCGCCGAATGTCTGGGGCGGAATGCACGTGAAGTACGGCATCGGGGCACCCACGAGATCGGGTGCGTGTTCGTAGGCAGCCGAAGTGGTGACGACTTTGAACGTCGAACCAGGGGGGAAGATGTCCTGGTAAGCAAGAGACGTGAGCGGGTTGTAACCGTAGGAGTCCCTGGTGTTGTAGGCCTGAAAAGCTTGGCCGGCAACCGTCTCGGTGCACTTGCGGCTCGATCCGGTCCCCGTTGCCGCGGCGCACGCCAACGAGGTGAGCGGGTTCGGGTCGTAGTTCGGATTCGAGTACATGGCCTCGATGGCCCCAGTTGTCGGGTCGAGCACCACGATCGCGCCGTTCTGACCTCCCAGGATGTTCATGGCGTCGGTCTGGAGCTTGTCGGAGAGAGTGAGCGTGACCGTGTCGGTGACCGTCCGCGTCGCTAGCAGGTCACCGATGGTCTTGATGGGACGGTTGTGGGAGAGAAGGTCGGAGTTGTAGGAGGCCTCGACACCGCTCAATCCGTAGATATAGGAGAAGTAGCCGGTCACCTGGCCGAAGAGTGCTCCCGTCGGGTACTGGCGCTGGTACTTGTAGGTGCTGCCGGCCGGCGCGGGGACCGACTGGGCGAGCACCACCCCGTCGGCGCTCACGATCGACCCTCGGGTCTGGGTGAACTTCGCGGTGATGACCTGAGGGTTGTTCGGGGAGTTGGCGTACTGGTGCGCCTTCACGACCTGGATGTTGTTGAGCTGAAGGAACAACAGGACGAAGCAGGCGACCATGAGCAGCCCCAGCCAACGGATCCTCCGAGCCACCTCAGGCCGCCTCGCGCATGACGATTGGGCCATCTGTTCTCATGCCGACAGTTGAACCTGCCGCCAGGGTTGACGAGGTCACAGTCGAAGGCACCGTAGTCGTGGACGATCCGGAGGAGGGGGGCGGGCACTTGACCCCGTGCAGCGGTTGAGGGTCACCGACCTCACTGCCTATGTTGCACACGTAATTTCTCGCGGCCTCGAGCGTCGGCTCCTCGACGCCCGATGGGAGGTTCGAATGGTACGGCGGGGGGACCTGGGCCTCGATGATGTCGGACGGCTCGAAGACCTTCGGGTCGATTCCCAGGAAACCACCCCGCCTGCCCTGGAAGATCGCGACCTTGCCATCGTGCAGACCCACGTAATAGGAGTTGTCGACGTACCAGTTCACGAGTCTCCAAGCCCCGTACACCACTCCCCCGAGGAGCACGAGGAATATCAGGGCGCGGATCGTGACAAGACGAGGAACTCGGCGACGCAACGGCTCGTGGCGCGTCGCCGCGACCGGTTCGCCCGGCTCGGGCCGCAGCTCCTCGGCCCTGCCTACGAGAGCGGTGCCCGATCCACCAGACCCACCCGACCCACCCGGCGAGCCCGACGACGTCGGGGGCATGCCGTTGGTCCCCACAGGCGCTGCCAGTACGGCGGGCCTGTCCTCTGACGGAGGCTCTCCGACCAGCACGTCGAGGACCACTGCCGTGATGTTGTCGTTGCCGCCCGCCTCGTTGGCGAGATCGACGAGCGACTCGGCTGCCTCTCTCGGGTCACCGGTTTCGACGAGCACTCGCCGGATCTCCTCGGCATCGACCTCGTTCGTGAGGCCGTCCGAGCAAAGAAGGAACCGATCGCCTTGTTCGGGCACGAGCTCCCAGACGTCCACCTCCACGTCAGGGTCGACACCTAGAGCCCGCGTGAGGATGTGGCGGTGGGGGTGGATCTGAGCCTCTTCCTCCGACAGCTCGCCTCGCGCGACCAGCGCTTCGGCGACCGAGTGGTCCACGCTCAACTGGCTGAGCGCGCCTTGATGAAGCTGGTAGGCGCGGGAGTCTCCGATGTTGACGACGACCAGCCGGTCGCCCTCCTCGGTAGGGACGAGGGCCGTCGCGACAAGCGTGGTGCCCATCCCGCGGAGAGACGGATCGGAATGGCCTTGCTCCCACACTGCCTGGTTGGCTTCGTGCACCGCGTCGACAAGGCCGTCGGCCGAGGGCTCGTGGGAGAAGCCTCTTTCCAGGGAGTCGATGGCCGTGCCGGCGGCGACCTCGCCTCCGGCATGGCCACCCATCCCGTCGGCCACCGCGAAGAGCGTGCTGCTCTCGATAGAGCGGTCCTCGTTCACTGCGCGCACTCGCCCGACGTGCGTCGCCGATCCCGACCTGAGAACGGTCACCGGCTCACCTCGAAAACCGTACCCCCGACCTGGAGAAGATCACCCTTACCGAGCCTGGTGGGCGAGCCAATGCGCTCCGCGTTGACCCAGGTCCCGTTGGTCGACCCAAGGTCCTCCACCCACAGTGTCCCGTCTCGCTCGAAGAGGCGCGCGTGGATAGAAGAGGTATAGGCGTCCTCGACGCGCACCCCGCAACCAGCCGCCCTCCCCAGGGTCAGCTCTTCCGCCAGGTCGTAGGTGCGTCCCCTTTGCGGCTCAGGCTCGACCACCTTGAGTTGAAGGTTCTTGGAGCGCTGGCGCCGGCCCGACTGCACCTGGGCAGGCGCGGCCTCGGCTTCCTCCTTCTTTCGTTCGCGGCGCCTGGGCCTCGGCGGGCGCACCTCCACCCAGACCGCACGGATCACCAGGAAGAAGAAGAGCCAGATGAGCACGACCACGATGATCTCGAGGGCACGCAGCAGGTTCTGGTTGTCGAGCGACGTGAGCAGGAACATGGAGCTTGGCTAGGAGGTCTCGAAGCGGATGAGTGTCGTTCCCACCGATATCTCGTCGCCGTCTGCAAGAGCTCTCTCTCGCACGGGCAAGCCGTTCACCCTGGTGCCGTTGGTCGACCTCAGATCGACGACCACGACGTCGCTGCCCTGCCTGCGCACCTCGGCGTGCCGGCGGCTCACGTTCGGATCCCCCAGCACCACTCCGCACTCCGGAAGGCGCCCGATGACGACCGGCTCGGTCCCGAGCACGACCCGCGTCCCGTCGGCGAGCACGAGCGACCCCGCCGGCAGGCCGTCCGGACCCTCCCGCACCTCGGCAGTGACCGCGAAGCGGCCAGCGCGGAGCTTGGGGTCTCGGTGGATCTCGACCTCCACGGGACCGACGAAGACATAGTTCTCGTCGCGTGCGTGGTCCCTGGCTGCGTCAGCCAGCTCGCGTGCGAGGGCGTCGGCGAAGCTCTCGAAGCGCGCCGCGTCGTCGGGGGACAGCGAGACGATGAACAAGTTCGCCGCGATGAGCCCCCGCACTCCGACCCGCCGGCCCAGGTCCATCTCGCGGGTCAGGCGACGGGCTATCTCCACTGGCTGCAGCCCGCCGCGCAAGGCCTTCGAGAGGGCACCCTCCACCAGGCGCTCGAGGCGCTGCTCGAACTGCTGGAGTCCCATTGTGGGGGATCAGCCTACCGGTGCCCTGTGCCTGTAGGGGCGTGCATGGCGGCTGCAACCACAGATCGCCATGGCAGAGGTTGATCCCCCACCAGGGAAGACGACTCTTAGTGGTGACTCCACTCCGGGCTCGGTGATACCCGTAGTCCAGCCGGGGAGGCTGGTCGCCCTGTCGAGATCCCGTCCGGAAGCTCAAGAAGTGGCAGATAACCTTCGCACGTCACGGGCGAGTGGCGGAATTGGCAGACGCGCAGGATTCAGGTTCCTGTGTCCGAAAGGATGTGCGGGTTCAAGTCCCGCCTCGCCCACACCCACCATTTCCCCCGGCGTTGGCTCCTGCTCGCCGGATCGGCGGGTTTCCAACCAAGAGATCCGCGTGGAGACCGACCCGACGTCACAGCCAGGCGCGGGGCGGCCCTGGATCGGAGCCAGCCCCCTGGCAATGCAAGCGCAAGCCGACCCGAGGGAGGAAGACGCCTCGTCGATGCCTCTCACCGCCAACCGCAAGCTGCTCGCCTGGGTCGACGATGTGGCCACGCTCACCACGCCCGATCGGGTGGAGTGGTGCAACGGGTCAGCCGAGGAATACGACCGACTGTGCGCGCTCCTCGTCGAGGCCGGGACCTTCACCCGCCTGTCGGACGCCAAGCGTCCCTACAGTTACTGGGCGCGCTCGGATCCCCGCGACGTGGCCCGCGTCGAGGATCGGACCTTCATCTGCTCCAAGGACAAGGCCGACGCGGGACCAACCAACAACTGGTGTGATCCCGACGACATGCGCGCCACCCTCGTGGACCTCTACCGTGGCTCGATGCGCGGGCGCACGATGTACGTCGTCCCATTCTCGATGGGCCCGCTCGGCTCCCCCATTGCCCACATCGGCGTCGAGATCACCGACTCCCCCTACGTGGCTGTGTCCATGCAGATCATGACCCGCATGGGGACCAAGGCTCTCGACGTCTTAGGCGGCGGCGACTTCGTGCCGTGTCTGCACTCGCTGGGCGCGCCGCTCGAGCCCGGCCAACCCGACGTGCCCTGGCCCTGCGACGCCGAGAACAAGTACATCGTTCACTTCCCCGAGACCCGTGAGATCTGGTCGTACGGGTCGGGTTACGGCGGCAACGCTCTGCTGGGGGAAGAAATGCTTCGCCCTTCGTATCGCTTCTGCCATGGCCCGTGACGATGGCTGGCTGGCCGAGCACATGCTCATCTTGAAACTGACCTCACCCGACGGCGCGGTGCGCTACATCACCGGCGCCTTCCCCTCCAGCTGCGGGAAGACGAACCTGGCCATGCTGGTCCCGACCGTGCCTGGGTGGAAGGTCGAGACGATCGGCGACGACATCTGCTGGATGAAGTTCGGGCCCGATGGGCGCCTCTATGCCATCAACCCAGAAGCCGGGTTATTCGGCGTGGCGCCCGAGACGAGCACCGCTACCAATCCGAACGCCATGGCGACGCTTCACAGCAACTGCATCTTCACCAACACGGCACTCACAGACGACGGGGACGTGTGGTGGGAGGGGATGTCGAAGGAGCCCCCTGCCCATGTCGTGAACTGGCGTGGGGAGGACTGGACGTCCGCAGATGCGAGCACACCCGCGGCACACCCGAATGCCCGTTTCACGGTAGCTGCCGACCAGAACCCGGCCTGCGCCCCGGAGTGGGAAGACCCGTCGGGCGTGCCCATATCGGCCATCTTGTTCGGCGGTCGGCGCCGCAGCGCGGCGCCGCTCGTGACCGAGTCCTTCGATTGGGCCCACGGCGTGTTCCTCGGCTCCATAGTCGCCTCTGAGACGACGGCGGCAGCGACCGGAGCACTCGGGACACTGCGGCGTGACCCTTTCGCCATGCTCCCGTTCTGCGGATACAACATGGCCGACTACTTCGCCCATTGGCTGCGCATCGGCGAGTCGACCTCAGCCGACAAGCTGCCGCGCATCTATTACGTGAACTGGTTCCGCAAGGACGCGGAGGACCGCTTCCTGTGGCCCGGCTACGGCGAGAACTCCCGAGTGCTCGCCTGGGTTTTCGACCGTGTCGCCGGCCGCGGCGAAGCGCGCGAGAGCCCTATCGGACTGGTGCCCGGCCCCGGCGCCATCGACACTGAGGGCCTCGACGTGTCCAAGGAGGCCATGGAGGAGCTCCTACGGGTGGACGCCGATGACTGGCGAGCCGAGATCCCGCTCATCCGCGAGTATTACGAGCTCTTCGGTGACCGCCTCCCACCGGAGCTGGCCGCCCAGGTGGACGAGCTGGAGAAGAAGCTCGGCTGAGTCCGACGGCTGTCACAGGACGGCAATGCGATCCAGCAAAACGCTGATCATCGACTTCGGCATTCGACGTATCCGCGACACAATTGGACAAGGGGGCAAGTGGTCCGAGCACTCGGCTGGAGGACGCCTGCCGTCGTCACCGGCTGAGATTGGGACGTTCTCCCCTTTTCGTCCCGCCCGCAGAGTCCTTTAATGGAATTGAACCGCGGCCGGCAGAAACGCCGATTTCGCTGGACTGTGAGGTGGTTCGATGACTAGTGCCTTGATTCCGAGGTTGGCGTGTGACGTCTCTGTTTCCCTCACAGGCGTGGGCTCATACCTGCCGGGTCGCCGGGTATCCAACGAGGAGATCCTCGAGTATCTCCATCCGGTTCGCCCTGACGCAAGGCCTCTCGAGCCCGAGTGGGTGGTAAGACACCTCGGCATTTACGAGCGGCGCTTGGACTACGAGTTCGGGGGACGGCACAAGCGGGGCCGGGCCGACGGCGGCCTCTACGACGGTGATCTGGCCCTTAGAGCCAGCCGCGCCGCACTCGTCGACGCCGGGATCGAAGCCGACGACGTAGACATCCTGATCCACGTGACGACCACGCCAGATCTCATCGCCTGCCAGGACCATTTCCGGTTCCTCATGACCGAGCTCGGGTTGCGTCGGGATGTCGACCTTGTCCACCACAATCTCGGTTGCGCCGGCCTTTCGGCGGGGTTTCGCACCGCGGCGTGCTCGCTCGTCTCGATGGCACCCGCCACTGCACTGGTCGTGGCGAGCAATTGCCCGTCGGGATACTTCGGACCCGAGGTTCATGACTACTACTACAAGCACCAGAGCGGAATGGGATGGCTCGCACCGCTCATGTTCGCCGACGGTGCGGGGGCTTCGGTCTGGCGCTCGATGCCACGCGACGAGAGCAAGGGTCCAACAGGCCTGTTGTCCGTGCGCACCGAGACGAGCCCCGACATCGGACTCGTCACCTACCCAGGAGGCGGCTGCCTGCATCACACTTCTGCCAGCAACGTGGCCGATCACGTGTTCCTGATGGACGGCGTCAAGGTGGCTGAGGTCTTCCCACCCCTGATGGCCCGGGATTTCCAGATGCTCCAGGAGGACTGGCCGACCACCGTCAAGCCCGTCACACGAGCCGATTTTGACATTGACGCGGTGGCTCGCTGGTACCTGCACCAGGCCAACGGGGTGGTGGTCCGCAAAGCGATCGAGATGCTCGGTCTGCCTCCAGAGCGCGTACCGATCAGCGTGGATCACTACGGCAACACGTCGGCGGCGAGCACCCTGATCCTGCTCGACGAGGACCGCCGCGCAGGCAGGGTCAAGGAGGGCGATCTGGTTGTCTTCTTGTGGATCGGTGCCGGGAACGGTGCCATGAACGGCTACGCAGCGGTCGCGCTATGACCGGCGTCGAGCTGGCGACAAGCACCGCCGCAGACGCCACTAAGACCAGTTCGTTTCGTTCACGCACCGTCCGGATTCACGGCCACGACGTGAGTTACCGCATGGCCGGCGAGGGGCCAACGATCCTGCTGATTCACGGAATGGCTGGGAGCTCTACGACGTGGCGGGCGGTGATGCCCGCTCTAGCCGAGCACTACACGGTGATCGCCCCCGACCTACTGGGCCACGGACACTCGGCCAAGCCCCGTGGCGACTACTCGCTCGGCGCCTACGCGAGTGGCATCCGGGACCTGCTCGCCGTGCTGGGCCAAGAGCGGGGCACCGTGGTCGGCCACTCGCTTGGGGGCGGTGTGGCCATGCAGTTCGCCTACCAGTTCCCGGAACGGGTCCAACGGCTGGTGCTCGTGGCATCGGGCGGGCTCGGCAAGGAGGTGAGCCCGTTGCTGAAGGCTGTAACCCTGCCCGGTGCCGAGTACGTGCTTCCGCTGCTGTTCCATCCGCGGATCCGAGAAGCAGGCGAGTGGCCGGGGACCCTCGCTGGTCGGGTGGGATGGCGACCGAGCGACACCCTGGCTGAGGTGTGGCGCAGCTACACCACCTTGACCGACCGACACGGTCAGATGGCCTTCATCCACACCGTCCGCTCGGTGATCGACATCGCCGGTCAGCGCGTTAGCGCGCATGACCGGCTGTACCTGGCTGAAGCGGTCCCGACCCTCATCGTCTGGGGCGATCGTGACCGCATCATCCCCGTGGCCCACGCCTACCGGGCCGCCGAGGCCATTCCCGGTGCTCGTCTCGAGATCCTCGAAGGTGCCGGACACTTCCTGCCGTGGCGCGACGCCGAACGGTTCTTGGCCGTCCTCGAGGACTTCCTGCAAACGACGACGCCCGCCCATGTGCCCGAAGAGCACTGGCGGGAGCTCCTGACCAGCGCGCCGCCCGATGACGAAGAGGAGTAACTCTCACTGCAGTCCTGTGGGTGCCGAAAATCCGATCCGAGAGCGCGACCTGGACTTTCAGGGTTTCACTTGCGACGTCAAGTATGTGGGAAATCAGAGGCCATAGCGTGGGAAATGGGTAAATCGAAAGGCACTCCCGGCCCTGGTAGAAGGATTTTGTCGATAGCCCACACAACACAAGGGCCGCCGACAAAACCGGAGGCCTCACGCCGACATAACTCGTCACGAAACGCTCCAGGAAGGCATCTCCAGGGTCAGGGGCCGTCATCGCCGCCCGAGCTTGTGCTGATCGCGGACTAATTGACGAGGCGAGGGTCCCTTAGCGCCGACTTGTCCGTCTCAGGGCGCGACGAAGCTGGCCTTGGTACCTCGCAAGAGGGGATATCGGCGTCAGGCCGAGGAGGGTGGGTCCGGGTCCGAACCCGGTGCCACCGAGTGCACGTCCGGCGACCAGTCACTGAGGGGCTTGGTCTTCCGTCGCCGGGGTAACCGCCGAAGCTTTCCAGCTTCTTCGGCGATCCGCTCGAGAAACGCCCTGATCTTTCGGATGTTTGCTGCAAGATGTAGGAAAGCGGCGAACACCGTCTGAGCAGCGACCCCGTGGACCCGACGCCGTCGCGGGAGATCGAGAGATTCGTCGTCTTTGACGTAACCGTTGTATCCCTCGTTGGCGTTTCGAACTTTGTTGTAGGTCGCCTTCCACTCGGGGCTCCCGTAAGCCAGTTCTTGGGCGAACTTCGCTCCCGCGTCTGGCGGAATCGTGATGCTCTGTTGGGTGCAACAAGGAGGTGGGAGGGAACGGAAGGACTCGTTCGGCATTATGCGGAGCTTGCCCTGGGTCTTCCTGGAGATCGAGCGTGGCTTTAGTTCACAGCGCACCAATGGCGAAGGACCGGCGGCAGGGCACTGCAACCGTTCGTAGCCCTCGGAGTCGGGCTGCTCCTTGAGACGCGCCCGGTACTGGCGTCTTTCTGCGATCCGCCGGTCGTAGGTGGCTTTATCTATGTGTCTCGGATCTGTCTTCTTGGCTCGGCGGTCGGCGGTGGCATCGATGAGGGGCTTCGGGATCATGGGGCAGTACCAGTTCCCCTCGATCTGCAAGAAGCCTTGCCAGTTCGCCCGGACCCCGAGCTGATCCACCTTGTAGTCGAACACCGCCCTGTAGCCGATCGCTCGCGCTGGGAGCTGGAAGTCCTCTGACTTCGCACTGGAGTAGGCCCGGTCTGCAGCCAGCCAGTTGGCGGGATGACCGCGGCTTCGCACACTTGCAAGTGCCCGTATGCCGTTTCGACCGACGTCGTGGCCGGGACGATGAAGAATCGCCATGCCCATC
>Ga0116216_10002319_pt1 | contig 12731 bp, 14 predicted proteins | sample Sb_taG_11_FD_89696 | JGI IMG/M metagenome (GOLD analysis project Ga0116216, IMG submission 89696) | Peat soil microbial communities from Weissenstadt, Germany - Sb_50d_3_AS metaG | ecosystem: Environmental > Terrestrial > Soil > Wetlands > Peat | place: Germany: Weissenstadt | collected 2010-09-21
CCGGCTGCCCGTGCTCGATGACCTGCATCGGCTGCCGTACACGACGATGGTCATCCAGGAGACGATGCGCCTGTACCCGCCGGTGTGGGCACTCACCCGCCGCGCGGTCGCCGCCGACGAGGTCGGCGGGTACCGTGTCCCTGCCGGGGCGGACGTCATGATCTGCCCGTACACGCTGCACAGGCACCCAGGCTTCTGGCCCGATCCGCAGCGATTCGACCCGCTGCGGTTCGAGCAGGCCAACGCGGACCTCACGCACAGGTACGCCTACATCCCGTTCGGCGCTGGACCCAGGGTCTGCGTCGGCAGCCACCTCGGCATGATGGAGGCGACCTTCGTCGCGATCATGGTGGCGCGCAGGCTCCGGCTCGGGCTGGTGCCAGGCCGCGAGGTCAAGCCCGAGGCCATGCTGTCGCTGCGAGTGCAGGGTGGCTTGCCCATGCTGGTCCGCCCTGCGTGATCTGCCTGATGGAGGCTGGGTATGACCGGCCGCGGAAGGGACCCTGGGACCGGCTCAGCCAGCGGGCTGAGGCCGGTGGGAACGCGTCCGGCCAGCGGCCGGGCCGCCTGGGTTCGGGGCACTGGCCGCGTGCGCCTGCGCCTGCGCCCTGGTTGAGGCGAGCCCCGACACGCGGCCCGGGTCCGAGCGCGTCGGTCAAGGCAGCCAGCCGACGTCGTACGCCTTCCTGATCGCGTCAACCCGATTGCGCGCGTGCAGCTTGGCCACGATGGTCGTCAGGTAGTTGCGCACGGTCCCGATGGACAAGTGCAGGGCGACCGCGATCTCCGATGGCTCGGCGCCGTCCCCGGCCAAGCGCAGGACCGAGTGCTCGCGTGGCGACAGCGGCATGCCGTTCGAGCCCCACGTGGGCACAACGAAATCCGGGCTCACCGCTCGGCGCCCAGACGCGACGTTGCGGATGGCCGCAGCGAGCTGGCTAGGCGGGGCGTCCTTCAGGATGAACCCGCCCGCCGATGCGGAAAGCACTCCCCTGAGCAGCCCCGGGCGGCCCAGGCTGGTCAGGATCAGCGTCCGGCAGGACGGCAACCGCCCACGAAGCTGTGTTGCCGCCGTGAGCCCGTCGAACCCAGGCTGGTCGACGTCGATGATCGCCACGTCTGGCTGATAGAGCAGCGCCGTTGGCAAGATCTCGTCGTCCTTGTCGACTTCGGCCACGACTTTCAGGTCAGGCTCCAGCTCGATTAGCGCGACGAGCGCACCGCGGATCATGGCCGCCTCTTCGGCCACCAGGATCTTCAGCAAGTCGCGATTCCTTGGTGGAATCGGAGCCGTCGATGCTGGTCACGTCGCTGCGCTAAAAGCTGTGTCATCGGGCGGAACCTTCACCTTGACGGATACCTGAGGAGAGCAACGCTCTCCTCAGGTAGACAATTTCCGTATATCCGGTACATCGCTGTGAACAGCCAGGGGAAGGGCGGCCGACCGACGGCCGCGCGGCGACCTTCCGCTGGCTGGAGATATGCGTCCTCTTGTACCGCGTTTCGTAATGAAATGTCAATCTGCGCTGGTTTCCGGCGTGTCGCACCGCATCGGATACCTCGGGCCAGTATTCGCGTCCGTGGCCGGTGACGCCAGTCATGTGGCACCAGCCGGCGCTGAACGGCCGAGCACGACGTTCAGGCGGCGTCGATGGACGGGTCTCGGGACAGCATCGCTTGCTGCAGCCGTTGCAGTTGCGCCGAGGGCTCGATCCCGAGCTCGTCGACGAGCGAACTGCGCAGTCGGCGGAATTCCTGTAGCGCGCGTGCCGTGTGGCCAGTGCGGTAGAGCGCCGTTATCAGCTGCGCGGAGAAGTTCTCGTCGAGAGGATGCCTGGCCGCCAGGGCCGTCAGCTCGCCGAGTATGTCCGCGTGCCGTCCCAGGGCGAGGTCCGCCTCGATGCGGCGGCTGAGTACCACGAGCCTGCTTTCTTCCAGCGCCATGGCCTCAAGCTCGAGTACCCTGCCCTTGCGCACGTCCACCAGCGCGGGTCCACGCCATAGCGCCAGGGCGCGGCCGAGCAACTCGGCCGCGCCGCGGTAGTTGGCGCCCTCCGCGGCCGTCCGGCCAGCCCCGGCGAGCCTGTCGAACTCGTCGATGTCGATCTGGCCGGATTGGGCATCGAGCAGGTAGCCGACGTGCGTGGTGCGCAGCACCCACTTCGGGTCCTTGCCAGGCCCCATCGCGGTCGCCAGGCGCTTTCGCAGGTCGAATATGTACGTCTGAAGGGTGGTGTGGGCGCTGGGCGGCGGCCGGTCCTCCCACAGCTCCTCGATCAGCGTCGACACCGTGACCACGCGCCCGGCGTTCAACGTGAGTAACGCCAGCACCTGACGTGGCTTGGCGGCCGCTGGCATGACCGGCACCTGATTCATGCGCACGGACAGCGGTCCGAGGAGTTCGATGTGCATTCCTCCAGATTCGGTGCTCATCTTCGTGCCCTCACATGTATCGTGTCGGCAAACCATGCGCGTCTCGAGCATCTGCCCGGCAGCCTCGGGCGTACAGTTAGCGCATCATGAATCGACTCATGACAAACTCACGTCGCCCGTGAGCCCAGCGGCCGCGCCGGTCCGATGTTTCATGATCACCTCCCGCTTGCGGCTCGCCGAATGCCATCAGATCACCACGAAGCACGCATCGGCAAATCTCTCGTTGCTCTATCCGCGCCCAAGCGTCAGTCGAGCGGAGCCAGCGAGGATGGCCTGGCGTCTACCACTTCGTGGCATGAGCCGGGACCGACCCGCCGTGCCACGACAGACAGGCGCAGGCCTTCCACCGGAACATGAGGAGCAGCAAGTGAAGCCGACGCTAATGGGTTCGCTGCGCAACCGGATCTTCGCACCGGATCCCCGAGATGTCACCTTCGAGAGGCGTGGATTTCACGCGCCAGGCGCTCAGCAGCAGGCCAACCTGGAAATGGTCGGCGGGATGTTCCTCACCGGCTTCGGGTACGGACTGACCGGTCGCAGCATTACCGACATGGAGTCGTCGCTCGAGGCTATTGAGAAGCCATTTCGCGGCTTTGCCTACGAGGGCTGCTCGATGGCGCTGGCAGTGCGGGACGCGCTCTTGCCTGCCCGGCGGCACTGGGTCCACGACTTCCTGGCCGGCCCGGCGAAGCCGCACGTCTACATGGCTCACATCGGAGTTGGCTGGGCGATGGCGCGGCTCCCCTCAGTTCGCTGGCGCGCGATCATGCCCGAGGACGAGGTGCTGTGCTGGCTGGCCCTTGACGGCTATGGCTTTCACCAGGCGTATTTCCGAACCAGCCAGTATGTTGACCGGCAGCACCAGGCGCGGGTTCCGCTATTCAAGCCGGCCGAATACGCCAACAGGGCGATTGACCAGGGCATCGGCCGGGCCTTGTGGTTCGTCAACGGATCTGACGTCCGCGGAGTGGCCGACGCGATCGGCAAGTTCGCCCCGCATCGCCGAGGCGATCTTTGGAGCGGAGCGGCGCTGGCTAGCGTCTACGCCGGCGGCGTGGACGCCGGGGAGCTGACGCTGATGCGCAAGCTCGCGGGTGAGCACGCGCCGGACGGGGCGCAGGGCGCGGCGTTCGCGGCGAAGGCGCGGCTGCTGGCCGGCCTCGAAACGCCGCATACCGACGCCGGAGCGCAGGCGTGGTGCGGGATGTCCGCCGAGGATGCGGCCGCGGTCACCGAGGAGGCGGTCGAGGTGCTGTTCGACACGGGCGGGCCGGAGCCTGGATACGAACGGTGGCGGCAGCGGATCCGCCAGCGGTTCGAGTGAGATCGCTCGCGACTGCGACGCGCGACCAGCCAGACGATCGCGCCACGGTTCGGGCAGCGGGATCAATCAGACAGGCGGCCGGGCCGCCGGCGGCGGGGGCCAGTAAAACCGTCGATCACGCGCTGCCCGCGTCCGGGCCTGCTCACGCGGCCTGCCGACGGCGGCGGCCAGGGACCGGACCTGCCAAGGACAAATACTGGGCAATCGTAGTCTTCCGCGGTGCCAGGTGGCCGGCCGCAGGAGGCGCTCACTGTTGCCGTCCGTGACGCCTGCGGAGGCCTCGCCCGCACAAGTAACCGCCGCTATGGGTGGCGCTCCACTGCGATGTCGTCACCGATGAAGGAGTGCGTATCCGGCTGATCGGCATTACGCCGAGGAGCCCATCTGACCGGAAACAACCACCGCACGGTGGGCAGCAGCCAGCCACCCCAGGCGGACTGGCCGCGGGGTAGCGCCTGACCAAGGGGGAATACGGTGAGTGCTGGTGACGGCTCCGGCGAGTTCGGTAGGAAACGAATACGTCGTCACCGACGACTCGGCATCCCCAGCGAGGCCGGGTCAGCCGTCGATCGGGCGGCTCAGCGGTTGGTGACCTGAGCAACCACGAGATCGACGACCTCAGGCGTGACCGGGTTCTTGCCATCGATCTCGGGCAGCCGTTCGTGCTTGACCGCGCTTGGGCTCAGCCTGGGAACGGAGGCATCCGGCAGCTCGGTGAGCACGGTCACGGCGGCGCCGCCGGCGGACCACGCGGACCGCGGGTCGTTCCTGCACGCCAGCAGGAACGCCAGCCAGGACCGGTAGGTCATCAGCAGCTCGGCGAAGGTGTCTTCCGCGCCTTCGAGTCCCTGGCTGGCTGCCAGGGCCGCCATGTCGGCGCGCAGCACCTGCTCCATGCTGGTCACGCACTCGCCGGGGTCACCGTCCAGCACCGGGCTCGACCGACCGCTGGCCCTCACGTTGGCGACCAGCGTGGCGAACTGGGTCGTGATCATCTCCGTGTCCGGCCAGGACGGCCGCAGCAGCACGGCTACGGCCGGCCGAGATCGCGCCAGCAGCGTCGCTACATGCAGCGCCAGCGCGGCAGCACTGCAATAGCCGATGACGAAGGCCGGGCCGTCGGCCGGCGCAGAGCGACCGAACTCCTCGGCGGCCTCGGCCGCCATGTCGGCCAGCGACACGTAGGCCCGGTCAAAGGACAAGGCGTTGAGCGGATCGACCTGGTATACCGGCTGGCCCTGCGCCCGTGCGCTGATCAGGTGACTGAGCCGAGGGGCCGAGGAGAACGCTTGGAAGTCGGCCACCAGGACCGGCCTGGCGTCGCCAGCGGTGAGCTGCCGGAGAATCAGGTCGCTGCGAGCGGTGCCGTCATCGGTGAACGGATGTGCCACGCTTCGTTAGCCTTCCAGCCGCGGCGCGGCCAGGCACCTCCGAACTTGCTGGCCGCCGTCCGGCTCGCGGGCCAGCTCACGGCGTGCGCAACCGGCGAGATGCTCGGCGCTGGCCATGGCGGCGACCCGGGGGATGGGCCTTCAGCTGAACTGACGGACCGCTTCCAGCAAGGGACACGTGGGCAATGACGCAGCTAGCCACCAGCCAGCCGGATCCCGCAGAGGGCCGGTGCGACCGGCGAGCTGGTCGGCAACCTCACGCACAACATCGACGAGTTCGACGAGCAGACGGTGACCGGCTGGACCGAGGAATTCAACCGGATCCTGGCCGCTCTGCTGAGCGAGCCAGACCGGCCGTGGCGCGAGGTCGTCAGCGTCGCGGCATAACGGCTCACCCGGTAGTCCGCTCCGACACGACGAGCCGAAGCTCCGATACGAACGAGTCGGCTGCGCGGGCCGGGTCACCAACGCGATCAAACTTCGTGAACGCCACTTACTCCACCGTGCGCGGGTACGCCCTGATCGGCGTCCCGGCTGGGTTCCGGGGTGAGGTCATCGCGCCGCAAGGCGGGCGCGAATGTTCTGTCGCCACACCTCGTAGGCAGGGACGTTGCTGCCGCTGCCGTTCGGGCTGGTGCGGTCGGCGAGCGCGACGGCCGCCTCGGCGGACAGGTCCGCCAGGGCCGAGCCGGCTAGCTCTGTGTGGGGCGGCAGGAAGTCGGCGTAGGTCCGCGCCTTGATCGCGAACACGACCCCCAGGGCGAGCTCGGTCCAGTACTCCCCGGACGCACGGCGAAGCGCGGCCAGGCCGCTGGCGTCGCTGCCGCCGGCGAACGCGGCGGCCAGTCCCACGCCGCTCCACAGGTCCGCATGCCGGTGGCTGGCGAACCGCCCAACCGCTGCAGCCACGTCAGTTACGTTCGCGCCGCAGATGAACCACAGCGCCCGGCCGATGCCCTGGTCCACGGCGCGCAGGAAGTAGCCGGGCGCGCCGTCCCACGGGTACGGCGACGGCGTGTACTGCGCGTCCACCCAGCGCTTGGTGTCGAAGTAAGCCCGGTCGAAGCCGTATCCGTCGACGACGAGCCAGCTCATGGTCGGGTGGAACTCGCATCCGGTCAGGTCGGGGAGCACCTTCTTCCATACTGGCCTGGGCAGCCGCGCCATGGCGAAGCCCATGCCGATGTAGGCCAGGAAGATATGCGGCCGTCCCGGCCCGAGCAGCAGGTCACGAGCGCGGTGGCCGCGGCCCATCGAATCGAGGATGGTGAAGGCCATCGTGGCGCCCTCGTACGCGAAGCCGCGCAGTTCAGGATCGACTATGTCCAGCCTGCGTTCCACCTCCCATTGGTTGCGCGCCCCGATGCCCCACTCGAAGCCGCAGATCACCGCCTGCGGAACCGCCTCGAGTTGCTCCGTCACCGCCGACGGCTCGGCAGGGAATCCGCGCTTCGCGAACGTCACGTCGACCAAGGCAGGTGACATAACGAGGTCGCGCAGAGCGCCGCGAATGGTTGTCATGCTGCTACTCCTTCGGCAGTTCATCGGCAAAGACTGGGGCGACCCTGGCACCTGCCAATGGCGGCGTCGCTGTAATCCTGGCGTCGGGTACGGGGCGGTGCACCTTCGGGGTTGCCGAGCGCCTAAGGGCAAGACCAAGGGCGAGTCCTTGGGCCCGGGGCCGCGATCATTGGTCGGCCTGTCCGTGTTCACCCGTCCACTGCGACGAGCCTGAGTTCTGAGCTATAGCGTCGGCCAGCGCTGCCAGGGAGCCAAAGCTGGCCTATGTCAGGAAGCATTTCGGTGACGGGTATAATCCGCGAAGCCAGCGTCGCTTGTCTGGCGCACGAGCTTGGCGAATAGATTGACTAGGGCTATGCTCCGGAAAGCCACGGCCATGGGCTTTGCCTCACTGGGCAAGGAAGAAAACGCGTTCGGGATGGCCGTATTCCGCCCGCCAGCGCCGCGCTTGGTAATATCGTCTCTGCTCATCCTTGATTAAGGCCCATTCACTCTCCGCAACCTCGATTACCCATTGCTCCCGGGTCGGGCAGCGCCCGGCCACCCACCGTCGCAGCCTGGGCAGGTCGGGGCACCTTCCTGATTGCGCAGCAGCGCAGCCGTCCAGTGCCCTGCGCGTCTGCCGAGCGGGAGTACCGGATCAGGGATAAGGCATTTTGGGAGAAAAAACTCTCCAGGATACAGCATCTTGAGAGAGGTACAAGAACCTCCGGACGACTACATTTTCATCGAGTCGGTGACCGAATTTTGTCCCTAGGCAAATCCGGGTCCTCCACGGGAAGTGAGAAAGAAGTATGACCACTCAAGCATCCGCGCCCGCAGGCAAGATGCCGGACGCGCTCATGGCGGAAATCGCCGCAGTGCCAGGCCGGCTGGTCTCGGCATGGGCCACGCACGACGCCGAGGCTTTCTCCCAGCTGTTCACGCCGGATGGGACGCTCATCCTGCCGGGCGTGTACAAGAAGGGCCGCGACGAGATCCGGCAGTTCATGGAGGCTGGATACGCCAACCAGTACAAGGGAACCACCGTCACGGGCACGCCGCTTGACGTCAAGCCGCTCGGCTCCGGCGCGTTTGCCCTGCTGACCGTGGGCGGTGTGCTCGGCCCGGGTGAGAAGGAGGTGTCGAGCAAGGAGGCCATCCGCGCGGCCTGGATCCTGGTCAAGAGCGAAGGCCTGTGGCGGCTCGCCGTGTACCAGAACTGCCCGCGCGACCCGGCTAGCTGACGCGAGCAGGGTAGGTGGCGCGGGCCGACCCGGCGAGGCCGACCGGCAGCCGCTGACCGGGCCGAGCTTCATGCGCGGTAACGCGACAGGCTGGGATTTGGGATGCCCCTGCTGGTCGGCGGCCAGCCTGGCGTGCGTCATCGGCAAGAGCGGTGCCGTCGCCCCCACGGCCGGGATCGGACCGCGCCTGGACATACTGCCCGGCGGCCAGGCGCCGTGACAGCCGGCCGCGAACGTCAGGCCGCACACCAGCCGAACGCCGCACACGGCACACCGAAGAGGTCGACTACACCATCGAGATCCTAGATCGGCGGTCTGCCGGTCGGGCCACGCTCTCCTCGCAGAGGACGCGGCCCGTCGTGGCCATCACCGCGTCGGCCTCGGGATCCCACGGCGCCAAGTGCGGCTGACCGGCGAGCCGGATGTGATCAGCGCCGAGCCGTACCGCCAGGTAGTCGGCGCGCTCATCCGCGGTGGCTGCGCCCAGTGGCGCCGCAGCGTGCACGACGGCACCGCAGGCGCTGACCGGGAGGGTGGCAAGCTGGTGGGGCATGACGCAAAGCCGGGTCGGACCGCGGCCATCCGAATTCTGGCGTCAGCTCCCGAGTCAGCGGAAGCTGACCGCCTCTAGCGACCCTTTGGTCGCTAGAGCTGCTCACTGACAGGCCGACGTTAGGCGTTTTGGCGCTGTGCCTCAACCAGCAGTGCCAGGTAGCCGTCCGCGACGATCCGCTGCGCTCGCGCGGCATAGAGGCCGGGGTCGTCAGGGGCGATCGTGGCCAGACCATCGACGTAGCGGTTGAACATACAGAACGCGGCCGCGATCAGAACGGTGTCGTGGATCTCCGTATCCGTCGCGCCCTCCGCGCGGGCCGCAGCCACGTCTTGCCCGGTGACATTCAGGCCGCCTTGCTGTACTGCTGCGGCGATCCGAAGCAGGGTCTTCAGCTTGGCTGAGACCGGCGCGCTCCCTGCGTCGCCACGGACCTGATTCACCAGATCCATCCCTCCCGGCAACTGGACCGCGGCATAGGCGGAATGCGACGAGCAGCAGTACCGGCATTCGTTCAGCCCCGACACATAGGCCGCGATCAGCTCCCGCTCGCCTGGGGTCAGGGTACCCGGGCCGCGCAGTAGCACCTCAACCAGCTCGTTCAGCGGACGGGCAGTCTCTGGCCGGAACCGGAACAAACCACGGATTCCCGGTTCATCCGAATTCAGAGTGATGTGCGGCATGAGGATCCCTCACAATCTAGGAACAAGAGGCCAGTGTTTGATCGTATGAGACGCGATAGCGCTATGCGCCACGCTCGAGTGTGATCTTTCCCAGCAAGATCCGGTACTGCGGGCCTGATCCCAGACCTGCGGCGTGCTGACGCCTCGGCGCAGCATGGCGAATGCCGACTCGATCATCTTAACCAGATGGTGCTCCGGGCGCTAGGCGAGGAGACCGCCAGGAGGTGCCCGGGCGCTGCGGGCATGCAGTGCCCGCAGCATCGGCACCTCCCGCGGCTGATCGTGCCCCCTCGGCCTCGACGATCAGCTCCTGGGCGACCATGTCCCAGGATTTGCCGGTCACCGGCGGCAGGTCCTGACCTCCAACGGCACCGAGCACGGCGGGCACACGAGTCCTTTGCTTGGCTACCTTCGCGCATCAGCCGTGAGGTCGAGTCTGCGGTCCATATCGGCAGCCGTGGACGCCTTGAACAGGTCGGCCATCGACATCCGGACGCCGAAGGCGACGCTGATACGGCCGGCCAGCATCATCGCCTCTACCGAGCGGCCGCCGAGGTCGAAGAAGTCGTTGTCCATTCCGCATCTGGCCACGCCGAGCACCTCGGCGAACAGATCGCACAAGATCCCTTGCCGGGCGGTGGCCGGCGCCCGGTAGGGCAGCAGGCCGTCGAGCTCGGGTACCGGGAGCGCGGCTGTGTCGACGGCTCCCGCCGCGGTCACCGGGATCTCGTCGACCAGCACTATGGCCACTGGCGTCCTGCTGGCCGGAAGGATCTTCCTGGCGTGGGCACGCAGTTCGGCCATGTCCAGGCCGGGGCCGTCTGGCGCCACGTACGCGACGAGGTTTTGATCTGCGAGCCGGCTGTCATGCTCGGTTACCGCGACGCCGGCGACGCCGGGAAAGGCCGCCAAGGCGGACTCGACTTCGTCTCTAGCTGCAGAACCCATCAGCCGCTCACCGTCCATCTGCTGGTGCCGATCGTCTAGTGCGAATCCGCTGGCCGGCTAGCCGCGCGGACACTTCCACACGGTCGCAGGCTGGCCAGATCGCCGCACCTTCCCGATTGCGGATCACAGCCGGCATCCGGCGGCGGGCCCGCGCGCAATGTCGAAGGTGCCGGCGCGCGGCCCGGTCTGCCAGGCTGCCGTTCGGAAGGCTCATCTGAGGTGGCCCGCTGCCGCGGATTTCCTGGGCGGCCGGCCGCTGCGGATTTCCTCGGAAGGTTACGCGCTTGCGGCATTGCCTAGTGGAATGAGGATCACCATGGCGAATCCCTTCGAAGACCCAGATGCTTCGTACCGGGTGCTCGTGAACCACGAGGGTCAGCACAGCCTGTGGCCGGCCAGCCAGCCCACCCCGAAGGGCTGGACCGTCGTTCACGACACGGACTCCCGTGCCAGCTGCCTTGAGTACATCGAGAAGAACTGGACGGACATGCGTCCCATGAGCCTGATCAACTCCCAGCGTGGCTGACGCGCGCAACCTCCGCCGAACCCTGCGGGCGCAAACGCGCGGCCGGCGTGGCGGATGCAGGTTCGCCAGGACTGCGCGGCCGATGTCGCCTGCCAGGTCGGCCGCGCCGGTGATTACGTTTCGGGCGCCAGTGACCATTGCCTGGGCGGTCTCGACAGCGACCTGGAAGCTGGCCCGGTCCGGGTCGGTGCCAGGGGCGGTCTGCACCGCGTCGGTGATGGCGATCCGCAGTGCCTGGTACAGGGCGAGCAGCGCGAGCGGTTCGTGGCGTGCCCGTTCGGTGCGGCGGGGGAGCCGATGTACCGGACCGGGGACCTGGCCGGTGGACGCCGGCGGGTGAGCCGGAGTACCTGGGACGGGTTGACGACCAGGTGAAGATCCGCGGGTTCCGGGTCGAGGTGGGCGAGATCGAGGCGGTGCTGGCCGCCCAGCCGTGGGGGCCAGGCCGCGGTGGCGGTGCGGGAAGACCGGCCGGGGGACAAGTGGCTGGCCGGGTACGTCGTCCCGGCGGCCAGGGCGGCGCTGGATGCGGCCGGGCTGCGGGACGCCGCCGGCCGGGCGCTGCCGGGCTATATGGTTCCCGCCGCGGTCAAGATCAGCCTGAAGACCTTCATGAACAACCCAACGGTCAGGTCAATCGACAGATACCTAGCTCACTAGCAGGCGAGCGCCATTAGCCAAATTGATCGGTGGTGAGATCATACGCAATCCACAAGATGCGGAGCGGGCCACCAAATGCGATCGTCGACAGTAAGTCTCAGTGGCGTATAACAGCGCACTTGCTCGGCTGATTCCTTAGGAGGATATGATGCGGAAGACCGACGTTCCGGCGCGAGAGCAGCTTGTTCAGCGCGCGTCCGAGCTTGTGCCGCTGCTGAAGAAGCACGCGGCCTGGTCGGAAGAGAATCGGCGTATTCATGAGGAGTCGATCGAGGCCCTGGCCGACGCCGGCATCTTCCGCATGCGGGCACCCGCGCGCTATGGCGGATACGAGTCCGACACGCGGACCCTGGTCGACGTAGCCGCCGAGCTCGGCCGTGGCGACGGTTCCACCGCGTGGGTCGCGTCGGTGTACTGGATTCCCGGGTGGATGACGTGCATGTTCCCCGACCAGGTCCAGGACGAGGTGTTCTCGACTCCGGATGTCCGAGTGTGCGGGACACTGAGCCCAAGCGCCATGGCCATCCAGACCGACGGCGGCGTCGTCGTCAACGGCAAGTGGGGATTCATCAGCGGGGCGCTGCACAGCCACTGGCAGGAGATCATCGCGATCCTTATCGGCGGCGAGGGCGAGCCGATGCCGGTCGTCGCGCTGGTGCCCACGTCGGACCTGCAGATCATCGATGACTGGTACACGTCAGGCTTCAAGGGCACCGGCAGCGTGAGCACGGTCGCGACGGACGTGTTCGTCCCGCAGGAGCGCGTGCTGCCGATTAGTGCGGTCCTGCAGGGTCAGTCCGCCTCGCCGCAAAGCGCCGCCAGCGCGATCTACCGGTCGCCCCTGCTGCCTGTCGCCTCCGCGTCCTCGGTGGGCTGCGTCGTCGGCATGGCGAATGCCGCGAAGGAAGCGTTCTTCGCGCGGCTGCCCGAGCGCAAGATCACCTATACGGGGTACGACAAGCAGGCCAAGGCGCCGCTGACCCATCTGCAGGTCGCCGATGCGGTCATGAAGATCGATGAGGCGGAGTTCCACGCCCACCGTCTGGCCGCGATGGTCGACACCAAGGGTGTGGAGAACGCCCCGTGGACCATTGAGGAGCGGGTCAGGGCACGCGCCGACCTCGGTGCGGTGTGCAGGCTCGGCAAGGAAGCCGTGGACATCCTGGCTTCGGCCAGCGGCGGTTCGTCCATCTATAGTGACCAGCCGATCCAGCGGATCGCGCGCGACATCAACGCGGTCACCATGCACGCCCTGATGCATCCGGACACCAACGCCGAACTCTACGGGCGGATACTGTGCGGGCTCGAGCCCGACTCCCTCTACATCTGACGAGCCGATTGACCTGATCGCCAGCGGTGTGATCGCCTGCCAGCGCGGGACTCGCAGGCATCGCACGAGACAGGATCTTGCCGGGCGTGCTATGCGCCGGCGCGGCCTGCGCATTGACCGCCGCGACCGTGCCGAA
>Ga0116216_10002324_pt1 | contig 12708 bp, 9 predicted proteins | sample Sb_taG_11_FD_89696 | JGI IMG/M metagenome (GOLD analysis project Ga0116216, IMG submission 89696) | Peat soil microbial communities from Weissenstadt, Germany - Sb_50d_3_AS metaG | ecosystem: Environmental > Terrestrial > Soil > Wetlands > Peat | place: Germany: Weissenstadt | collected 2010-09-21
CCTCTGGCGGCGGCTGCCGACATCGGTATCAGCGACACGACCGTCGCGTCGGCATCCACAACCGGTGCCGATTATGTGCTGCGGCACGACCAGCGATTTCGCGCTAAGCAGGGAGAACACAAAATCCTGAACCTCCCGCAGCACATAACCGGACGCAGAACATAGGAGCAGCAGCGTCGCGGGCTCGCCGAAAGGTCGTGAGACTTCTGCGTTTTCGTGCAAGCAGGTCTCTGGCTCGTCGACGATTTGGCGCTCGAAAGCCATGGACGGAACAGGTCGGCGGTGCCTCACGCCTCACGAGCCCGTGCATAGGTAGACGCGCCCGGGTGATTGTGGTCAGGTGTCGTGCGTCCTGGTTTATGTGGAATCTGGGCTTGAGGGTGGCGTAGGTGCGGTGCGGGGTCAGGAGATTGTTGGTACAGAAAACCGGTCTAAGCGGGCGACAACCGCCGGCGACACGTCGCACGTCCCATCGCGCCGCTGTCCCTCCCCGATCGCAGAGCAGGAGCGTCGCGCGGCCTGGAGCCGCTTCTCCGTCTGCTCAGAAGCTGTACCCGAAGGTTCGCTGCTCCTTGGACCGATCATTCCGACAGTCCCCAGCGCCGCAGGGCGCTGCTGAATTCATCCGAACGAGCTGTCTACGTTGGCTCGCCACGCCTCACCTGCATTCGTCACCCAAATGGACGATGTCCCGGAAAGCTCGCCCGGCTAACATGGAGCCACGGCGGGGGCGTACCACCCACAGCGCACGAAAGGGGATGGCGGTGATGTCCACGGAGCGGGATCAGTTCGACGCGATGGACGATCAGTCGTTGCTTCGTTACCTCGAGAACGTGGCGACGGAGCGTAAAGTGCGCCTTGAGATCGGGGAGGTCGTGTCGGAACGTGAAGGGAACCTTGAGATCGGGGTTCGAGGCGTATGGGTCGCTGAGACCTGGAGTGAGGGCGGGCTAGCTGGTAGGAGGCTCTCGTTCAAAGGAGAGGGGACCGACAGACGCGCGGCGATGCTGGACCTCGCGCGTCGGATCCCGAGTAATGAGTAGCTGCGCAAGCGAGTAGCTGCGCAAGCAAGCGGCATCGGCCGCGCAAGACCAACCGGTGACGCGCGATCTCTAATGATGCGACGGTGCCGAGCCTGCTTGCGACCGTCTACAAGGAAAATCAGCCGCCAGAGCCGGTACTCGTTAGGGCGTCGGCCTTGCGCTCTGGCCGAGCTACGTTGAAAGGACAGACTTCCGCTTCGGGCTGAGGCCGTTGCGTAAACCATTCAAATACTCACTGGCCTAGTGAGGGTGGGAGACGGTGTGCAATTACGCCCGTGAATGAGCCTCATCTCCCAATTGAAGGCCGACAGGGGGTGTCATCAGCAGGTGTTATCCCACCGACCAATTGATGCACCTGTTTTCTGATCGGTTTGTGCAACAGCCTCGGCTACTTGCGGCAGTCTCGACGCGGGTAACCGGAGCCGGGGAGACTGCTCTCACGGAACGCCAGCATGAGTGAGGCGAGGCAGCCGGATCGCTTCCACTATCCGATTACGAAGCGCGAGCGCAAGGGATGCGGCGATTCGCGCGCGGCGGCCATCTCAATGAGCCAATGAGCTCTGATTTGGTCGCCGCGTCCAACAGCCGTTAGTCGCGGCCCACGGCGGCCGAGCCGCTGCTAATCGGCTCCTGGCGGGCCGGTTCGGCCGCTTCTGCCGCCGCGACAAATAGGGGCTTGCGGGCGAACGGTGGAGCTGTCCGAGTTGCTGGATCGGTCTGAGGGCTGACTCGCGCGCCAGCCGCTGGCCGAGCGCACCCGTCGGCGAGCACCGGCCCTGCAGACGGCAGACCTAGCCGAACTGGCGAGCGCTTAGAGCGGTTTCTGCACCAACAATCCCCTGACCCCGGTACATGGGGTACAGGTCCCTTAGCGCCCGGTGTCGGTGAGCAGTCCGGCGAGGCGGATCAGCTCGCGGTCGTAGTCGATGGCGACGAGCTTCGACTTCGTGTGCTGGGCAGCGAGAACGCGGCCTATGAGGGGGAACCTGCGCGTTCGAGTTGTGCGATCGCTTGTTGGGTGTCCATGGCTGGTGTGCTCCTTTCGCTTGGCTGAGCTCCCCCTGTAAGACCTTGGGCGGAGCGGCGGGTGACGCGGCGCGGTGGCCGGACGACCAGGCGGCGGGGGCCACGGTGTGAGCACCGGCGGCGCGGGGCCGCCGGTGCTCCGAGGACGAGCTCAGAATGCCTGCTCGTCATCGTCGCCTTGGCTGTCGGCGGATTGGTCGCTGTCCGGCCGGCCGCCGAACTGCACGCGGCCGACGATCGCGTGCTTGGAGCGGCGGGTTCCGTCGTCGGCGACCCACTCGCGGTAGATCAGCCGGCCGGTGACCGCGATCGCCCGGCCCTTGCTCAGGTACTTGGCGCAAGCCTCGGCCTGGCTGCCGAACGTGGCGACGTCGATGAACAGCGGCGGCTGGTCGCGCTGGTCGTTGACCGCCAGGCGCATGTCGCAGACCTTGCGGTTCTCGTCCAGCGGCCGCAACACCGGGTCGGCGGTCAGGTGGCCGACGAGGGTGACGGTGTTGACGGCGGGAGCGGTGGTGCTCATGTGGTCCCTCCTTGTGGGATCCGGTGGTTGACAGCGCCCGACGCGCCGGTCAGGCGGCCGAGCGGAACCGAGCGACAGCGAGGGGAAGGGAGACGTAGCGACCTTGAAGCGACCGGGCCGCCGGCGGCGACAATGGGCGACGGCAACCAGTACCGGTTCCCGCGAGACGGCGGGGAACATGCGCGGACCCACCGCCCGCTGACCACCAGCAGCCTGACGTAGACCGATCACGCTCCGTCCCTCGGATCGGACGCGGGAGCAGCGCAACGCGCGTCGGCGGGCACCACGTCAAGGTCGCGTGGCGCCGGCATCACAGGTTCATGCGACGTGTCGTCGAGTGCGCGCGGGGTCGGACCGGCGGGGGTCGGCGTGTCGGCCAGCAGGTCGATCAGGCGTCCGACGGCGTTCTGGTCGCCTTCGACGGCGGCGCGCTCATCGTCGGTGAGCGGGATCTCGACCAGCATCCGCTGCATGCCTTGCTTGGCTTCGAGCAGCTGAGCCTCGCTCGATGCCTTGGGGAGGTAGAAGTCGCAGCGGGCGCACGCCATTCGGTGCGGGCACTGCTCGAAGAAGCTGTAGGTGCAGTAGCCATGGCCGAGGTCGTAGCACTCGAACGGCTTCCCGCCGCCGGCGGTGCCGGCCTGGATCGCGTCGCGGTCCAGCAGCACCTCGATTGCGCGGAGGTTCCGCGCGAAGTAGCCGGCCTCGGTGTATGCCTTGGCGAGCGTGGTCGGGGTGATCCGCGCATAGTGCTGGGTTGAGCCCACCCAGCGGTGCCCGAGCCATGCCTGCAGCTCGAACAGGCTCATCGGCTCCTTGGCGTTGTAAAGCTGGGTGGCGATCGTTGCTCTGGCGCGGTGGCCGGTGATCCGGCCGCGCACGTCCTCCGTGGGGACCCCGCCCTTGCGGCACAACAGCGGGATCAGCACGCGGTTGACGTAGGCCTTGCCGAGGGACGCGCCGCGGTAGGCGAACAGCAGCTGCACCGTCTCGCCGGTCTTGCGGTCGGTGAACGCGGGCTGCACGGGCCGGACCGCCTCCCACGCTTCGATCGCCTCGCCGACGGTGCGATCAACCGGCTTGGTGAACCCGGTCCCGGTCTTGTTCGTCGGCACGTCGAGCAGGCACACCGCGCGCGCGTTGTCGTCGCCGTCGGCGTTCTGATGCTGCCAGCGGACAGCGCCGAGACGCAGGCGGAGGATCTCGTCGACGCGCAGCCCGCCGAACAGCCACAACATGGCGACCGCCCGCACCAGCTCGAGCGGATACCACGGACGGCCGGTGTTGGCATTCGCGTGGACGGGCAGGTCCGGCTCGGTCAGGTTCAGCCCGGCCCACAGCAGCTTGGCCCAGATGTCATCGGCGATCACGCGCGGGTCAGGGCCGATCAGCGCTCGGATCGAGCGCGGCACGGCCAACGCTCGGCGTGGGTCGAAGCGGCGCTCGATCCATTCCCACTCCTGCAGATCGCAGAAGAACGCGCCGAGCATGCTGATGTGCTGCGATTTGCTGCGTGCGCTCAACGGGCCGCCGCGACGGGCTCGGAACGCGTCGGTGTTCGGCGCGCGCGAGAAGTCGCCGACGATCATCTGGTCCACCGCGGCGACCCACGCCGCCGCGAGCTCGCGCGTCCAAGAACGCGGGTCGGCACGGTCGGGATGCTCGGCCGCGAGCCACCGACCCGCCTTGATCAGCATGTAATACATCCGCTCACGGCCGTTGCGGCTCAGCGTCGAGGTCAGAAACCAGCGGTGGACCCAACCAAACCATTCGCCCGGCACACCGTCTCCGGCGCGGCTGCGCTCGAGCCATTGCTCCCTGGTGACGGTGCCGCCGAACGGCAGCGACTCGAGCACGCCCATCGCGACCAGCGTCCGCGCCAGCTGCTCAACGCCGTACCGGCGCGCGTTGTTCTGCTCGCGGGAGTGCGCCTCGGCGAGCAGCTCGCCGCACGCCGCGATGTCCTCGAGCAGCGGACTGCCGACAACCAGCATCAGGTCATACAGCGCGCCCTGAAGGTTCGGGCGCTGCAGCAACACGGCGTGTCCCAGCCCGTCCAGATGAGCCTGCACGCGGCCGACCGCGCAGTCGACCGGCTCGGCGCCGAACACGCGGCGCGCGAACCGGCCACAACGGAACCCGCGAACCTCGCGATGCAGATCCCTGAAACCGCACAGCAGGTACGCGACCGCCATCACATGCTGGCGCACGTCCTTGTTGCTGCCGCGTAGCACCGCCACCCACGTGTCCCGGTCCCAGCCCCAGAACGCCTCGTCCTCGGCTCGCATCGCCATCAGCAGCGCGAACCGCGCCGGCCAGTGCGCCCACCGCTGACTGTCGGCCAGCAAGAACAGAACGTCATCGATCGGGGCGCGCAAACGAGTGAGCGCGGCGCGAGCGCCGTCTGGCCAGCGCGGTTCGCGTGGGCACCGCCCCCACAGCCTCGCCAGCGCCTCCAACGCACTCCGTTCCTCGACAGTCAGCGACACGTCGCGGTCATAGGCCGCTGGATCCAGCCGAGCGTCCGCGCACACCGACCGCGCCTGCCGCGCCACGCTCACGAGAGCACCTCGCTGATCTGCGCGATTCGCTCGGCGTGAATCTGCGCCATCCCGCCCTCGAGCTTGGCCGCCAGGTCCCGGCCGGACAGGTGGATGTATTGCAGCGTTGTCTGTGTGCTGCGATGGCCCGCGAACGTGGCGATCTCATGCAGCTCCCAGCCTGATCGGGCCAAGTCCGTCAGACACAGGTGTCTGAGCGTGTGGGTGCTGAATGCCGGCAACCCCGCGCGCGGTGCCCACGCGCGCACGACCTTCGACCACGTCCACGGCGTGATCGGCCGACCCCGGTTGCGCCGCGACTCCGACACCAGCAGCGCGCCGCGCTCGCGCGTGATCGAACGGCGCTGCACGAGATAGCCGTGCAGCAGCGCGCCGGCGGCCGCCGAATACGGCACCACCCGGCCCCGCCGAGTCTTGGTCGTCTCCGCGCGGACGCGCAGCGTCCGGTGCGCCGGATCAACATCATCGCTCGCCAGCAGGCACAGCTCCTCGCGGCGCAGACCAGCGTCGTAGGCCAACGCGATCATCAGCCGATTACGCAGCGACTCCTCGACCGCCGCCGCAAGCAGCGCGCGCCATTGCTCATCGGTCGGGATCCACGGCAGCCTCGTAAACACCGGAATCAACCCCCGCTCGCCGCGACCTCGCCCCTTCGCGTAGCGGCCGCGCCCGACAGGGTTGCGATCACGGACACCCTCCTCCACCAGGTGGTCGTAGAACAACCGAACCGCGGTCAACCGCAGGCGCAGCGTCGCGTTCGACAGCCCAGCACCCGAGTCGATCGCGACCACGTTCGCGCCCCGCCAGCGCGGGCGCTCGCGCAGATCACGCACATACCCGGCGATCTCAGCCCGCCCGACGCCAAGCGGCTCAACACCAGCTCGTTCGCAGAACCCGAGATAGTCCACCAACGCCCGCGCGTACGCATCGATCGTCCGCGCCGACAGCCCCAGGTCGGTCTGGATAGACAGCCACGCCGCAGCGTGACCGCACGCGGCGAGCGCAGGCCACCGCACCACGATCCCCTCAGCGCCGACTGAACGACGCCCAACAGTACGGGCGGGGGGCCCATCCGCGGCGCGCACGCGCCAGCGCGCTGCGCTCCTCGCCTCCGGCTCGTCGCTTCGCGCGCCGGCGCGTCCCTCAAGCTCCGCTTCCATCAATGCCTCCTTGGTTGACGACACGATCAACACCGGCCGTCTAACCCAGTGGACGGCCCGCAGGCCAACGGAAGGCAGCCCCCAACCGGAGGGACATCCCAATTCCAAATAACTGGGAGCTGGCGAATCTCGGGACTGCGACCCGCCGACCCCGGATCCGCCCTGCTTCGGTGTTTCCGCGGGTATCGCGGCAGTCGACCTCCGAGCGCTCAGGGGCGAGCGCAACCGTGGCAGAGCGCTCGCTCGGCGCTGTCGGGATGAGCAAAGCAGACGTCAGCGGGCGTGCCACCTGCGAAGCACGCGGACCGCAAGATGCTCCGTCGGGTTCTCTACTCGCGGATCGCACGGTTGATCGGCGGGATGGTCGTAGAGTGAGTTGCAGCGGATGGACCCCCCTGATCGCGTTGCTTCAACGAACGTCGCGGCCGACGGCGAGATTGCCGTCGTGGTTGGACGCGGAAGGGAAAAGAACGACGACGAGATCCATCTCGGCCTGGTCGTGACGCCGGCGCTCGACGTCGAGGACGTCGAGAAGCTCCTGCGCGATCTCGAGCGTGTGCTCGCGGAGCGCTACCCGGGGGTCAAGTGGAAGATCACCGCGGTTCGCGAATCGCTGTTAGCGCCCCCGGCTAAACTCGCGGAGCTCGTCGATGCCGCGCGCTCGCGGCTGTTGGACGAGAACTGGGACCTGGTTGTGCATGTCACGGAGCTTCCGTTGCGGATCTCACGCCGCCCGCTGGTGATGCACTCGAGTCCCACCCACGGTGCGGCCCTGGTCTCGCTGCCTGCGCTCGGACCGCGGCACGCCCGGCGCTTGGTCGAATCTGTGGCGGAGGCGGTGGGCGTGATCGCGGGTGACAGGGCCGCGGGTGGCGAACGCAAGTCCGGCAGCCGGCGCGTCGTTCAGCGCCGCGTGATCGTGCCGGTGAGCGAGCTCGGAGGGCCTGACTCGCTGGATGGCTTCGCACTGACACATCGCGTCTTGACCGGGAATCTGCGGCTGCTCGCCGGGATGGTGCGCGCTAACCATCCGTGGCGGTTGACCACGCGTCTGTCCCGGGCGATGGTCGGCGCGCTTGGTGTCGCGACGTTCACGATCGTCACAACCGATGTGTGGCGCATCGCCTCCGGGCTTGCCGCGCCGCGCATGGCGGGGGTATGCCTCGCGGCGATCGCGAGCGCAACCGCGGCGTTGATCTTCGTGCATGGATTGTGGGAGCGCGCTACTCGCAGCCGGGTGCGGGAGCAGGCGATCCTGTTTAACATCGTCACGCTGATCACGGTCAGCTTCGGGATCGTTGCGCTCTACGCGGGCGTATGCCTGACGGCGCTTGCCGCGGCGGAGTTGATGCTCGAGCCGTCGCTGATGTCGGCGCAGATCGGTCATCGCTCGGACTTTGCGGACTACCTGCGCCTGGCGCTGCTCGCTGGCGCGCTGGCCACTGTCGGCGGTGCGTTCGGCGGAGCGCTCGAGAGCGACGCGGCCGTCCGCGAAGCGACCTACGCCTACCGTCACCACCAGTCCTGAACGGGACCACCAGCGGCCCCGATCCCTATTCGGAGCGCCGGACGCTGCTCGAGGAGCTAGCGCTTGCCGGTTGTGTGGCGGACGCCGGCGAGCGAGGTGGTCGAGCGGAGTGAGGATTTCGTGGCGCGTGTCGAGGAGCTCGGTCTTGAGGGCGTCGTGGCCAAGCGGCTCGGCTCGACGTACATCCCCGGGCGCCGGTGTACGGCCTGGGTGAAACACAAGCTCCCCCGCGTGGAGTGCCTCGCGATGACCGGGTTCGGCGAACCAGTGACGCGGTGGCCAAGGCAGTGTTCGTGGCGCGCGCTGCCCGACGGTTCGTTGGTTGGCGAGTCCACCGGACAGGAACTTCGTGGCGTAGGGTACGGATAGGCCGATTCACGGCACCACCGCGCGCGCCAGGAGGTCTGACATGGCGACGAACGATCCTTTCGGCGACTTTCCGCGCCGCCGGAGTAGCCTGTTCGACGAGTTCTTCTCGGAGTTCTTCGACCGGCCATTCGGCATCGAGGGGGCCAGGGGCCCTACCGGCACGCGAACCTCCGCGCCACTCGCGCGCCGGCCAGTCGAGCAGGTCGACATCACGCAGTTCTTCTCGGATGCGACGCGCGAGCTTCTACGGCGCGCGGCGCAGCTGGCGCTCGACTGGGGCTCCCTCGATCTCGACACCGAGCACCTGCTGTGGGCGGCAATGCAGGACGACCTCGTCGCGCAGATCGTCCGCCACGCCGACGGTGATCCCGCCGCGATCGCGGCGCAGGTCGAAGACGAGGCGCAGCGCGGGGGACGGACGGACGTGGCGCCGTCGCTCTCGCCCGAGGCCAAGGCCGCGTTGCTCCGGGCGTACGACGAGATGCGCGAGCTGAACTCGTCGTATCTCGGACCCGAGCACGTGCTGCTGGCGCTGGCGCGGGACACGGAGTCGGACGCCGGGCGTCTGCTGGCGCGCTTCGGCCTGTCGCACACGGCGCTCCGCGGAGCCGTGATCCGCGGCGTCACGCGTACTGACGAGGGCGGGAGGCCGGCTAGCCAGACGAAGACGCTCGACGAGTACAGTCGCGACCTCACCGAAGCGGCCCGGCAGGGCAAGTTGGATCCGGTGATCGGTCGCGCCGACGAGATCGAGGAGACGATCGAGATCCTCTCCCGGCGCACGAAGAACAACCCTGTGCTGATCGGCGACCCCGGCGTGGGAAAGACGGCGATCGCGGAGGGCATCGCCCAGCGGATCGTCAACGATGAGGTGCCTGAGACGCTCGCGGGCAAGCGGCTGGTGGTTCTCGACCTGGCCGGCATGGTCGCGGGCACAAAGTACCGCGGCGAGTTCGAGGACCGCCTCAAGTCGGTGATCGATGAGGTGACCGACCACGGCGACGACCTCGTCCTGTTCATCGACGAGCTCCACACGGTCGTGGGGGCGGGGGCGGCCGAAGGCTCCATGGACGCTTCCAACATGTTGAAGCCGGCGCTAGCACGCGGCGACCTTCGCGTGATCGGCGCCACGACAGTCGACGAGTACCGGCGCAACATCGAGAAGGACGCCGCGCTCGAGCGCCGCTTCCAGCCCGTGCTGATCGACGAGCCGTCGGTCGAGGAGACGATCGAGATCCTGAACGGACTGCGCGACCGCTACGAGGCCTACCACCGCGTCCGGATCAGCCCGGAGGCCCTGGTGGCGGCGGCGGAGCTGTCGGACCGCTATATCACCGACCGCTTCCTTCCGGACAAGGCGATCGACCTGATCGACCAGGCCGCGGCGCGGGTGCGTATCCGCGCGAAGACCAAGCCGGCGGACCGCCGCGCGCTCGAGGAGAACATGGCGCGCAACGAGCGTGAGCGCGATCAGGCCGTCGCGGCGGAGGACTACGAGCGGGCGAACACGCTGAAGGCGCAGATCGAGGGGCTACGTGAGGAGCTGGACGAGAGCCGCTCCGGCGGACGCGAGCGTGCCGCCGAGGTGCTCGCCGACGACGTCGCCGAGGTCGTGTCGCGCCGGACCGGGATCCCGGTCTCACAGCTGACCCAGGAGGAGCGCGAGCGGCTGCTCGGCCTCGAGGCGCAGATCCACGAGCGCGTGGTCGGGCAGGACGAGGCCGTCGAGGCAGTCGCCCGCGCGGTGCGGCGCGCGCGCGCCGGGCTCGGCGATCCGAACCGGCCGGTCGGCTCGTTCCTATTCCTCGGGCCAACCGGCGTCGGCAAGACCGAGCTCGCACGGGCGCTCGCCGAAACGCTGTTCGGCGACGAGGACGCGATGGTCCGGTTCGACATGAGCGAGTTCCAGGAGCGCCACACCGTGTCGCGCCTGGTTGGCGCGCCGCCGGGGTACGTCGGCTACGAGGATGCCGGTCAGCTCACCGAGACCGTGCGCCGGCGTCCTTACTCGGTGCTGCTGCTCGACGAGATCGAGAAGGCGCATGCCGACGTCTTCAACATCCTCCTGCAGCTGCTCGATGACGGACGCCTCACGGACGGCCAGGGCCGCACCGTCGACTTCCGGCACACGGTCGTGATCATGACCTCGAACCTGGGGGCCGACCGCATCCAGGCGCACGCCCGGCGCAACGAGTCGTTCGAGGAGCTGAAGGACGAGCTGATGGACATGCTGCGGCAGACCTTCAGGCCCGAGCTGCTTAACCGGATCGACGAGATCATCGTGTTCCGCTCGCTTGACCGAGATCAGCTCATGCAGATCACGCGGCTGCTGCTCGGCCGGGTCGCGCGGCGAATGCGTCCCCAGCGCGTGGAGCTAGAGGTGTCGGACGAGGCGGTCCAGTACCTGGCGAACGCCGGCTTCGACCCACAGTACGGGGCGCGCCCGCTGCGGAGAGCCATCCAGCGGCTGTTGGAGGACGAGCTCTCGGAACGGCTGCTCGCTGGCGAGATCGAGCCCGGCCAGCGCGTGCGGGTCGACCTACGTGACGGCCAGCTCCACGTGGAGACGGTGCCCGAGGCGGAGGCGGGGCGGTTGGACCATTCTCACAACTGAGAGCGGAGTGCCACCGCGGCGGTGCCGCCCCGCCTGGGCGAGCGGTAGTACGAGCACATCGACCCGCTGTTCCGAGACTCTCGGATCGGCCGGCGGAGCAGCAACCCGGCATGACGTGATCGTCGGTATCGAGGCTCTCGCTCGGGACGACGACCAGCAATCTCATCGCTGTCAGGAAAGCGCTGCTCGAGCCCGGCGATCCGGAACCCCGCCACCGCCCGGGAGCAACGCTGCCGCGCGCACCGCAAACGAACCGCCGTGTGCCGCCCCCAGCTCGCCGACCCCTCGATCCCCCACCGGGCGATCTGCCCGAACTGCCGCGCCCACGCCTCCAGCTCGCGATGACCCTCGCCCGAGACACGAAAGTGCTCAGAGGCGAGAACCCCGCCGCGTGGATCAACGACCGTCGCGGTCAACGTCTGCTTGTGCGGATCGATCCCGACCACGTTGCCAGCGTGATCGGGCGTGAGCAACAGGTGTGACGGTCCCGGACCGCGCTTCTTCGCTGTTCTCATTGCTTGCCCTGACCTCCAGGCGTATGTTGTTGATGGCGGATCGGCCGACAACATCCCGGTGGGCGCCCCTCAGTTGGGGCGAACGCTCCTATCAAGTCAGGCCGATCCTCGAAGGCAAGAACCGAGGCCGACACTTCGTGCGGAAGACACCCTCGCCGGGGAGTCAGATCGCTTTCGAGTCAGGCCTCGGTTCAGCCTTCGAGCCTAACGCGAGCCCTCGCCCGCGCAGACGGCCTCAATTCAACACCGGGATCGCTTCCGCGCTTCAGTTGGAGCACAGCTTGCGAGCGCAATCGCGTCAAGAGCACCACGCGCGGAGACGGGCCGCGCGACGCCAATGCCACGGGAGCGATCGTCCCCGTCCGGACCCGCTTTGATGCCCAGAGGCATCTGTCGGCGCAGATCCCGACGGTCCCCCTTTGCGCGGGGAGCACGGCTCCGGCCGGCATCTGGCCGCGCCCAGGGCCGTCGGTTGCGCTCCTGGCGAGGAGGAGGGAAGCCGCGACGCGGCGGGTGGGTCCTGGTTTCGTCCCTGCGGGGACTCAGCGCCGACTCTGGGATTCCTTCGTTCGGCGGGAGCATCCTGTCGGTGCGGCGCAGGTAGGCCGCGAGCAGCGGGTCGACCGATCGTCCAGCCGGCGTCGCTGTCGATCGCAAGGCCGTCCGCTTCGAGTCGCTCGAGTGCTCTGGGGGTTCAGCCAAGATACGCGCCAAACACGCAGTAGCGTGTTCGAGGATTAGCTGAGGCGGATCAGGACGCGGCGTCGCGGAACCCCGTGTAACCAGACAGCGAGACCGGCAGGCGGAAGTCGATAGGGGGTCTGTTGGCCTTATCGGGGCGAGGAGTACAGTACGTGGTCGCTTCGCCTTAACCCTCGGCGGGCGTTGTTTCCGGCTCTAGCTTCTGGTCGGCGTGGGCGTGATGACCTCTCCGGTCTGCGCCATGAACACTCTTGAGGAGGCCGGATCGTGATGCTCTCGCCAATGCAGTCTGTCTCAGGCGAAGCGCCGATGGCTCTGTCGCGCTCACAGGCCGGGCACCTCCCTGTGCGGCAATCGACCAATCACGCCCTTCTGCCGATCGCCGCCGGTGGTGTGCTCGTGAGGGCGGCTGCGTTCGGTGTGCTGAGCGGTTTGGCGCTGCTTGGGAGCGGGGCCACGGATGGGGTGGGCGGCGTTCTCGCCGCCTCCGTAGCGGTGGGCATCGCGTCGGTCGGTGGCGCGATGCTGATCAGAGCCGGAATCGGCCGCTCCTGAGGCCTTCGATGACCGCGCTCGCGATCATGATTCGCCCGACCGATACCGGTTGGGCGGTCTGCCTGACCAACGGTCAAGAACTCATCCGCTACCGCGGCCTCTTCTCGAAGCG
>Ga0116216_10002327_pt1 | contig 12691 bp, 11 predicted proteins | sample Sb_taG_11_FD_89696 | JGI IMG/M metagenome (GOLD analysis project Ga0116216, IMG submission 89696) | Peat soil microbial communities from Weissenstadt, Germany - Sb_50d_3_AS metaG | ecosystem: Environmental > Terrestrial > Soil > Wetlands > Peat | place: Germany: Weissenstadt | collected 2010-09-21
AGACCTTGGCTGGACCGCTTGGCGGAATCCAACCCGGGACACCCCGAGACGATCGCTGGTTCTGGTCCCTCCGGCAGCCTTTCGAGCGTCTCGGCCTTTCCAGTCAGAGCAGCACGCGAGGGGCGCCCATGTCGAGGCGCCCCTCGCGGTTAACGGCCCCTCGCGGTTAAGACACAGTTGGGTCAGGCTGCCTGGGGGAGATACTGCCGCCAAGCCGCCGGGATCGTGGGGCTAGCGACGTGGATGAAGATCTCCGCGCGCGGGGTGCGTGGAGCTCGCCGCGGGTGCATCCCGGCCTGCCTGGGCAGCCGGTCGCCCTTGCGGCGGTTGCACGGCGCACAGGAGGCGACGATGTTCTCCCAGTTCGACGTGCCGCCCTTGGAGCGTGGGATCACGTGGTCCACCGTGAGGTTGGAGCGCGAGCCGCAGTACTGACAGGTCCACGCGTCGCGGGCGAACACCGCTCGGCGGGTGATCTTGCGCCGGTGGGCGTCGCGGGGGACGTTGACATAGCTCATCAGCCGGATCACCACTGGTCGCGCCAGCGTGGAGCTCTCGGAGTGGAGTTCCCAGCGGCCCCGCTCCAGCAGCTCCGCCTTCTCCTTGAGCAGCAGCACCACTGCGCGCCGGACGGTGCACACGTTGATCGGCTCATATGTGGCGTTCAAGACGAGCACCCGGCCACCCATCGCCGTCGTCGGCGATGTCCTGGGTCCGTGCCGCTGGTGCTTGGAAGGCGTCACGGACCCCACCGGCTCTGGTGGGACTGTGCTTTCCATCTTCAGCGCCGCAGTGTAGCGGGGCGCTGGCGCTCCGTGGCGCTCCGGCGGGAGCGTTTCTCAAAACACGGCCTCAACCCGTCGGTGGCCGAGACCCCACTCCGGCCGACAGACCAGCCCGGTAGGACCCGAGCACGCGCATCTCCTCGCACAGTGCGCGGACGCCCGCGATGGCATCTGCCACCGGCGCTTCGCTCACGCGGCCGGTGAGGTCCGCAAAGAACATGTAGCTCCCGAGACGCGCGCGCCGTGGGCGCGACTCGATCTTCGTCAGGTTGATATCCCGGCGCGCGAACTCGTCCAGGCAGCGCACCAGCCAGCCCGGGCGCTCGGCACCGGGACCCCAGAACACCAGCGAGGTCTTCCACTCTCCCGTCGCTGCCTCGCGGAGCGGGGGGGGGTGCCCGACGGGCGGTGCTCCCGGGCTCTTGGCGGGCGGTGCTCCCGGGCTCGGCGGTGGGCCCGGGCTCTCCTGTGCGCGGGCCAGCCAGACGAAGCGCGTTTCGTTGTCATCTCCATCCTCGACCCCCTCGCGTATGACCGTGCCCCCGTAGATCTTGGCTGCTAGCAGAGTCCCCAGTGCCGCCTGGCCGCGCTGGCCGCCGCTTGCCACCATCCGCACCGCCTCGGCAGTCGAGCCGGCAGGAAGGATCCGCGCGTGGGCCAGCTCGCCGCGCAGGAACCGCTCGCACTGCCCGGGGACCTGCGGATGGGAGATCACCGTGTCGATCTCACCCAGCCCCACCGGCTCGGCGGCGATCAGCGAATGTCTGACCCTGAGCAGAGCCTCTCCGACGATTTCCACGTCGCTCGCCTCCCCGGCGAGTAGGTCGAGCGTGACGCTGACCGATCCGTCGAGCGAGTTCTCGATCGGCACGATCGCCCAGTCGACCTCCTCCTGGCGTAGCGCCATGACGGTGTCGTAGATCGTGCCCAGCGGGATGGGCTCGACGACGTCCGGGTCAGCGCTGGCCAGCAGGGCCTCCTCGCTGAAGGTCCCTTCTGGGCCGAGATAGCCGACGCGTGCGTGCGTGCGTCCCCCTTCCTCGCCGCTCTGCGTCTGACCGGGTGGCATCTCAGGCAGAAGGAGGCTCGGAGACGTCTCCGGAGACGCTGGAGGGAGAGAGGGCGAGGCGCACGGCCTCAGCCTCCTCGGGCGAGAGCTCCAGTTCGCCGTGCCCGGCGCGCACCTGCTTGGCGTACACGCGCGCCTGATCGCGGTGGTGGATACAGGAAAGCACGATCCCCGACCGCTCGTCGTCGAGCAGCGCGATCGACATCGATTGGTGGCCGGACAGCTCGTTATAGGCGTCGTAGCGCACCAACGCGCGGTGCGCGATCACGCCCCTCAGCGTGGTCTCGGTATCCGCGAGACGCCCGTCGAGGCGTGCGGCGACGTCCTCGACGTACTCGCGCAGCGCCTCGAACGCGTCCTGCATGGCGGCCGCGTGAGCCACCACGTCCCGCTCGCCCTGCTCGCCGAGTACGCGTCGTTGCGCGCCACGCAGGCGGCGCACCTGGAGCATCAGCACCGCGCACCCAAGAAGTGCCGCCAGCGCCACGGCTGCCGCGGCGATGGCAACGATGCCCTGGGTGCTGGTGAGCGAGGTGGCCATCGGCACAAGTTAGCTGCTCGTGCCGCCGGTACGCCAGGGTCTACAGCCCACGCGAGCCTCGATCATGCTGGGCGGGCTCCGGCTACGCGCTGGCTCCTACGGTCCAAAGATCGCCAGGAAGGTGCCCTTGTTGTTTTCGAGGTCGTTCTCGCCGGGCACCCCCTCGATAGACACTTCGATCTTCGAGGCCGCGCCGAGCGGGACACCGTTGACCGGGATGTCGACGTTGACCGTCTTGCCCGGTTCGGTCTTTTCAATCACATGGGAGGCCTTGAACTGTTTGCCGCCAGCGGTGACGGTCACATCGACCTTGACGTTCGTCTCGGGGAATTCACCGGAGTTTTCGACCATCACGGTAAACGTCGGGTTGGAACCTCCGCTGATGTGGTTCAGTGTCGATTCCGGCGCCAGCGTGTTGGTGCCCACGCTGACCCCCTTGAGCGCGCTGCCGTGGTTGCCCGTCACGGCCTGCCCGCTCTGAGAGGTGCTCGCCTGGCCAGAGATGCGCGCGAGGGCCGTCGTAGGTTCGAGCCACCCGAGGTTGGGGAGGAAGCGGGTGGAGGCTGTGCTCAGGCCCTGGATCCCGTTGGCGGTGAGCGTCTGCTGGATCAGCGGGGCGACGCGCTGGGAGTAGATGACGTCAGAGGCCAGGAAGATCTCCATGTCGCCCGCGATCGGCGTGCTCGCCGGCTTGGCCTGTCCACCCAGCGCGGTGCGCACGAGGGGTGCCATTTTGATCAGTCCTTCGACGCGCAGGTCAAGCGCCAGTAGCAGGTCGCGCTGCGCGGCGGCCATGTCGCCGGGCACGCTCAGGCCCTTCGCGGCAGTGGCGAGGCTCTGGGCCTGGATGCGCAGCTGGTCGATCTGCACCTCCACGTCAAACGCCGACTTGCCGCCTGCACCGGTGAGCGTCGAGAAGAACGGGCGGGACACCTGCGCGTCGGATTCCTGCGCGATCTGACTTACATTCCGGTTGTAGTCCCTCAGCGCCTGCTGGCGCTGGCTTTTCAAGCAGCCGTTTACGACTAGGACAATCACGATCAGCAGCGCCACGCCGATCCCCGCGGCCACGCGGCGGCGCACCATCAGGGTGTGCTGGTCGAGCGGCAGCGAGCCAGCTGCGTGCTGGGGACGACGCGGTCGGGGCCGCTGCGCAGACACCGCGACCGCAGGTCGTGGGCGCGGTGCTCGGGTTGACGGTCGAGGCGCTGTCTCCTCGCCATCGTCGAAGAACGACAAAAGCTCGCTCCTTGCAGGGATTCCGGGAGTGCCCCAGTATGACTGCCGGCCAGTATGACTGCCGGCCGCCTCCCTGACGAGCCTGCAATTTCTCGGTCAATGCGCCCTTTCCCTCGCCACGCGGCAGGGAGCGGGCCTGCGGGCGGCGAACGCAGGACCTGGTGGAGTCGCCGCACACCCTCGTCCACGCCCGGTCTCTCTCGGGCGGCGTGCCTCCTCCCTGGGAGGAGGACTCTCCGCGGCGCTTCTCACGTACTGGCTCGACAGAGGCGAACAGCCTCGTGCTCGGTCGCTACCGTCTGCTCGAGCGCCTCGGCGCGGGCGGCTTTGGGGTGGTGTGGCGGGCGCGCGACGAGCTGCTAGGGCGCGAGGTGGCGGTCAAGCGCATCTCGCTGGCGCCTGACGGAGACAGCGAGCGGGCCACGCGCGAGGCGCTCGCCACCGCGCGTCTGGCACACCCCGCGATCGTGGCTCTGTACGAGGCATGCGCCGTGCGGGACGCGTTCTACCTAATCTCTGAGCTGGTCCACGGCGAAACCCTGGCACGGCTGATCGCCGCACGCACGCTCGCTGACGAGGAGGTGCTCGAGATCGGCATCGCGCTCGCAGGTGCGCTCTCCCACGCGCACGCGCGCGGCGTGATCCACCGCGACGTCAAGCCGCAGAACGTGCTCGTACCCCACAAGCGCGACGGACCGGTGCCGACACCGCAGGCGTCTGTGGCCAAGCTGGCCGATTTCGGCGGAGCGCGCCTGACCGGCGAAGACGCGCTCACCCGCACAGGGGACGTGCTGGGCACGCTCGCCTACATGGCTCCTGAGCAGAGCGAGGGGCACGAGGTCGGCGAGGCGGCCGACCTCTATTCGCTGGCGCTCGTCCTGTATGAGGCGCTCAGCGGGGTCAACCCAGTGCGGGGACCCACACCGGCCGTCACCGCGCGGCGCATCGGGCGCCCGCTCGCGCCTCTGGAGCGCAGGCGCGGGGACCTGCCCCGTTCGTTAACCCGCGCGCTCGACGAGGCGCTGGCCCCGTCCCCCACCGACCGGGGAACGCTCGAGGATCTCCGTCTTGCGCTGGAAGAAGCGCTCGAGCGGGGGCTTGGGCGGTCCCGCCGCGGGCGTGACCGCCGCCGGCAGCGGCCGCACGTTGAACCGGAAGGCGAGCCGGAGGATCGCGCCGTCCCCGTGTGGGAGACCGATCCAGCGCGGCAGCCCGTCCGTGTGCCCGAGGTCGTCCCCGAGCGCCACCGTGTCTCGGTCAAGGACGGCCGAATCGACGACGAGGCCCCGACCGCCCATTCGCGGCGCTTGGCCTTGCCGCGCGCGCTGTGGCTGGGGTGTGCGGCGGCGGCGATCGTGTGGGAGATATGGGTCGGTCGTCCCGGTGCGGCACTGCTTGCGTTCGCAGCCATGCTGCCGCTCGTGGCGTTGCCACGCCGCACCGCCCCTGGATGGCTAGCGTGTGCGCTCGCGCCCGTGCTCGGCCTGGCTGGCCTCGCTGGCGCGTTCCCCGCCGTCGCTGGGCAGGCGTCGCGCTGGCGCCACCGTGCCGCGCTCGGCGCGCTCGGCTACTGGTGGCTGACCTTGGCCGAGCCATTGCTCGCCCGACATCTATGGTTGGGTCCAGCGCCCGGCACACCCGCACAAGCCGTGTGGGAGGGGTCGCTCAGCAGCGCCGCGGTGCACGTGGTCGGCCCCATGCTGAGTCTCGGCGTGCTGTTCGGGGCGACGCTGTGGGCAACGGGCTCTGTGCTGCTGCCCTGGATCGTGCGCGGTCGCAGCGCAGCGCTCGACGTGGTGGCGGCCACAACCTGGTCCGCTGCGATTGTCGCCGCCGCGCCAATGCTGGGCAGTGGCTTGTCCGCTCACGCCGCCGGGGCGGGCGGGTACCCTAATCCGCGTGGCGCCGTGCTCGGAGCGATCCTCGGCGGCGTCCTCGCCGTGGCCGCCCGCGCTCTGCGCGGCCCTGTCTGACTAGCATGGCCTCCAGGGCCCGTGCGATCGGCCGGGGCCCACCGCCGATGAACCCCCTGCGCACTCTGGAGACCACGCTCGCGAACCTCGTCGAGGGCGCGTTCGGGCGCATGTTCCGCTCCGAGGTACGCCCAATGGAACTGGCGCGGAAGCTCGCCCGCGAGATGGATGAGCACCGCACGACGTCGGTGTCGCGAGTGTATGCGCCAAACGAGTATGAGATATGGCTCTCGCCGGAGGATCGCGCCCGCTACGAGGGCGTCGAGGACGAGGTGATCGAGGAGCTGTGCTCCTACCTGCTCGAGCACGCTCGCCGCGAGGAGCTGATCCTGGCTTCTGGGCCGCTCATCGTCTTTCACACCGACGAGCGCTTGGCGCTGGGGGAATTCGGCATCCAGGCACGGTTGGTCCGGCCCAGTGGTCACAGTGAGGAGCTTCACGCACCCGAGCAGGCCGATGCCCGATCGGTCGAGGAGCATGGCCAGACGATGATCTACAGCACTTCAGCGCGTGTACGCGGCCCACTCGAGGAGGCGCATGCCCGTCGCGCTGCCCGTGCACTGCTGGTGGTCGGCGGACGGCGTCTGCTTCTGCCGTCCGGGGGCGGCGTGATCGGACGCAGCCGTGACTGCGACGTCGTCCTAGACGACGCCGGGATCTCTCGTCGGCACGCCGAGATCCGCCCCGGTCCCGGCGGTTGGACGGTCGCGGATCTTGGCTCGACCAACGGCGTGAGCGTCAACGGCCAGAACGTCGGCGGCGCGCAGCCGCTGCACCCTGGAGACCGTGTCGAGCTTGGCTCGACGGAGATCGTCTTCGAAGTTGGATGATCACACTCGAGCCCGTATCGGTGGCGCTGAAGTTCGGCTTTCTTGCCGTGCTCTACCTGTTCCTGCTGTGGGTCGCACGCAGCGCTCGCAGGGATCTGCGCGGAGGCGGCACGCCGTCCGTGGGCGGTGCGGCGATCCCGGCGGACGCCACCGGCCTTTACTCGGCCTCGGCGCTGGGCAGCGCAGACGTCGTCCACCGGGCCCCCCGGCTGGTGGTGGAGCGCGCTCCCGGGCACGACCCGGGGATGATCTATGACCTCGACGGGGACATCGTGCTGGGGCGCGGCGAGGAGGCTGAGATCCGGCTGGAGGATCCGTTCGCCTCCTCTCGGCACGCGCGCGTGTACGAGCAGGGCAACATAATGGTCATCGAGGATCTCGGTTCGACCAACGGCACCTACCTCAATGAGGAGCTGCTGCAGAGCGCCCGGCCGCTGCACCCGGGGGACCGCGTGCGCATCGGCGACAGCGAATTCGCGTTCGAGGTGGACTGAGATGACTTGCCTGCAGGCACTGGCCTTGACCCCGGCATCGCCTCCGCTCACACACACGGCTGTGGGATCGAGCGTGTGATGCTGCGCGTGGCCGAGCAGTACGCGGGAACCGACACCGGGCGCCAGCGGCGCGCCAACGAGGACTCGCTGCTCGCCCGCCCGCCGCTGTTCGTGGTTGCCGATGGCATGGGCGGCGCACAGGCCGGGGAGGTCGCGTCGCGGATCGCCGTGGAGTCGTTCCAGTACGGCCTTGGCGACGTGGTTGAGCCCGAGATCGGCCTGGCCACGCTCGCGCTCGCAGCGAACGCGCACATCCACGAGCTGTCCCATTCAAACGCCGAGCAGGCGGGGATGGGCACGACGCTCACAGCGCTCTACGTGGGCGAGCAGGAGGTGTCGATTGCGCACGTCGGAGACAGCCGCGCCTACTGCCTGCGCGACGGCGCCCTCGAGCGCTTGACCGACGACCATTCGCTCGTTGACGAACTCATGCGCCAGGGTCGGCTGACGCCCGAGGAAGCCGTCGAGCATCCCCAGCGCTCGGTCATCACGCGCGCCCTGGGGCCCGAGGCGGCGGTGGAGGTCGACACCAATTCCTATCCGGCCCGCGCGGGGGACGTCTACCTGCTGTGCAGCGACGGCCTCACGACGATGGTGGGAGAGGAGCAGCTGGCCGCGGTACTGCTCGCCCATCCGCACTTGCGCAACGCGGGCGAGGCGCTGATCGCGGCTGCCAACGAGGCCGGGGGGAGGGACAACATCACCGTCGTGCTGCTTCGCCTAGAGGAGGTCGGCGCCAACTTGCCCTCGCCGCTGGATAACGGAGGGCCAGACGAGCACGCGACGATGATCGGCGTGCCCGCGGTCGCGCCGCCCGTCACCCCGCGACGGCCGCGCCGTCCCGATTCCGCGACGGGCCACGCGGGCCCGGCGCCCGGCTCCCGCCACAGGCGCCTGCGGCGAGCGGGCGCGCTCGCCGCCGTGCTGATCGTGCTCGGGCTGCTCAGCAGCGCGGCCTACCTGGCGCTGCAGTCGGTCTACTTCATCGGGACGAACGATCGCGGGCTGGTCACGCTCTATGAGGGCGTCCCCTTCCGGCTGCCGGGCAACCTCGCGCTGTTCAGCAGCCGCTACGTCTCCGGCGTCAGCGCCTCGACGCTCAGCCCTAAGCGCCGGCAAACGCTGCTCGATCACTCGCTGCGTTCGGAAGGCGACGCCGCTGCGTTGATGCGCAGCCTCGAACTCGGGCAGCTCGAATGAGGGTTTCGCGGTGAACCGGCCGATCGTCCGCTTGTATGGGCTCGTCGCCCTGCTGTTTGCGCTGCTCATCGCGTTCACCTCGCGGTGGACGGTCTTCGAAGCGTCGTCGCTGCGTGACAACAGCTTGAACGCGCGCGGTCTCTTGGAGCAGCAACGCATCGACCGTGGCAGCATTCTGGCCGCGGACGGCACTGTGCTCGCGCGTAGCGTGCGTGGGCCCGAAGGTACCTACGAACGGACCTATCCGACAGGCGAAGAGTTCGCCCACGCGATCGGCTACTCCTACATCGATCTGGGTCGATCGGGGCTGGAGCGTTCCCGCAACGCGGTGCTGAACGGCCAGACGGGCACGAATCTGCAGACGATTCTCGACCAGCTCCAGGGAAAGAAGCCTCAAGGCGACAGGGTCCTTACCACGCTGGATCCGGCCGCGCAGCGCGTCGCCATCTCGGCGCTTGCCGGGCACGAAGGGGCGGTGGTCGCGCTCGACCCGCGCAGCGGGGCGGTCAGGGTGATGGCCTCGACGCCGAGCTTCGATCCAAACGCGCTGCGCTCCCAGCGCACCTACGAAAAGCTGGCTGCGGACTCGAAGGGCAGGCCACTGGTCAATCGCGCCACCCAGTTCGGCTACGCCCCGGGCTCGACCTTCAAGGTGCTCACCGCCACAGCCGCGATCGACACGGGCGCCTACACCCCGGAATCGACCGTGAGCGGGCGTGACAACGTGCCGATCTCCGGGGTTCCGCTGCAGAACGACGAAAATGAGAGCTTTCCTCAGATCACGCTCACCGAGGCGCTGACGAAATCGGTCAACACGGTGTGGGCGCAAGTGGCGGAACGGCTGGGCAAGCAGACGATGGCGCGCTACATGAGTCGCTTCGGCTTCAACCGCAAGCCGCAACTTGACTACCCCGCCGAAGAGATGTCCTCAAGCGGCGAGTATCTCGGCTCTCGCGTGCTGTCTCCCACGAGCCGCCTCCTCGACGTCGGGCGCATGGGGATCGGACAGGACAAGCTAGAGGTTACCCCCCTGCAGATGGCTGAGGTCGCCGCCGCCGTGGCCAATCGCGGCAGGTTGATGGTTCCGCACCTGAGCGAACGGATCGTCGACCCCGATGGGCGCACGGTGCAGCAGATCTCCCCACGCGTGCAGTCGGTGGTGATGAAGCCCTCGACCGCGACCGCGGTCACCGCGATGATGGAGGCGGTCGTGAATGAAGGCACGGGCGTCCAGGCGCAGATTCCCGGCGTCCAGGTCGCGGGCAAGACGGGCACCGCCGAGACGCAGCTGGGCCAACAGATCAACAACGTGTGGTTCATTGCCTTCGCTCCCGCCTCCGACCCGAAGGTGGCTATCGCGGTGACCCTGAAAGGCGTGCCCGGCCAGGGCGCGGCGTTCGCGGCGCCGGTCGCCCGCCAGGTCATGGAAAGGCTGCTCCGTGATTGAGCCTGAGACGATCATCGACGGGCGCTACAGAGTGCTCTCGCGGCTGGGCTCAGGCGGCATGGCCGACGTGTACCTCGCCGAAGACCAGCTGCTCGGCAGGCAGGTGGCGGTGAAGGTGTTGCACCATCACTTTGCCGAAGACCAGGAGTTCGTCGAGCGCTTCAGGCGCGAGGCCTCGAGTGCCGCGGCGCTGTCGCATCCGAACATCGTCGGCATATTCGACCGCGGGGAGTGGAATGGCACCTACTACATAGCGATGGAGTACGTCGGCGGCCGCTCGCTGAAGACGATCGTGCGCGAGCAGGGGGCGCTTGATCCTGCCACGGCGATCGACATCGTCGTGCAGATCCTGCGCGCTGCGCGGTTCGCGCACAAACGCGGGGTCATTCACCGCGACCTAAAGCCCCACAACGTGATCCTCGACGAGGAGGGACGCGCGCGCGTCACCGACTTCGGGATCGCCCGCGCGGGCGCCTCAGACATGACGCTGACGGGCTCGATTATGGGCACCGCTCAATACCTGTCCCCCGAGCAGGCGCAGGGGCACGTGGTGAGCGCGGCCTCAGACCTCTACTCGATCGGGGTCGTCCTCTACGAGCTGCTGACCGGGGTGGTTCCCTTCGAGGGCGAGACCGCCGTGGCGATCGCGTTCAAGCAGGTCTCGGCTGAGCCGCGCCCGCCGAGCGCGCAGAACTCGGCGCTGCCCGTGGCTCTGGACGCGATCGTGTTGCGCGCGCTCGCCAAGGATCCGGCCCGGCGCTACGCCGACGCCGAGGAGTTCATTGCCGCGCTGGCGCACGCCCGCGAGCGTCTGCCACAGACCGCCGGAACAGCGGTCCTGGCGCCCGCGGCGCCCCTCTTGGCGCCGCCCCTAGCCGTGCCGCCGGGAACCGTGCTGTCCACCGGCGCGTCGTCCTCCGCGCGATTGCTACCGGCTGACAGATCTGCGATCGGTGATCAGTCTGCGGACGGCTCGGACGAGCGCGTCATGGCGGATCGCCGCCGCAGGCGGCTGCTGCTGTGGAGCCTCGCCGGGCTGGCGCTCGTTGCGGGGGTGGCAGCCGCGGTCGTGCTGCTGTGGACGAAGCCCTCCTCCAGCGGGCGCGTGTCAGTGCCGAATGTGACTGGCCAGAGCATCCAAGCGGCGAGCACGACGCTGCGACGCGCGGGGCTTACCCCGGTGATCTCGCTTACCGCGAGCACAGCCGTCGCGAGTGGTCTGGTCATCGGCGAGACACCGCCTCAGGGCAGCGCCGTGGCGAAGGGCTCACGTGTGACGATCGCGGTCTCCACTGGCCCGAGCAGCTCCGCGCTGCCGAGCGTCGAAGGTCTCACGGCGGCACAGGCCGTGGCCAAGCTGAAGGCGGCGGGCTTCAAGCCGGTGACCGAAACTCAGCCCAGCGCCACGGTCGCGCGTGGGCGTGCGATCTCGACCGATCCGCCCGCAAGCACCGCCCTTGAGGCCGGTAGCCCAGTCAAGGTGCTCGTGTCGAGTGGCCCCGCGCAGGCGTCCGTCCCGGACGTCACCGGCCAGTCCATCGCGGCGGCCGAAGCGGCCCTCACGACAGCGGGCCTCGGCGTGGGCACCGTCACCAAGCAGGTCTCCGCAGAACAGCCGCCGGGCACCGTGCTGTCGCAGTCGCTGCGCGCCGGCTCTTCGCTGCCTGCTGGCGGGAAGGTGAACCTGACGGTCGCCCAGGCGCCCAAGGAAGTCGCCGTCCCGAGCGTGCTCGGGCAGAACGAGGCGCAGGCCGCCGCCGCCCTCGGTCGCGCCGGCTTTGCTCCCAAGACTGCCTCGCAGACGACGACCGAATCCAGCCAGGTCGGCGTCGTGCTCGCGCAGACCCCCGCGGCGGGCCAGAAGGCGCGCAAGGGCGCGACGGTGACGATCTCGATCGGCGTGCTCGGACCGCAGACGACTCCGACCACCACGCCGACGACCACCACGACCACGACTCCTCCTCCGCCGGCACCGACAGGCTGACTGGGACGATGAGTTTCCAATCCGCTGAGATGCTCACCGTCGCGGTGCTCGCCGGGGGGCGCTCCTCCGAGCACGAGGTTTCGCTCGCCTCCGGGGAGGCCGTGCGCGAGGGATTGCGCGCGGCCGGGCACAAGGTCGTCTGGGTGGAGATTGGCTCCGACGGCGCCTGGCGGTGCGAGGGCGAGCGCTTAAGCCTAAGCCCCGGAGAAGGTTTGCTCGGGGTGGACGTCGTGTTCGGAGCGCTCCATGGTCCGTTTGGCGAGGACGGAACGGTGCAGGGGCTGCTGGAGACGCTCGATGTAGCGTATGTCGGCGCCGGGGTGGCGGCGTCGGCGCTGTGCATGGACAAGGTGTTGTTCAAGGAGCTAATGTCCGCGACAGGCGTGGTGCCCCAGGTCGGCTACGTGGGTGTGCGGGAGGAGCGCTGGAGGCGCTCGAGCGAGCGAGTGCTCGCCGAGATCGCTGAGCTGGGGCTGCCGGTGTTCGTCAAGCCGGCGCATCTCGGCTCCTCGGTCGGCATCGTCAAGGTCGCCGCGGCCGGACGGATGGGAGAGGCGCTCGACGGGGCGTTCGCCCACGACGCGCTTGTGATCGTCGAGGCGATGGCGCGCGGGGTCGAGGTCGAGTGCGGCGTGCTCGGCACGCCGCACTCCGAGCGCGCCGCGGGCGGTGCGCAGACACTGGCATCCGAGCCCGGGGAGATCGTGTTCGCGGGCGAGTGGTATGACTACGCGGCGAAGTACACACCCGGGAGCATGGAGCTGAGGGTGCCCGCGCGCATCTCCTCCACCGCAAAGGAACGGGTGAGGGAGCTCGCCGTGGAGGCGTTTGCGCACACCGGCTGCGAAGGTCTCGCGCGGGTTGATTTCTTCGTCGACGGCGAGCACGTGCTGGTCAACGAGCTGAACACCATGCCCGGCTTTACACCGACGAGCGTCTACGCCAAGCTGATGGCCGCCTCGGGCATCCCTTACCCGGAGCTCCTCGACCGCCTCTGCCGGCTGGGGATCGAGCGTCTAAAGAAGCGACGTTCCTACCGGCATTGAGTGGCCGGATCTCCTCGGACCTC
>Ga0116216_10002330_pt1 | contig 12682 bp, 10 predicted proteins | sample Sb_taG_11_FD_89696 | JGI IMG/M metagenome (GOLD analysis project Ga0116216, IMG submission 89696) | Peat soil microbial communities from Weissenstadt, Germany - Sb_50d_3_AS metaG | ecosystem: Environmental > Terrestrial > Soil > Wetlands > Peat | place: Germany: Weissenstadt | collected 2010-09-21
CATGAGCCGCTTCGACGCCGAACGGCTGCACCAGCTCATCGCCAATCATGCGAGCTATACGCAGTCCGGGCGCGCCGGGCACATCCTGGCCAATTGGAACACGTATCTGCCGAAATTCCGCAAAGTGATGCCGGTCGAGTACCGCCGCGCGCTGGCCGAGATGAAGGCCCGCGAATCGGATGCGCCGCGCCTGGCCGCAGCTGGAGTCTGAGCCGCCGATGGGAAAAGTCACCGGCTTCCTCGAGATCGACCGCCAGGACCGGCGCTACGCGCCGGCCTCGGATCGTATCCGACACTATCGCGAGTTCGTCATCCCGCTGTCCGAGGAGGCAACGCGCGACCAGGCGGCACGCTGCATGAACTGCGGCATTCCGTATTGTCACAACGGCTGTCCGGTGAACAACCAGATTCCGGACTGGAACGACCTCGTCTATCGCGGCGACTGGAAGACCGCGATCGTCAACCTGCATTCGACCAACAACTTCCCGGAATTCACCGGACGGGTCTGCCCGGCGCCTTGCGAGGCGGCGTGCGTGCTCAACCTCGAGGACAGCCCAGTCACCATCAAGACGATCGAGTGCACCATCGTCGACCGCGCCTGGGCCGAAGGCTGGATCCTGCCCGAGCCGCCGGCGTCGCGCACCGGCCGCAAGATCGCGATCGTCGGCTCCGGCCCGGCCGGGCTCGCCTGTGCCCAGCAGCTCGCGCGAACCGGTCACGATGTCCACGTCTACGAGAAGCACGCCAAGGCCGGAGGCCTGCTCCGCTACGGGATTCCCGACTTCAAGATGGACCGCACCCACGTCGACCGCCGCGTCGCGCAGATGGAGGCCGAGGGCGTCACCTTCCACTACGGCGCCCATGTCGGCGTCAATGTGCCGGCGGCCGAGCTGGTCGACGGCTGCGACGCGGTCGTGCTCACCGGCGGCGCCGAGCATCCGCGCGACCTGCCGATTCCCGGGCGCGACCTCGCCGGCATCCATTTCGCCATGGATTTCCTGCCGCAGCAGAACCGCCGGGTGAGCCGGGAGCCGCTCGGCGACGTGGCGCCGATCCTCGCCGAGCGCAAGCACGTCGTCGTCATCGGCGGGGGTGACACCGGCTCCGACTGCATCGGCACGTCGAACCGTCAGCATGCCTTGTCGGTCACGCAGCTCGAGATCATGCCGCGCCCGCCCGACAAGGAGAACAAGCTTTTGACCTGGCCGGACTGGCCGATGAAGATGCGCACCTCGTCCAGCCACGAGGAGGGCGTGGAGCGCGACTTCTCGGTGCTGACGCAAAAATTCACCGGCGAATATGGCCAGGTGCGCCAGCTGCACTGCGTGCGCTGCGACGACAAGTTCAAGCCTATCCCTGGCACCGAGTTCGAGCTCAAGGCCGATCTGGTCCTGCTCGCCATGGGCTTCATGCATCCGATGCACGCCGGCATGATCGATACGCTCGGCGTCGAGCTTGATCCGCGCGGCAACGTCAAGGCCGACACCCGGAGCTATAGGACGTCGCTGGCGAACGTGTTCACCGCCGGCGACATGCGGCGCGGCCAGTCGCTGGTGGTCTGGGCGATCCGCGAGGGCCGCCAGGCCGCCGCCTCGGTCGACGCCTTCCTGATGGGGTCGACAAGCCTGCCGCGGTGACGACAGTCAGCGACCGCCCCAGGGCCAGAACGCGGCGCGTCCATTGCCATTATTGTTATTGTTATTGTTATTGTTATTGTTGATCGTCGCCGGCGGCCGCGGCGTGTCGCCGCCGAAGAACGGGGGCAGGATCGACTGCGGCGGCTTGGCGGCTGCCGGCCGCTTCGGTTTGGTCGGCGCGACCGGCGGCGTGCCGACATTTGTTCCCGGCGCGGCCGCCGGCGCGGCGGTACCGGGTGCTGTCGCTGCCGCGGGAGGCTGTGCGGCAGCGTCAGCTGGCGCCTCCGACGTGACGCTCGCCTGCACCGGAGCGGCAGCTTCCGGCCCGGCGACTCCCATGGAGGCGACCGGCATGCCGTCCTGCCGCGGCCACGCGAAATCGTCCGCCCGGCCCCTGAGCGATGGCACCGGCTCGCCCTTGACCAGCACCTTGGTCGCCAATGGATCGCCGCCCGGCGCGCGCGGCGGTCCGCCGCCGAGCAGCGTCTCCGACCCGCCGGTTGGGGTTGCCGTCAACGGCACCACCGGTCCGGCCACCGGACGCGTGACCGGCGTACCCGGCTTGATGCTCGGAATCTGCGGCTGCGGCTCTTCCGGGCTCGGCATGGCAATCGGGGCGCCGTGGGCCAGCATCACCCGCCGGATCTCGCGCTCGACGTAGTGGGCAAGCTTGCGGGCGCCGGCCTGGGTGAAGTGCACCCCGTCGCCCGTCCGCAGACGCCGGGTCTGGCCTTCGAAATCCGGCCCGTGGGGTGCGAATGTCCCGTTCTCGTCGACGAAACCGTCCCAGATGTCGACATAGATGATGCCGGCCTTTTCGACGCGACCGCGGTAGATCTCGTTGAGATAGACCATATCGGAGGTGGCCCGCGTGCCGCGGATGGCCGGCAGCCCCACCCAGAACACCGGCGCGCCCTTGGACTTCAGGGCCGCGATCACCTCGTCGACGCGCTTCGCATAGGCCTCGGCCCATTTTTCGCTGCGGAACTCATAGGTCGAGGACGTCGCTGTTCCGGAGTCTGTCGCTGCGGCCTTCTCGTCCCCCGCCGGCGGTGCGTCCTGCAGCTCGGCCGCGGCTGGATCGGTCTGGTCGGGCGACGGCGAGAGCGGATCGGGCTTGGCGTCCGGCTTTTGCGCCGGCTGAGCCGTTTTCTGGCCCGGTTTCGCCGGCTGGGCCGCGCGCACCCGGATCGGCTGGCGGTCAGCGAGCCCGATCATCATGACGACGAAGTCGGGCTTCTCGGCGGCGAGCGTCTCGCGCGCGACCGCGGCCCAGTCATATTCGTTCTTCGAGCTCCCCAGGATCAGGCCGCGACCGGCGCGGTTCTTGCGCACCACGCCGATTTCCGGCGTCTCGCCGAAGGCGTCCTCCAGCCCGTATGCGAGCCAGTCGGCCATCGAATCGCCCATGACGGTGACGTGGGTGGTGGGCGGCGTCTCGACCTTGCGCGGCGCCGGCGCCTTGCTGAAATCGACCGTCTCGCGTTGTTCGCGTTGTTCGCGCCGCTGCGGCGCTTGCTGCTGCTGCCACCACTGCCACTGGTACTGCTGCTGCGGCGCCTGCTGCTGCGGCTGGAAGAACGGCCGGTGCTGGCCGCCGTTGAAGAACGGGAACCAGCCGTTCTGCGCCAGGACTGGCGGCGCGAGACCGGCGATCCCGACAATCGCAACTCCTGCCTCGACCGCCACGAGCAGCAACGGGGCGGCGAGCCGCCGCAAGACCTTGGCCATCCGTTGCATCATCGGCCGTCGTTACCCTCACCGCTCGGGCGGCCGCAACCCGTCGCGCTAACCGCCTGTCGCATCCCTCAATAGCGCCACGAAAATGTCAACTTGAAGATCGCGATGCCACGGGCCGCCCGGATCGTCAATGCGTGACGCCGCCCACGGGTTTCATGGCGCGCGCAAGCGGTTCAACACGTCGGTGGAGGGAAATCCGTCGGGGATCAGCCCGAACCTCGCCTGGAAGTCGCGGATCGCCGCCCTGGTCTTCGGACCGAACCGGCCGTCGGGCTCGCCGACGCCGAAGCCGCGGGTCGCGAGCTTCTGCTGCATTTCGACGCGCTCGTCGAGCGTCAGCACCCGTTCGTCGCGCGGCCAGGCCTGCACGAACGGACCGCCACCGCGCAACCGATCGGCGAGATGACCGATCGCCAGCGCGTAGGCCTCGGCCGGGTTGTACTTCATGATGACGCGGAAGTTGCCGAGCATGAGGAACGCCGGTCCGCGGGCGCCGGCCGGCACCAGCAGAAAGGCCCTTTCGGCAGGCCGGTGGAACGGCTCGCCACCGGCGCGGCGGAGGCCGAGCTTCTCCCACTCGGCCACCGTCAGCTGCCGGGAGCGGTCGGCCAGCAGGTAGTTGAAGCCCTCCGGCACCACCACCTCGTAGCCCCAGGTCTCGCCGCTTATCCAGCCGTCCTTCTTCAGGTTGTTGGCGGTGGACGCGATAATGTCGGGGATCGAGTCGACCACATCGCGGCGGCCGTCGCCGTCGAAGTCGACCGCAAAGTGCTTGAACGACGTCGGCATGAACTGGGTCGGCCCGAAGGCGCCGGCCCACGAGCCGATCAGCCGGTCGGGGCGCACGTCGCCATGGTGGAGAATTTCCAAAGTCGACAGGAATTCCTCGCGAAAATAGTCCTGCCGCCGGCCGACGCAGGCCAGTGTCGCGGTCGAACGGATGACCGGTCGCTCACCGCCCTGGGTGCCGTAATTCGATTCCACGCCCCAGATCGCCGTGACAATGTGGCGGTCGACGCCGTAGGCCCTTTCCATGGCGTCGAACGCGGGCTTGTATCTGGCCAGGATGTCGCGCCCACCGGCGATGCGTGCGTCGTTCACCAGGATGTCGAGATAGTCCCAGAACGCCTTGGTGAACTCCGGCTGGGCGTCGAGCAGATCCATGATGCGCAGGTCGGGCTCCAGCCCGGCCGTATAGGTGTCAAAGCTCTGCCTCGACACGCCACGCCGCGCCGCCAACGGCCACAGCCCTTCCAGGCAATTCTTGAAGTCAGCCGCCGCCGCCAGGATCGCCTGTGGCGTCATCAGCGGATGCCCCGAGGCGCCCGCCTGCCCGCTCCACGGCGGCGGCGACGGTGCGATCGATCCGCTGTTCAGTGGCGGGAAAAGGCTCGGCAGGCGTCCGTCCTGCGCGCCGGCCGGCCACATGGTCAGCACCGCCAGGAGCGCAATCGCGGCGCGCACGCCGTGGACTTTCCAAGTGAGGTAGCGTTGCTCGCTCATGCGTTCGCCTGATGTGGGCCCCACCCCTCCACGCGCACCAAGTTAGCAGATTTGCTTTCCGGCGGGTTAACGGCGGCGACGCGGAACCACTCCGCCGTCGCGGCCAGAGCGCGACAGGGTGATCGCCGATCCGGGCACTGGCGGGATCACCATTCATCGTTATGTTGTGGCGCGGCACGTTCGGACGGTCAATCCGGTCGGAAGGGTTCCTTGCCTATCACGACAGAAAAGGTATTGCTCGGACTCGAGGTTGAGGACACGACGCATGAACCTTCATGAGCCCGACGCGCGGACGCTAGTCGACTCGCCGGACGCGCGAGCCGATCCGCTGGAGGCCGAGTTCGAGCGCATGCCGCTGGCAGATCTGCTGGCCCAGGCGCGGGCGCTCGGGCGTCTGGGCCACGGCGATGTGATCAGCTATTCGCGCAAGGTGTTCATTCCGTTGACCCGGCTGTGTCGCGACGTGTGCGGCTATTGCACGTTTGCCAAGGTGCCGCGCGAGCTCGACGTCGCCTATCTCAGCCCCGACGAGGTGCTGGACATCGCCCGCGCCGGGCAGGCGACGGGCTGCCGCGAGGCGCTGTTCACCCTCGGCGACAAGCCGGAGCTGCGCTACGCCACCGCGCGCGGCGCGCTGCGCCGGCTCGGATACGCCTCCACGGTCGCGTATCTCGCCGCCATGTGCGAACTCGTCATTCGCGAGACCGGCCTGCTCCCTCACGTCAATGCCGGCGTGATGACCGAGGACGAGATCGCGGCGCTGCGCCGGGTCAGTGTCTCGCAGGGGATCATGCTGGAGAACGTGTCGTCGCGGCTGTGCGAGCCCGGGGGTGCACATTTCGGCTCGCCCGACAAGGACCCGCAGGTACGGCTCGCGATGATCGAGGCCGCGGGCCGCCAGCGCGTGCCGTTCACCAGCGGCATCCTCATCGGCATCGGCGAGACGCGGCGCGAGCGCATCCGGTCGCTGGTGGCGTTGCGCGACCTGCACGCGCGCTACGGCCACCTCCAGGAAATCATCGTACAGAATTTCCGCGCCAAGCCGGGCACCCGGATGGTCGGGTCGGCCGAGCCGCCGCTCGACGACCTCATGTGGACCGCCGCAGTCGCGCGTCTGCTCCTCGGATCCGGGATGAACATCCAGGTTCCGCCGAATCTCAGCTATGACGCGTTCCCGCAGTTGGCTGGCTGCGGCATCAACGACTGGGGCGGCATCTCGCCGGTCACCGCCGACCATGTGAACCCCGAGGCGCCGTGGCCGCAGATCGCCCGGCTGGCCGACGCGACCGGGCAGGCCGGCTACGTGCTCGCCGAGAGGCTTGCGGTCTACCCCGACTACGCGCTCGCGGCCGAGCAGTGGATCGACCGCACCCTGGTGAAGCGCGTGCTCGACCACATCGACACCTCGGGTCTGGTGCGCCGGGATGACTGGGTGCCCGGCGCCGCTGCGCCGCCACGCGCACCGGCGCTCAACCGGCGGAGCGGCGGCACGTCGGTCACCGCCCTGACCGACCGCGCCGCCGCCGGGTCGCGCCTGTCGCATCATGACATCGTCCGTCTGTTCGCGGCGCGCGGATCGGCCGTCGACGACATCTGCGCGGCGGCCGATGACTTGCGCCGCGAGCAGAACGGCGACGTCGTCACTTACGTGGTGAACCGCAACATCAACTACACCAATGTCTGCAGCTATGCCTGCAGCTTCTGCGCCTTCTCCAAGGGCAAGCTGCATGATCATCTGCGCGGCAGGCCGTACGATCTGGCGCTCGACGAGATCGCGCGGCGAACCGAGGAGGCCTGGCAGCGCGGCGCCACCGAGGTCTGCCTGCAGGGCGGCATCCATCCGGCCTATACGGGCGACACCTATCTGACGCTGCTGCGCACCGTGAAGGAGGCAGTGCCGGGCATGCACGTGCACGCCTTCTCGCCGCTGGAGATCTCTCACGGCGCCGCGACGCTGGGGCTTCCGGTGTCGGCGTTTCTGGAGCGGCTGAGGAATGCCGGCCTCGGTAGCCTGCCGGGAACGGCGGCGGAAATCCTCGACGACGAGGTGCGTGCCCGCATCTGCCCGGACAAGCTCAGGACCGACGAATGGCTTGACGTGATCGAGACGGCGCATCGGGTCGGGCTGCGCACCACCGCGACCATCATGTTCGGGCACGTCGAGCGCACCCGGTCGTGGGCGACGCATCTGCTGCGGCTGCGCGACCTGCAGGAACGCACCGGCGGGCTCACCGAGTTCGTGCCGCTGCCGTTCGTCCACATGGAAGCCCCGATGTATCTGAAGGGCGGATCGCGTCGCGGGCCGACGTGGCGGGAGACCCTGCTGATGCACGCGGTGGCGCGCCTGACGCTGCATCCGGTGGTCACCAACATCCAGGCCTCCTGGGTCAAGATGGGTCCGGTCGGCGTGGCGCAAATCCTCGCGGCCGGCGTCAACGATTGCGGCGGCACGCTGATGAACGAGAGCATCTCGCGGGCCGCCGGCACCCAGCACGGCCAGGAGCTGCCGCCCGAGGACATGGAGGCGATGATTGAGAGCGTCGGCCGGGTTCCGCGCCAACGCACCACGCTCTATCGCCCGGTCGCAGAGGAGCGGCGGATGAGGAGTTTTGCCGCGCCGGCCCTGGCGCCGGTGGTGCAGACGCCGGTCCGGCGGACCCTCGCGGGATCGCACGACGTGGCCCGCATGGAGCGCAGCGGAATGCGGGAACGGCCGTGAGGTACGCACCGCCGCCCCCGGATTGCGCCAAAGCCCGTCCTGAAGGGCGTTTACGCCTGTCTTCGACGGGCCATGGACGGGCGATGCCGCCCTTATGGCTCCATCCGCTCCCGGCCGAGGAGACGGTGCGGTGATCAGGATTGGCTACAAGGCGTCCGCCGAGCAGTTCGGGCCGAGCCAGCTGCTCGACTTCTCGGTGCTGGCCGAGGAGGTCGGCTTCGACTCGGTCTTCATCAGCGACCATTTCCAACCGTGGAAGCACACCGACGGCCATGGCGCGCAATCGCTGCCCTGGCTCGGCGCACTCGGCGCGCGGACCACGCGGGTGCTGATCGGCACCAGCGTGCTGACGCCGACGTTCAGATATCATCCGAGCCTGGTGGCGCAGGCATTCGGCACGCTCGGTGTCATGTTCCCGGGTCGGGTCATCCTCGGCGTCGGCACCGGCGAATCGCTCAACGAGGTTCCGGCGACCGGCATCGCCTGGCCGGAGTTCAAGGAGCGGTTCGCCCGCTTCCGCGAGGCGCTCGATCTGATCCGACGGCTGTGGCGCGAGGATCGCGTGACGTTTGAAGGCACTTATTACCGCATCGTGAACGCCACGGTCTACGACCGAACGAAGGACCCGGTGCCGATCTACATCGCGGCGGCCGGCGCCGTTGTGGCGAAATATGCCGGCCGCGCCGGAGAGGGCTTCATCTGCACCAGCGGCAAGGCGCCCGCGCTCTATCGCGACACGCTGCTGCCCAACGTGGTGGCCGGGCTCGCGGCGGCCGGACGCCCCGACACGATCGACCGCATGATCGAGATGAAGGTGTCGTTCGACACCGACATGGCGCGCGCCATGGAGGACACCCGCGAGTGGGCCGCCCTGGCGCTGACACCCGAGCAGAAGACCTCGGTCGAGGACCCGATCGAGATGGAACGGCTGGCCAGCACCCTGTCGGCCACGCAGGCAGCGACGCGATGGATCGTGTCGACCGATCCGGACGAGCACGTGGAGCGCATCCGTCCCTATGTGGACCTCGGGTTCCGGCATCTGGTGTTCCACGCTCCGGGACGCGACCAGGAGCGCTTCCTCCGGCTCTATGCCAAGGACGTGCTGCCGCGGCTGCGCGCGCGTTTCGGCTGACTGGCGGGCAGCCGATGACGGCGGCAGGAACGAGGGTCGAGCTCATCGGCATTCCCGGCCTGCCGCTGGTGCGGGCGGGCGACGATCTGGCCGGTCTCATCGCGGCGGCGATCGATCGCGCCGGGCTCGCGCCCGCTACCGGCGACGTTCTGGTGGTGGCGCAGAAGATCGTGTCGAAGGCGGAAGACCGGGCCGTCGATCTCACGACCGTCGAGCCCTCGGCACGGGCGCAGACGATCGGCGCCGAGACCGCCAAGGATCCGCGCCTGGTGGAGGTGATCCTCGGCGAGTCGCGCCGCGTGGTGCGCCAGCGCCCCAACGTGCTGATCACCGAGCATCGGCTCGGATACGTGATGGCGAACGCCGGCGTCGATCATTCCAACGTCGCGCCGGCCGACGGCAACGAGCGTGTCCTGCTGCTTCCCGTCGACCCGGACGGATCGGCCGACCGGCTGCGGCAGAAACTCTCAGCCCGATACGGATGCGACATCGCGGTGATCATTAACGACAGCTTTGGCCGGCCCTGGCGGCGCGGCACCGCGGGCGTCGCGCTGGGCGCCGCCGGGCTGCCCTCGGTGCTGGACCTGCGCGGCCGCCCCGACCTGTTCGGCCGCGCCCTGCAGGTCAGCCTCGTGGGCTTCGCCGACGAGATCGCGGCGGCGGCCTCGCTGGTCATGGGACAGGCCGCCGAGGCCATGCCGGCGGTGCTGGTGCGTGGCCTCGTCTGGTCCGAGGCCCCGAGTCCGGCGCAGACCCTGGTGCGCGTGCCAGAGGAAGATCTGTTCCGATGACGGTGCCGCGCCGTCACGACGCCAACGGCGTGCTGGCGCTGTCAGGCGGCATCGGGGGCGCCAAGCTCGCGCTCGGCCTGAGCCGCGTCCTGGCGCCGGAGCGGCTGATCGTGGTCGCCAATACGGGGGACGACTTCGAGCATCTTGGACTCTCCGTGTCGCCCGACATCGACACGCTGATGTACACGCTGGCCGGTCTCAACAATCCGGACACCGGCTGGGGCCGTCGGTCGGAGACCTGGACCTTCATGGCGGCGCTGGGCGCGCTCGGCGGCGAGACCTGGTTCCAGCTCGGCGACGGCGACCTCGCGACCCATGTGGAGCGCACCCACCGGCTCGCTGCCGGCGACACCTTGTCGGCGATCACCGCTGACTTTTGTCAGCGGCTCGGCGTGGGCGCCACAATCCTGCCGATGAGCGACCAGCGCGTCCGCACGCGGGTGCACACCGCCGAGGGCTGGCTCGACTTCCAGGACTATTTCGTGCGGCGGCGCTGTGAGCCGGTGGTCTCGGCGCTGACCTACGAGGGCGCCGACGCCGCCCACCCGCAGGCCGACGTGGTCGCCGCCCTCGCGGATCCCGGGCTGCGCGCCGTGGTGATCTGCCCGTCGAACCCGTTTCTCAGCATCGATCCGATCCTGGCGCTGCCTGGCCTGCGCCAGCGGCTGGCGAGCTGCGCGGCGCCAGTGGTCGCGGTCTCACCGGTCATCGGCGGTCGCGCCGTCAAGGGTCCGACCGCCAAGATGATGGCGGAGCTCGGCCTGCCGGTGACGGCGGCCGCGGTGGCGCAGCACTACGCCGGGCTGATCGACGGCTACATGGTGGATCACGGCGACACCGACGCTGCGTCGCTGCCCGGAGTGCGCGTCGCCGAGGCCGCCACCTTGATGTCGACGCTCGCCGACCGCGAGGCGCTGGCGCGCGCCGTCCTGGCGTTCGCCGACGACCTGCGCCCCGCCAAGGCTGCGGCATCATGAGGGGGACGGCTGACGTCTGGGCGGTCGTTCCGGTCAAGGACACCACACAGGCGAAGCAGCGGTTGGGGCACGCCGTTCCGGCGGCACTGCGCCAGCGTCTGGCGCTCGCCATGATGGAGGATGTGCTGGCGGCCGTGGCGGCCGCGCCCGGGCTCGGCGGCATCGCGGTCGTCACGATCGATCCGGCGGCCGCCGTGATCGCGACTCGTTACGGCGCGCGCGTCCTCGACGACGGCGCGCGGGACGGCCAGACCGGTGCGATCGGCGCCGCGGCCCGGCTGCTGGCGGCGGAGGGACGGGACGCCATGCTGGCGCTCCCGGGCGACATTCCGCTGGTCACGCCGGACGAGATCGTGACGGTCATCTCGGCCCAGGACCGGATGACCGATTTCGTCATCGCGCCGGCTCATGACGGGCGTGGGTCGAACGCGATCCTGTGCGCGCCGCCCGGGCTGGTGCCGTTACGGTTCGGCGACGACAGCTTTTTGCCGCATCTCGCGGCCGCCCGGCAGGCCGGGATCGAGCCCACGATCGTCCGCCTTCCCGGCATCGGCCTCGACATCGACCACCCCCGCGATCTCGCCGCATTCCTGAAAATACCGTCGCGCACCCGGGCCCGCCTGGTGCTGCAGGAGGCGGGCGTGTTGTAAAGCCGCAGCTCTGAGGTTAGTTAGCCTGTTCCGATCATTTGCGAGGAGCACACGATGTCGGCAATTCCGGAGAAATTTCTCGATCTTCTGCAACAGAAGAAGGCCTTCGCCAATCTCGCGACGGTGATGCCGGACGGGTCTCCGCAGGTGACGCCGGTCTGGCTGGACTACAAGGATGGCGCCATCCGGGTGAACACCGCCAAGAGCCGGGTGAAGGCGCGCAACATGAGGGAGGGCTCGCGGGTGGCGCTCGCCATCATGGACCCGGAGAATCCCTACCGCTACATCCAGGTGCGCGGCCGGGTGAAACGGGTGAGCGAGGAGGGAGCGTCGGCGCATATCGATTCGCTGGCCAAAAAGTATCTCGGGCAGGACAAATACCCCTTTGCCCAACCCGGCGAAGTGCGGATGATCTTTGAGATCGAGCCGCTCGCGACGCAGACCATGGGCTGAACGTGAACCCATGAAGCTCGGCATCGTGCTGCGGACCACGGGGGCATCGCCTGTCCCCGACATGGATCTGATCCTCGAGGCCGAGCGGCTGGGCTACGATTCGGCGTGGACCGGCGAAGCCTACGGCGGCGACGCGGTGACGCCGATCACCTGGATGCTGGCGCGCACCACCCGGATCAAGGGCGGCACCGGCATCCTGCAGATGTCGGCGCGCACGCCGGCCTGCACGGCGATGACCGCGATGAGCCTGCAGGCGCTGTCGGGCGGGCGCTTCCTGTGCGGGATCGGGCCGTCCGGCCCGCAGGTGATCGAGGGCTGGCACGGCCAGCCCTTCGGCAAGCCGCTGGGGCGCACCCGGGAATATGTGTCGATCATCCGCCAGGTGTTCGCCCGCGCGGGACCGCTCGAGCACCGGGGCGAGCACTATCAGATTCCCTATGCGGGCCCCGACGCCACCGGCCTCGGCAAGCCGCTGAAAAGCATCCTGCACCCCAAGGAGGACCTGAAGATCTACACGGCGGCGATCGCGCCGGCGGGCCTGCGCGTGGCCGGCGAGGTGGCCGACGGGGTGCTGCCGTTCTTCATGTCACCCGAGAAGGCCGACCGCATCGCCGGCCCGGTGCGCGAGGGGCTGGCCAAGGCCGGCAACGCCAAGACCTTGGCCGATTTCGACATCGCGCCCTATGTGCGCATCCGCATGGGCGACGACATCGCGGCGTGCCGCGATCTGATCAGGCCCGAGCTCGCGCTGTACATCGGCGGCATGGGGGCGCGCGCCAAGAATTTCTACAATGATCTGACGAAGCGCATGGGCTACGAGGCGGAAGCGGCAACGATCCAGGATCTGTTCCTCGCCGGCAAGCGGCAGGAGGCGGCCGCCGCGGTGCCCGACGCGCTGATCGACGAGACCTCGCTGATCGGCCCCAAGGAGCGCATCCGCGACCGGCTGCAAGCCTGGAAAGAGATCGCCAGGGATCACCGGGTCGGTTCCCTGGTGCTGGCCGGCGCCGACGCGGCGGCGTTGCGGCTGATCGCCGAAGCGGTGTTGTGAGAGAAATGTGATGGGCGATTCGTTGAGGA